>Ga0065711_1046764_pt1 | contig 12712 bp, 2 predicted proteins | sample Hoacrofraction12_FD_59098 | JGI IMG/M metagenome (GOLD analysis project Ga0065711, IMG submission 59098) | Hoatzin crop microbial communities from Cojedes, Venezuela - Epithelial fraction 12 v2 (version 2) | ecosystem: Host-associated > Birds > Digestive system > Esophagus > Crop | place...
TCCCCCCCCCCCCCCTCATTTGCAGCTCCGGAGCCACCTCAGATTATTCAGGAGCTAGAGCCGACCACTGTGGAGTCTGGAAAACCTGCCCGCTTCTGTGCTATGATATCAGGCAAACCCCAGCCCAAAATTTCCTGGTACAAAGATGATCAACAGCTTTCTCCAGGTTTCAAGTGCAAATTTCTTCATGATGCACAAGAATATACTCTATTGCTGATTGAGACTTTCCCTGAAGATGCAGCAGTGTACACCTGTGAAGCAAAAAATGACTATGGAGTTGCTACAACTTCAGCTTCACTTTCAGTGGAAAGTGAGTTTCCCGTGCTCATAACTATGTCTGTGAAATGAGATTGTCAACATTTGTGTGATCTTTGTCATTAAAAATGACTTCTTCTTCTTAATCTTTAGTTCCAGAAGTTGTCTCTCCTGAGCTAGAAGTGCCAGTGTATCCACCTGCCATCATAATACCACTACGTGATGCTGTTACATCCGAGGGACAATCTGCTCGTTTTCAGTGCAGAGTTACAGGGACAGGTGGGTTTAATGAAATCCTGTACATCTTTTCATCTCTCAGAATTTTTCATCTTGAACTCAGAAGAAATGCAACAGCATATGTGCTGTGATGAGTCTTTCCCTAGAAGTACAGTTATTTGATACACGCACGCAGCAAAGTGTTACTCACTGACAACTATCAGTTAAGCAAGTCATATCTTAAAGATGGCATCAAGCACGGAAGTTATAAACTGTCATAAACATTAAGCATTTCTAAAAAGATGGTCTGTTTCAAAATATTTGGCTTTAGAAACTTCTCAGTGTATCAAACACTAACTGATGTTGGAAAACTGTGTCAGTGAGTAAAATGCAGTTTCAAAACACGCAGTATCATGGTGGAAGAGCATTATCACATTAAATGAACATGACGAAGTTGCTGATGACACACAGTGTCATATCAATTAACTAAACAAACAGATTGAAACTGTGCCTCAGTCTTTGTCTTGATGTTCCTAGGTATCTCGTATCACTCTGCACACAGTAAATTGCAATTGCATTCTTCTTCCTAGCATAAAAAAGTGTTTGCTCATTGTCTTTTTAAGTGTAGATTTTCCTTAAATAAGTTTGCCAGTTGTAGTTACATAGAATATCATTCTACAGTTAAAATAATTCTTTCCAAGTAAACACAAAACTGAATATATCTACCTTTCTTCACTTCAATAAGTGGCCTAGAGTATGACTAGTGATGAAATATTCACATGGTAAACTGCGGAATAAGATCCTGTTCCAATCCCCAAAAATTTACAATTATTTTTAAATAAATAAAACTCCAAATTTAAAAATGATCCTGAGTGACAGTTGTGTAAAAATTCACATAAAATTGGTAGTATACATATATATGCAAAATATATATAATTTGCATTTCCATCACTTGAAATCAAACTCCAATTTTTTTTTAAAAATGTTTTACAACAAATCTGATTCTGCTTTTGGAAGTGGTGCTAAAACTCTGTGCAGAGCATGCTAGTGTAACTTTTTTACAGGAACTGTATTGATGTGAATGCAGAAGCTGCATTCACAGCACAGAGCACAAAGATCCTTTCATTTAGGTCCTCTTTCATTGAATCGCAGAATCATAGAATAGTTTAGGCTGGAAAAGACCTTTAAGATCACTGAGTCCAACTGTAAACCTAACAGTGCCAAGTCCACCACTACACCACATCCAAAGTGCCACATCTACACATCTTCTAAATACCTCCAGGAATGGTGACTCAACCACTTCCCTGGGCAGCCTGTTCCAATGCTTTGTAATACTTATGGTGAAGAAATTTTTCTTATTGAAAATTTCCTTTATTGAATAACATGCCCAAATGGATTTGCATACCTCTCACTTGTGTTGTGGAAACCTTTTATGTTAGGTTAGGTAATACATGATTGCAAGTGGAGCCATTTAACAGTACACACAATGCAGCTGGCTATTGAAACACTGTCTCTTTCTTTTGATGACAGTAATAACACACTACTTGTGTGAAAATTTTTGAGTCATGATGTGATATAGTGCCAGATGGAGAGGCAAGATTAAAGGCTGCTTCAGTCCTCTTCTTTCCTAAGTCTACAAGAATCTATACAAGTCAAGTAACACAACATTTTATTCAGCAATTTTACAAAGGTACAAAGACAGGATCTTTCTTGAGAAATACGAAGTGTAAAACTTATAATAACTTTTTATTTGCAATAAAAAGAGGCAAAAAAAGGATATTCCATTTTAATTTCTTTAACCTGTTCAACTCAACATAGTGATTTTATAGCCTGTTTAATCTGGTAACTGTAGCACTATCCCTTTTTCAAAGTAAGACTTTAACTGACTTTAGTAGTAGCAAAATATTTTTAAATATATACATTAAGTGGGGAAAGGAAAAATTACTTTTACTCAGTATTGTAGCAGCAGTGGAATCAGTTTTCCCATACAAATATTTTCAATGCAGAAATTAAACCAACAAGTAGGATGCTTTCCGCTGTTCATACATTACCAAAGTAATACAAGGCACATTTAAACTTAAAAATACACTTGAGATTAAGATTTCTGACTGATCTAAATATGAAAATAGTGTTTACTTACTAGCCTCATATCATAACTTACACATTTTTTTCATATTTCTGTTACTTAAGCAGATCTGAAAGTTTCTTGGTACAGCAAAGAGAGAGAGATCAAGCCATCACGGTTTTTTAGAATGACTCAGTTTGAAGATACTTACCAGCTGGAGATTGCTGAAGCTTATCCAGAGGATGAAGGAATCTATACCTTTGTGGCTAGTAATTCTGTAGGCCAAGTGACAAGTACTGCTACCTTGAAGTTAGAAGGTACAGTGTGCAATTAAAGGAGATGTCTTGTTTAGGTCACATTCCAATACTAACCTTAATATACACTGATGATTATATGTGAGTTGTTGTCTGTCATGTTGTCGTTTAACTCAATTACTACCATTTACAATGTCCACAGCCTACATTTGTGTCTCCAAAATATAGATCATGCACAGGAAGGCTTACTTCACAAGTTTTCAGTGTTCCATGCACCTCACCTTTTCATTCTCTCCACTATTAGAATCCGTCGTGCACCAAACATGGTAGAAACCTTCTTTCTAATGGAAGTGCTTTGCTTACACATTCTTTGATTTGACTGTGAGGAGAATCTAGTAAGAGGTTTTGTATAAAATAAATTACTTTGAAATTGTTGGAAAACATGTTAAGTAGTGGTGTGTACGAGGTACTTCAGCAGCTATAAAGAAATAGTTTAGACTCATACGAATTGATGAAATGTTGACCAAAGTTTCAGAGCAGAAATATTGTCTGGAGAATTTGCTATTTAAGTTCTATGTTGTCCTTGATATTATTTAACCGTAAATATTTTGTTTCTTTTTGTAACAGATTTTATAAATGATGAATTAGAATAGCTCATGCTGTTAAATTACAAGTTAGGAAAAAAAATATTGAATGAGAGAAAAAAATTGTTGTAGTGTAGGGTAAGAAATTAAAAGTTGGCATGCTTCTTTTCAGGATTTAAAAAGGTTGAAGAAGTTACATCAGAGTCCCATTGGCATATTTCTTCATCTGTTTCACTTAAGGAGGAGTCTGTTGGCCAAAGGCCCACCTTTATCCAGCCTATTTCAAGCTGCAGGGTATGCAGTGGGGAATCAGTCAGATTTCAAGCTAGAGTCTCTGGCATGCCCAAACCAAAAATCCAGTGGTTTCATAATCAACAGCTCATGTTGCCAACAAAAGACTTAGTTTTCCACTTTGATGAGTCTACAGGCACAGCTATGCTGATAATAGTAGATGCTTTCTTAGAGCATGCTGGCCAATACTCTTGCAAGGCAAGAAATAGTGCTGGAGAAACAACTTGTACAGCTACACTTACAGTGACTGCAGAAGGTAAAACCCCCATTTTTACTTCAAAGGGATTTAGTTTGTTGTATACCACACTTTTATGCTGCTACTAATGTTCATCTTTCCTTGTTTCGCACCTTTTCTTTACCAGCTAATATTAGTAGTACCTACCCTCTGTAATCTAGCTGCTGTCATTTCTTCTGTTTAAGCTGTAACATTCAGAAATTTGCAAATTTGTATCTTGATATATGTCAAAGAATAGAATCATTTTACTGAAGGCATTCAGATTTTCAAAATAACCAATTAAGTGAAGTTTAGAACATTGACTGAGGTATTTTTGCACTATCCTGTAGGAAAAAAAAAAAAAAGAAAATACCTCCTTAAAAAGTTCCAAATTAAGTTTGCAATACTAAATTGGGCAACTTTGGTGAAAGAAGAGACAAGCATCAACTGCATGACTAGCTTAGGTATCATTTGTCATTCATATATGTGAATGGATAATCTTTGTGTCAAGAGCATAGTGCATCTGGCATGCTGAGTTTTCAAATGAAGATCATTCATTTTCATACTCCATGCTGTTTGATTTTGGTCAGAGCATGGCCCAGTAAAGTTCTTTAGATACTAATATTGTTATTTTTGTTACTTGATTATACAGTGCAAGCCCTAGATAGGCAAAGTTCTGGGAAAGATGTAAAAGAGTCTATCCGGTCTCAGGCTATATCAGAAGTTCATGTTTCTCCTCTCACAAAGAACAACATTAAAACTTATCAAAAAGAATTTAAATCACTGCAACAACCATCACGGGAATCAGGTGTACAGGTTTTTGAAAGCGTCTCGGAAAGTTTGACCATGAAGGCTACGTCAGTTGAAGAAATGGAAGACATGCACACAACAATCCTTTCCCAAACATCTCAGAGCACCAGGATCTCTATGGCCACTGCTCAGGAAATGAAAGATCTCCCTCCAAAAATTCTCTTACAGCTCAGAGACCTAACTGTGAGATGTGGTGACACTGCTCAGTTCATATGCGGCTTAGAAAATGAATTCTTCTCTGAGTTTCTTTGGGCCCATGAAGGTGAAAGGATAGAATTGTCTGAAAAATTGAAGATATCGCAAAATGGAGGTGTCCTACTGCTCACAATCCTAAATGCCCAGCTGAGAGATCAAGGACTGTACAGTTGTACTGTATATAATGATTATGGAGGGACAACAACTGCTGCAATACTAACAGTCAAAGGTGGTTATCTGACTTTTAACATTATGACTTAACTTTTGCAACTTCGTTATACTGCCTAGAGCTCACTCATATTTCCTTTATTATCAGTATTTAATTGAGAAAGGTCTAGTAATAATGCTTTGGGGTTTGTCCTCCACATTTACAGCTCTATTCATAAGTGGCAAGTGCAGTACCGGGAAGCTGGTAGTGTAACTTCATGCCTCTTCCCAGGAAGTCACAGAAGTCTGAGTCTTTTTATTCCTCATACACATCATGATATGCAGTGAGATGTAAAGCAAAACGGACTGGTAGGAATTTTTGCATTTTGAGAATTCCTGAAGCTGGAGTTTCAGGAAGATAAGAATACCAGAGAAGCAGTGTTGAACTAGATACCTGGTCATTTCAAACTCCATGGGTCCAACTTGATTCCAATAAATCCAAGGTTCCAGTTCCAAGGTTGGCAATATAGGTCAATGTACTTGAAAGGATTAATGGGTGCAAGTATTGTATTCCTGCAATGGTACGTTGTCTTCTACCCTTCACTCTCCCTGAGATATAAGTATTTATTTTTGCTAAGACTCCTTTCACTTCTTCCTGGCATCAGCAAATTAAAATGTTAGTAGTGTTACCACTAGTGAAGACCCAAAAATGTATTATCATGACACTGGTCAGGAGATAGTATTTCTGCTGAGCTCAGAGGAATCAAGAGCAGAAAACTAAGATGATTAATGAGGAAGCCATTGACCCTGTTGAATTAGTGCTTACATACTGAAGTTCCTTTCTCCACTCTTGAGCTGTGCAAAGCACTTTACATAATCTGCTGCTGCTACTTTCTAAATTGCGGCTCTCAATTAAAAGTAAAGATGTGCTTATATTAGGTATTACAGACCAAGTCTCCATTCCATGGAAGTCCCACAGGCTTAACTGATGCCTAGAATTAGCCTAGCATGAATAGAGCTCTTAAAAGTGTAATCACTCATGTTTAATAGCATTGTTGTAGCACTAATATGCTGGACATTCTTTCAATACTAATTAATGGGGGTTTTCCCCCTAAGTATAAGGATGTTTTTTATTCCTACAAAACATCTGACCTAATCCTTTTCCTAACTTTATTCTTACCTAGCAAAAGAAGCACAAGCCAAAGCAGTAACAAAAATTACCCTTGCATCAGATACTAAAAGCTTTAAAGCAGCCAAAGATTGTCAGTTTAAAGCGTCTGAAGTTAAGCACGAATCTTCCAAGAAAACCTCGAGCTTGTTTATACCTACATCCCAAAGACCATATGAAACTGAGAAGCAAAGAAACAGAGTCTGCTATGCCGATGTTGTGCCATCTCAAGACGTCACAGAAACTGATGACGAAGCACCAGAGTTCCTTGAAACTCTGCCCTCAGAAACCACTGTAAAAGAAGGAGACAATGTGTTACTCTTTTGTATAATGAAGGGTGTGCCCACACCTTGTGTGATCTGGCTGTACAATCAGCTAATAGTTGAGGAGTCTGCATTGTGTTCCTTAAAACATGATGGGCCACTGTGCAGTTTAAGATTGTTGAAGGTTGGTCAGAACCACAAGGGTATATACAAGTGCAGAATAGTTAATCCTGCAGGACAAGCCGAGTGCAGCACCCATCTGAGAGTGACAGGTTGGCAACTGCATGTTCCTTCCAAGTATCAATTCCTCCTGCATAGCATCGTTGCATTCCAGTACATTCATTCCCTGGGAGATGATAAAGAACGAGAAGCACCTCTTTAATCTGTGGGTTGTTGAATGTTTTCTTCAGGGATGTATAAGGCATGATAAAGGCATGTTAAATGAGAAACTTCCCTCCACCCTGCAAAAAAGAAAGCAAATCTTATAGAAAAGTGTATATTGCAAACAAGTTTGAAAGCATTTAATTACTCTGTTCTCAAAATTTATTAGGTGTTTGAATTGTTTGGCATGCATTTATGTGTATGTATGTATGAATTCATGTATTTGCAAGAACTGTTTGATGGTTTTACTACACAAAGTGTTGAATGGTATATTTAGCAACTATAGCTCAAAATCTTTGTCTTTTTATTCCAGCTCCTGAAAAAATTATTCATGAGAAGCTAAAGGAAGAGATTGAAATGGAAATGAAAGGTACAGTCACCAATGATGTCACACTGAATAATTGGTACCAGTAATTAGTAACGTTGTGTAAAGTTTTTACCTGCTTACATGTAGTGTCTGATGGGGAAAGAAAGACACACTTTAAAGCATATTGGAACATGTTGCATGTTTGTTTTGATATGCAAAGGGTTACCTGCATTATAAGGTTATTTAAGTTTTAAAATATGTTTAAAACTTCAAATTTATAATTTTGCAGCCATATCCTTAGCTTTTACTTCGTGCTTTGCAGCTGTTCACAGAGCTTTTGTATGTTCAATTTCCTTTTGACTGCATGGAATAGTTTACTTCAGAAGAAAGTTATACAAGTCTTAATCATATTATTTTTAAACAAATCAGTAATCTAACATTAATCAGTTCAATGGACACTGTTGGATGGATCAGTGAAGTATACAAGAAAGCATTTGGGTTTTAGGATATGTGAAAGCTATATATTCCCATTGATTCCTTGCACTTTTTTTACATACATTAATTTATCATGATACATCTCTTACCCTGGCTTGCAGATAGCATATGTGGTTCATGTTGCTTGCTTTTTTCCCTTTGCATAACACTGTGAAGTTAGTGGCTGTATTAGTTCGAATAAACGCCTTCTCATTTCATGTTAGCTACTTACTTACTTTTTTTTAATATCTTTTAAAATATTTTTTCTCAACTGTTCGAACATTTAATCTACAAACAGAAGGGTCAGGAAAGGGCGTTTATTCTACTGTCTGCAAGTCAGGTAAGATTTTCTTCTTTGCCACCCAAAGACACACAGCTTTTCCAGGCATCAAAAACATACACACAGAAGAACGTGTTATTTTGAAATTCATTTTTGCTTGTTCAAGAAGAAATTTCCACAGTCTGAAGAAAGAACAGACAACGAACGATTTTCGTGTCAATCTTTAAAACAGAGCAAGGCGTTGCGTTTATTCGAACAAATATGGTGAGTGAATTACTTTTTTTTTTCCTGGGTGTGTGATGAAATCTGTTGCATGCCCATTTTTTATTTCAATACATTGCTATTTCATTTTTTCAATCAGGTGGCAGGCAGTGTGGCATGTTGTAACCCAGTCTCCTTCTCTTGCAGAACAGCACAGCAAGGCAAACTTCGAGGGACCTGGGGCAGCGGCGGTGCTGGCTTGCACCCAGAACCGTAAACCCACCTTCACACAGCGCCTCAAGTGTAGGTCTGTCTTGGAGGGGGACCCTGCACTCTTCCAGTGCAAGCTGGTGGCCTGCCCAGCACCCCACATGGCCTGGTTTCATAACAACCGGCCGGTCCGCCAGGACTGCCGCAAGGTGATCCGCACTGAGAGTGAGGAGCACACACACCGTGCCAGCCTGGAGGTGCGGGATGTGAGGGAGCACGATGCGGGCAGCTACAGGGTATTTGCCATTAACAGTGAGGGCTCAGCTGAGTCCACTGCCTCGCTGTTGGTGACACGCTGTGGGGAGCAGCAGGGCTTAGGCTTTGCAGGGAAAGCAGAATTTACGCGGGAGAGCTGGGAGTGCCTGCTGCAGCGGCGGCAGGAGGACAGGCTGCGGGTTGTGCTCCGCTGCACTGGCTCGCCCTTCGACAAGGGGCAGGAGGCTGAGCAGTTGCTTGGGGACCTCTCCCCAGCCCGAGGCATGGTACGAACCATCCATTTCCAGAGGCTGCCGCTGGTGGGGCCTCACCGTCCAGGTCTGGCATGCAGTAGGGAGCACAGTGGCACAGTGGCAAATGCTGAGGAGCTGCTGGATGAGGAGATCCGCTGGAAGCTGCGGCGGCTGCGGGAGGCAAAGAGGGCCGCACTGAAGAAGAAGCAGGAATCCCTCATGTCCATGCCTCAGGGGGGCCCTCCTGGAAAGCCCAGACCACCTGAGACAGCTGCCACGATGAATGGCTCAGAGCCTCTCGAGGTGCAGGTAGTGAAGGGGTACTGCAGGCCCAAGGCTGCAGGGGAGAGATGGCAGATGTCAAGCGGGCTCCTGGAGCCCTGCCCACCCCTCTTTGTCCAGGAGATCAAGCCCCAGGAGGCTGTTGAGGGGCACAGATGCACCTTCTCTTGCCTCTTCCATGGCCGCCCACAGCCCACAGTCACGTGGTACAACAACACCAGGCCTGTGGGGCGCATCCAAGGCACTGCTGTTCACACCACAGAGTGCCGCTCTACACTGACTTTCCCATGCCTGCTCCCACAGCACAGTGGTACCGTCACCTGCGTGATCTTCAACCCACTGGGCACAGTCAGCACCTCAGCTGCACTCTGTGTTAAGCGGCGGATGCCAGCCTATGAGGCCATGAAGAAGGAGGAGAAAGAGGATGAGAAAAAAGAGGAGGAGGTGGTGAAGGAAGAGGAGGAGAAGGTGAACAAGGAAGAAGGGGAGAAAGAGAAGAAGGAGGTAGAGGAGGAGAAGGTGGAGAAGAAGGTGAAGGAAGAGGAGGAGAAGGTGAAGGAAGAGGAGGAGGAAGAGGAGGAGAAGGTGAACAAGGAAGAAGAAGGGGAGAAAGAGAAGAAGGAGGAGGTGGAGGAGGAGGAAGAGAAGGAGAAGGTGGAGGAGGAAAAGGAGGAGAAGGTGGAGGAGGAGGAGGAAGAAGAAGTCAGCGTGGCCTTTGCAACAGAGCAGGGTCTGCCAAGTGCAGTTCTAGACTCAGACTTGCTGTCGCTGCCTGTGGAAATCAAAATCACTGCCCCCACTCCAACACCAGAGGAAGACACAGAGATGAGGGGCACCACACGGCCCTCTCCGGACCAGGCTGCTCCGACCATAAAGCACAAGTTCAAGTTTTCATTTGATGTGGGAAATGAGCCACCCCAAATTGTGGCAGAAGCCCCAGCACGCATTCCTTGCTGTGAAGGGGAGGCAGTGGTGATGGAGTGTGCTGTGTCTGGGCAGCCCCCACCAGCTGTGGCCTGGTATCTGAATGGCCAGAGCCTCTCTGCCAGTGAGAGGCTGAGGTTTGAGGAATGGCAGAATGGCACATATCGCTTACACATCCAAGGGATCTCTGTCGCAGATGCTGGCCTTTATTGTTTTGTGGCCAAGAATGTGGCTGGAACAGTGCAGACTGCCTCTGAGCTGACAGTGCAACCTGGTGCACCCAGTTTGTATAGCAAGGATGGAGGCACTGAGGAGCTCCCTACTGTGGACCATGTTCTACAGCTCCAAGACCTCAGCACACTTAGCAAGAATGAAGAGGAACAGATCACATGGTCCAAGGAGGAGGAAGCCCACCTACCCTGGTCCCTGAAGCTGTCTCCATCTCCTCCTGAGCAGCTGGAAGAGGAGTGTGAGAAAACTCCTCACTTCAGGGAAAGTGAAATGGAGGAAGCGATGGTGCAGGATGTCATGGAATTTTATGCAAGGCAAGAAAAAGGTTATACAGAAGAAAATGTGAGGGATACAGATGGTATTTCTGAGAGAAGGCAGCACAGGGGAAAAGCTGTCTCTGAGGCACACAGCTTTGGAGTTGATGCCACTGAGCTGCACCCCGGCATGTCCAGGGAAGAGCATGAGCTGGTGGCCAAGGACTCAGGTCACTTTTCAGAGGAGCTGGAGGCTGAAGGAGAAAAGGTGATACCACATACAGATACTCTGTCCTGGGAAAACTTGGAGTCACCATTTGTGGAAGGGCAAACACATGTCTCTGAGCAGTCTGCTCTGGCAAAGGAGTGTGAGGATTCACAATTTTTCATTCCTATATTATCTGTGGTGCCAGAGAAGAGCGATGTTTACATGGAGGAGAGAGATGCCCCTGCCTGGGAGGCAGTGTCTCCTGATGTGCCTCGTGTAGAAGAGCCGAGTGTGCCCCACCTGCAGGACAACATTACAAGCACACGCACAAAGGAACAGTTCAGTTTTTATGACTTCTGTACAGAAGAGCAGCAGGAGGAACAGGCCAAGGAACAAGAGAGATCAGTTGATAGTGAACAGGACATCGAGGCTGATGATCATGTTTGTAAAGAAGAAATGATTGATCCTTGGGATGCCACACACTGGGAAATACACAATGATGGACAAAAGCTGCAAGAAATTGAGTCTGATGCAGGCAGCTCTTCTTTGGATCGAATCCTCACTCCTCCAGGCTTAGAAAACTCAGGTCGGGATTTTACTGAGGAAGGTGAGGTTCACGTAGAAGTGCATTTCAAAGAGCAGCTGTTGCCAGCTGAGACTGATGAGACCAATATGACATTTGATCTGAAGAAGGTTGTGGAGCCTTTCCCAACTGCAGAGACTGTGGACACAGAACAGGCACAAACCCCCAGAGCTCTGGAGAGTGTGGAGGTAGGAGTGACTGGGCTCATGTCCCCTGTGCACCAACATAATTTACTTGTGGAAGAGATGTCTCTGAGTGAGGAGCTGCGTCAGAGCTACAGGATGCAGCAGGAGGAGGTCGGTGCTCAGGAAGAGGCACAGCCAAGAGAAATCAGGAGGACTGATTTGCAAATCCCTAATGGTAATCTTGGCAGCATCATGGTATCTGCTGAAGAGGGGTCTTCCGCTGAAGAAATTAATGAGTCAGAGGTGAGTGTCTGTGCGGAGGATTCACTTGAGGGACCTATAAGTAGTTTTCTGGTGGAGTCCACAGCAGATTTCCAAAGAAGAGTGAAGGAAACACATGTGTGGGAGAGTGGGAAACGACTGGAGACCGCAGACTCCCAGAGTGACAGCTTCATCATCAACTTGAAAAAAGCTGCACATGAAGAGAAACTCCAGGCTGGGCATCAGGCTGAGGAGGAGGAAGGTTCTGGGGTAGAAAAGGTCTTTGAGACACAAATGAGCAGCTCCACCTGTGAGATGGAAAGCACAGATTCCCCTGAGGAGATGCTCAGGGACACCCAACAGGAACTAAACACAACAAAGGGCTTCTCATTTGGGCAACTCTTACTTGGTTTAATAATGGATGATCCTGTGACACAGAAGGAGCAAAGAAAGAAGTCTTGGGGCAAGAAAAGGACTCCCACTGAGGAAGCCTCTGAGAATAGCCTGGATGGAGGAGAAGGACTGTGGGAGGATATTTCTGCAGATCCAGAGCCCAGTGCTGTTCAGGCCTCAGAGCAGGAGCCTGACTTGTCTCTGGGCAAGTATTTAAGGTCAACTGGGATGCAGGAAACTCCAGATCTCAAAAAGACAATTCAGAAGGAGCAGCAAGAGACCATCACTTCACTGGAAGTGGAGGAAGTTACCTTCAGCATGGTTTATGACTATTACAACAATCAGCAGGAACTCACCCGGCCCTTCTCTCCTGAATCAGAAATGTCTATCGAGCTGGAGAGCCGGAGCGGAGAGGAGTCACCTGATTCGGACCGCTTCTACACACCTCCTTCCTCAGTGGAGATCTTTGAAACTGCTTCATCATCATCCTACCACACACCGCTCAGCACACCTGAACGCTACTGCACACCATCTGAGGGCTCAGGACACAGCACACCACCCGAGCGCTACTCCACACCATCTGAGGGCTCAGGACACAGCACACCACCCGAGCGCTACTCCACACCA
>Ga0065711_1046765_pt1 | contig 12712 bp, 6 predicted proteins | sample Hoacrofraction12_FD_59098 | JGI IMG/M metagenome (GOLD analysis project Ga0065711, IMG submission 59098) | Hoatzin crop microbial communities from Cojedes, Venezuela - Epithelial fraction 12 v2 (version 2) | ecosystem: Host-associated > Birds > Digestive system > Esophagus > Crop | place...
CCCGCCGCACCACATGACGATGGGTGAGGGTGGCTGCGTGTACACTAATAACCCGCTCTTAAACCGCATGATTCTTTCCTATCGCGACTGGGGACGGGATTGCATCTGTCCGTCGGGTCAGGATAACTTCTGCGGTCATCGTTTTGACGGTCAGTATGGCGAGCTGCCGAAGGGCTACGATCATAAGTATGTGTACAGTCACTTTGGCTACAACTTAAAGGTCACTGACATGCAGGCAGCTGTGGGATGTGAACAGCTCAAGAAATTCCCGACCTTCATCGAGCGCCGTCGTCACAACTGGGACAGATTGCATGCTGCGCTGGAAGACGTACAGGATAAGCTCATCCTGCCGGTTCCGACGGAGAACAGCCGCCCGTCCTGGTTCGGCTTTATGATTAGCGTCAGACCTGAAAGCGGCTTGGATCGTAATGCTGTGACCCGCTACATTGAGGATCACAATATTCAGACCCGCCTTCTGTTCAGCGGTAATCTGATTAAGCATCCCTGCTTCGACGAAATCCGCGGCACCGATGCGTATCGCGTGGTTGGCAATCTCGAAAACACCGACTTTATCATGAACAACTCCTTCTGGGTTGGCGTCTACCCCGGCATGACGGACGAGATGATCGACTACATGGCGAAGGTTATTAAAGAAGCGGTGAAATAACAGGATAAGCGCTCAAAACCACAGAATAAATCTTAGAGGAAAGGAGGCGGCAGAGTTGGGAAAAATTAATCTCCCTAAGGGTGTAAAAGACTTTTTTAATGATTCCATGTGGACCATTGCAGGACTTCTCCTGCTGAACGTCAGCGCTCAGTTTGCCGTTTATCCTTTCCTTGATCAGATGCTGGGAAGCGAAACATATGGTAATGTGTTAACGCTCATCTCCTATGCAAATATTATTTCTATTTCCATTGGCACGGGCTGCAACAGCGCCCGCATGCAGCAGAGCAGCCGGCATGAAACCGCCAATGGAGAATACAATCGAGTGTTTGCTGTTGTCATGATAGCAGCCATTCCCTTAGCTTTCGCAATTCAATGGATTAGTGGCATTACAATGGACTTGGTGGATACCATCCTTTATGCGGTGCTGCTAGTCCTTCTTATGTTACGCTACTACTGTGATGTTGATTTTCGTCTGCGTCTTGACTACAAAGGTATGTTCCTTTACTACCTCTCCGTAGCGCTGGGCTATCTGGTGGGACTTCTGATTAGTAAATTGACAGGGCGCTGGGCATTTTCGCTGATTATTGGCGAGGCACTATGTCTGGTAACGGTTTCCTTGCGAGGCAAGGTGTTAAGACAGAACATCAGAGAAGTCTCGGCTTTCTCAAAAGAAGCCTATGACACGATTTTGGCGTTGGTTCTGACACAATTCCTTAGCAATGTCATCTTTAATTCCGATCGCTTACTTCTGAATGCGGTGATTGGAGGAGAAGCCGTTACAACCTATTACGTAGCTTCGTTGCTTGGGAAGACGGTTTCACTTGTCACCTCACCGCTTAATAATGTCATCATTGGACATATGGCTCGTTACAAGGGCGGCTTGAAATTTAAGACAATGATGACTGTTGTTGGCATTTTGGCGGGATTTGGTGCCCTTTGCCTTCTGGCGTGCACCATTGCCTCGTACATTCTGATTCCGATTCTGTATCCGCAGGAATTTGATACAGCCAAGGCCTATTTTATACTGGCCAATCTTGCCTCTATCATTTTCTCTCTGACAGGTGTGCTGACATCCTTCCTGCTTGTGTTCAATACCGGCGGACAACAGCTTGAAATCAGCATAACCTATGTGGTTGCGTTTTTAGTGATTTGTATTCCTGCAACATTAGCCTTCGGCCTGAACGGTTTTATGTGGGGCATCGTGGCCGTGAATGTTGTACGCTTTGTGGTTGCCGGAATCATCGGCATTCATGTATCTAATAAATCGAAAGAAGAGGTGCCGGAAGAATGACAGAACAAGAAGTATTGCAGAAAATTCATGAACTGAACATGGAAATGTTTCAGGAGCTAGATCGAATTTGCAGAAAGTATGATATTCAATACTTTTTCGCAAGTGGGGCACTTCTGGGTGCGTTACGCCATCAAGGTTTTATTCCGTGGGATAATGATATTGATATCTGGATGACCAGAGACAATTTTGACAAATTGTATGCCCATCAGGATGAACTTTCTGAGAATGTCTCGCTTGTCATGCCTACAGAAACCGGTAAAAACAGATATCTGGATACCGTACCCCGCTTGAACTATAAAAACATGTACATCAAGATGGATGAGGATGTCTGCCGTTATTACAATAACCATAACAACCGGATGGATTTAGATATTTTCTTCATCGACAAGACTTACGGTAATTGGAAGGGGAAAGTCCAACGTCTGGAAATGATTTTTGTGTACGGACTCATGAACGCTTACCGTCATAAGTCATTAAAATCTTCCTATGCATGGTATTTCAAGATTGCACAGGGGATCCTGGACGTGATTGGCAGGATGATTCCTCTTGAAAAATTGAGAGCACTTTCCACTAAGATTGCCACACGTTATGACAATGACCCAAATGCCCACTATTATTTTGCCAGCACCGATGGTGCCGCATGGAAGAATATCGTACCGGAAGAGGACCTGAAGGAAGTCGTCTACCTGCCGTTTGAGGACACCGTAGCTCCAACACCGAACGGTGCAGATCACATCATGAGAATCTGGTTCGGTGATTACATGAAGCTTCCGCCGAAAGAACAGCAGGTACCGCATTGGGGTCAAATTTTACTGGATCCGGACCTGTTTGTATTCGAAGAACCGCCCACATGGGAAGAGGTTGACGCAAAAAAGAAGGAGACAAGCAATTGAACATTGCAGTAATTTTTGCCGGCGGCACCGGAACCAGAATGTCCATTAAGACAGTTCCGAAACAGTTTCTGGAGCTTCACGGAAAACCGATTATTATTTACACGCTGGAGAAATTCGATCAACACGAAGAAATTGATGGCATCATTGTCGTGTGTCTTGAATCTTGGATTCCGAAAATGAATTCGCTCCTTTCCCGCTTTGCTATACAGAAAGTCAAGTCGGTGGTGCCGGGCGGCTCCAGTGGCATGGAAAGTATTTTTAATGGTTTATCAGCGGCGAAGGCACTTTATGGTGATGACACGTTTGTCTTGATTCATGACGGTGTCAGACCGTTGATTGATCATGAGAGTATTACAAAGGTGATTCGATGCGCCGAAGAAAACGGCAACTCTGTCACAGTGGTTCCGGCAAAAGAGACCATTGCGATTATTGACGGCGAAGGCAAGATGGGCGAAATCCTCGACCGAAAGAAATGCTGGCTGGCCAGAGCGCCGCAGTGTTTCCGTTTAGGTGAAATTTTTGAGGCTCATCTGGATGCTCAGAAGGCCGGCAGAAATGATTTCGTGGATTCCGCTGATTTGATGAAGTGGAAAGGTGCTGAACTCTTTCCATGTGAAGGAAAGAGCGAAAACATTAAGATTACAACAGCGGATGACTATTATTTCTTTAAGGCATTAATTGAAGTGCAGGAGTACGCAAATCTTTTCGGCAAATAACTTGCAACCAAGAGGGAAAAGGCAAAACGAGGAGGGAAAAAGCATGTGGTTGGAAAATAAGGTTTTTAACGAGGACTTAAGAAACATTTCCAAATGTGAATCTGTTGATTGGCAGAAGCTGAACGGAGCGAACGTGCTGATCACAGGCGCGACCGGGCTCATTGGCTTTACTACGCTGTCGGCCGTTCTCTTTTCGACTCAGGATTTTGAAGTACCCCCGACGGTTTTTGCGCTCGTCAGGAACGTTGAACGCGCAAAAGAAAAACTGGGCCCTGTAATGGACGAGTATGGTGATCGTCTTCAGCTCGTTGTGGGGGATGTAGCGTCTCCGCTTGAGCTGAATGAACGGATAGACTATATTGTTCACGGAGCCAGTCCGACAGCCAGCAAGTATTTTATTGAGCATCCGGTTGAAACAATAGCTACTGCTTTTCTGGGCACGAAGAACATGCTGGAAGTGGCATACAAGAACCAAGTGAAAGGCTTCGTCTATTTATCGAGTATGGAAGCGTACGGCAAGGGCAAAGAAGGATGGATCAGCGAGGACTATGCAGGTGATGTGAATCAGCTGCAAGTACGAAGCAGCTATCCGGAAGGCAAAAGAGCCAGCGAGTGCCTTTGCATGTGTTATATGAGCGAATACAATGTTCCGGTCAAGATTGCGCGCCTCGCCCAGACATTTGGCGCAGGTGTGGATGACCGGGATTTGAGAGCCTGCGCAGAATTTGCGCGTTGTGCGGTGGAAAGCAAGGATATTATTTTTAAAACAACGGGTCAAAGCAGACGTATGTATCTGTATACTGCCGATGCGGCGACTGCTATTCTTTGCATGCTCTTGAATGACAAGGCAGAAGGGGCATTTAATGTGGCCAACGAGGAAACCCTTGCCAGCGTTGTTGAAACGGCCGAAGCGGCTGTCGCGTCGGTGGAAGGATCCAAGAGCAAAATTATTCTGCCGGAATCCGACACTCCTGATGCGGCAAAATATCCGGCGCAGCACAATCTTCAGCTTGATACCAGCAAATTGCGTGATTTAGGGTGGAAGCCTTCCTATAATCTGGTAGAAATGTTTCGGAGAATGATAGATAGTTGGAGTTAATAGTGGTGCGCAAAAGCATCTTGGATTAGTTTTTAATGCAAGTATGTGATACAAGGAAGGATTGGATTTGTGAAGAAAGTAGTTTTAACGTTCTTGACATTGGTGCTTGCGATATTGATTCCCTGCGGTGCTTATGTGATTAGAGATAACGATAATGATAATGATTCTGAAAACTTTCTTTTGGGAAGTGGGACTAAATACGATCCCTATGTTATAAGTTCGGCCGAAGATTTGATGTTGTTTCGCGACTTGGTGAACAGTGGCGAAACTTTTGAAGGGCGGACTATTATTCAGACTTGTGATATTGATTTAAAAGATACCGGCAATTGGACACCCATAGGAGTTAATGGAAAAGGAACATACTTTGAAGGAACCTATAACGGATGCGGGTATACTATAAAAAATCTTGAAGCATCTACTAATAACGCGGGTTTTTTTGGCAAGCTAGAAGGAACGGTAATCAACTTAGGAATACAAAGCGGAAAGATTAAAGGATCATATGTTGGGAGTATAGCAAGTTGTGGAAGTGGTGCAATTATTAATTGTTATAACAAAGCTGAAATTATTGGTGAAGGCAGAGCCGGTGGAATTGCCGATAATTTTTCCGGCGGAACAATATTTGCGTGCTACAACGCAGGAAGTGTAGAAGCGCCGATTTCCGGCGGGATTTGTTCCTACAATGCCGAAGAAATTTACTATTGTGTCAGTTTTAATAATAATTTGGTCACAGATACGTTTGTTGGACTTCTTACGGACTCTGTTGAATATAGCGAGGTTTCACAAGACGCTGTTAAACTACTGAATAGCGGCTTAAGTGTAGTACGCGAAATGGATATTTGTCGAGGACGGCTAACCAGATACTACTATCATAATGAAAAAATCTTGCATAACAAATTTGATTATAAAGAAGAGTATCTGAAACAGTGGTGTAAATTTATTATAGTAATAAGTGCTTTTTACATTTTAGTATTCATATCAATATTGATTTGGAAATGGCTTAATAATCCGAAGATTGTTCTTCAATTATTTAGTATCTACGGGTTACTGATTCTCTTTCTTATAAGCTGGATGATTTCAGCTTATCCGCGATATAATGACTTCTATATTTTAACGCTTTGGACCATAGGTATTATAGTACCGTTCCTGATTCTTTTTGTTGCTATGTGGTCGCACTTGCGCTATTTTAAAAAGCGAATTAGGACTTTGCTGTTGGACGGCAGTAATCTGCTTTCTATTGCAGTAATTATTGTATTTGTTTTGGCGACGCGAGTACCTTTTATTAAAGGAGTTCAGTTGGTGGATGAATGTAATTATTATCACTCACTGATACGAGCCTGCCAAAATTTTGATGGCACATTTTCTTCTTTCTTGGATAACTTTGTTTTTAGCGCCCATCCTGTATATGCGGTGGGCCCTATTTGGGCGATAGGGGAGTTTTTGTTCCCGGGCAAAGCGATTGGCGTGACACTTGTCCATTTAGTATTTACGGCTGTCGTTGCGGTTGACATGTACTTTCTCTTCTGTGACTTTTTGCGATCGAAGAGTTGTGCTGTTGCGGCGTTAGCCACCATGTGCTGCTTGTCCGTCCCGATTTTCTGGACAATGTTTGCTTATATTACACCGGAATATTTATTAGCCGTTTTTATGTTTCTAGTTGTTTACAATCACTACAAAGAAAACTATCTCTTGATGTTCTTTTGGGGGATTGCCGCTTGTTTCACAAAAGAAACGGGTATGATTTTGATGTTCTGCTATTACGCCACCTGCGTGTTTGTTCTTTTTGCAAAATCAAAAGGAAACATTATAGATAAAGCTAAGCATACCGTTTTCAATAAAGCAATCCTAGGCGGTATTCTAACAGGTGTTGTCCTTGTTGGATATTTTATTGTTAATCGAGGGGTTAGTTCCTGGAAGCCAGGAGGTTCCGGTGGCAGTAGCAGTATTTTTACGTGGAGTGTTTCGCCCTACCGGTCTGATGTATTTGGCTATAACCTTGATAATATATTGACCCATATCAAAGAAGGATTTGTAGTTAATTTTAGCTGGATTGGCGTACTTGTCATTTTGACAGCAGTTGTTGTTAAATGGATTAAAAAGGAACATATACTTCAGGATAGTACGAATAAGAAGCCGATATATAGCCTCATTGGGGCATTGACTGGCTATATGCTGTTGATGATGGTTTTGGTAACAGCACCTTTAATGAGATATAATGCCTTTTTCTCATTTATGATGTGTATGCTCATCTGTTTAGCGCTGGAGTTTATTGTTTTGACGGTGATTAAAAGAAAAACAATTGGGAAAGTAGTTCTCAGTGGATTGTTAATAGCGGGAACACTTTTGGTTTCAACGCAGACATTTTACGCAGTGGATCCTGTTACAAATTTATTGTATGAACCTATCGATGTGGGCAATAAGGAAATACTATGCTTTTCGTGGTCTTTGGACAAACGGCCATGGTACGATTACTACATCACAACATTAGGCTATCGTTCTATCGGCGAAAGTCAGAAAGCCCTTTTGACAGAGGTTAATTATAATGAAAATGACATAATTATGGTCGGCGGGAACACGTATGAAGAGGCATATGAAAATTGGAGAAATTATTTGTGGTCTACTGCTGCAACTTCCACTCCTGGAGCTAGATTTACGAGACTATGGAATACCGAGACCAAATCGTTTGAGCATCCTAACGTTTTAAATAAAGATAATCCGGATCTTGTCGATATTAATACATTTACAACTTATTCCTTGTTTGGACTTTCATATATGCCAGCAAAAAATGAATTGTACCCTATGCGAAATACAATCAATAAAACTGCCAACAAAACATCTAGATATATACTGTACATTTCACCTCTTGTACAGGGATTGGATGAGGATGCGCTGCTTGAATCACTTTCTCCTTACTATTTAATTAGTGAGCGTAAAAGTGTTGAAGCAGATGGCTTTGTCCTGCCATATTATGAATTGTATGCAAAGATTCTCGTAGACGGATTAAGCGAGAACGATGTGTTTCTTAGAACCATGATAGACAATGAAGCACTCTTGGAAGAGGTTGTACCGCTTATGTCTAATCCTTATTCTTACGAAGAATTAATAGATATTTTAAAAGAGCGCGTGACGGACGATGAAGTGCATCAGGCGCTGATAAGTGATATGACAAAATTCTCAACGGAATATTTAGACAGAACTACTGTACAAGAGGGTGACAGTATTGCTGTAATTATCGAGACCTATGATGAAGATGGTGACTACATTGCAAATGAGGTCTCGATGACCGGCACTACAGTTCGAAATATAGTGATTGGTACCGGGGCAATGGTCGACGGAATTGAGAAAGCACTCATTGGCGCAGAGGTTGGAGAAACGGTAGAGGTTATCTGCGATTTTCCCGATGATTACCAAAGCAACCTTTATGCAGACAAAACCTGTACGCTGAAAATTGAGATTACCGGGATAAATTCCGGCTTTTCTGAATCGCAGGATATTGTTCTCCAGAAATTGCTGAATAAAGCAGCCACCAATAACGAAGAGATTGAAACCTTAAAAGATTATGAAGACTATTTAAGAGAGAAAATAGCAGAAGAGTATATAACAGAAGATGAGTTTGTTGTCTATGCTACGAACCGCTCGGAGGTGCGGCCGTCTGCAGAGAGAATCGAAAAACACAGTTCTTCTTTATATGAGATGATTGAAAAACGCGCAGAAGCGATGGGAATAACTGTAAAATCTTATATTCAAGAATATCTTGAACTGTCGGAAGAAGAATTAGAAGCGTATAGTGAAGAGTATGCGCTTTACCGAGCTAAAAGGGATCTCATGTTTGGAAAATAAAAAATACGGAAGGGATTAAAGATTTTCTGATGATGGGTCACAAAGATTGAAAGGGGGGAGAATTCTAAAAAATAGCGCCCCTTACCGTCTGTTTGCTTTCTTGACTTATTACAATGGACATTGCGTATAAAATGTGGTAAGATACGGAAAGCACTCTGCGTTCACATGCACATTGAAAAAGGGTTGGAACGAATAGTCCAGACCATTAATAATGGCTATGTAGAATAGAGAAAAAATGAAACTGAGCACCGGCAGACGCATTTGGGGAGGGATTACGATGAAAAGCAAATCCAAGATATATCCAGTTTTAATTGCTGCGCTTCTCGTGTTAGTGCTTGCTTATACAGATAGTGTATATTTTGCCGATTCTGTATCCGCAGCAGGTAAATTCGAAGGGAGTGGAGAAGCCGATGATCCATTCTTGATTAACACGAAAGAAGACCTGCTTTTATTAGCAGATAACGTTAATAATGAAGGCTTGACCTATGAAGGATGTTATTTTGAAATAACCAACGATATCGATTTACAAGGGGTAGATTTCACTCCGATTGGCATTTATGGAAGTGGTGATTACTTTTACGGGATTCTTGATGGAAACGGCTATACTATCAAAAATCTCACTATAAATATTCCTTCTGACAATAATGGCCTCTTTGGCATGCTTGGAGGAACAGTTGTCAATTTGAAAATAGACGGTGGCAGCATAACAGGCGCATGTTGTGGAATTATTGCTTCACATGCGACGGATTCATCAGCCCTAATTGTCAACTGTAAGACGAGTAACATTACGGTAAATGCTACGAGAGCCGGCGGCATTGCGGACAATTTTATCGGTTCTATTAAGAACTGTGTAAGTGAAAATTGTGAATTAAACGGAACTAAAAATGTGGGAGGAATCGTTTCACATGCCTCTGACGGCTCTTTCTTTAGTAATTATTATTCCTTTAGCACAAAGACAGCCGGGGCAGAGATAGTAGCATCCGATTGTGAGGTAATATCAGAATTAGACACGCAGTCCGTCGCGGATACTCTTAATAAAAATTATAGGATTGCCACTATTTACCCGGCAGATGATTTTGGAATTTGTAATCTGTGGACAGTGGATTCATCCGACAATTTGGATATTTCTACGACTAAGCAAAGAGATGAATTCACTGCGAAGCTTTCAGAACTTTCCGGAGACGGCAGCAGTTCAAAGCCGTACATCATCAGCAATGTGGAAGAATTGGTCATTTTCCGAGATGCTGTAAATAGCGGGATTGACTTTTATGGACAGTATGTTCGTCAAACAGAGGATATTGATCTTTCCGGGGAAGTGTGGACTCCTATTTCGAAATATAGCGGAGGAAAGTACTTCTATGGGACATATGACGGAGCCGGACATGTCATTACTGAATTAAATACGGTTAGTGATGGCAGTAACGGCTTTTTTGGAAAACTGGGAGGAACCGTCCTAAATTTAGGAATTGAAAGCGGAACCATACAAGGGAGTTGCTGCGGGGGCATTACATCCCACTCCGTAGGCAGTTCAGCTATGATAGTGAATTGCTTCAATAAGGCGACCGTTAATGGCACAACAAGAGCCGGAGGCATTGCTGACAACTTCTCGGGTTCTATTATTGGATGTTGGAGTGATTGTGAGTTAAACTCAAAAACGATCGGTGGGATTTCTTCTTACAGCGCGGCGACAATTAGTTATTGTTGGACATCCGCGAAAGTTGTTGTACCTGAAGACACCATGACCGGAGAAGTTGTTGAAAGCTATAGTGGAGTTTCGTTCAGTGGAGATAACCTGCAAAGCATAGCAGAGAATCTTTCTAAGACAATGTCCGAAGTAAAAACGACTTCCGGAGTATCAGAGAAACTCTATACGTTCAAAGTTGGAGAGAATGGCCTCGCGTTTTCTGGCAAAACGTATAGAGTTGGCGTTGGGACATGGATTAAAAATCATCATCTCAGATTCGCATTTCTACTTGCATTGTTGATTGTTTATGCTTGTTTGGTATTAAAAATCGGACCTAAAAAATTCTACGAGGATGATCGAAAATGGTGGAAACGGTTTGTGCTGGTATTAGCGCCGGTATTCCTTTTGTTCTATATGTTTTTTGTCCACTCGCCCATAGAATTCTTCCTTGTGAACAATTCTGAATTTGATTTTGTGTTGGGCGATTTCGTTTGGAAATATATTGGCATTACAATCATAGGCACACTGGTGATATCAGGGCTGCTCTCTTTCATTAAGGGCAAAGCTTGTGATACCGTTGCCTGCGCGGTACTGGGCTTTGATTTGTGTTTGTACATTCAGCTGAACTTTATGAACGGTTCTCTGGGGCTGCTGGACGGAACGACGAAGGCTCAGGATATAACCGGAAATTATGTGAATGCAGTGCTTTGGGTAATCATTTTCCTGGTTCCGTTTGTAATGCTCTTCGTGCTGAAGGAATACCGAAGGAAAATCATTATCTTTTTGTGCGCGGCACTCTGCGTGATGCAAATTACCAGCATTACAGTGCTTACGCTTGAATCGCCATCCAGTGCATTCAAAAGAGAAACTTCTGAATATTATTTAACATCAAATGACCAGTTTACTGTATCAGCTAATGAGAATATCATTATTCTTGTCATAGATACATATTGTAATACTTATATAAATGAATTCTTTGAAACGTATCCGGAAACGAAGAGCATTGTGAAGGATTTTACGTATTACAATAATACGGACTGTCATTATGAGGGTTCGGTTTTTTCGATTAATTATATTGCCTCGGGAACCGAATGGAACATGTCTGTACCGATTGACGAATGGTGCTCTACAGCGTGGGACAATGATCGTAATAACAATTTTTACTCAAGGCTTGCAGAAAAAGACTATATTTTCAATATTTACACGAATGAAATAAAGAAACTCTCGGTAGAGGCCAAAGCGGATTCGATGGGTAAAATCCATAACATGGTTGAAATAGAGAGTGACTATATTATAAACGATAAAATTATGCTCGACTTGTTTGTTAATGCAAGCCTCTACCGTTTTGCTCCACGCATTTTGAAATCTAATTTAGAGTTTACTGCGGGTGATTATGACGGTGCCTATAAAGTCATCAATAAAAGCAACAGTAATATTAATACGCAAATGAGTGGATATGCGGATAATGAGGAGTTCTACAAAGATCTATTATCCAAGGGCCTTTCAACCGATGATGAGCATAACTACTACATCTTGCAACATTTGAAAGGCGTTCATGGACCGTATCAAACCAATGAACAATGTGAGACCGTAGAAGAAGCCACCTTGCTGGAAACGGAGCGTGGCTGCTGGCTGTACATCGAGGAATATATTAATCAATTAAAAGAACTGGGCGTCTATGATGATGCAACCATTATCATTACGGCGGATCATGGGGAACACCATGGCTATTATAATGCACAGCCGATTTTCTTCATCAAGACTCCGGGTGAAACCCACGACCAATATGTCGAAACGAATGCACCCATTTCCTTCATGGATATCATGCCGACCATTGCGTATCTAATTGGTGAGGAATATTCTGATTTGGGAACTACCATTTTTGAGCATGTGGAAGATGAACAACGAGAAAGAACGCTTTATGTTCGGAAATATGATGAATCTCTTCCGGATGTTCCGAAGAGAGACAGCCCAACTAACAGTATTCTGAATTGTTTTTACAAGTATGTATACACAGGAGACCTTGAAGATTTAAGGGCCTTAGGAGAGAACGGCCCGACCGAAAAGGTTCCGTGGACAGATTCTTTCTATTAAGAAAACCGTAAAGGAAAAGGAGCAGAGGAATGCAATATTGGATTTCGTTTTTGAGCTGGATTATGGACGGATGCTATGCATTGGTCCATAACTATGGGTGGGCGATTGTATTGTTCACCTTTGTTACCAAGATTATTCTGCTTCCGGTGACCATCTGGACGTATTTTAACTCGATTAAAATGATTAAAATACAGCCGGACATCAACATGCTGAAGGTTCAGTACTACGGGCAGCAGGATGTCATTGCGGAAAAAGAGGCTGAGTTACAGAAACAGGCGGGGTATCATCCGCTTTTATCGACGATTCCTCTGATTATTCAACTGGTCCTTCTTATGGGCGTCGTAGAGGTCATTAAAGCCGGTATCCGGAACCCTGAGATTGACATGATGTTTGGCCCGGTAAATCTGGGATGGGTTCCTTCGGAAAAAGGA
>Ga0065711_1046766_pt1 | contig 12711 bp, 9 predicted proteins | sample Hoacrofraction12_FD_59098 | JGI IMG/M metagenome (GOLD analysis project Ga0065711, IMG submission 59098) | Hoatzin crop microbial communities from Cojedes, Venezuela - Epithelial fraction 12 v2 (version 2) | ecosystem: Host-associated > Birds > Digestive system > Esophagus > Crop | place...
TCTTAGGGGAGATGCTCCAGCCCCCTCATCATCCTCATAGCCCTCTGCTGGACTCTCTCCAGTAGCTCTTCATCTTTCTTGAACTGGGGAGCCCAGAACTGGACACAGTACTCCAGATGAGGCCTCACTAGGGCAGCGTAGAGGGAAAGGAGAACTTCCCTCGACCTGCTGGCCACACTCCTCCTAATGCACTCCAGAATGCCACTGGCCTTCTTGGCAGCCAGGGCACACTGCTGACTCATGGTTAACCTGTTGTCCACCAGGACATCCAGGTCCCTCTCCGCAAGCTGCTCTCCAGCAGGTCCACCTCAAGCCTGTACTGATGCATGGGGTTGTTCCGTATCCCAGGTGCAGGACCCTGCACTTGCCTTTGTTGAGCCTCTTCAGGTCCCTCTCTGCCCAGCTTGCTTCATTCATGAAGTTCTCTTAACAGGTTATCTGTGGAAAAGAGGAAAGCAAACTTAAGAGGAATTGTGGGATTTTTATTAGGAACAAAATTAACTAAAACCTAGTATATGTAAAGCAGCTGATAAATAACATATACACAGACTTGTACACTACATTGGTCATTACAGCAGAATACCACTATTAATATGATTTGGTCACACAAGCATCTTTGGACTGGCATGCCCTACCTACTTTTCAACCAGTAAAAAAAAAAAATAAAATAAGGCAGTAGATTCTGAGGCCAGTAGTGAAATAGTGGTTTGCATAGGGTGACATAAAAGTGCACAGAATCACAGCAAACAAAACCCTTTCTAACACAAAACCATACCAATACTGCGATATTCAGTATCAACCCAGGAGAGACCAGGAGAAGTGAACCTCTCACGGGCTGTTCTTCCCTTCCCCCGTTAGACAGCGATGCAATCCTGCTATCAGGGGTAGATTTACTCACACATATCATTAAAACTTGGCAGACTGACTTTCAAAACTGTGCTCGGCATTTACTGGTGGCAATCTCTATTGGCACCTGAAAGCCTTTAATGAATAGTAAACAACAAACAATCTGTAACAAGCATTTGAGACTCAAATACCTGACTAAATTTCTTTGTAAAACCACAAGGAGGAGTGGGATAAAAGCTGTTTATGTTGCTAACGATTACTGCGTCACGTCAAGACGCTTGAGCTGGTTTCCCAGAAGCTCTGTTATGGAAAGATACGATAGTAAAGACATGATGAGAAATGGTTCCCAAGTTCTTATGCAGACATACTTTATAGAGAATTTCAGTAATATTTTTATGGGCCCTTACTTTTTCGGCTTTATCTAAGGAGGCTCAAGAAGTCTACAAACAAATTGTATTCTAAGTATTGGGTAATGACAGATAATAGAAAACTAACACATGAATCGGGAAAGCACAAATATGACATTGAACTAAAAATAATGGAAATAAAATAAAAACAACATTGATTTCACATGAGGAGTCTCTGACTCATTTCACATTGTGCACATGTGGTAGCTAAATAAGTGCTCTTAAATTCTACCTATTCATATTACAAATTTAGGAATTTAGCTAATGTACTTTGATTACTTCCATAACCTTTTGAAGGGCAGAAGACAGAAATTAGTAATGTATTTAAATTACTCTGACCTACTTACTGTCTTACACATGGCACGTACACAGCAAAATGGACTACCTATGATTTAACAGGAGTTGGTAGAAGAACCAATTCATGACTTCTTCAGAGATCTTTCATCACTAAGTTTTCATAGAAGTCGAGTTGGACAGAAGTCAAAGAATAAAGCATTACTATTTTTCACATAAATTCAAAGCTTTTCTTTTCTTCAAAACTTTCCAAGAAAATACTTTGATTTTGAAAAGTGTCTTTTAAATAAGATCTTTTTTTCAGGATAAAAAAGCTATGTATTTTTCATCATATTTTTATGTACCTCCACATATCTAAAAATAATGCCTGGATAAGTCTTTAAAAAAAAAAAAGAAAAGGAAAAAGAAAAAACATTTCTATTGAAGACAGAGAAAGCAATTGCTCAACATTTCCTGTCAACCAGCTTCAGAGGTTTTTGGGACCTGGAAAAGATGGCAAGTCAGACAGTTTTTTCCCCTCTAACATATGGCTTTTGCAAACGGCTTTCATTTTCAGAGCTGTTGTAACACATCTTCGCTATTTGGGAATCCAATCTGTTTAACCAAAGCAAATGCTATGATTTATATATATATACACACACATATATGCACACACACCACACCCCCCTTCTGACTTGCATGTTCAGCAGACCTTTTTTAAAAAAAAAAATAATTTTATTGACAGCAACCACTAAGTTGAAGTCAAGAAAGAACATATGGACTCATACAATGCGCAGCAGACTTACAAGTCCTGTTCTGCTGGGACCTGGTGAAGCATACTGTAAACTCACACCCAGGTTTTCTTTCAAGAACAAACACAGGAATATTTTTTTTCTACCATGGAGCTAGACGTAGCAAGATGTGCCCCTGCAGCCTGAAGCGTAAGGCACTTCTTACCCAAGAGAAGCCACTTCCTTCTCCAAGTTCTCCTCCTCCTGACATTTCATACTTTTTTTTTTTTCCTCTTGTCAGTAACTAGATGAACTTTTTGTACCTGGCCCTGCCTTGCTAAATGTTTCCTCATCTGTAAGAGACATTGATGTGGTAAATTAAATCCTAATTTCAGGATTACATCACACAGCTATTTCAAAAACAAACCAAATCATCTCATACCCTTTAACTGCAGTTAATAGATTACACAGTGTCTTTTAATTTTGTTTTAGAAAACCAGTAAAAGGAGAAGATTTGTGATTTGAACTCACTAGAAATGGTTGAGCTTTGGCTGAAGATAAAGGAGGAGCAATAAGAAACGCTTGGTACTAGTGACAAAATTTTCAAGGGCCTGTAGCACAACAGAGCAGTGAGATGAATACAACTACATCAACGTCAAAGATACAATTACTCAAAAACGTGAAAAAAAATCATTCCACTAGAAGTATTCAAATAGGCAGTGCATTAAAAAATCCTGAGCACACAAAAATTATTGTCGCTCCAGCGGCTTAAACGTCTACCACCATCAGCAAGAGCTCAGCAACAGCAGTGCCTCCCTTTATCTCCTTGTCATTGTACAGCACCTAAGCCATGATACGGAACATACATCACACCTTGAAACAGCGTATTTTTATGGAACAGATCATTAGCTGGGGTAAATCAGCATGTGGCTCAGAAGTTTCGCTGTAGTCTACCAATAGATTAAGAGAACTCATTAAATTATAAGAAAAATGAGCATTGAAAAATAGTGTTTCTGAAGGTCACGATACAGAATGCATTCTGCGGGACTGGTGCTAATGGGGTACATCCTTAATTGTTCCAAGAATTCAAACTCTTGGCACCAGTAATCAAGATTTGAGCTTTAGATGATTATTAGAGACGCTGTTCTTCGGTATCTCTGTTTCTGTATCTATTCATTTACTCTCTTAAATGATTGCAGTGCTACTGTATTCCAGAAAAGCCATAAGCACACAATTCCTTGCTTGTTAAAACATCTTTACTAACAAGTTGCCTGTTTCACTTGTTTCGGCAAGATGGAAATAAACATATTTTCATTTGCGTTTCATTAAATTATTCCGCAACCCATATGCAGTGTCTTGATGCAGTTTGAAAGGTGAACAGATGGGATTTTATTTTTAGCTCAGATTAACACAGCCCATCAAACACTCATTTGCCCGATATACTATCATAATATAGCTTACTACTCAGTCTTTAAAGTATATCTTTGCCTGCCTTGTAACATCCAAATGACAAAAGAGAACTGTGTGATAAATATTTAATTACAATCATGATAATCGCTTTGTCACTGAAAACTAGCACTTGTAAGTAAATGGAAGAACTTGGGTTTTAAAGAGGAACATTTAGCAGCTACATGCTATTGAAAATAAAACACATTTTTTAATTATAATATTTCAAATATGGGCTTTTTCAAGATTGGAAGAGTGCTTGCAGGGACCAAATACATGCTCTCATATTGATACATAACGCATTTGCAACACCTATTAGGTATCGGCCGCAGCTTTCTATATATGCCTTCAACTACATTTTGGATATAACATAATAGCGCATATAATAAAATATCATCTATAAAAGCATAGGATAGAATGATAAAGCAGATGTAAGCACTAAAATTGACTTGTGCTTCCTCACTCTAATAATTCATGAAATAAAATTTAGCGTAAGCTCCGCATCAGACTTTTAAGCTTAGTGTGTGTTTTACTGGGCATGTACAAAACCATGCAGAGGAAAGACTGAGCTTTCCATGTCTGCACGGTATGACTTCTAATTTTATACGTCCTCAGTACTCACCATTCTCCAGTCAAACTACTCACCGCTTTGATATCGGACAAAGGAGAGCAGAATCAAACCCCAGCCCACCACCACAGAGCACACTTCTTTCACACACCCCCCTCGCCAAGCAATAAACACAGCTGTGAGTTAGAGACAGCAAGCAAGAACCCTCTGAGATATTTTGTAGGTATCTGAAGGAAAAGGAGCAAACGGTTCACCAGAGCACCTCCTGTCCTCATTACCATCTTGCACATTTTAGGGAAGTCTCAGCAAATATGGAGGAAAAAAGAATGGCGACTCTGCAACAGAGCTGCAGCGCACTATTCTATGTCCTGGAGAACAAGCCACCAGCTTTCTCACGTTGTATCTCTGAGAGTGTAGACGTATGCAACGAAAGCACGCACGCGCCACAAGTTTTCTTGGAATCACGGAGGAACACAATAAGTAACGACAACTAGCAACAATCAAATTTGTTTGAATCTGGGCCAGCTCTCTTAGCCCTACTACATCAGGTCTGTGTCCTTCACTATCTCAAAAGCACGACCCTTTTGCACCTGCCTTCAAGGACAACACAAACTATTAGTATGTTAGCTGTCATTAGAATCAACCTAGCAGCTTCTTTCCAAATAAGAGCTAGGTTTCTGCAGAGATATGGCTAATTTTCATGTGGGAGAGGTGGTGAAAAGTTTTCACATGACCCAAACACCGCCTTTCATTTTCACACAGGATTTCTGCTGCAAGGAGCAAAATACCTTTGAGAAAACTGATCACAAGAACCAAGAGAAAGAATTGATAGTAAAACAGAGCTATACCTTTAGCGATCATCAGCACAATTTGAAGATGTTGTGGAAACTTGGAAAAATAGCAGGCTTGAATGCGAAAGCAAAAAGTAAGGTCCTGGTGTCTCACAGAGCTTGATTTTCATATTTGATGGGAAAGGCTAAATGTGCTTACGTATCACTGCTAAATCAATTGATGGTAAGCAGATGCTGCTACTCCCTCAAATCTTTGCTCATGCTCTCTGCTTCTACCCGTATTATGAGCGAGACAATGGTGATAATAAAGTACCCAGAAATAGTACAAAATCCCATGTGAAGAAGACAAATCAAATGAGACAAGTCAGCTATATATAAAGGCCCTAAATTATTCAAGCTGCCTAAACACCCAGAAGTGCACTCAGCTTTATCCTAATGATTGCAAATTCCAAGCAGCTTTGCTATATTTTTTCTATTTTTTTTTTCCAAATCAGTTAGGCACATAGGAATTAAGTCTTTAAATCCTTATTTAGTCAGCAGACACTCTGTACTAATTAATATGGAAAACAATGACCACAGGAAAGGAGCAGATGGTTTGAAGACAGAGAATGAAGATAACCTGAGAGAGATCAGTGCGAAGACACCAAGTGCATACTCTAGCATTTCTTAAACATCAATAACCTACAACGTAGTTCTTTAATAAATAGATTTTATTTGAAATAACATTTTAAGCAGAAAGGTCAGATGGATCTCCACATTTAGTCAGAAATAAACCTTTTTTCCAAGCTATTTTTTTTAATGAAATCACATCAGAGAGGGGTAAGATTATTTCCCACAGGATGCTGATCATTGTGATGTCAAAAATATTCTCATTGTACACTAACAGCTAGAAATATTTCTTCATCCTTTGTTGGTAACTTTTCCAATGCAAGAATTAAATCTAAAGCAGGGAGAGGAAGAAGAAATGAGACTAGCATTTTTACAGTGTTAAAATGAATTATTTTTTTTCCTGGATCATGTTTTCTAATACATGTGTTCAAGAAGACACAAGAAGAAAGAAAATGCTTTGATAATTTTAGATATGAAATCAGTACTATTCTCCTATGTGAAAACTGACTCATAAAAGGATAGGCATGGAATCCTCAGACAATCTTAACAGAAGAATCCCCATTCCAAATTCTCTCAATTTTTACTTTATTCTTGGTAAGATCACTACAGCCTGTAGATCTATAATAATACTGTAAAGCATTTGTATTCCTATTAATTTATAAATTCAAAAACTGAGGGAAAGTAGTCCCAGTCACCTACTGTTCATAGCCTTTAATCAGGGAACCGACTAGGTAAGCTGATGGGAAGCATCAGATTTTAGCTGTGCTGGGTTTCTCTGCCTTAGGCTCATTAGCCAGGAGAAGAAAGGGAGGGACAGGTGTCTGGAAATGCCCATCAGCTGCTGCTGAAGTAGCAGCAGCAGCAAGTGAAGGACATAATTAACAGGGGGCTGAAAGGGTATAGGAGCATTGTGGAAGACAGTTTGGCTGAAGGGGATTCTTCCAAGGGCAGGAATATCTGGAAGGACAGACCCTGCTGCTTCAGGTAGGAGCAGTGAGCTCACAAAGAAGTACATATATGATTTGGAACACTAATACATAAGAATAGAAAACAAGCAGATATATAACCTCAGACCCCAAGAGCAGAACACCAGCACTGCATCCAGCCTTTTCTTATTATTTCGCCAGTTCACTCCCTTCTCAATGTGCCAGAGAGTTGTGACAAACTAAATCACCAAAATCGTTCAGGTTAAAAAAAAGCCCCCACCCCCCACCTTCCAGAACTCCACGGTTTCATCCTAAACCTCAGTTATGGTACTAGCACTAAGAAAAAAGGTTGATCTAATGAAGTTTTACATCAGTGAAAGCATCAAAGCAGTATATCCTAAATAAAACAATTAATAACCATAAAATACAGAAGGGAACAGCTTCAAGAGTGAAAAAACCCCATGCAATGTTCCAAAGAGAAACACAACATTTTGCAGAGTCTCATGTTTCATTTTCACAGATACTGAGTAAAACGCACACTATCCTTTGAGCAACATTTCTTAGCACAAATTTCAAAGTATTGAGAAAATCAGTAGCAGACATCTGTCTCGGGTGTTGCACATTTCACACTGAGGTTTCAACCTCTGGTTAAACATTCTTTGTACATTTATTGAAGCAGCTCTCTCATCTAGGTACTGACACTAACTTTCTCTGGTTTTCTTTTCAGATGCAGCAACACAAATTCTAATCAACCTCTCTCCCGTGCAGGCTCTGCAAACACTGTCATACTTCTACACAACCAGCAATCATGTTAATTCTGCCTTGTTAATTCTTTTTCTTCATTACTCATCTCTGCCCTTCAGTATCTGCAACAGCCAGTAGGGGACCTGGAAGTCTAAATCTCTCCACAGGATTCTATTTCGGGTACCGTACTTCAAAAAATTCTTCAAATTGTTAATTTTATGCTGCATTAAATCTTCAAATCTTCGCTAGTTCACGTTTTTATGCTGTGATAATCAATTGATCTTTGCCCCATTTTAGCATCAAAGACCAACAGAAATTATTCTAATGAACATTAGGAGCTTCTCCAAGAAGCAAAACAGGATTTTTTTCATCACGACTGCATTTCCAAAATGATAATGACATTACAAATTGTAATTTAATATGTTTTTAGTAAGGGTGATTGTCTACTCTTCACCTTCAAGAAACTTTCACATTCAACCTCTGGGCAGCTTTCGTATGCAGCCTTAATCCATGGGTAAGGTCACGCCATGCTAGCGGAAAGGAAGGAGGAAGACATTAGAGATTACGGGAAGAAGTTTTATTCTTAACCAAGGAAAGAAAACTGTTTGATCTAGCGGTGTGTGTCACTGCATGTGACTGACATGCAAGTATAGTCAATTCTATTCATCAGTACCATTCCCTCAAATTATCCAAAAATTCTTTCCCTGTAGACTTTTTTTTGTTAAACTACTTTTCTACTAGATATAATAAAAGTGTTATTTCTCCTCAGTGCTCACCTGCTACCACACCATAATCAATTTTATATCCCCTGAATAATTTTCATATATGTTTACTTCTTATTTACGATTCTTCCATCAGCTTTAAATATAATTTTAAAATGCTGCTTCAATTGATCGCCAGTTTTCGTGGTTTTACAGATATATTTCCTTACTATAACAATCAGAACCAGAAAATTACAGAACAGGAAGGTTTTTGTGGGCATAAATGGTGCAATGCAATAAAGAATGCACACACAACCCGCACCTAAAAAAGTAGTCTTAAAAGCACTCTACTCAAGGTCTCATTAAACTTCAATTTATTTCTATTACGTTTCTGTGTCCCAATACATAACTCTTTAACCTTTCACCTTTCCAAGATGTAAAATTAACAATACTGACATTTACAGGATATTGGTTTAAAAATGTCAGTAGGGGAAAGTGAAAAACTAGAAACAGAACAATATTTATCAGTTGCAAAGATTTGGCCATGATAAATGCTAACATTACTGTTGACAAAATTATACACCTGAAAGTATTTTTCTCTTCAAAGTAGAAGTTTCTATATTTCTGGCAACTGACATTTATATAAAACATATGACTAGAATTACTATGGTAACAGATACATATAAAAAGAAAGGATTATTTTTTTCTATTTTGCTTTCTTTTTTCTTTCTGAATAGGCTATCTCAGAGCACTAAGAAACTTTATATTCTTTTTTTGTCAACTCTGCTGTTGAGCTCCCTTAAATATTGGCCTTTGGCCAGAGATGCTGGGCTGTCCACAAGTCTCGCTACTCAGAGGTGTTGTACTGCTTTGCATTTCAGATGCCAAGGTGTGCTGCAAATCACAACTGTAATAGCAAATCATTCCACCAAAGAGACACTTTTTTTTAAATTGCATATGAAAAATAATAGGTACATTAAAAGGCCCATCTCTTGGGATATTTAAATGAGATTGAGAAAAAACATCCTGGTAGTAAACATACCACCCAGTAGAGAACAATCCCAAAGGAGATGGAAAGCTCCTATTAGTTTTACTTCTATTCCTCTATAACTTATAGGATTCTGTGCTAACAGACATATAGCTCCATTCCACTGAAATGAGAACTTTTTATTGATTTCAAACTCTCTCATAAACTTGAAATATTTTAATTACTAAATAATCCATTTTGCATTTCACAGGCAGCAATTTGTTGAGCAACATAAACCTAACAAAGCAATGTCCGATTGAAAGTGAAATATATTCCTGTAAACAGAAGGTACCTGCTGTGTCCTTGAAGTCCATTGTTTTAGTAAAGTGCCAGAGAAAAATATTAAAACCCATAATACAGGAGAGGATTGTTTTGCTTTTAATAAGTCAGCTTCCAAAATTCCCATAGATTAACACAAGCCAGAAGCCCGCCAACATCTGCACTTCAAAAATGCTCAGAAAATAGGGTAGAGAGATAAAAGGCAACTATCTGCTCTGGAGTCCACTTTGAAGACCGACAAGACAGAGTCAAATAAGAGTCTCTGTTCATTGATGTTAAAAAAAAATTTAGATTGTTCTCTGTCTAATGCTAAGTAATTCCTAACAAGATAGTAACAGCCAAAAACTTCCTTCAGAATCCAATACTCCTCTTCATACCAGTATGGTAGCTTCAAAGCAGCATTTGGCAGCATCGTAGCTTACATACAAAAGCAAATTAAAGTCTCTGCCCTCCTCACCTTGGCATTACTGACCACCATGCTGCAGCCCAGGCTGTCACAGCAACCGCTCCAAGCTTTCACATAGCGAGCTGCCCTTTGCAGGTCTGAAGGCAGTTTAATTATGAGAAAGTACTGCTACCCTACTTCACAGATAAAGAAAGAGGTCATTACATATCTGCAGCAAGCATGAGATATTAAAATCGGATCTTTATTCCCAAGACCATACCAATACGCTGCAGGGTCTGTCACTTTTCTCCTTCATCAGCGTAAATATATCTTGGTTGTGTCAACTGGCATGGACGCAAACGCATTTGAAACCTTCAAAGGTTTGTATGTGGTCCAGGGCAGTAGCGCACCTTACAGCTGAGCAGGCAAGGCTACTACATTTCTTAAAGCTAGGCCAAAATCAAGAATTGTAGATATGAACATACCAGTTCTCCCTGCGCTACAGAGCTTGACTGACTCCATAGTTTTACTTGAAGCTCTACGTTTCGTATAATAAAAAAACATGGATTCAAAATGTCAACCATCGCTCAATGCAAATACATAGACTATAGTATTCAAACTACAAATCTGCTATAGCAATGTAGTTTTAAAACTTGCGAGAAGTAAAGAAAGAGAGATTAATCACTGTAAAGATAAAGCAAGCAAAAGATTTAAGATTTGGGAGAAGTTATGGTCTTTTTTCAGAATAAAGTAACGCATCAGAATTGAGCTCTGTTTTAATCTCCTTTTTTGACTTGCTTTCATTTCCCAGTCCATATTTAATCTGAATGAATATCTAAAATGTTTTGAAAAACACTGTAGTTCCTCAACAGAATTCGACCAGAAATTTCCTTTAAAATATTTCAACTTTCTTTTATTTCATTCTGCTGACAGCAAGACAAGGGAAAAGAAAACTAAAAAAAACAGTTGGTTTTGCTGGAAGAAGTGCTGTGGTTTTCTTGAAGCAAAGCTACCTGAATCCACACCATCAGCACCAATACGTTGACATGAGGAGTAAGCTAGAAGCACCCACACTAAATAGATCAGATTAGCCAGCGTTTGCAACAAGAAATGAAGTAGAAAGTAGTCATATTGAATCTCTCAAGGTTTTCTGCTGGCCATTATCATTGCAGTATGGGGCCATCACACGGAAATTCTGAACACAATAATTTTGAGTGAAATTTTTAGATCAGTATCATGGCAAGGTCATTTGGATTAAAACTCTCCTGACTGCAAGGTTTCAGGTGCAGATATGCAAGAGGCAGATGAGAATAATCCAGCTCTCCCTTAGTTTGGATGCAATGTGACATTTCATTGCCTTGTACCTGGAAATTAGCATTTAAATGTCCAGGCCTAGCTTACCCTTCTGTTTATTGCAGTTATTCCACAAATGCACCAACTCACTTCTTTGCCCCTGACATTTGCTTCTTCTAAAGCTAGAAATGCTAGATACAGCACAAATCCAGTGTGTGGGGCACCCATATTCTTCTTTTTTATCCACAGAACTGTACTTGTACTGTACATCTCCAAATTACTCCAATGTTTGGCATCTGGATCATGGTGTTTGGTGGGTGAAGCACTGCAGCAGGAGAAGGTGACCCCATCCTCAGGGCATCAGAGCCCAGGAGAGATCTCTATTTTTTCCTTCTCGGTGTTGGACAAAAGAGCAGGAGAAGCCTCAAAGCCTGGGGAGGGAAGCTGAAGGACAGCCAATGCAGGAGGACGGGCCAGTGGCGCAGCGTGGCACCTCTCGCCAGACACGGCTCCGGTCAGAGGGCTGCCCTGGGCTTTGTGTCAAGCATGGAAGATGTGCTGCTGAATTTTCTGCTTCCCGACTCTAGCTTGGGACACTGCCTGCTGGTGTTTGAGCTGCCCTGAAAAAACTTCAGCAAACAGTAAAACATCGCCATCTTCTGCGACCCTTCTTTCCAGTTTGGAGGACATATTTCTGATGGGTTTGGAGCTTTGAAGTTTTGGATAAATCTGGCTTAAACACCCACACTTAAAAATGCAAATAAGCTTTTCAACAACAAGGCTCCTGAAGAGCCGTTCTCCCTGCATTTATTGAAAATATAAGACTCTTATGCACTAAGCCACGTTTATCCAGGAGGGAGGAGACCTGTGGGAAGAGAAAAACGTGAGCAAACCCCATGCAAAATGCATGAGCCTTCATGGTTTTCTCTAGCCGACCATGAGCATATTTCATGAATTCATTAGAGCAGCTACTGCATCTATAAGTCAAGTAAGCCCAATCGTTCAAACAAAATGACCAGCTTGATATACAGAAAACAGAGGCTGTTGGAAGAATACTGACACTCTCCAAGCTGAAGGTGCTACATGGCTGCCAAGCCTACCCGCTGTCCTGCGGGCTTGGCCAGAAGGAGAAATAGGAGAATACAGTTATTTCCACAGCACCTGCATGAAGTGAAATGACTTGAAGGCTCTTGGAACCCAAACACTGATCCTCAAAAACTGTGCTTTCATTCATTGCTAACTCATGTCCTAAATGAAAGTTCATAGATACCAGACGACATCCACAATCAGGATCTGCATGGAAAAGAGGATGGAAAGAAACCAGCAGTACAAAAATCATAGAATCACAGAATGGTATGGGTTGGAAGGGACCTTAAAGATCACCTGGTTCCAACCCCCCTGCCATGAGCAGGGACATCTTCCACCAACTCAGGTTGCTCAGAGCTCCATCCAACCTGGCCTTGGACACTGCCAGGGAGGGGGCAGCCACAGCTTCTCTGGGCAACCTGTGCCAGTGTTTCACCACCCTCATGGTGAAGAACTTCTTCCTAACATCTAAATCTGCCCTCTTTTAGCTTAGAGCCCTTCCCCCTTGTCCTATCACTACACACAAAATACCCTGGTTCCCTGCGTCAGACTGAGCGCTGTGTACTCTAGACATGAAAACAGCTTGAGAATAAAATGGG
>Ga0065711_1046767_pt1 | contig 12711 bp, 10 predicted proteins | sample Hoacrofraction12_FD_59098 | JGI IMG/M metagenome (GOLD analysis project Ga0065711, IMG submission 59098) | Hoatzin crop microbial communities from Cojedes, Venezuela - Epithelial fraction 12 v2 (version 2) | ecosystem: Host-associated > Birds > Digestive system > Esophagus > Crop | place...
CATTTTTTTTTTTTAATACTTGGCAGTTTTTCCGGGACACGGAAGGGGTATTTTTAAGGGGAAATACTAATTTGTACTTTTTTAAAATGCAAACAAACTAGTTTGTCTTCAAAAGGGATTTGCGACCAATTTATCACCTGATTCAGTAGCCGAGATAACTTTATTGTTCTTTTAATGCCATAATTTGTTTATTTGTTTGTTTGGTTTTTGACAGGTATCTGAAAAGGGTTCTCTCACAGCTGACGAGTTTGCTAAGCTGGTGGGGATGTCTGTTCTCTTAGCCAAAGAAAGGTAAAGAAGAATTGTTGTGTTTAATAATACCTTCATTATCACATTGTCCTCAAGTAATACAGCGTGTCCTCTTTTGCTTTCTTTAGGTTGCTTCTTGCTGAAAAGATGGGCCATCTTTGCAGAGATGATTCAGTGGAGGGCTTGAGATTCTACCCAAATTTATTTCTGACACAAAGCTAATGTGGTTTGTGTACAATTTGTTATGTACCAGTGGAACAAGAGAGCAGAGGGCAGAACCCTTCCAACAACGGGCTTTAAAATTTCTACTTTGTTAGTCAGCTGCAACGGTGATGAACATGGCAATGCTTTACAGTTCTCAGGTATTTCAAGTGCTGAATCCCCCTACGTGGAACTGAAAGGAAATAGGAATCACTAAGTCAGAAGCACATTAATTGTCTCAAGTCGGCTAGCTCGTGTTTCAAGTTTTTTCTGACGTACTTTGTAGTGTCTCATTTCAAGAGAAGTCAGATGAAGAGTCCACATGAGTGAAAGTGGAGAGAATAACCCTGTAGTCTGCCGTGAAGGTCAGCACCCAGAAGACAGGTTACTGCATACTCCAATTTCGGTTTGTTTATGTCTAGAGCAACAAAGCAGGCAGATGTATCCGTAGTGATAAGAAAAGTGACTTTGGTGTGTCCTGAGGTATAAGGAACAAACCAGTGTAGAATAACCCCTTCTCCCCGAAGTGATGAACGGTTTTCTAAGACAGGATCTTGGGGTTCTACTTTGAGACAGAAAGAACCTGCTGCAGGAGAGCTTAACATATGTTGTGTGAATAGAAAACACAGTGTTTATTTTGTCGTGTCTTATGCTAATATCTCAGATAGAAGCATTGTTAGCACAGACATCCTCCCTTCTCCCTCCTTGCCATCTTCCTTCGTGGCTGTTACGTTGCACTTTGGGTGCCCTTTCTCTGTCCTCCCTTTACGTAGCAGAGTGGAGTGGCCTCCTGTCACTCTACCAGACTCTGTGCTTTCATGTGCTTGGTTTTCATTTTGTACTTCTAACGAAAGATCGTTTGTTCATTTCGTCAGCCTCTTAACTGTTTTGGAGAGAGTTCATTTGCTCGTGTCTTGTATGTGAAAATGAATATGCTTTCAATATTGAAGGGAGGAAGAAGGCTGTCTCCCTGTGTTTAATAGTCACGACGTATCATATTGTTTGGTATTCCTCACCCTGTGTTCACACTGAATGCAATTTGATAGTCTCAACTTTCATAACTCCAGTGGAGTTGTTACATGAAGATCTGTTGTCATGGTAATAATGGTAAGTGGATGTTTACAATCCACGTCACTTAAATTTTTCACATTTTGAAATGACCAGTTTTAACAAATAACAAAACTCATTCAAGATAGCGCAAAGACAACATACAGGTAACTTTAGGGCAGTTTTCCTCTGTTTCATGAAGGTGCTAAAACTAATGTGTTTGACAGAGCTTGAAGGAACCGGTTCCACACTATTCTTACTGTGTCAGCCATCTGGTATCATCTCTTCAGGAGCCTTACGGCTTGTTGCTTTTCTTCATCTTCCCCACAACACACAGAAGAAATCCATGAGAGGTATGCCAAGCATCATGCAGCTAAGAAAGGACTGAAAAGTAAGAAATCCAGAAGCAAAAAGCTGGTTTGTGGCAACTGTTTCTTTTGCCCAGTACCCAAACTTGTCAAGGGAGACCAGTGGTTGATGGGCCTGAACCTCTCCCCACAAGGGGGCATGTCTTCTGCAGGAAGAAGAAAACCAGAAAGCAAGTGCCAAGTGTAAACTCCCAGCCTCTGTTGATCCAACCCTGAGCATTTCATTATCTTAATCAAGCAATAACAGTACAGCCTATTTAGAACGATGGTAACTTCTTGAGCTTTTCTTTCCCAAGATTTTTCTTTGGCTCTTTTTTTCTTTTTTCTACAGGGAAGAAATCTATAGGGTAGATTGTACAGCTGGTTTAGAATTTAAACGTATATGTGAGAAAATGAGACAGTTACTACTAGAAAGTAATAAAAAAGATTTTCTTAAATAGACTGTTTTGTTGGGTGTTTTTTTTCTTCCTCAATGTTTTGGGAAGCTTTAAAATCTTTACACATCAAAATCTTGTGGTTTCGCGGGGCAGAAACTTTTATAAAGTACATCATATTTTTGCTGTCTCATTTTGTGCCCGAAAGGGTACAAGATGGTTTTCATTTTAAATTAAAAGGCAGAATTAAATGTAATTACAATGCCCTGGTTCTGGTGCAGAGTAGCCTGTGACCCATCCCAGGCCAGAATTGCAAAACTGCTGATGTCTACACAAGCACCAATTTCGTGAGGGAGCCAGTCTTGAGTCCGAGCCAAGCATGTATCCTGTGCTAGCGCTGGAAAGGCGTTTGACACATTTGAATGTGTTTTCCCAGCCAAAAGACAACAAAAATCACGTGTCTGATACCGTACTGAGCGCCGGCTGTCAGGAGAGCAAATGGAGTGACATGTTTACGGGTGTGTGGTATCATGGTAGTACATCATGATGTCCTGAACTGTCATTGCCCTGTCCTGTTTCCATTGGTATTGCCAGCAAAAAATTACTGAATTATTAGAATTATTGAACTATAGAATTATTGACTGCATTGAAACAGGGTTATAGGAGAGAGGAAAATACAGGAGCAGCCATTCTCACAGATCATCTCAATTTAATACAGAAGGTGCCTATATAAACCTAACTTCCTTTCATGTTTTGATTATTCCTAGAATATTTGTATCATGGCACATGAACATTATCTCATTTTGCCAGGGCTGCCCAGTTACACAGTCCTTTGAACACAGGTTTGTAATGGAGTTCTGTTCAAAAAGCACTTCGCTATTTATGGAGCAATCATGATTTAAGATTTAAGTTTTTCATTTGGAAAGACAGGCCTTTTTATACTTTTGACAGGAAAAGAACACTGCTCAGGAATCTCTACATCTTTTCCGTTTCTCCTTTGCCTTTGTTTTCAGGAATATTATGTTCAGCCTATGGAAATGTGGATCTAATCTCAACCGTATTTCTGAAGCGCAAACATTTTTTTTCTCTGAAGGATACGAATGTATGTGTGTTTGGAAGTCTCTAGAAGTGTGTCTTTAATAATCACTGCTGGTTGCATATTGATTAGCTGAACTCTGCGATGCTCAGTTCTTCTAACAGGACTTTCACAGTTTGTCCAAAGAGCCTGATGGTGCCTCCTGTGAAATTAGTGGAAGCGTCGCCACCAAATTGATGAGGACAGTAGTGGGAGACAGCAGGAGCCTGTGGCTGACAGTAGAAGTTTCTGCTTTCTCAAGCCTGGGAGGCTCTCAGTTGCAACCAGACAGTTCTTTCAAAATACACACTGAAAAGGCAGAAATGGCTGATTCAAAATTATTTGTGGATTTGATATGAAATCATTGTTTTCTTTGGAAGGAACCCCCTCTCCAATTTTTTTTTTTCTGAGCTAGTTTCACAAATCTGACAATTACATTGCTTCTCCTGTTCTCGCAGTTCCCCTAATTCTAGCAGTTTTGTCCTAATTCTCAGTGCTTCAGGCATTCATGTGAAATGCAAGACACCCTAGTTCTGTGTCTTCCTCTGCTGCGAAGACATCAGCTACCACTTTCTTCTCCCAAGAGTGAGCTGCAAGTATGCATGCTAAGAGAATATTCTGGGCATGTCTGCTGGCAGCATTCATCTTTGTTTTGAGGAAATACTTAAATACTTTTTGGAGCAGAGGCCCAAGTGCCATACCTCCAGGTAGCTGTCCTGGTCAGCAGGCTTAAAGTCATTTTCCTTTGTGGTTTAGAATTAAAGAATTATTCAAATATTAAAAAAAAAAAAAAAGCAAAAGCACAAAAACTTCAGGAGTGAGGAAACCTCGGGTTTAGAAAACCTCCTAGCCTCCTCGTGAGCATACACTCATGAGATGTAGACCTGACAGAAACCAGCCTGCTTCATATCCCTGCTCCAAACCAAAGACCGGGTGGGGTCTTGGGTCTCCCGCTTTTCCACTTGGCTGTGAATGCTGTGACTTCAAACTCGCACCGATGAAAGAGCGCGTTAAAGCCTGCTCTGCCACACTCAGAGCAACGATGGGCAACAAGCTCCAGATGAAAAGGGCTGGTACTGCTGGAATAGTCACAGCGCTTCCACGACTCCAGTGCTTCTGCTCTGAGCGTAGGGCTCAGGCTATCTGGATGTTTTGCATTGTTTTGTTCAATTTGAAGTATTTTATGTACTTGGAGGGTTTCACTTAGCTGATGATGAATTATCATCAGAATGATCTCAGAGAGTAAGTAAAGGAGGGGACTGATACAATCTAAGTGTTGTTTCACTGTGTTTTTGAAGTCAACAGTCAAACAAATCGGTGCTCCTGTGTCCCTTGCTGCATACATGCAGAACATTCCCAGAAACTCAAAGACAGGGCTTGTTATTTTCTTCTAATCAAAAAGTTTGCAGGAGGATGCATGCTGTGCGCAGTACTCTCCTTTTGCAAAGAACAATAAAGGCAGCACAGTTGCACGGAATAAATTTGTGCCAGTTGCTGGCACAGCTTTTGTACTGTGGCTATTTAATGATCCACTTCATGTAGGTAGAATGCTTTTCAAATGTTGCCTAAATAGAACAGTATTTGACACGATATGTGAGAAATGTCTGTTCTTTCAGCCAGACCCAGCAGTTGTGTGTGTGGCATAATTCTCCCGAGTTTCACTTCACACCGGATGGAGAATTTGAGGCGTGTCCGTAAATTGCAAAGATACGCCGGTTTGATCCACCCATTAATGAGAACGGCAAAACTCCCACTGGCTTTAAACCCAACCTTTGTTATAATTACCACATGTTGACCAGTTAACAGCTCTGAAAATGGGTGTATTGGGTATGGCTGAAGGAAGAGCTTAAAAGGCGTTCTGGAATAAGATCACAAAGTGTTTTGATATCTTCAACAGAAATACTGAACGAGGCACAACTATTGCAAAGTGACTATTTCTGATCTTTCTGCCTTCCCTTTGTTTTTTCCACAGTGTTTTGGGAAAGCCTGAGATAAGGATAATTTTTCTTCCGCTGGGACTCTAATCTATTTATAGGTTGCAAGGCCAGAAGAGACTACTCTGACCATCTCGCTTGACCTCTCGGGTAACAGAAGCTGTAGGACTTCCCTTAGTTAATTTGTGTTTGAAGCAGAACTCCTCTTTTAGAAACAACAAAAGATCACATCTTCTGGGAAATCCCACCGAAGCTCTTGGCAAATTATTCTAATGACTACTACCTGTTTTAAAAATGTTTTCAGTGTACATAATCGGAGTATCTTTAGCTTCGGCTTCTAGTCCCTGGACCTTATATTTAATAAATCCTCTATTAAGGGTGAGTTCCCTTCATGCCAGGTGTCCTGGAACATAACTGTTTCTTAAACAGATAAATCAATGGGAGTCCTGCCCACCACATTGTGCTATTTTCTGCTCTTCCCAAGGTTTTCCACAGTTACCTAATAGCCACATTAAATTGTGAACACCAGCACTGGACCAAGAAAAGCTATTGCAAAGGCACTGACTGCAGAGGTAGTTCGTTTCCCCGGTTTTTATGCTCCCAGCCGTCACACGCAGGCTGCATGCCCACGCGATCGAACCTGCGCTTGAGCCTATGTTTGTGCTCAGTTCGCTCCCCACGCACGCAGCTCGGATGCGAACGTGGCTTAGATGTCTGACGTCTGCTGGACTCTCGTTCCCATGGGTATCTTAAGAAAGAGGGAAAGCAGGGTTTGAGGGTGATTTCAGGTAAAACTGCGCTGGGCTAAGTGCCCTGCAGCCCGGTTTCCCGGTGGGCGTCCCAAACTCGGCTGTTTCTAAGCACAGGATCAAAGCTACAAGCCTGAACCACAGCGGGCTCGCTAACCAACGGTGCAGACGGGGAGGCTCGGGGCTCGCTCTGACTAAGCCTGCCCTGCGGCTTCCCCGGCAGCTTACAGGCGCTTTCCTGAAGGTTTGCTTCCTCGGGGGCTGTCCTCCGTGCTACGGTTGTGCCATTATTTCTCACAGTGGCAGAGGAATCTCACTTGATCTTCTCTTCATTTTGATATCATTGCTAACTACTCCCTCCCTGATTTTCCTGCAGGCTTTGCATTTCCTCGCAGCAATGTGGCCAAGGTCGCATTTCTTGCGCTTGGTCATGATACTTCCAGGTGGGATAGTGGCAAAAGACTTGTAAGGTGACATCTTTCTTGGCTCAAAACCTGTGGGCAGCAGCACGAACTAACTGATGTGACAGTGGGAGCTCAAGATTAGCCAACAGCTCAGTATGATCCCCAGACCTTTGTAAAGTAATGAGTCCCCAGGAGGGAGCTGCACATCCGATAAAGAGTGTCCTGCAGTCTTTGTTCCTAGATATGTGATTTTATGGGAACTATATTAAAATACATATTTTTTGCTAATGCCCAGCTCACGCAGAGATCCAGATTGCTCAGTGGTAGTGACCTGTCTTCAGGATTTACCGTTCTCCCAATTTGTGTGTTACCTGAAAACTTGAGCAGCGATGATGTTACATCCTCTTTTAGGTCTCTGATGAAAGTTCTAAATTGCTAAAGCCTAATCCACGCTTAAATCTTTATGTAAATACATCCTGCACGAAGACGTCCCATTAAAATGACATTTTGAGACCAATTAGTCAATATTTAATCCTCGTAAGTTGTTTAACTGGAGCTGCTCTGATTTTACATTCTCAGGTTTGCATTGCAACAGAAAGTATTTTGTTGTCATCCTGGAATATGACTCAATCATCTGTTTTCCTCCCCAAAACAGAACAGAAATATTTATTGAACATCTGTGCTTCCTTTGCATTCCAAGTGACAAGTCAGATTTTTCACATAGCAGTAAATCAGTAGGATAGCTACCATTCTTTTATTTCAAATATATATTAAAATCAGAAAAATCTTTGTCACTCAACATCGCTGGCTACAGATCTCATCTTTCTTTAAGTTCTTTACCAGGGTTATGCTTCTGATTTGTACAAATTCCTGACAATTTTACCCTTTTCTACTTATTAATTTAAATACCTTCTGCAGATAAATTATTAGTATTCTTGTCAGTTGTCCAGTCAAGACTTCATTTTTTTCAGCCAGGGCAACCTATTTTTTTTGATAGCTTAAGAAATTTTCTTGAACAATGCAGAGGTATTGTTTCCAAAAGGACAAGTTTCAGTTTCTCCCTGTTTCCAGCTTTCTTAAATTTCCCTCTAAAACACCAAATATTTACATCACTGCTTTGGCCCTTACCTGGTTCATCCAGAACAGATGACTAGCTTATATCCCAGCCAGCACTACTTCGGGAGTTTCACAATTAATTCTTCTTTGCCGGTGCAGATGAGGGCAAATAGACATTTCTCCTGCTTGCACACTTCTCTTCCTGAGTCAGGATATTGTTCCCGCTCTCGTGCACTGGGTTTGCGTGGCAAGGTTTTGGTAGTGGGAGGGCTACAGCGGTGGCTTCTGTGAGAAGATGCCAGAAGCTTCCCCCTTGTCTGATAGAGCCAATGCCAGCTGGCTCCAAGACAGACCCGCTGCTGGCCAAGGCTGAGCCCATCAGTGATGGTGGTAGCACCTCTGGGATAACGTAGTCAAGAAGCAGGTAAAAAAACCCTGTGTAAGGTAAATTGTAGCAGGAGAGAGGAGTGAGACTATGTGAGAGAAACAACTCTGCAGACACCAAGCTCAGTGAAGAAGGAGGGGGAGGAGGTGCTCCAGGTGCTGAAGCAGAGGTTCCCCTGCAGCCCGTGGAGCAGACTATGGTGAGCTAGGCTGTGCCCCTGCAGCCCATGGAGGTCCATGGTGGAGTGGATATCCACCTGCAGCAGCCCATGGAGGACCCCACGCTGGAGCAGATGGATACCTGAAGAAGGCTGTGACCCCATGGGAGACCCATGCTGGAGCAGCCTGTTCCTGAAGGATGCACCCCATAGAAGGGACCCACCTGGGGCAGTTCATGAAGAACTGCAGCCCGTGGGAAGGACCCATGCTGGAGCAGTTAATGGAGGACTGTCTCCCATGGGAGGGACCCCATGCTGGAGCAGGGACAGAGGGTGAGGAGTCCTTCCCCCAAGGAGGAAGGAGTGGCAGAGACAACGCTGATGGACTGACCACAGCCCCCATTCCCTGTCCCCCTGCACTGCTTGGGGGGAGGAGGTGGAGAAATGGGAGTGAAGTTGAGCCCAGGAAGAAGAGGGAGGGAGGAAGGTGTTTTTTTAAGATTTGGGTTTATTTCTCATTATCCTACTCCAATTTGATTGGTGATAAATTAATTTCCCTAAGTCGAGCTTGTTTTGCCTGTGACAGTAATTGGTGAGTGATCTCTCTCTGTCCTTATCTCGACCCACGAGCCTTTCATTATATTTTCTCTCCCCTGTCCAGCTGAGGAGAGGAGCGATAGAGCAGTTTCTGTGGGCACCTGGCATCCAGCCAGGCTGAACCATGACATCCCGTTAGGAAGCTTGAGGTCATTTTAATATCAGCAACAGCAGACTTTGAGCATATTTTGCACAGATAGAAATCACACACAATGTTGCATCTCTCCCGCCTATGCAGAGCAGAGAGGGAGCTCGGTAGCCAGCCATTCTGCTTTCACGCCTGGTGGTCTGTAGTCAATATGTGCTGCTACACGATCTTGGTTTTATGCCAATGGAAAAAAAAAGACATTTTCTTCCCCACCCCACTGTGCTGGCAGGACAGAGAGCCACAGACCAACACACCACCTTATGCCCGCTGAAAACCACCAACATGGCCAATCTGGTCCCGGTGCCCTTCATATAAACATCCTTAATTTGGTTCTGGTAAAACCAGGCAGATGGGTTTCAGCTCGTGGCTGGAGCCCACGTGGCTGCCCTGGCCTGGCTCAGCAGGCAGCAGCTGCCCGCAGCCCCTGACACAGCCCATCGCTACACGTCCAAGTGTTTTCCGCACAGCTGGCAGCAGCTGGAAAACAGGTGACCCCGTTTTTACAGGCCAGGACGCCTTTCTATGCCTGACCTTCCTGTGACGGCTTCCTTCAATGTTCCGGCTGCACGGGCCACCTCAGCACAGCGGCTAGCGGGGCTCTGCGCTCGGCTGGGATCCGTCTGCCGCTCACCGCTCGTTTATCACACCGGCGGCTGGCGCTACGGATCAGCAATTAAAGGCCGCTCTTTCTTTGTGTCCTTCGGTGTCTAAATTCATTTTTTTCTCAACGTGACGGTTGTGGGCTAAATGAGTATTCATCTGCTCCCTCTTTCTCCTGTCCCTTCTGTTATTAGTTTCTCCCTCTCCGGGGAGACCAGCTCTAACGGCAAGGAACCCGGCATTTCATCCGCCGCTAGCCAGATGCCTCAGAGACCAGCTCCGCTGAAGTATTTTAATGAAAAACATGTTCCTGGTGAAATTTGGATGGCACATTAACAAAGACAGATCTTCGTCCTCCGCATCACAGCAGGTGTGTTGTGCGCAAACATAATCCAGTGTGCTTCAAAGGGTTTAATAATGTAGCCTGTGTACTTACCCCACGCTCATCCTCCTGTTCTCTGGGGTCTTTACGATTTCTGTCGTGTAATCATACGGGCGACTTGTGGTTTTTAATCACTGTTTTTTGGACTCTGTCCCCTTCTGGAAATGTTGATATAAAGGCAAGATGGCTCTGAAAGAAAGCACAGAGGGGGAGCAGAGTGACCTGAGCTGCAGTCTTGGTTCTGTTTCTGGCTTTACAATTTGAGCATAATGTCAGCGAATCAGTTGACTCTGGCAGAAAAATGAAGACAAAGCCTTTTTCATCAGGAGTGGGAAACAGAAGAGACCAAAGATCACTCATAACTCATAAAATACTCCAAGACTATTGGATCAAAGGGATTGTAATACGTGCAGAATGCTGCGATGTAAGTAAAACATCTTGCCACACGTTCCAGACTCTTCCCTGCTGTGTGAATTTCTCTGCTTTCCCCTCTGCATTAAGGCAGAGGAATGACATTTTCTTCCTGGTGATCAGATCTTTAAGAAGTTCTGTTCATAGAGGAATAAAGCCTGGCAACACACTCACCAGTGCAAGATTTTTCAGGTATTAAATGCAGGCAGCAAGTGAGACCAGGGTTTCAGCCCTGGGACTACAGCAGACGTTTTGGAGCGGGGAGCCGTTCGCCACACACTTCCTCCCCTCTGAACTTCCCCATCATCTGCAGCCTCCTTACAGTGTTGTTTTCTGCATTACCACACGTGATTTATTGCCTGTTTCATTCAAACCAACCCCGGCACCACAGCGTGTCCACTTGTGCCAGCTGGTACCTCAGGTGATCAGTGTGAAAGGAGCTCCCGGCATGACCGTGCACCTCTGTGCCTCAGCACCTCCGCGGCGACACTGCCCGGAGCCGAATCCTGGCTGCCAGGCGAGTCACACAGACCAGGACCCGGCACGGGAAGCTCCTCGGCGTTCAAAGGAAGGGCTGAGCTGCGTCGCTGTGAGGCATGGGACGGATCGTGTAGCCTCGAGTGTCTGATGGCGAAACGCAGTGACCCACACTCGTTAGAGTGCACTCACACACGTGTGCATCCCTTCTCCTCTGAAATACCAGACAAAATCTTACAGACGCCAAAAAGACAGCTGAGTTCAAAAATGTACACAACTCTGTTAAAACAAAACAGGAGAATATTAGGAATCTGGACTGTTCAAATCAAAATGTTTAAAAACAGCCTGGAAAATCTTTACGATACGTGAATACTTCACTTTTCACTGCCCCAAATACAGTCAGAGTTCCTCAGCAAGCGTTTATCTTGCTTCCCTGAAGGTTTCTGACAGCGCTCCAAACGGCAGCACGCTTGTGAAGTGCTAACCACCGCAGACCCCAGTGAGCAGATGGAAAAGGGTTTTAGCACAGGTTGGTCAGAGCTGAGCGACATCAGGAAGGCCGGCGATGACAGGGGGCCAGGACAGGTGGCAGCCGTGACCGGCTGCGGGGACTCAGTGCCTGCATGGGGCAGGGACACTCGTGGTGTGTGGAAGTTGTATTTTCTGGTCATACAGATGATACAACCGGGAGCAACAAAGAATCACAGAATTACAGAATGGCAGGGGCTGGAAGGGACATCTGTGGGTCATCTAGTCCAATCCCCCCTGCCCAAGCAGGGTCACCTACAGCAGGCTGCACAGGACCTCGTCCAGGCGGGTCTTGAATATCTCCAGAGAAGGAGACTCCATGGCCCCTCAAACATTTTGGTTTGTTTTTAATTTTGGGCACCAGGTGTTGACAATTACTTCCTCTCGGGCCTTTATGTCGTGCCCACGCTTACTGTAACTGAATTAGGGAAAGCAGGAAGGTTCTCTGCGAAGAACGCCAGTCGATTTAAACCCTTTCGTAGCTTTGCAGGCGTGCGGGTATCCACCGGTCTGTGTTTAAATCACAGACTCCGCGACCGGGAAATACACTTAACCGTAGTTTGAGATAAATGGAAGCGTCTCTTGCACAAAAACAGATGGAAGGTTTTCTTTTCAAGAAGTCTCTCTGCAAGAGGATAGTTTTACTCTGTCACACAGTCCTTGAGTATTAAACACTGGGCATGACAAACATCCATGCATGTGTGAACTTGGGCGGCGGATGGGCACGTTAAGGAGCCGGGGCTGCTCTTCCCCACTGATGAGATCATTTCATGCCCCATCTTCATCGCTGCAAGCCGATTCTGGAGAGCAGCCCCTGCTCTGCCTGCTGCTTTCTTCAGAACGACTGACACCGATGGCCTCCTCTGACATGCAAGCCTGCGCGTGGATGGATGCCTTTACCAACGCCCAGCAAGAGGGGACTGATTCTGCGGCGAGGACTCTCTACTGACCAGAAAGGAAGGTTGCAGAGGGGTGCAAGGGGTGGAGGCGGCCATGCATCTGTGGAGAAATGGCAACTTGCGCAGGTTTGGAGGCCTGGCCTGCCTGCTGAGTGTCACCTCGACTCATGCTGTGGCTCTCCAGCTTCTTCATGCCCAAAGGGAAGGCCACAGCTGTTCAACCTGGGGCCACACAAATCGCACCACACCACGAAGTGCAAGTGCAGGGTCCTGCACCTGGGGAGGAACAACCCCATGTACCAGTACAGGCTCGGGGTGAACCTGCTAGAAAGCAGCTCTGTGAAGAGGGACCTGGGTGTGCTGGTAGATGACAGCTTAACCGTGAGCCAGCAGTGTGTCCTGGCTGCCAAGAAAGCCAATGGGATCCTGGGGTGCATTGAGGAGTGTGGCCAGCAGGTCGAGCGAGGTTCTCCTTCCCCTCTACACTGCCCTAGTGAGGCCCCATCTGGAGTACTGTGTCCAATTCTGGGCTCCCCAGTTCAAGAAAGATGAGGAGCTGCTGGAGAGTGTCCAGTGGAGGGCTACAAGGATGGTGAGGGGACTGGAACATCTCTCCTACGAGGAGAGGCTGAGGGAGCTGGGCTTGTTCAGGCTGAAGAAGAGAAGGCTG
>Ga0065711_1008498_pt1 | contig 12710 bp, 3 predicted proteins | sample Hoacrofraction12_FD_59098 | JGI IMG/M metagenome (GOLD analysis project Ga0065711, IMG submission 59098) | Hoatzin crop microbial communities from Cojedes, Venezuela - Epithelial fraction 12 v2 (version 2) | ecosystem: Host-associated > Birds > Digestive system > Esophagus > Crop | place...
GAGGAAGGAAAAAAGAGAACATTGAATCTTTAAGAAGATATACATTCACACCCACACAGGAATGTAATCCCACCCACACTTTACTGTAACCTAGATTCCAAAGCTCTTGTCATTCTCCAAAGAGTATCAGACTGCACAATTTTATGCTTATATATAATACTTTCTGAGCTATGGGATAAGAACAAATTCATAGAATAGCACAGGCTGGCTAAATCTGAGGCAACAGAGTTTTGTCTTCTTGGAACTTACCCTGGTGGCACTAGTGGTAGGTATCTTCAACAAGCAAATCATGATTCTCAAACTAGAATCTAAAGAACACTGTAAACGTATTTGAAGGCAGGAAAGAAAAAAAAAACAAACACCCAGAGTTAGTACCCTTATGTGCACATGTCTTGCTTTTAGTAGTAGCAACTATGAATAAGTTATAGGTGATGTCTGAAAAATTATCCCTGATGATTGATCTTTACTTTCTTTGCCTAACCTGGCTTATTCCTGAACACACAATCATACCCCCTTCAGTGGTAACATACCACAGCTTGGGCCTTTCACTAGAGGGCTAGTTTAGAAAAGTTAACTTTACCACTTTTATGACAAAAATTTCCTAGAAATATATTTCCACTGTAATAAAAATGGATTAAAAAAAAAAAAAAAGAGAGGGTTAGCAGGAGGTATGCACCATCTACCTCATGTTTTATTTCTGTGGTTGCCCTGGGCTACGACTTTTTCCCCCACACTCCAAGACAGGGCTGCAACTCACACCTCATAACACCAGAATGTGCCCTAGTAATAGCTGCTTCAGACGCCCCTCTAAAGTTGTTCTTAATGGTGTAATTGATTTTTATTTTGCATAAATTACACAGGTAGCAGCAGTGAACAGGACTTTTCAGAGGCTATCCATTGTCTTGCCTCATACCTGCTGCAAACATCTAGAACAGTAAAGAGTCACTTCTGGCCCTTAAGGAAAAAAAAGGAGATGGAAAGTTCAGGAGCAAGCAACTGTTTTACTTGTATCACTAATGATACCTCCCATGAATAAAAGAGAATTCAGAGTAAACACTCCACCTAAATGTTCTATGAATGGCAGATATGCACTTGGAACTATTAAGATCCAATTCCTTTCCTTTTATTTATTTCAGTTACACAAGACACAACAGACTGGGGTGGCTAGTATGCAAAGGGAGTAAGTGAAACAGGCAATAACCATTAAGTGCTACAGGATAGCATCTCGATTCACCAAAACCTGAAGAGGTTTGAAGATCTGACTATTGCATAATAGTGCCAAGGAATTTAATACCTTTCATGTAATTTGGTGGTGACACCCAATTTAAGGCAGTGTTGTAAGACACAGTTAGATTTTGGATTCCTCAGCCCATACTGAGCAACGCTGCTTTGCACAGAAGAAATTACCACTGGGCTCATTTATGCTAAAGGAAATAAAGTCAGAATAAGGGCAGCAGAATCCTGTGTCTAATGGAAAGACTCAGAAAAGTTTTTACTGTGTTTACTGAAAAGATCTTCTGGTGTGTACATTTTCAGATGTAAGATCCCTCTGTATGTCCTCTGAGCACTCAGAAATCAGAGCTCAAAGCTTCTAGACTCAGTTTCTGCAACTATATTCTGATTACAGCCAGATCTACAACGCAGTCAGCCAAACAGGCTAGGCTCAATTCCCAGTAGTCTCAGTTCTCTCTGCCTGTCTGACCATTGTGTACTTTTAGTAAATTAATTAGGTGGTGCTACTCTTCTGGAGAGTTTTATTTTGTTTTCACAGTTAAAACCAGATAGATTTTTATTGCCAAAATACTGATTCTCTCACATACAGTAATCTAATTTGACAAACACAGGGCAGGGAAAGTGCAGAGGAAAAAAGCCAACAAAGAGGTGAAGAGTACTCTTGTCAGAATAGTTACTGTTACCCACCGAAAATATAATTAAAGGGATGGATCAGACATACAATAAATCCAGTCCTCTGGAAACATTAGTTGAATCACTAGAAAATATTCACAACAACTCGCTCTGATGGCCCACCCACAGCTTTCCCACTGTTTCAGTGCAGCCTGACCAATGGCAGTATAGCTTGTTTCAGATGTCTGTACATCATACCTTCAGTGGCAAAACACAAGGGAGTTTAGTAAGGAAAGTCTGAAACTGATTACTAATTGTGGTCCAGAGGTTGCTGGGCGAATCCATCGGCAAGGCCTCCATAAAGGTAGCGATATTTTCCAAACAGCGTAGCATTGCACCCCCTGCTGGTAAATTCTTCTTGTTGTTTAGACCCTGGGAAACAAAACGAGAACTGTAAACAAACATACATATGCAGAAACGGTCACTTAAACAGTATTTGGAAATGCTGAGGTTAATTTGTTAAGACCAAATACTACTTACCTCTTCTATAACACAAATGACAATGTTGTGCAGGGAATTTGAACTGTGTATGTGACAGTTAAGTCTAGTTCAGTTCCTAAAGTACTGACCAAAAGATTTTGAGTCAAAATGTTTTAAGCAGGGTCCTAACTCATAACCCGCTGAGACTGGCGTAGCAGTAAAAAAAAAGCAGAACTTGTAAAGTATTCACTAGTGGATTGCCCACGTTTTCCTTTGGACATTTTTAAGCAAGATATGTTCATCAATGTTCAGCAGACCATGTATGCTTCCCTAGCTTGTGTACTAGGGTCAGGCCCAGAGAGACATAAGCAGTTTTCAAGTGACGTCAAAGTTTTTGTAGGAAGAAACTGTCCTGTTCTTGGAAGAGCAAGATACATGCAAGTGACAAGTGCTAGTGGAAGGATAAAAGTTACAGCAGAAACAAGCCAAGCACAGAGAAGGCAGTCAGTGAAAGGCAGGCAATAAATCTTTGGACTACTTAGAGAAACTGCCAGCAGACACAGGGAAGAGGGAGAACTCAGATGTGATGAGCAGAAATGTTCCTGAAAACCAGAAACAGTGCTGGTGGAAGGGATGGCCCATGCTACCGACATGTAGGACAGCTCCAGGAGCTGGTCTGAGAAAAAGAAAATAAAAAAGCTAGCAGTGAGAGCAAAACCCAGAAGGAAAATGGTGAGGACAGCCTAATCTTGCTTTCAGAGAGGAAAAACAAAAATTCACATTGCTTTTGGTGATGCAAGCTTGAACTCTTAACGAATGAGGAGAAATGATCCAATATGCCTGATAATGCGAATCAAACTAGTACCATTAACAGAGCTGATTGCCAACATACCTCTAACAGCTGGCTCAGAGCAGCGACGGAACTCAGCTCACTGAAGTCCATAAGAGATGTGGCCAAGGTCCGTAAAAAACTTCCATCTGAAATTCAGATTATATTTTTACACTGACTGTCAATACAGAGGTAACCAAAAGGGTCAGAAACGCACTCAGGTACTGTACATCACCTTTAATATTGCTCTGGAAGAGCTGGGGGAAGATGCCATTGGGAGCCAGCTGATGGAACACACAACGGAGGAACTGCTTAGCCACACCTGCAGCATTTCCAGGGATCATCATGCTGAAGTGAAGGGAAGGAAAAGGAGGAATAAAGAAATTGCATTGCAGATGAAACACTTCTCAAAGATGAATACATGGAGGAAATAAAGACGATCCTATTCTTTCTAATAATGGAAGTGTTCAGTTATGAGTGAGACAGTCAAAAGCAGAACTGTCCTGATCCCCCTGATTTTATGACTTCAGCTCGACTGTGTAGAGCTGAAAAGGTTACGTACACTTACCTAAAGTATTTAAGTCTCACTAAATAGTTGCACTTTTCCTCATTCTCCACATACTTTTATTAGTGAGTCACGAGAGTTTGAAATATAATCCTGCTCTCACCCTGTGCATTTCAGTGATACAGAATGAGGTTCTTGGCTTTGCCATAAAACACATGAACAACAGGTAAACACACACAGTATAATATTAATTTGCCTCTTGCACTTTCCTTCAAGAGACTGTGTACTTCCTAATCACTCAAAATGAACGGTTTCATTCAAAAAGCTAAAGTATTATCTATTTACTCATAAACTGCACATTTTAACATTTTTTACAGCTTCTCAAAATGAATTTATCCTATTCAGCATCTGATTTATATAATGAGACATCACTACCAGGGGTTCTCCATAGCCAAGGATGACTCACTTGATTGAATGGATGGAGTTAGTTTATCAAGACAAATACTGAACACAGAATAAGCTAGAAAAAGCTGCACTGAAACTGTGGAAACCAGAAGGCATCTTCAAATTACATCTGAGTTTTTTCAAGTTCAATACATATGAATATTGGTTCCTGTTCATCTTCAGAACACGTGAGATACTTAAAACAAGTGGGAAAGGAGAGGTTCTTCCTCTTACTCCTAAACCTTAAACAACTTTTACAAAAAGTTAAATTTAGTTGATCTCAGGGCCAGGGAAGATGATGCTTTAGATTAATTATTTCATTTTGGCCAAGGTATCCTTTGCTACCATACCTTTCTGCTTGATTAGAAATACTGGTACTTGATGCCAACCTGGAATAAAAATTAAAAAAATAAGTGAAGCTCTACACTTTTTTTGTGTTTTGTTTTTAAGTAAGCCAATAAAGTACTTTTTTTAAATAATAAAAAAGAATTTTAGAGAACATTTAAAATATCACCAGAAATGTCTTCGAAGAGCACAAATTCAGTCAAATCATGCTTGCACAACATATGAACTGTATTCAGTCTTGCAGTCTCACAAATGCTTAACAGCTTTAACGACAATTCTACTTGCCTGCCTGTATTAGCATGAAGATAATGAAGTAAATCTATTGCCTTACTTGCACATCATGCATAATTACTAACCTAGAGGGATTTGGAGAGGAAAAAAAAGTTTGCCAGAAGCTGCCTACTGACTGAATTGTTTCTGATTAACACAGCAACATAGACTAAGCCAAAATTCTCTACTTGGCAGCTTGAAGCGAGGCTTCTAGTTCCAGATTTTGGCATCTAAATAACTGGCCTAATTTCAGAAACACTAAGTACCTATGAGCCCTTACAAAGTCACGTGAGAAATACTGCATTCTCAAAAATCAGGTCATTTATTTTAGTACCTAAACATAGATATTGAAGCCAAATGTGGGTATTCGGTGATGAAAATACTGAACACTCTCTCAAAGCAAAATCATGCACTTCAATATTCAGGACATGTAAACGAACAGAATCAGTGCTTATATCATCAAAGCAACACATATTTAATATGAAAAGCCACTAAAAAACAATTACAAAGCTGTACACTAGAAGCATCTCTTACATACAAAATACCATGCAATTTTTGCTTTCATCTGCTGTGCAGCAGTATTTCAGCTGGTATAAGTTGATATGACTAAGCGGAAAGTCATATCTAATGACTTTCTACGCTAATTTACATCTGCTGATGATCTGGCCTTCAATGTTTCTCTTTGATTCACAATCCTTTTAGGCAGGACTTAGCTGTTGCTCAGTCCTCTGCCAGACTCTGTTCTGAAGACAGTCTGCTCTCTAGTCACCACTGCAAAAATCCAAAACGGACCCTAAGGCAGCTCAGATGAATACACCAGTGTAAACCAAAATGGATAGTGATTCTCATTAATGATGAATGACAAGCTGGGAACACAGCATACTTTCAACAGTATAATCATCTCAGGCTGGATGGTGCAGGAGATTGAAGATTATATTTTCTTCAGTTGCCCCAGCATGAAATCAGAAAAGCTCATGAGAGACCCTGACTCCACTGTTAAGAGGAGTCCACACTAAAATACAACATATTAATTCTGCTGCGCAAAGCTAATTCTGGGTGAAAACGGGTCTGAAGCCACCTGCAAGCAATAAAGACCTTCATTCCAGAACAACTGTAGCATCTGCTTACTTTAAAGCACATGAAGATTTCTGCATAATGCAATAGGACTAATCACATGCCCAACTACACTTATTTTCAAAAATCTACTAAAGCATAGACATACAACAGCACAAAATATTTCCTCTAAAAGAAATCAAAGTCCTATGCAAAGTTTTTTTCTCCTTTTGAATGCAATCACACAAGTGTGGTCTTTATGATAAACAAAACGTTTGGCTTCTAACTTTGGAAAAACTTCACGAGGCTCGAACTACACTAAACACTTGGGAACATCTGAAACTTTTTGAACTTTACAGCTTGAATGTGTTTATCATTACTACTCCAAATAGTTTGTTGCACAATGGCCATGAACCCCCACCATCACCTCCACTTTGCAGATCACAAAACAAAACAGTAAATGGACAGGAGACAGTAAATGGATGTGTTCGAATTTGTACATGTTAAGAACAGAAGTTAAGCTTTTCAAAGCTCTGTCACTAACTCAAGAGCCTAAATACCCTTTTCAAACAGAGCTTTGATGCTTACAAACCTAAATCTCACTGGAAATCAGTGAAATAAGATTGAACAAGTCAAAAATTTTGATTCAGGAACTAGAGCATAAAGTTCAGTGCATACCAGAGTCTTACAAGCATGTCAGTCTCTAACTGTCAGTAACTTGAACCCAGAACTTTTTTTCTTCTGACAATCTCAATAGATGCCTATTTGTATCCACGGGTACCCAAATAGCTTTTGAAAAATCTTTGTGTGTATTGTTTAGTTATTCTGAAAGACCCTGGATTTCCTAACTCCTTGTTTCTTCTTCTAAGCATGAAAGTAGTAGCTCTTTTTTTAACAATAAAAATGCAAGAAATCTAACGCATTCTCACCTCTGCTGTCAGATGGGTATTTGGAGGTAACGATACAGTACTTCTTGATGAAAGACAGTGACTTAACATTATACACAAGGCACCTGAATGCCTCTCTGCTTGTATTTGCTACTTATTTCGTATGTATTCAGAATAATGTTTTTGTGGGGAGCCTCTTACTAGACTTCGAATTTGTCAGAAATGACAGCCAGCGGGAACAACACAGGACATTTACCAGGAATACCCCATGTTGCATGCCATCTGCTGCTCTAAAACAATCAGCTGTCTCACTCCAAAGATGCAGCATGTTTTCCTCAAAACTCAGAAAAAGGTAGCCCACTCGGCCCTTATCCCTTGACAGTTTATCTTCCACATGATTCACCCTCTGTGGCTGTAGTACTGCTGTATTTACAATAATCACACAGAATGGATAGCATCTGTCTAGATTAGAAACCTTGCCTCCATCAGAGTTCATTAGCAGTGACAGCAGGGAATTGTAGCCTTGCAATTAATGGAAGTGGAGGACTTGAATAGCTGCTGTGTTTAAATGGAACTAGGAGGTAGTGGGGAGGCATGGCTGTGAAGAGCCATGACCCTGCAGAAGTCACAGTCAAGCAACTTTAACTTCAATCACTGAAAAGAACATGGAAAAGAAGAGCTGCACATAATTTCTGCACTTCTAATGCTGCTCAGAAGTTTATACTGAAACTCCCCCAATGCAACCCTTCCACCTCTTAGGCAGGAAGCTGTGGAAGCGGTCAAGGCAGCAACAAATAACACAGTAGCAATGGTGCACTTCAGCTCTCCCATGCACACTGGGTAGAAGTCACAAATGAAAAATAATAGACGCCGGAAGTTTAAGACCTTATCAGAGACAATCTCAAGCAGCAGCTGGTTTAGGAAGCCCTCATAAGGAGATTCAACTCTTTACTTGGTCTTAACTAGTATATAAACTATGGTTGAAAAGACCGAAAAGTATACATAACCTTCAGGTATGCTAATGAATGATCATACCTAAGAGTCAACAGTCCTCCAGGAGCAACAATATTCAGAAAACCTGACCACATTTGTACATAACTTCTGAAGCAGGAACTACGTAAAAGTAAAAAAATCTGAAAAAGCAGTAAAAAGGGGTAGCCAAGAGAATTCAGCCTTTACACAAAGCACACAAGTTGTTTTAGAACATTACATTCGAAGCACAGGGCCAAGGTATCCCACTTGTTACGAAAGACTTCAAGACAGCAGAAGAAAGGAAAGGTGAGGGAGGTTATCAGAAAAAAAGGCGGCTTCTTTGAAAAAGCTGAAGTCACTTCTCAAATGGAAGCAGAAAAGAGCATAAATTCTGACAAATGCAATGTAAAAACCACAATAAGAAAGGCCAAAAAATGGTTCAAGGAGCAACTAGCAGAAGGAATAAAAACTAACAGTAAATTGTTCTTCAAATAAAATGGGATCAAGAAGCACACCAGAGAGTGTACTGCATCAATTACTGTTCAGGTAATAAACAGGGCACTCAACGAAGATAAGAGTACTGCAGAAGAACTGAATTAATTCTTTACATCACTGCTTGCAGTGGCACATGCCGTGGAGATTCCGGAGGTGGAACCTCCCTTTGGAGGGTAAAAGGGGAAGACATCAAAGGAGCTGCCCAAAATTTAAGTGAAAGTGGAAGAAGTTACAGAAGAAATTGGTAAAATGATCAATAACAAAGAAGCAGACAGAACCAGAAGTTATTCACTCAAGAGTTCTAAAATATGTAACTTCATGTAGTGAAGTATATGTAAATCCAGATCCAGGCACAAAAGTCTTTCAATCATATGAGAGTAAAGTCCTGAATTTACCTTCCTACAGACTGCATGATGTCCAACAGCAGAGGAGCAGCCAAGTCCGGACTAAGGTGAATGAAGGTTGAGAGCACAACTATGGCAAGGCCCAGTGTTTCTTCATCATATTCTTCAAGAATAGCCCCACAGTCATGGCATCTGCACAGAACAGTTTTAAAAACTGACATTAACAAATTTAAAACAAAGTATTACTATATATACATATGTGTATAATTTTGTCTTTTTAATGTACTATTATTTAGTACATCCTATTCAAAACTTCTTTAGAAAGATAATGTCATTCTGATCTTTCTGTAATTAATAACAGTCCCTGGCTTTCCAACATTCATAAAGCTTCTCACTAGCTTCACTGACTGTTTCTTTGCTGACAAATGAAAGAGGGCCACAGGTCAGGCCTTGTTTTGGGTCCTTCATTGCTAATTGTTAGCCAGTTCCCTCACTCTGTATTGGACTGCTTCAGTTTGTACTATCCAAGAGAAATCTGCAGCAGTGAAGACCAGCCCTCAGCCATGTGAACACCAGCCAGTTCGTGTGACTTGGGCTCACGCAAGGGCTCAAGTCCCTGGCACTCTTCTATTTAGCAGCACAGACACAAACAATGACACTCTCAGATGATCTTAAAGAGATGGAACAATTTCGCATTGTCGTTGCTGTCAGTCACAAATTATGAATAACAAATTATACAATTAGGAAATAATGATCCGACTGGTTCCCACAGCAGTTACAGCTATTAAGAGAGAAATGAAAGGACCTCTCAGGGGCACAGAACATTAGATTTCACAGAAGTCTCCTTTCCCAGGGCATAACTGCTGCTGAGTCACTTTTCCTTCCTGAAATGCTCAAAGACAACTGACGAAGTTCTGAAAGGACTCCATAATGTCTAATTATAAAGGGGATGTCAGATTTAGGGAGAGATGAGGCAGGCTTTCATAACCTACAAAAAAGGCAAACCAATGTGGGAAACTGGCTCACCTCAGCCCAGCAGGAAGGCTTGCTTAATTTGATCGATCAGTTCCTAATGACCCCAGATTGTGATATTTTAACTTAATGGAATTGTACAGGCAATTTTCTTGCCCTTGTTACTGAACAGGAAGAAAACATGCCAACAAAGTCATGAAAGTCAAGCTCAGTTGGTCTATATGTTAATACATGGTGCTAGAGTTTTGGTGAAATGGCCAAAGGAGGTGCCAAAGATAAGCCTAACTTATGGGAAGCTTCACTTTGTCACACAGCAAAGTCCACTTCCAGTCACAGCCTGCACAACGGCCCTGCCTTTCTCCAGTGATCATCCTGGCATGTCTATGTACTGGAGTGAGCACAGGAGCACGCCAGTGAGAACTTACGGTTACTCTTCCCAGCTGTTGGTCAAATCTATGCATGGCTCCCTGATGACTGCTCTACTTCTCCATTAAATGAGTACACTTACGTTTAACGCTTCCTTTAGAGGCATTTTAACCAAGCAATGAAGGTTTGCAAAAGCTTTTGGGATCAGTGAATAACAGCATTAAAAATGCTATGTTGGTAACTGCTGATGTGTAATCACGTGTAATCTATTTCAACAGAAACCCAAAGGAATTTTTAAAAAGAGCTTTCTTTCTTATCCAAGGCAAAAGTGATTTCTAATGGATCACAAAGAACCCTTGATTTCAAATAGGATGCAAAGTGCTTCCCCTGCCCTCTGTTCACACACAATAGCCCGAGTCATCGTTTTGCCTGTTCAAACTCACACAGGGTCCTACTGAATTAAAAGCACATCTTGCTCAGTGTTTAGAAAATTGTTACCTTGGGGTAAAAAAATTAATTTAAAAACTTAGCATAGAGATAAATGACAGAATGGACTTATATTTCCATAAAGTATATCTCTACTTTACTTGACCTATGTGAAGTTCAACTAGTTCTTTGAAAGGAACAGAAAAAAAACTTACTTGTCAGTCATTACAGTGGGCTGGTCATCAGCAAATTCTTCTGGTGCAGGTACAAACATACTGACTATACTGGGTGCTGACAGCAAGCTGGATTTTGTGGCACCTGAAGGCAATTAGGAGGTAAAAAAAATAAAAAAGGAAAGAAATATCACTAAACATAAATCTAAACTACTTTAACAGCAAACTTGTAAAGAATAGCCATAATCATCTTACTGTGCATAGAAATAATAAATAAAGTGTGTCTACAAAAGGATACATAGCACACTCCTTGCTTCTGCCAGATTGTTCCAATTACCTAGAACTACCAATTAAAAAAAAAAGAAAAACTTTAAAAAATCCTTGGAAAAATATAACAAAGAACAAGAATTCCAGGAAGGTGGATGTAATTGTATCTACTCATTTTTTAGGGAGAGGGGCTTATTCTACAGTTGCTATGAGACCCAACACCAGAAGATTTGCAGTCCTCCCGCATGCTTCTGGAGAATTGCCTTCTCATAGTTCCGGGTGACATGAAGAAGGAAATAAATTCCTGTGTCTCAACACCAGGTCATCAATCTATTTAAACCATCTCTAACAGAGGGATAGGACAGATATCAGGGAAAGGACAGCTACAACAAATAATTCACACGTTGGGAAACACTGAGAATATTGGAGGGCTGATGATTAGAAAGGCTTTCCACTGAAAGTCTTCACAAGTATCTTATCTATTCTCTAAAGCTGAGTTGTTCAGCCTTTTGGTTGCCACATGTAGCTGACACGATAGAGACAGCATCACTCCTGCTTCCATACAGTTCAGCTCCAATAATGACTCCAGGGAGCTCAGCTGGTAAACACCATCGTTCTGTCTATAAGCTATCCCCAAGGGCATCTCATTCTAAAGACCAATCTATGAAAAGCTCATTTTGTGAATCAATTTTTAGAGGAGTACCAATGTTCTTTTGATGCCAACTCAACCACAGATTAAGTAATCCATTAGCAACTTTCTTGCTGGTTGTTTCAATCTGCAGATTCAGATTTAACATTAACATCAGCCTATTCTGATAATATTTAACTATGGAAACAGGAGGAAGCTTCTCCACCTACTAGGTTCAGCTGGAGTTTCTGATGAGATAATCCTCATTACTGCAGGAAAAGCAAATTTAATACTAGCTCTCAAACAAAATATTCTAAGCAGCTCCCACAATTTCTGAACTCAAAATATGTGCGAAATATGTGGAGTGATGAGGGCTTGTTTCAAAAGAATAAGACGGGTTTTAAACAATCATATTACTAAGTATGGAAGGAAATATTTCTTTTACATACAGAGTTCAGTACTTCATAATTGTCCCTTGAGATTTTGTTATATGACCAGACATTCCAGGAAGTCCAGAACACTCTCTAGTAATGTACGACACCACCCAGAATGCAAGGAATAGGAGCAGATTTTTACATATTACTAGCCATTTTTTTTCCACACTCCTCACAAATGAGTAACGATCCCTCTACCATGACTTTGGAATTTTCACTGTCATGTTCTCTAGATCTAAGTCCCACTACAGCACACAAATGATAAAATCTGTCATAATGCAGGTTACAACATCGGAATAAGACTTAACCACTTAGAACAAACAAACATGTCCTCTCTCCTGCACTGAACAGTAGGAAAAAAACATGATTTAGGCAAAGAAGATTGGTCACTAACCCATTGTAAGGCTGTAAGCAAGTCTGAATGTATTTCAGTTGAGGGAGGAGAGTTCATAAAGAAATGGGATTCAACCACACTCTGCATACAGTGTCTTTTACTTCCAGGTTGACAGCCAAAACAAGTACTAGCAGAAAGCCAGTACTTCTTATCAGCTGTCTCTGTCTTGAATTAAATGTCTTGTCTCATCATTTTTTAGTAACCTACATTCTGCAGGACAGTTGAGAGCTTTAATACAGCTGAACGGAACATAAAATTCAGCACCGTTTGGTACTAACCAAAACTCCTTACTGGCAGTCTTCGCAGAGATATCAGGTCAAATACGCAGTGAACTAACCTCTGATTCTTAGTGGTGGTCCCTCCAAGTCGGGGTTTAGGCAAACAGGGACATTGCACAGCCGCTTTCCAGGCTGTATCTGCTCTGTGAATAAATACAGAACTTCAGTCTACAGAACTAGGAGTCCAGCAACTGTCACCAGCACAAGCCTTTAATAGTAAATCAAGAGAAAACACACATAACAGCTACTGAAAAAAACAAAGAAAAGAGTTGTTTGTTTGGTGGGGTTTTTTTTTGGGGGGGG
>Ga0065711_1046768_pt1 | contig 12710 bp, 5 predicted proteins | sample Hoacrofraction12_FD_59098 | JGI IMG/M metagenome (GOLD analysis project Ga0065711, IMG submission 59098) | Hoatzin crop microbial communities from Cojedes, Venezuela - Epithelial fraction 12 v2 (version 2) | ecosystem: Host-associated > Birds > Digestive system > Esophagus > Crop | place...
GCCCAGTACTGACCCCTGGGGGACACCACTTGTTACCAGCCTCCAACTAGACTCAGCGCCGCTGATGACAGCCCTCTGAGTTCTGCCATTCAGCCAGTTCTCTATCCACTTCACCGACCACTCGGTGAAGTGTCTCACCATGGGAGACAGTTCTTCACAAGCTGGTCTAATGTGAGTCCTTCCCATGGGATGCAGTCCTTCAAGAATAGACTACTCCAATGTGGGTCCCTTCCATGGGGTGCAGTCCTTCAGGAACAGGGTGATCCAGCGTGGGTGCCCCACGGTGTCACATGCCCTGCCAGCAAACCATTCTCTGGCATGGGCTCCTCTGTCTCCATGGGTCCACAGGTCTTGCCAGAAGCCTTCTCCAACACATGCTTCCCACAGGGTCACAGCTTCCTTCAGGCATCCACCTGCTCCAACATGGGGTCCTCCCCGGGCTGCAGGTGGAGATCTGCTCTACCGTGGACCTCCATGGGCTGCAGGGGACAGCCTGGCTCACCATAGTCTGCTCCGTGGGCTGCAGGGGAAAATCTTTCCTCCGGCATCTGGAGCACCTCCTCCCATGTATTCTTCACTGACCTTGGTGTCTGCAGAGTTGTTTCTCTCACATAGTCTCACTCCTCTCTCTTGACTGCTGTTCCACAGCAGGCTTTTCCCCTTCTTAAATATGTTATCACAGAGGCACTATCATTGTTGCTGATGGGCTTGGCTTCAGCGAGCAGCGGGTCTGTCCCACATCAGACATGGGGGAAGCTTCTAGGAGCTTCTCACAGAAGCCACCCCCTTGTAGCCCCCCTGCTACTAAAACCCTGCCACGCAAACCCAGAACACAGAGTTTTTTGAAAATGTATTTTCCGTTCTAGAGCAAGGTCTCTGTTCTTCACTCCCAATCAAACACAGCTCTTCTGTGACTAGTTAATAGACAATGGATAGAAGTGGGAATAAATCATGCCCTCTGAATATTGTCACACCAGAAATAGGGTGTGACAAAATCCCAGAGATTGTCTTGACTCTGCTTTTCTGGGAATTCCTGATGTTCCACTTGATTCTTTTGAGAAACTCCAAGGGCTGCAGACACTTCTGCAACTAAAGGGGACATATCCACACAATACACCTTTTCTTTTCATTGTGTGAAGTGAGAAATCTGTACAAGAAAATCAAATGGTGTAATTCAGCTTCAAAAAGGAAACGTACCCTGATGGGGACACAGCCACTACTCCCCATCCAGTAGATTCATAGGTCTATCCAGAAAAGGCATGCATTTTTGTTTGTTCAGAAAAATCAGAACTGAGTGTTTTGCACTTCTAATATCACTGAAAACTCCTTGCAGAAAGCGAAGTATAAAACAGGCAAGGTCAGATAAGCCTAAAGCAAGCAGCTGAATACCCTAGCTGTAGAAATCCTGAGGCCATCTCTTATAAAGCAAGTTCCATTAAAATACAGATTGTATCAGAGAAGAGATGTAGCTTTGTACTTTAAAACCTGCCTATTGTGCAAAAAGCATTAGGCTTATATCAGTCTAGCTGAGATTTTTATGGCAATTTAGATGATGGCAAATTATTAACGTAGAAGTACCTGTTTTATCGAGAATATCACTTTGCTTTTTGTCTGATTTTCATCATGTGCCATATGTACAGCAGTTGATCAAAGGCTGCGAATGCATTATCTCTTGCCTCGCTTATCATTTCTGAGAAAAGATGAGAAGGAGGGGAAGGGAGGGACAGAAGATGATGATCAGAAATAGAAAAGTTTCAAAGTAGATCAAATAAGGCTGTCCGTAATAGTTTCCCTTTAATGAAAGGCATCATTAATCAGCTGTAATGGTGGCTGAGAGTGTTGGTGAAACAGTACATAAGCTGAAAAAGGCAGTCTCCAAGAACAAATGTACACTGCATTGCAGCAGACATGCGTCTCATTAGTTTAACTCAAATGTCACTAGTTAATAGGGAAAGCGATTTAGCAACTGTCCTACATGGTAACACTCCAGTTTCTTCATCAGCCTCTCTCCACGCACCTGACTAGTGTACATGTGCAACATGCCAACAGCAGATACGTATTTATGAATACTTTCCAGACCTGTTTTCACCCCCTCTGTAAAAAACAATGGGTGGGGGATAACCAGAGCTCTGTTACTGCCTGCGAATGAAAAATTGCGTTGCTTGAAGGCCCTCCAGAAGGATTTACATGGCAGTGCAGCTAGGGAACAACTGGGAGACAAACTGGTCAATAGCACTGATGATATTGGTGCAGTGCCTGCCTGATCCAGACGTCCTGTGCTAGGCAGCAGGCTGAAGCAGCACATGTTGCAGTCGTTCCCACCCCACCATAACCTGCCCCACCGCCCCGAGCCCAAGCACCTGCCTGCTTGTGTCCACCCATCAAGGGGAGACCGCTGTGGCTGCCAAATGGGGAAACTGGCTTGGCTTTTCAGTAGTCACTTTGGAAAGCTCCTATAACAACCTCCCCTTGAGAATGCCATCTACGTGTAAGGATGGTAAAAGTGTTGCGTCTTCCCTCTCTGCCTTTCTGAGCTGTTGATAACCTGTCCTGTGGCTCCGGTGCAGGCCAGCGGAGAGGGCTGGAGCTCAAGCAGAGACATACCAGTTGAGCAGACTCACCATCTAGAAAAGCTCTTAAAGTTAGACCAAGGGACCAGGGATTAGAAAGAGCTTAAACCTGTCCTAACTCTGATTCTGCCAAAGTCCAGAAACAGAACCAAGGGGAAACAGCCCACAGCTCTCTTTTACACCTCTCTCCCATATCTCCAACATTCACAAAGCCCATATTAATGGTTAAGAAAATTATCTTTTAAACACCAATGTTAAGACTAAATATACATTTTTGCATTTATTTGAGTATTAATAAAAAAAAAGACATGCTATCCAAGTGAATCTAATCTTCTGAAAGCTTATGGTAGAGCAACAATGGGAAACTTTCAATACCAAATATACAGCTATAAAACCAGGACATCATTTCATTCGGCCAGCAGTATTACATTATTATGTACAGCTCAAGTTGACAGACAACTAATGTGAACAGAAATATCTTGAAAAAGTGAACTTAAAACTGTGTGGATGAGGTGATAGAATGGTGGTTGCTGTCTACCCAAACATGTCTGCCTGCTGAAAGCACAGAAAACTTTCAGGGAGCATCAGAGGTTAAAAAAGCACTTATGGGTGCTGAGCAGTTAAGCTTTGTTTTAATTATGAAATGAAAGGCTTTGTTCCGCTGTTGAAATTTTTCAGAATGTTTTCACTCAGAGGAGAAGGACACTCCTGAGAAGAAATAAAAGCCCAAATTTGGGTAATTCCTCCTGCTTTGCTTCTTACCACTGGAACTTCAGTTAATTGAAACCTACTCCTCTGAATTTGCTACTTTGTGGACCTAAGGGAAGCATGAAAAGAAGACTTCAACACACAAATTGACAGGCATCAGGTAGAACCTTTTCCTCTCTTCCTTTAACAGCAGAAATTGCTTTTAATAATACTGAAAGACCAAAGGCGTATTCAGATCAAAACCTGGAGTTAATGTATAAGGAAAGACTACAGAAGAAGGACAAGCACACCTGGATACCCTCCCTAACAGCTCCTCTAAACTCTCAGAAATCTTAGTATCCTAAGCCAGATGTTGCACCTACCTCTGTGTTTAACAGCCCTTGAGGATCTTTTTTTTCCATTAATTCCACGAATTGCCTTTTGCAGCTACTTACTCTTTGAACATCCAAAAGACCCTGTAGTAAAAAGGCAAAAACTTCCCCAGACTGGCTCAAGTCATGCAAGCATTAGAAGGTAGCTAGTGAAACTGTGAGAAATAGTAAATAAGTTTTCCATATTTGCTTTTTTCTGTCCCTTGCAGAGTTTTGTACAGTTTTATCATCTTCCCTTCATCCACTCCTTTCCCAAGTTACAATATGCCAATCCAATCTCTCCTCACAAGAATTCAGGCACCTTTACTAAAAGGATTTGCTGATCTTACATGGTATTTGCCATTTTGCCATTTGCCTACAGAAGGAAAGTATCCAGTTGTATTGTTAATGCTTTATGGCTTAGTTCATATTGATACTCCCTTCATACCTCTAGCTCATCTTTTTTTTTTTTTTGTTTTTTTGTTTTCTGAAAAGAAGAAGAAAGAGAGAAGAGTGATTTCATACCCCAGATCTCTGCAGCTGCCTGCCATGCCTCCGGGTACCTGTGCTTCAGCAGGGACTTTGTTGATGCTGTAGCAAAGCATAAGCATCAAAGAGCCCACAAAGCTATAACATTCCCCTTCAATGTTTTATATAAGCAATAATAATCTTCAACAGCTCATTAGCAAATTACTAAGCTACTTTTAAAAAACACTTTAGATAAGGGCCAAATAAGCAGGAGTTCTAGATCCCTTTACAGAAATTTCTGATTACCCACCAAGTTTTCCTACAAGAACAACCTTTGCTACAACAGTGAAGTGGTTGAAATTCAGTCATTCCATGTGCCAAAGGAAAAATGTACCCTTTCACCTCCAGCACTAGGGAACTGTCGGTTTCCACAGAAAACATGCAAAAATTCATGTCCTGCTGATTTGGTTTACTAACTGTGGAACTAAAAATATTCCTTTTGGCCTGTCAGAACAGCTGATCTTGTAATTCACTTCAAGATCCCAGTGACCTGCAAAAAAAAACCCCTGCTTACTTTGTTTTTTTACCTAAGCAATCTCGATAAGCCAGTGCACTAAACAAGTGAAGAAAATACCTGACTGAGCTGCAGCTGGAGAGTACGGCTTGCTCCCACTCTCTTTTACTGCACATTTGAGAGGAGAAGTCTGATGATAATGGAACCAGTTTTTTGCAATGAGCTAATGCCAAATGCCTGTAGCAAATGGGAGCTTCTGCCTGCATACATGACGGTCTTCAGTTTGTCAACATCTTCACTCAGAAACTGAGGTAGAATTGCTTGCACCCAGAGATCTGCCTTTATCTGGCAGCATACTTTCTCTTATGTACCCTGGGTTAAAACTCTGAAGAGACCTTTAATATGACAAATAGGAGTAGTAATTACTCTGCTTCAAAAAGAATCCTTGAGCTTTTTTTACCTCTGACTAACCTTGTGCCTTTAACAGTGAGAACTAGCAGTGAGCATGGATAATAACCCCAACCGCAAATCTTTACTAAATGGCACAGAGCTGAAGCCTAACAAACCGAGACAGCGAGCACTCCAGCAGGGTCAGGAGCAAGACAGTTGTTACCAGCATCATCTAAAGCACCAGCGATGGTACCATAGTCCTACCCGTCTAGCCAATTCATCCTGCTAGTGATGCTAAAGGCTTTCTGAGAGCATAGTTACATTAGGCTGGAATTAAAACACAGTCCAGGTGGTTTGGGTCTTTCCCCAAGCTGTTGCCATTAGGGCCAGTGGAATGTTATACCTAAAGAGAGGTGATGGAGTAAGGCTGAAGTTGTATATCCACATTGAGACTGGAGGTTTCTTCCTCGGAAACAGTCCATTACACCTGCTCAGGTAAAAACACTCCTGTTCAACGCTGGGATTAAGCAGCCAGTGTTTTTATGCAATGTTATTCTAGGTCAGACTTAATTTTCTTCATCTGTGCTGTACATTGGACTAGAAGACTGCTTTGCGAGCTATGAAGAAAGAGAGAAGTTAAAACTACAAAACCAAGAGTCTGAAACCCAAATTGCTGCAGTAAAAGCTGTTGACAAAAGACAGTACGGAAACATCCCAGAAAACTGTTAACTTGCACATGTGATTAACCGAATATATGGACTTTGCTGTGAGAGGTTAAGAAATAAACTGTCCTCCCTCCAACTAGTGAATGTTTGCACTCTGAAATTCAGTCATGAGATCCCCCTGTTTCTGTCCATTTTCTGGCTGCTCCTGTGCAATATCAGCAGCACTCTAAAGATGACCAGGAAAGGTCAGCCTGAGCTGCAAAGCATCCAGCTCTGTAGCATACAGCTCCATTTCGTTCTTCTAATAAAGACATGTGGTTTTGTTTAATTTGGTAGAATTCAATACTAGTATTGTCACCTGCCAGAGATACAGCCCAAAGGGTAACATTTTCCTTTAAACAGTTTAAATGCCATATACTGACTTATCTAGATGCTTGCCTGCATTTTTTTCTGCTTAGAAGGAGAGGGATGCTTAGCTCTGTCAGTTTATGGTGGCAGAGAGGAAAAGGCACAGTGCCAAAATATTTCAAATCAGATCACCATCATGAGCTCTGCTATCTCAGAAGGGAAAAAAAAAATTAATCTTGCCTGCAGGTGGGCAAAATTCATTGCTGCCAAGAAAAATGCAAGCAAAACTGCTTTTACCTCTAAGAAAAGTGTCTCCAGCTGCCGCATTACGGTACCAAACAAGTTCCACATGTCAGAGGAGGAATGCAGTGTGGTGCTGAAAAAATGAAATGGCAGGCACCATCTGTATTCTTATAAATTCAGCGGTTGCCTAGAGAGTTGCTGCCATTGAAAGACGTAAGATTACTTCTCTCCTATTAATAAGGAAACTTGACAACATAAAGGGCTTGAAGGAGCTGTCATTAGAGAAGTTTACATTCCACAGCATCTCCCAGCATAGCAAATGCAGCACTGAAACCTGTAGGTGTAGGTACTCACCATCCTGCGACTGTCTGCCAAAAATTTCCAGTAAGTAGAACCTAATTCTAGTTCTTGAAGAGGAAAGGGCTAGGGAGTAGCAGATCTGCATCTTTTTAAAGCACTATTAGGCACTGTTTGGCTTCACTTCTTATGAAGACTGCAGAGCAGCTCTGTCGGTGAGTAAGGACATCAAATATATACTGGACAGCCCTGCACGAAGCAGCCTTGGAATCTGAACCATGAAATCAGGAAAGACTTGCTCTGCAGCTTTGCTGTTAGCACATGTAAGAAGATCTTCCAAGGCAAGGACCACCTGTCTGTGTCCACACTCCTCCAGACGATGGGAAGTGGCATGAAATGAAAGGAGGATTAAAGGGATTGGTAAGAAAATCTGTGGCAACCGCAAGACGCAGCATTTTGCATTGGTAGATATACGTTTACTTGTGGATCTGAGAGAAGGGAAGGGGTCTGTTGTCATGTTCAGTGAACTCTGGGGCTTTCATCTACCTGGGCTGCCTGCCTGCCTGAATGCCGCTGCCTTCTCTAAACACAGTGTACCATGAAAGTGAATGAACTTCTGCAGAGTGGCATGGAGGTGAATATGCCAAGCAGCTCATTAGCGTAATGCTGGTGCATTGCTCATTGTTAAGATGCCAATTCCCATTTTGAGCCTGGAGGGTATGCAAAGGGCAGGTAAACAGTTAATGAATACAGTTCTTTGAATTGAGCGGCTGAATCTGTGCTGAACTTTTAAATCTTTTATAGCTGTGATATTTCAGAGTCCTAAAAATGAATCAGAACATCTGACAGGTATGCCACAAAGTTCCATATACATGCTGTGCCAAGATTTAGCACTGAGCATTTACCTTCTGATATGCTGACAAAGGGAAAATGGTTTATGCAGACATTTGAGGGCTGTTTTGCACCTAAAAGAAACTGGTAAAATTGAGCTTTTTACTGTTTCTTTTCTCAGATAGAAAAATTCTATTGAAATACATGTAGTGGTTTCCCAGTACTACCACAAGCAAAAGGTTACTTCATCAATAAAATAATGTTGGGACTCAAGTCTTAATATATACATTACTGAGGACGTGGCACTCAAGGTCAATATTGAAATACAGTCAGCAATGTCCCAAATGTTAAACTAATCCTCTATACTTACATTGCCCAGTTCGTCTCAGACCTCCTTCCTCTCTAAACAAACAAGGAACAGTTAACCAGCCTGAATTACAGCTACAATTGCAATGAAGTCTCTTTGCAGCATCTATTTCGCATCCTGAAGTAAAAATGCTTGCTTCTGTTGATCAGAAAAACACATATTTCATGGAAAAAGAAGTAGGAAGTTTTCCTAGGATTTTCTCATTTTTTCAGAGCCAAAGAAAAATGAGAATATAGTGCTTCATTTTATATAAAACAGCAGTGCTCCTTAAGTTTCTGCCTTTAGGTTTACATATTCCCAAGGACGTGTCTGTATCTGTTAGTGACATCTCCTGCATTTTTTAGGACTGTCATTTACTGTCCCTTTTCCTGTACCCACATACAGATGCTATAATCTTTGCTGTTCCTCTGCTGAACCTTGCACAACAGCCAGGTGCTGGCATCCCCACGTTGCCAAAACAGTGTGGACTGCAGAGGTTTTCAAGACCCAGTTGGATAAAGCCCTGAGCAACCTGGTCTGACCTCGTGGCTGACCCTGCTTTGAGAGGAGGCTGGACTACAGACCTCCTGAGGTCCCTTCCAGCCTGAGTTGCCCTGTGATCCTGCCTATCTGCTGGGCTGCACAGCCTCTGGTGCTGGAGCAAAAGCAAGGGTATAAGGGAAGACAAATGAAGAGCAACTGTTACAGGATGTATTTGCTTTCAGAAGGATTTCGAGGTACAGGAAGAAAGAACTCCAGCATTTGCTACTCCAGAGGTTAACCTCTAAAATTTTCATGACAGTAGATTAGTTTCACTGAATTCCTCTCTAGATATGATCACATACAGAACAGGAGCTGCCGGCAAAGATGCAGGTGCACTGAGCTGAGGCAGGGTGTGGGCTTTTTTTCCACCCATATGCCATGAATGTGTTTTTGTGATGTGATATTGAGAACTCCTGAATCTCATCTAGACACCTTCAGCTGCACCCCAAGCCCTGTTGCTGCAGTATGAGTCCCTCTTTCCTTCAGTGGACAGAGGCGGACATCTCTGTTCAAGTCCATACTCATAAGAAGTATCTATAAGAAAAAAGAAAAAAAAAGGTAGACATTCACAACAAAACCTGGCAGAGACAAAATAAATATTTTTGCCCCTTCCTTGATTTGAGTAAATGTACACAGAGAAGCAATTAAAAAAGGCTTAACTTAAATTGGTTTTCCAGATGAACAATGGTTTGGATAGCAGTGATTGCGTATATAACATTTATCCCTTGGGTTAATGATACTCTCTTCCAGTTCTCCTTAATCCCATTATAAAGTCAATAAATATTTCTTTTTTCCCAATGCTCTTCTCCAGCATTTTTTAGAAAAAGACAAAGAGAAAAGAGGAGAGGAGAGGAGAGGAGAGGAGAGGAGAGGAGAGGAGAGGAGAGGAGAGGAGACTAAATTTAGAACTCAAGTTTAAGGAATCTGCTGCATCTGGAAAATCTTTGCATTAAAATTGCTCATCTGATCTCAAACTTCCTCTCTCAGTGTCACTTCAGCAGTTCACTCCAACGAGTGTCAGAGACCATATGATGTGTTATGCCTCACTGAGGGACTCTTGGCATATAGAACCTAAAACATACAGCAAAAACTTTCAATAGTGTCCTTTGCATCCCACCACCATACAAATACTACTCATAAGCAGAGCTGCTATAGCTCTCAAATGGTGGTTTCCTATCACTGTCTTAGATTATAAACCATTTTGCAATCTTCTCCTGAAGATATCCAGCTACTCATTTTTTAGTTGTCAGTCTTTGAAATTTGACAGGAGAAAAGCCCTGAGGTCATTAGGTACCTTTCTCTGACTATATCTATAATTTGTGTATATATATGCATAGGTGTCCGTGACCCTGTTGATCAGACATATATATAGCTGTTCTTTGCAAAGATACTTAGTGACATTCTAATTATGTAAATTATAAAGTCAACTCCATTTATAGCCATAATTACAGCATATAATACATCCCAAAGACAACTGGATGGATAAGACATAAAAAATTCTGTCTGAGCTCTTTTAAAGATTTTGATGTCTTTTGTGGTTCCAGCTGTATTTAGTTCATTTAGAGAATGTCTATCCAAAACAGCATGGTCAACTTTTTGCACATTTTTTTAAGAATACCTCTGTTAAAATACCATCAGAACACAATCTGGTTTTGTTACGCCCGTTGACAATCAACAAAGCTTTTTTTGTTCATTGAACTGTGCTTATCAGCTAAACCACAAGTAGGAAGCACAACAAATGCTTCAGAACAATGCCATCAGATACAGAAACTTCATGATTGCTCCTGTCCAAGCAGCTCTTTATGAAAACTGCAGGTCGCAAAAGATTAAAATTCTGCCTTCACTGGGTTCATTTTTTAATAAAGAAGGGGAAAGGGGGCAGGGAGCCTTGGGAGGATCAGAAGAACAGATTAGCTGTCTACAGAAACACTAGTTATGTATCATTAACTCCACTGAAGCTATTCATAGTTAAAGCTGAAAAATGCCCAAGTTGACATTCCTTCCTCCCATGCTGTCAGGGGGGAGGCCAGACACAAGATTTTCCACTTCATCTCCCGGTTTCCTTTTATATGTAGGCTCTCAGCAAACTGCTCATGTTGCCACAACAGAGACCTTGAACCTTCAAAGCTATCTGCAGAGACAGACCCTTATCCCAATCAATATGGCTCAGCACAGGCTGCCACAGGTATCTCTTCGCGGGACTGAGACTTATATTTTCAGTGACTGAATTTACTTTTCATGAAAGGTTGGAATGTCACTGCCAATTGGTGTCTGCAAAGCGAGCTAAAAAAGTCTCATTTTCATAGAACAATAAGAATGGTGTGATGCTTCCTTTGGAGAGCCAGTCATCACTGTGACAGTGTCAGCTGTACACCCACCCCTGAATCCTTTTCTGCCTCAGGAAGTAAGAGCCAGCTAATGGCAGAGGAGGTGATATTTTTTCAGAAGAGACAGTTCTGTGTTAGGTCAAGTTTGAATATCAACATACAGGCCCTAAAGGAGAAAAAGTTACATTAGTTCATTTTTAAAATAATGCCAAGTACTGATGAAGGACAAGAATATTGTGCAATTCAGAGCATGAGCAGAGACCAACAAAAAAGAATTTTGCTTGAAAACATGCCACCCATGGGAAGAATTATTCATTCTGTGGACACCGACATGGAGGAGTGGAAAACCTGAAAAACATGACCCAGGTGGAAAGTAACTTTGGAAGGTGGAAGTTAGACACAACAAAGATGCTTAAAAAGGTGCTGAAGACTAAAAAGTCTTGGTTGGAATGTTCTCATCAACTTTTTCCCCAAATATTTTTTGAGAGAGGAGCTTAGCTGAGCCTGTGTGTGTCTCCACTGGCCAGAGAAGCAACCTCCAACAGAGGTGGCTGCAGAACCAAAGGCAAGATTGTTGTTTTAATTCAGTGCTGCTTCCAAGCTCTGCCATGCAGCCCAGCTAATTTTTTTTAGATTCCAGATGTCATTTGTTTAGGGGTACCAGTTAGTTCTTATTGCTTCGGACATCCCTGTATGCGTCTGCCATGTGGCACCCCACCCTTCTAAAGCAAGTCTCTGCCCAACACATACTGATGCATAATGGCCTCTTTAGAAGATCAAAGTATCATTTTTAGAAATATGGAATTGAGGAGTTCATGATGTTCCCATGCTGTTTTTCTTTAAAGTCGTTGAGTTTCCAAGGGTATGCCTGCATTCAAGTATGCACAATGTATTCAGGAAAGATGTAAACTTGTTCTGGCGAGGGTGCTGGTAGAAGGACTGCCTCCCACAGAGGGGTTGCCTGTATGAAATATGTATAGGCTGACTAAACAGGATCCATAGGGAATATTAAAGTGTTTTAATAACTGGAGTGTAAGGACGAAGAACAGAGAGGAATGTAGGTTCATATTAATGGCAAAAACAAAAAGAAACAATATGATAAAACATCTTTGACATTTATACACTTGTGACATGATGTTAATATTGGACCTGAAGGGATTTAAATTCTGCATAGACTAAGAAATGTTCCCTATGAAAGTCCACAGAGGTATAGATATTCCTCTCAGCTTCTTTCTCTGTGTTTGTATTTACAAAGCCAGTATAAGACTCAGAGACCCCTACCAAAACTCAGTTTTTCAGATGTGATTTATGAAATGTCAACAACTGTGAATATACCCTAATAGGTAGCAAGCCAGAATATGCCTCTGCTGCATCATTTGTACTGAAAGCCTGATGGTCGTGGAGGGAAAATATGGGGTCAGTATCCACATGACAAGAATGAAATACAAATTGAATGCATTCATGTTGCCTGCTCAGCAAGGCTACTCTTTGTGTTTCACTTCATGAAAAATCACTTAGTGTTGCTTATCAACACTGCAGCACTGATTATCCAGACTACAGGCAAGTTGTTTAAAGCTGAAAGAATGAGAACAAAACCTGCAAAAAGGGCCAGAGACAGTAAACAAATATATCTCCACAGCTCCTGGGGACACAAGTGTCTCTGTGTGCGACACATACAGGATGTGACACACCATCACATGAGTGGAATATGGGGCTCAGCCAAGATAACATTTCTGTTCTCATTACCTAGGAAGTAAATTCAGATTTTGTCCATCTGCTATGTCAGATGGAGCTTGTTCAACCAAAACAAGGTGAAGGCAGATCTATCCCCTCTAGTGCCTTTAGGAAGAGTGTAAATAAAATTCTGATTCCTTGCAAAGTCCCCTTCAAGTTTCCTTCATGGGGATGGAAAAAGCTGCCCTCTGCACACGTGTCTCATATGTGAAACAAACAGGGAACCATTCAGCAGGCAAAATGGATCATAGAATCATAGAAAGTTTTGGGTTGGAAGGGACCCCTAGAGGTCATCTAGTCCAACCCCCCCACAGCAAGCAGGGACACCACTAACTAGATCAGGTTGCTCAGAGCCCTGTCCAACCTGGTCTTGAAT
>Ga0065711_1046769_pt1 | contig 12710 bp, 7 predicted proteins | sample Hoacrofraction12_FD_59098 | JGI IMG/M metagenome (GOLD analysis project Ga0065711, IMG submission 59098) | Hoatzin crop microbial communities from Cojedes, Venezuela - Epithelial fraction 12 v2 (version 2) | ecosystem: Host-associated > Birds > Digestive system > Esophagus > Crop | place...
GCAACCTGATCTAGTTAGTGGTGTCCCTGCTTGCTGCAGGGGGGTTGGACTAGATGACCTCTAGGGGTCCCTTCCAACCCAAAACTTTCTATGATTCTATGATTCTATGATTAACAGAGGCAGCAAATCTGTCCTTGTAACTTACAGGGGCAAAGGCAGATCACAGAATTACAGAATGCTTTGGGTTGGAGGGGACCTTACAGGTCATCTAGTTCCAATCCCCCTGCCATAGGCAGGGACGCCTTCCACTAGCCCAGATTGCTCAAAGACCCATCCAGCCTGGCCTTGAACACTTCCAGGGAGGGGGCAGGCACAGCTTCTCTGAGCAACGTGCGCCAGTGCCTCATCACCCTCAGTTTAAACGATTTCTTCCTTATAGCTAATCTAAATCTATCCTCTTCTAATTTAAAACCATTACCCCTTGTCCTGTCACTCCATGCCCTTGTAAAAAGTCCATTTCCAGCTTTCTTGCAGGCCCTTTAAGGTACTAGAAGACTTCAGCAAGATCTCTCTGGAGCTTTCGCTTCTCCACACTGAAAAGCCTTTCAGCCTTTTCTCACAGGACAGGTGTTCCCGTCCTTCAAGCATTTTTGTGGCCTCGTCTGGACCCACTCCAACAGCTCTATGTCTTTCCTGTGCTGAGGCCTCCAAAGCTGGATGCAGGACTCCAGTTGGGGTCTCACCAGAGCAGAGTAAAGATGCAGAATCTCCTCCCTCGACCTGCTGGCCACGCTGCTGGGGATGCAGCCCAGGATGCGGTTGGCCTTCTGGGCTGCAAGCACACATTGCCAGATCATGTCGAGTTTCTTGTCAACCAGCATCCCCAAGTCCTTCTTCTGAGGGCTGTGCTCAATCCACTCTCCACCCAGCCTGTATTTGTTCTTGGGATTGCCCCAACCCATGTGCAGGACGTTGTGTTTGGCCTTGTTGAACTTCACAAGGTTGGCACCTGCCTGCCTCTCAATCCTGTCCAGGTCCCTCTGGATGGCATCCCTTCCTTCCAGAGTGTTGACCTACCAGCACCACGCAGCTTGGTGTCGTCTGCAAACTTGCTGAGGGTGCACTCGATCCCACTTTCACGGTCAAAGCTGTTGAAGGAATGCTAGTCGTTGATGAGGGCAATAACGGTCCTGCTGTTCCAATGGCTAACCTCAAGCCTTCTAGCTGTTTAAAATGTCTGCATTTTTTTCACTGTTTTGTGTGGCTTTCTAAATTATCATTGCTGTGTGTTTTGGTTTACCCGACTATAAAATGTATTCTTTAAAAACACACCCTAAGTTATTTGGAGCAAAGGCCACAGTGTTTCTCATAACAAACACCAATTAACCTCAATGACTATAGTATCAACCTGATAGACCTGAAGAGCTATCACTCTTCTTATTCACTGACTGGACTGTTTTCTGACTAGTGAAGAGGAAGAGTATCTCTTACTAAATTTGAAGATCATGGCACACCACCTTTGTATTTGCATAGTGCCAGGAACGGCTATCATGCCCAGTACAGCAATCGGAGCATGTGAAACAAGAGGATCCCTTTTCAGAATGAAAAAAAATTAAGTGAAAGTACATTTGAAAATGCTGTGTATAATGAATCTTACTATTCCTTTAGTAAAGTGTTTTTTTCACAGCAGCAAAAGCGATACTGAAGACTAACAAAACTGTGATAAAACTAAAAACTCATGGTGTTAAATTGAATGACTGTGATGTGATTTTAATGCAATCCCATTAACTTCAGTAACACTGATTTAATGACTTAATTTATATTTACAACACTGTAACAGAGCACAGCTTAGCCCACAACACAACAAAGCACTTACTGGTACATAGCACACTGGTACAGGTGTTGAGTGGGAATATTCCACCTTGTGGAAACAGCACAAGCAGTGGCCTGAGTTCTGGTGAAGGAAAGAAACAAGAGGAAAACCCGTCTGGCAGCAGTAGTTTGGAGACGGATTTTGCCTCACGCTTGCTTCAAAAATACATTCTCTGTCTGTACTTCACCTCTCTGTACGTGTTGTAATAGTAGCAGCTCCTTTGTCTTATTCCATTTATATCTGGGACTAGATTTTAAGACTCAGTCTTGATCAATAGTGGTTTGCGAGACAAAGTTATGTAGCTCCTGTGGTGTAACAGGATAGCCTAATGAGAGAAGAGATGCAAGAAGTTTACTGGGTGGAAAACTCAGGGACTATAACAGTATCCAGTGCAATGGAGACTTGAACTCACTTGAGATATTCAGTGTCACTTAACACGAATAATAAGTTGTCAGAGGAGAAGGTTAAAGGAGAAGGCAGAAGCAAAGGGATTCTGAGCAGAGGTGAAAATAAACAAATCAGATGTTGAAATGCAAGTAGAGCAGAGCTGGAGCCTTCAGCTGCTCAGGTTAGGACCCCGCACTGAGCTGTTACCTTTGTATGAATATTCATGCCAACTCAGTGATGAGGAATGATATATAATGTGAGGAATGCTAAGGAGTTCATTTTATTCTTACTTGAGGGTAAGAGGGTTATAGTCTTCAGGAGTTTAAAAAATGCCATCAAGACCCTGAATTCAACCTGCAATTCACTCAGCAAATAACATAATTCGCAAGTCACAGACACATCTAGAGATCATCTTGTCCTACCCCCTGCTCAGAGGAAGAACAAGGTTGTCCAAAGCCATGTATAGCTGGGTTTTGAATTTCTCCGAGAGTGGAGAATATACAGCTTCTCTGGGCAAGCAACTCTCCAGTGCTCAATCAACTTCAGAGTAAAAAAGGGTTTTCTTCTGTTTAAAAGGAACTTCCTGCACTTCAGGTTGTGCCTCTTGGCCTTAAATATGAGTTAGGTAAATAACTAAGTAAATAATTGCATGAGGCATGACAGTCCTGCCGATTTTGGAAAACGAAGTGAGTGGCATGCATCTGAATAGTCTAATGTATGTGGATATTAAAAAACAGGAGCTTAGTATGCATGTTAACAGTAATTGGTTTTCTTCATTTTCTCTTTCTTGTACACTCCCAGCTCTCTAACTCCCATATGAGTTGGTGAGCTATTATGTAGAGGCTGCCTATTAGATATAAAGCTTTACAAGCTCATTGTTGATAATGTCAACATCATGAAGAAAATTCAGGCCAGTTACAATATGTGGTACAAAGCTATCTAAAATTGTAAGTGTGGGCGTTTCAAGCGTAGGTCTTATCTCATTTGAAATTGAAATATGTTTGCACTGCTTGAATGTGGGAAGATTAATTAGCACCTCTGTTTCAAAATAAGAAGGAGTAGAAACCCATCACAAGGAAAAGGGGAAGTGACACTGTCGACAGCTAGGAAGAAAGAGTTTTTCAGCTGGAAAATAGTGCAGAATAGAAACAAATGCATCCATTTCTCTATTCTGAAGGTGAGGAAAATGGTATTTGATAGTGACTGAGTTTTTCAAAATAATCCAATGGCCACATATTTCTTAATTGTCTAGTAGCAACAAACTAGGATACTGAGTTCATTCTCAGGAGGCTACAGATTTAATCATATTTCAAACAATCTCCTTTCCCAGATTCCATCTCTCAATTCCTCCAAGCAGTTAAAATGAAGGAAATTAGAGGGTAAACGAACTAACAACAAGTCCCCACACATATTATGGCACTTTTCACTCTAACGCATTTCAGTGAAATACTGGGATGCATTAAGCAGTCCTAGGTGTCACTTGAAAGCAACTCTCTGTTGTGGTTTAGGAAATAGAAGCTTCCATTTCACTAATTCATCTTTTTCCTATGATCCTCTACTGGTGGGGAACAGTTCCCTTTGATATTTCATATAGGATCACTCAAAGATTCTTCTTTTATTCTTGACAAAAGCAGTCTCAAGACACGGATAGTTGGTACTCCCTTCATGTACTATCAAAGGCTTAATATAATTTACTAAAATGACATTGAAAAGTACCCTTCTTTTAGTGGGATGACTTTGTTAATGGGGTTTGGAGATAGCAAGGTAGGCACCTATATCATGTCTCACAGTAACAAGGTGAAAGACACGTATTCAAGATCTTAACACCCCTGCTATCACATCAGGTGGTTCTCTGTCTTGCTTCAGGTATCTCAGCAAAACTGAAGCATTGCATTTAGATCAACGTCTGCACCGGTTAACCCAGAGAGACAAGATAAAATACTCCAAACTGTAATTTAACACAGGAAGCGAATAGTTTATGTAAAAAAACAATTGGGATTGGGATTGTGAAAGAAGCAAAGACTTTTTTGTCACAAGAATTTTCCACACAGGAACATCTGCATAAACACACTTCTCAATTTCATTTTGCCTCCTATCTGATTTCCTACTTTCTCGCTTCTATGAATCTGCAGGATAAGTGCTACAAAGTGCCCATTTTGCATGTGCAACTGAATAGCCGGAAAGTCTGCCTTTGAAAAAGAGCTGCAATTCCCCTACAGCCAAATTCCTTTTTAGAGGAAGCTCACGTAAACTTTAGTGATTTTTTGCTACACAAATGAGTTAACTCTGAATTTTGCATAGCATATGAAAAATCTGGAGACTCAAATGATTTGCAGTAAATATTTCATATTTCACTTCAATCTGTTGAGAAGAAAAGTTAGTGGAATGACATATTGTGTATGTACTGTGCACAGAGCCTCCCTGAATTCACTGTTTTGTTTTTTTCAGCTAATATAAGCCCTACAGGGGCAATTTAGCTTAGCCAAAGTCAAGCTGCCTTCTATCAGTCTCTCACATCTTCAACAACTGTAATAATTTCTGAAACTGAACATGTTTTGTAGTATCTTGATAGTGCTGATGTTGAACAAAGCAAATAAAGTCAGTTTGATTCTCCTAAATTCAGATTAATGTGCAAAGCACAAAGTTATAAAAACATTATTTTGACTATCAAACCGAGCAGATATGACAGTAGTTGCCAGGGGAAAGCAAGTCGCGCACATACATAAACTTACCACAGCAACAAGCTGTAACATTTCATACCAGCTCTGCTTTCTTTGCAGGAATGCCTTTCTTCAAGATTGCTTTGGGAAGAGGGAAGGGCGGAAGAAATAAAAAAACTTAAATAATTGAATTGCTTAGAAAGAAGAGATATTGAAATGGCAGCTTTGGAAGATAAATGGTGAAAAGCAGCCCTAAGATGGGTCCCCATAGTGAAAGTTACCAGTCTGCTATGAAGGGCTGCCTCATAAAAGTTGTGCACACTGAACGTCAGTTATCCACAGAACAAAACTGAAGTATACCTGTACAGCTTTCTCTAAGATTTAGTTGGAAGGCAGTATCTATTCGAAAACAGGTATACAGCAAAGTCTATGGAACAGTCAGCTCAAGTTTCCCAACTCCTTGTGGGCTCATGCCGATACGTTTTTCTACGACCAAGTAAATCCCGAAGTTTTAAAGGTTTGGGCACTAAAAAGGCCTATCAAAAGAAAGTACCAAACCTAGTTTCTAAGAACATAAAGATCCATATGGTTTGAGGTGAGAATCGAGCTTAAGATGTCAGTATTTGTCAGACCAGGGAGAGGTGTATAACTACCATACAAGAACAATGCATTTCACCAGATACCGGCATCGTCTCACAGGTAGGTGTGCACCAGTGCTGAGTAAAGTTCTTAGTCAAGATGAACTGGGGAAAAGAAAAAACAACCAAGACAATACTTGGTTTATAAAAAAAACCAAGGTAATACTTCGGGTATCCAAGATATTCAATTAAGTCCTACATTTTTTCATCCAATCTTTTTCACTGTGGAGAAGTCTAAAGCAACTTTTAAGAAGAGAAGCATGGCAAGATTCTGAGCAGCAGAAGGAATATCATGCTATACAGAAAGACAGAGGATTAATTAGTCTCATTTCTGGAGGACTGTGACCCTGAGCTGTGATTGTTTGATTGATTTCTTATTTGGGTGGGCTCTTAGAATATTATAAGGCCTTTTAGTTTCTGGTTTTTGGTGGTAGTTTTTATTTTTTTAGTAGGAGAATGGCTGTTGTATGTATGTGACAAAGAGGAAGAGATATTCTGTAAATACATATAATATTTATACAGATATATATGTTATGTAGTAGCTGTAGCAGCACAGAAAAATATTCCTCACAATAAGTATTTTTAAATTGTCTAAACATTTCAAGTCATTATCTCCCTTTTTGTTTTCAAAAATAAAAATAAAAAATTATAAAAACCTTTTAAAAAGCTGATAATTTATTTTGTAGACCATGACAAATTTTATAGTGATATGGTGGATGAACATTGGAATGTAAGTGAATATGATTTTTTGAACATTTCTATCATACCACATAGAATAAATGTAAAGGAAATCTTGTAGTGCATCTCAGAAAACATCTTTTATCTCCTTTACTGGGTTAAAGTACTGTGGCACTACCCCAGAGGGGGTCACACGGGACTTGTTGATTCCAGTGGAGTCTTTTGTGCAGCTGAGATTTCCTTTGTCTATGAGGAAGAGGAAGGAGCATTTTGGTTGCCAAGATTATTTGGCTTTTCTGCTGGGTAGCCTTTATCTCATAACAAGGGGCCTGTAAATTCTGAAAGATCAGTCATTACCATCAAGTACTAGAAATTACTTCGAGCAGAGAAAGATGTGAAGTGGAAGAAAAGCAGGTAATGCACTGCAGTCATCAACACACGCAAATAGCAGCCGGTACAGTTCCTCACCCATATTTTTGTTCTCAGTTGATGCTATACGTTCATTGTCTTGTTTTACCTGTATTAGTAGAGGTAAGTTTGCAACTGCATTACAGAGGTGAAAAGGTTTCCCTCTAATTAGCTTTTTATTGTAACTTAATGAATGATTTATAGGCTGCTGATCAGAGGACAAAAAGGACAAAGCATTTTTTTAAAATAATGGCAGACGTAAAATAGTAGCACTCTTCTCAAGACTTTCTCAAAGAAAGCCCACTGAGTGAGGAGAAGGCACATGATAGCAGAGTTTTTTAATCAAGTAGCAAAGACATTGAATTGGGAGGTTATAAAGGAAGAGACATCACGTTTACTTTTTTCAGCAACTCTATTTCAAAAGACTGTTATATGTTCCATTACTACTATTTTGAAGAACTTGCCTTTGCAGGCACATCTGTACGTTCAAAGAATATTCACCTCAAGACAGCCTGTAAGTCACTGGCTACAGAACATCACCAGAGGTAACAATGATCCCTGAAAGCGCACAGTAAAATCTTAATGTTGCAAAGGTTTAATCCCATGGATTAAGGAACCCGGCACTGTGAAAAAACAGTGTACTTGTACCAAGATCACACATTTCAGGGACCAGCTCACATGCGGCCCCATCCATTTGGAGGCAAGGCACGTAGTGGCTGTTCATGACTTTAACCCAACAGCTGCTATTTCTGAAAATGGTCCTAGAGGGATGTCTTTTGAAGTTTTGGAAAACAGGACAGAATTAAAATTTGACTGGAGAAACAATTCCCTGCCAAATAACACAGTCCCTGGAGCAATTCAAATAAAACTTCTTTCAGATGTCACTTGCATTGTTGCAGATTCCTATAAAGATAAAGCCTGACCTATTTTTCTTTTGTTTCAAAGCTTGCTCCCTTTGACATTTTGTTGCTGATGTAATTACTGCCTCCCTCTCATTCCTTCCTTGCTCTGGCACTCATTATTGCGGCGTGTTTATGCTGTGCTTTCACCTCTGCATTTCCGCTGCCTGAAAGGGGTCTGGCAGAATCTGCCAGGAGTCTGAAATGGCCAGGAGCATTACAGTGCTTCTGCATTGCTGGAAATGACAGAGTGTATGGATTAAGATGGATGCAAGCTCTCCCTTACCCAGGGGCAACCACCACCTCTGTCAACAAAAGAAAGCAATGGTCTTTTCATTGCATGCTTACCTCCAGGCTTGGCTAGAACACGTATAAACTGCAAGGCTGTTCCCAGCCTTAGCAAGTCATGGACGTGTTAGTCCAAGGCATGCTGTACACACAGCTCTATGTGTGATCATGTGTGATGCTGTTACTGCTACATCAACTATTTAAGCAAGACATAACTGTATTCCGAGAACAGACTGGTGGTAGGAAAGTTGGAATCGCAGCTTGCTGACAGCACCTCTTTGTATTACTTCGCAACCCCTGCAGAACTTTTTCCTTCCTTTCCCTGCTTGGGCAAGTGGCTACCACTCTCTACTGTTCCTCAGTCTGTTCTCCATTACATCTGTGCAGTAACAAGACAAGCTACTACATTAGAGATTTTTTTCAGACACGTAATAATATATAAATATATTTAGAAAAAATATTTTAACCTTTGCTTAAAAGCATTGCTTATGTAGCTGAACAACAGGAAACAGAGAAGGTGGAGGAAATGGGATTTCGAAGAAAATACTTTTTCCTCTTCTGTGTATATATGGTTAGAAAACTCTACTGATCAATTCCATAAATAATGACTTTGTATAATCTTACTGGTGAGAAAAGGTCTTACTTGATGGCTTTGAGGAAAGTGGCAGGAAACTTGGCTTTTCAGAAGGGATTCTTTCCATTATTTTTGTTTGCTGCACTGCATACACTTAAGTGACAATGAATCATATATACTGCTCCCCACTGTCGGTGGGAGATTGTTGGCACAGGGATGTATTTAGATGATGTTTTTGTCTGGCCAGGCACAAGAGGAAAGTGTTACTTTGTGCATAAGACATTAAAAAGGAGTTATTTCCATTTTTCTTCCGGCTCTTTCCCTGCTGTTGCAACACAAGAGAGGATTGGTGCTCTTGCAGAACATGCTGACATAGTGGGCAGATTTCTGCTCTGTTGAACAGGTCACTGATTGAATCTGATCCCAGGCCAGCCTTTGCCTCTCCTAGGAGGGAGGTTTGGTTTGGTTAGGGGAATTCACTCTCAGGAGCAGTCATTGGATATGGAGAGCAGACACTTTCCTATTACCAGCTTCAAACATGTGCTTGCATTATCATACAGGGAAACCCAGGTTTGACCAAAGACCAGCCTGAAGAGGGAAACACTTGCTGTCCTCTCTTTTCCACTGCCTTTTAGAAAGATGTTCCCTACAACATGTTGATGCCTGAGGAGCAGGAAAAGTGGAGGTCAGCATTTCCACCTCTCAGGGATGATGCGCTCTGCACCCCTGATATGGAAGATTACATTATCTGGGATAGTTCACTATGTGCTGCAGAAGACATCTAAAGGCTCCCTTATTCCCTTATTTGCTCTGCCCGGGCAACTGTAGGGCAAATAATTCACAACAGAGTAACAGAGAGGGATCAGGCTCACTGTATCTGCATCACCACGACAATGGCTGTACTAGCAGAAATGAAGAAAAGTTACCATAAAGAAATCCAAATAGGATAAAAAAAAATTCCTTCTCCATTCTGAGTTTATTTCCTTCACTGTCCCATTACAGCCTCTGTGATGACATATTTTCCCGCCAGCAAGAGCAGTCTCCATAAACCCCATTTGAGTACATTCCTTACCTGTGGGAAGCTAAAAAATTCAAATACATCTCTGTTCAGTATGTGATTCCCAACCCAAAATTTCCATTTGTACCTCTAAAAAACCAGCACCTGAATATATCTCTGACTCACAGGTGAGTCAGTAATTTGTTCCATGTCCAGGGATCTGTCAAAATGGGTTCTGCCTTTCACTAAGTATTACCTCATTACCATGGAGAATAATGTAATAGTGAGACTAACTTTATACATAGGAGAAAGTAGCAAATATTCACATGTCAAATCCAAACAGAGCTAAAATAATTAAAGAGGTGTGTAACAGTGGGAGAGGACAATTACACTTCGATTAGAACAAGAAGTTCTCCTTTACTCACAGCTTTTAGTCTGAGAAGCAAACAAATTCAGTATTAAGATCCAGGAAATCACTCCATCCTTACTGCAACGTAATGTGCTCTTTACACAGCTGATGTGGTTTCTAGTTGCAGCTGAAAGGAGATGTGTAAAAATCATCAACAAAATATTTCATAACACTGGAGGCATCTTCTTATGTTGTCCTGTGAAAGCACAAGTAAGATGCCTTCTCTTAGAATCATGGCAGCTTCAGATTCAACCTTCCAGCGGACTATAATTGCCTAACATCTAATTTGAGAGTAACACACCCAAGAGAAATTTGGGGAGTTTCACAGTGACAAGAAAAATTACTAATCACTACTGTGAGGCTGAAAATGTTAGTTTCTTCGTTTTCACCTACAGCAAAATAGTGTCCCAAGCAAGGATTACAAGAACAGTGAAGAACTGACAGAACATATTATTTATCATGCAAGATTTCATGATCATTAAAAAATAAAATATTTAAATTTGGTTACAGAAACCCTCTGCCATGAAAGGAGAACACCTTCTCAAGTGATTTGCTGAGCTGTCAACAGAGTGGTGAAGCAGGACTCTGCCATAAGAAGCTCAAAATATGTATGGATAGTATAAAGGGTCCAGTGGATGAGTAAAAGTAATGAGTACCTACTGTGATCCTTGAAATCACCATTGTGACAGCATATGTAATATCTTTTTTCTAATGCCCTGTGTGGAAGACAGCTTGTATGAGTATGTTAAGTGGTAACAATTTAAGCCACAACCAAGTTTCTGTAATGTTGTACATGTCTGGAATAGAAAACAATACAAAGTAAAACAAAAGAAAAAAAGCAAAACCACTACATAACTCAGCCTGTTGGGACCTCACAAAAAAATTTGAAAAGCAACAGCAAAAGGGTGAAAAAATGATCTGTCTTCTGCATGAGTCCCAGGTTGATTAGAAGCACTCCTGAGAAATTCTGTATTTGATCGTAAAAACAAAAGACCGCAAACCCTGATATTAGAGGAACCAGGCATATTAAGGTAAGTTTTTAAAGATGTGAATAGCATAGACTGAAGACCCTGAATGGCTGGCACAGATTTCTGCAAGGCAAAATGGCCATGATGAATTAAAATGCACCATGGAGAGAAAGACACAATGTCAATATTTGCTGAAGTAGAAGGATATACTTGGCAGGTGTTTATTTAGTCCCCCAGATTTTCAAACTGTGTGTCAAGACACCTTTTGGAGATTTGGTTACTTCCTTGTCCCACATGAAGGAAGAGCTTTAATAGACAAGAGTAGGCTTTGGATATCTGCAAGTACATCAGAGGATGGAGTTAAGCCCAAGCTTTGTAGTTTGCCAGGATCACTTGTCACTGTCACTCCTCCACTTAAACAGAGATTTTCAATACAGACTTGGGAATTCAAACACTGAATTTCCTTTGAAATTCTGGGGCTATACCATTTTGGAAATCTCGTTCTGAAAGATTAAGTAGTAATGAGCATTAAACACTTTGCCTAACCTAAGGCTCAGGTGAGATGCTAAGGATGGTTTCTCTGTAATGCTGACATCATATGCACAAACATGGAGCATTTTGAAGAGAAAAAACTTCCCAGTTTAGCAAATTGCCAGTGTTGATGAAATATGTGTTGATGATGGGGCTGAAATCAAACTTCAGACATGAAACAATCCCCAAACATGCCAAATAGTATGTCAAGTTGATTGCTCTCACAATTCAGAAATAATTACACTGTACAGAATATCTCCAGCTACTGTATCTAACCTAAGCGTGATGAACCCTAGTGTTCCAGTTTCTGCCCCGCTCTCCAGAAAGTATTCCATGTTCTGAATACTGTTCTGAATACAGTTATACATTTTGTCTGGTTTTCATCCTCCATTATTATTTCACTGAATTTTATCCTATTATTTCTTGTTATTTCTCCCTAAACTGCTCTAAAACGTTCTTCCACCTGTTCTACCATGCAGAAAAGGAATTTTACTGTTCAAACATTAAACATTTTGCTTAAATATTAAACAGCATTGTTTTTCTCTTGACTGTTAAGACAGTTTGAAAGCAGGATTTAAATTGGTTTACAAATCTCTGACACTGAGCTCCTGTACAACTGGTGTCAGAAATCATACCGTTTCCCCTTCAGCAGCAAGCTAACTCTGCTGTCACTTTCGTGGGGATGGTTCTTTATTGCTGGGCTAGAGCATGCCACACTCAAACAGAAAATGATCTTGCAGTGCTACATTAACACTTTCAGAAGCTTGGTTCTTCTGTTGTTGTTTTTTTTTTCCCAAACAGAACAGCATTACATACATCTTTGTAATCATAATCAGTCACCTGGTGACTTCACAATCTCATTATGATACAGAGATGAGATTGTGAAGAGTTGGAATACGAATATGAGTGTTCTATTAAATTTTTCATGCAGACTCTGAAAATACCCACTGAGACAACTTCCTTGCTTTCTTTTAAAATGATTCACAAGAATTTAAATATGGGTTAAAAATAAATTTTTCTTAGTTAACCCTTTCATACCGCAGAAGGAATGTTTAATGTGAAACTTCAAATCAAAACAAAGATTGCCAAAGAGGAATCTTCAAATCCCCATGACTTTTTCATTTTTATTGACGTCTTTATACCACAAAAGAAGGGATGTCAGTGTGTCTGCTTTTTTCAGCATGGTAGAAATCTTTCCAATCTTCTTGTCTTGCTTTTAGAAGTTGGGGTCAAAGTCTCCAGACTTCTAAGTAGAAAGAAGCTAGCCCCTGATTTAGTCTCATATGAAAACCCTATGGAAACTGAATCTTAATTCAAGATAGGGCTTCTGGAAGTCTTGATTTTGCTCTCGTGAATCACAGAATCACAGAATCACAGAATAGTAGGGGTTGGAAGGGACCTCTGTGGGTCATCTAGTCCAACCCCCCTGCCGAAGCAGGGTCACCTACAGCAAGCTGCAC
>Ga0065711_1046770_pt1 | contig 12710 bp, 7 predicted proteins | sample Hoacrofraction12_FD_59098 | JGI IMG/M metagenome (GOLD analysis project Ga0065711, IMG submission 59098) | Hoatzin crop microbial communities from Cojedes, Venezuela - Epithelial fraction 12 v2 (version 2) | ecosystem: Host-associated > Birds > Digestive system > Esophagus > Crop | place...
AATATTACATATACATTAGATTTCCCAATACACCTATACATATGCATCTATCCTCATTGCATATCAAAATCAGTTCCGAGAAATAATTTCCGTATTATAATTAGTTCCAAGAAGTAATTTCCATAGACTCCTCCCAGTTGCACTTGTGCAGTGCCTCCTAGTGGTGGTTGTCGGGGGTCCCAAGATGAAGGCCCATCATCTTCATCACGGTGTCTGCTGATTGACCTTTGTTTCTGCTCAAACTCAGTTTTCTTCTGGCTCCCATCCTTACAGCAGGGTCGGTCTTGACCAGTTTTAGGTGACTCCCAGCCCCTATCAGGAACTAACCCCTTTGTATGGAGATGCAAGATTCTCTGCTTCAGTTAATTTAGACAATAGATAAGCACTATCGTTTTTTTAAATGCACAGCAACTATTAGGTAATTCCACTTCTATTAAAATCCCTTTTAACCCCTTCCTTCAATACAAGGTAACAAGATACAAAAAAATAGGAGGAGATCTTCACAGACTTCACTATCATGTGAACTATGAGGACATTCGGCTAAAACATTGTCCTCACATTCTGGGAATTCTAGTAACAATTCATCGCTATACATGGTCATTGAAGCAGTTTTCAGAAGCAGACAAAAATCATAGCCAGTCATTTCAAAAGCAAATCCACCACATATTTGGGGGCTGGTAGGGAGTAGAAGCAGAAACTGAATTGAAGTAATTCAAGAGAAGTAGCTCATGCAGGATTCTTCAATTATTCAAGTCCTTCAAAACACCTCATTGGACCAAAGACCTGTTAATAATAAACATACACTAAACACCTTTTTATGGATTACTTTTAAATGCTGGTTTCTCTATTAACTTGAAACCTTTTCAATCCCTTTCATTTCTTATCTTACAGTTCCTTCAGGTGTTCTGCAGCTACTCAGGACCATTCAGAAAACCAGGTAGAAAGGAAATCACCTGAGCTGAAGTTCACTAATTGAAGTGCTAGTGTAAGTGACTCAGAGGTCACCTAATTAGGAGCAGACTTCTATTCAGAAGGGAAAAGAGGTACAGGGATTTTTTTGTTTCATTTATTCATATTATTCATTACTACTTTACTGAGAGTGCTTTATAGCACTGAATTGTTTCCAAGTTACCCAGATCATTCTGCATATCAAGTGACAAACAAGTCTTTTTGAAAAGCAGTATTAAAACAATGTCTCACACACACTGAGACTTAATATAGACATTCATCCTGCAGATACTCCAAACAAACATAGACAGAAATAATACGCATATCAATTAAAGATACTTGCGGAGGGTTTTTGCCTCCTTCCTATTCTCTACAGAGTAACCTCTGCCTTGAAATACTGTTCCAACCTTTCAGACACTGAACAGTTCAAAAGGTTTGCACTGAAATAAATATGACACATCATGCAGTTCCAGAAATATTTATATACCCTCAATGCAAATAACAATTTTCTGAACAAAGATATCCCAGGATACGAAAGATTTAGTGCTAGCTTTTGAAGAGAATTTTTAAAAAGTGAAAGTCACTTCTTCGCTATCTGAGCCGTAGGAATAACCTATTGCTAGACACAGACTTTGTTTTTAATGTCACTGAAAAGGGATAGTTGCCTACAGGCTGGAGAAATGGGGTGGCAGCAACCTTGTGAAACTTTCCCTCGAGCAGAGGCAAGCAGTGCATCAGGTTGCCAGTGAGGCTATGCAGTCTCCATCCTCAGAATTTTTCAGGACCCAACTGGATAAAGCCCTGAAGGGCCTGGTCTGACCCCAGAGCTGGCCCTGCTCTGAGGAGGAGTGTAGACTAGAGCCCTCCTCATGTCTCTTTCTACCCAAACTATTCTTAATTCCATCCTTAATATCTCACTACCTTAGCCCTCATCCTAGAAACTTGTCAAGGTGATGATTTCTGTGCTGTGAAGGTCTTCCTTAAAACTGCTTTCTGCAGAGCCCCTCCAACTTCCAGTCAAAATTATGATAGCTAAAGAGTATGGTTGTACAGGAAGCGAAGTTTGAAAGTGCCCTAGTGACAATTAAAGAAATGCCTACAATATTTGCAGAAAAGGGTAAGAGACTACATAATAGTGACTTGTGCAATGTGGGTGGTCAATTTTCCTTTGCAGTAAAGACACATGACTTTGTCAGTGGCAATGAAACAATATTTTGTTTATCAGCAGGAGCAGATCATAGCACATTATTATCATAAAACTAAGAGAAATCTAAACAAGCAGTAACTTAACACAGCTAGCTGGATATTTGAAATAAAGTGACAACTGTATACTTATTACCACACCATTACAATGCAATTAAAAGTACAGAATTAATAATTAAGAACTTCATCAATTTGATATAAATAAATATAAATAAAATATTAAAGGTATATTGAATTATGTTTGTTTACAGTAAAATAATAGATCCTTAAAGCATAACTATCAGTTTGGACAACTGTAGTTAAACCCTGAAACACACAAACTAACTTTCCCAAGGTAAATAGCTTAGTCAGCAATGCACATTAAATAAAACTACCAAAGTATACAGACTGATCAATAAAGTTTTTGCTTACATCTGTAAAGTCCAGGAACTACTGCACACTACGCAGACCAGGAATTTAATATAGAAAAAACCTCAGCAGCAACTACAAGGCTGAAGAGAAATATGAAAACCTGCGGTCAGTCAACTGTGAAAAGATGCAAAATCAGTGATTTGTTAAGTGTGTTTAAAGTGAATTTTAACCACGCTAAAAAAAAAATTAAATGCTTCTCACACGCGCTTGTTTAACAAACAAACATGGTCCGTTGCAAATGTGCAAACAGAAAGGATCGGCTATTGTTTAAGAAACACAAAAATGTAATGAGTGAATTACTACTTATGAGCAGTCTTTAAATAAAGTTAACATAGCTAGGGGAATTGCTGAGGAAAAGAGAAATCTACTCAGTTCAGAAGAGTCCTAAACTTAATAAATATACTTACTACACTAGTAATGCTGAAACTTCTCAAATTTTCCTTCAGCTGTAGTACCATCAGAATCTCTTGTATAGCAATTTTACCTTTTTTAAACAATACTGAATTAGCAACATTAATAAAAATTTAAATCCAACAGAGTGTTTGGACACAAAAGAAAGCCACAATATCCTTTACTGTGAATATATATCGTGTGTATACTCTGTCCTAGAAGAAAGAAGGTCTAAGTGCTGAGATAGGCAGAAACTAGCAAAAGATTTGAAAAATGCAAGAAATTAATAAACAATCCCACTGAAAAGACCAGCATTTATCACATTTTTTGCGTCCCACCTTTAAACTTCATGCTTTTTTAAGCTACTATTGATTTCTTACTAAAGCTATAAAGAAGCAATATATTCAACTTGGCAGTCAAATTCTATTCTTAAGGTTGGAAATACTGCTTGGTAGAGCAACCACAGGGAAAAGAGGTAAAAGAAATACTTCTGTGAAGACTAAATATATTCATCAAACCAATCACTGGAAAGTCATAAAACTTTTCTCTTTCTTCCTCCACGAAGAATTCAAAAACATTTCAAACATTTAAAATGTTATCAAAACTTGCATGCTTTGCAGATGTGAATATAAATAGGGTAGTTAATACTCATCTTGTGGCTATAGTGATAAAGGGAATATGCTGCAGGCAGACAAGAACTTGCTCTGAATTATTCTGCGAGCCCATCAAAAATTGCACAAATGATCAGAACAGTTCTGTGATTTCGGTGATAGAATTCACCACTCTGCAGAGCTTATTAGCTCAGGTTCACAGGCACACTAACTGCTTTTAGCTTTCTGGAGTGCAAAAAGAAGCTCTGTCTTTCCCAAATATGTATACACTGATGCTACGTTCAGACTATCTTTACAATCTATAAAGACAACCTGTATATGTATATATATGTGATAAACATAATTAAGATTGTTCTTAATGATTACAATTTCATCTTTTTAAATGCTTTGTTTTGAAAAGATTTCCCTAGTTACCTACAGAATTTTTTTACGGTGAATAAACACTTCAGTGATGCTCTCAGCACAGCATGATCTCTGCTTACAAAATTTCCATTTAAAAGTACTAAGAAAGATAACTCGACCCAGATAATCAAGGTAAATACAAGACAGGTCCAAAGCCACCACTGTGCCATAGCTATCTGACTCAGACTAAGACAAAGATCCTATAATAGTCATACTTATCACAGCCATTAATATCTTCAAAAATACATACTGTAGAGATTTGGGGGCCCACATCACACAAGGACTGATACCAGACCATAAATATCCCACACATATTTACAGGATAGTGTAAGGGAAACTGAGGCAGCACCTGTGACTGCTTCTTAACATCAGAATAAGGCAAACTTCAGAGAAGTCTCCAATTTCCCCATCTTCTGTTCATCTCACTTCATAGTTTTGCTACTTTTCTGCACTTTCTTGCCCTTGTACTAGTAACAAAGCAGGGTGGCTTTGAAGTTCAGCTTCTAACTCAGATAACTATATTGTCTTAGACTCAAAAACAGAGGTGCAATGATCAAAAAAGCTTCCATTTTTATCACTTCCTCTGGCGATCTTTTTCCTCACATCAATGCAGACAGAATTTGTTATATGTTTCAGTGTCATACACTGCTCTGCACAGAATAAATAAAAACCCTGACCTCTGCCCTCCAGCTGATACTCATATTTCATGCAAACACATCATCTAACCTTGTTTTTCAGTCACTTGTGGCTTTCTGTGTGACAACTTGGAAGCACAATAAAATTTACTTTCCTCACGGCTTTTCTGGAACTGGATCTTCCCATCACTTCAAAACTAGAAGAGTTTTTTGGACAGAAAGATCTCTTTTTTTAATTACCAAATTCCTTTATGCTTAAAAGATTCCTACAAAACTTCAAAATCAAATCATATATTGCTCAAAGCTGAGTACTTTTTAGAATACACATTCATTTGCCTCAGTTGTTAAGAGCTCTTCTGCCTGATCTTTTGGTACACCACACCACACAAAGTGTAAGAATAGGATCAACTGAGGAAACGCCTAGTGAAGCTGAAGGACTGAAACTTGCATTACAAGAGCATTCTGCTTCCTCTCTCTATCTGTTAAAAATCTATCTCATTTGGTGCGTGGTGGTGGACTGATGTGACACTGAAGCAAATCTATGACTACCTTCCCCCCTCCAGTCACAAGTTTTTCCTATGTTAATCTATTGACATGTCACGGTCAACGTTTTTCAGCGTAATCTAAATCACTTTCAGTGAATTGATAGCAAAATGTTACACTTGAAGTGTTCCAGTTTGCTGTCAGGTCTCCCCTACCTAGACTTGCATACAAATTTAGCTTTCTCTCTGAGAACAAAACAAACAAAACCAAACACCAAACACCAAACCCAAGACAAAGTATTCCAGCCTTGACTCTTCACTCCCTCTAGCAACTCACATCATAAAACCTTCTCCCAAGTGTATCGCAGGGACTTGCCCTGTTTTGCAAAACCATACCTCACCATTTAGAGTTATTTTTATCTATTAGGGAGTCCACGTAATTCCTGCACACAGACACAGCTCCAGGACAAGTCTCCCCTCTGAATACTAACAGCAAAATATTAAACCAACCCATATAGTTCAAAACCTGAGAGTGGCTGTCATTTCACCTCACGGACTGATGCTCCGAGAGGTGCAAGGATACTGCCCAGCATCTTACAGTGGAGGTCTTTCTAAAACTGTACATAGTGCACCTGATATTAAGTGATAACGAGCAAACCCCAATTCTAGTCCTAATTCACATTTTAATTCACATGTTTGTTTAATGTAATCTATCATCAGGACTAATGTAATCACATATTCAGGATTTACGATTAAGGTATTCTGGTGTATAAAAACAATAATAGAGAGGGAGTAAACCAAACTATAATGTGTTCTGCAAGAAAGCAAGGCACCATTTCAGTTGTGGAGTACTATGCCAAACTAATTGCCCATCCCACCATATTTCTTAAGGAGCATATGAAATTTTGTATAAGTCAACTAAAAATTTAAAAAAGTATGGCATCTTTTTACCAATACACATTTCTTTGTTGCTAAATGGCTTTCCAATACAAGCTGTATCTCTATGAACTGATACCAGAAGAAAAGTTCTAAAAAACCATCAATTTTCCAATTATTAAACAAAGCCCATAAAACAACCCAGGAAGATGCACAGGATTTTAATTATATAAAACATGCATATATCCTAAATACAGACAGATAATCTATTTTTATGCATCAGTCTAAACCTGTTGTAATAACTGCAATCCAGCTCAGATAATTTAATTTCTATCACGAACATATCACTGGAGTTTTATTTAAAAGATAATTATTCTTTTGAAGAACTTGTAAGATAGGATAATAGAGTTTAGAGAAATCCTTTGCATACATGGGATTTCTTAGGAAGTTTTTAGAAAGCAAATCAATAAGTCTTTGCAGATTGAAAATCTGATCACACTCATAACTATCCCAAGGGGGAGCTGTGAAATTGTGATCTCAGGGGAAGGATCTCAGCAGAATTAGTTATCTGTCCCTGAAAATTGCTGAAGGATAGGGGACAGCAATGGGTGTAGCAAAGGCATTCAGAATCAATATAACAATACTGTGTGTTATTTACACTAGCAAGCTTTTAGCTTGTTTGTGATCTCTATTATAACAAAGGTTAAAGTTTCCTTGATGTATCAATAAAATATTTGAATAAGACCAGATAATTATTTAGGAAGGATCTAAGGAGAAGTTATTGATAGGTATGATATTGTGATACGAAGAGCTTTATTTCTAGTTCATCATATCAAATCTGACTTTAGAGAACGAATACTTTCTGAAAGCTCTTGGATTTACTTTTTCTCCCCCTCCGCACTCCCTCCACCCCATCTTACTTCTACCAAAACAGTTTCTGGTATTAAAAAATAACTCTTCATTAGGACTGCCACTTGATATTTGTACCAGTAAATGACGTATAGGGATAAAGCTGACCTTATATAGAAACAAAGCTGAAGATCATCTCAGCAAAAATCCTTTTCTGAAAAGTTTTAGAGACCCCAATAGAGATATTACGATTACTATCCTACATCTTCTCCATGGACACAGGAATATCTAGATGTCATAACTTCTGAGAGATTTCACCATCCTCAGCTCACTGAGGACTTAAAGTCTCATTTTAAAGGACGCCAGCAATAAAGAGAGCTGTGCAAGCAGCTGCTTTTCCAGCAGCTTCACCTTGGAATAATGACAGTCAGGAATAGTCACAAATGCAGAAATCTAGAATTTAGACGTGTGACCTGGCATCAGCCAAGCTCGAGACATCCTGTTGCTCACCTTTGGTGTCTGGCTCTGTCTCTCTCTTTCACTTCTAAGTATTTTAATCACTACTGTATGACTTCCTTTTTTTTCATTCTCTCAAGAACATTTGGGTTCATGCTGCAACCACCATTCATACCTGATCAATTCAGTTCAGACACTAGTAGCCATCTGCAACTATCCCTTAGTTGTTCTTACAAACCACATTTTTGTGCATACTACATCTGCCAACATCTTACAGCTTCTTTAATTTTTCATCAAGAAAATTACGGTATCTGAGAACATGCTAGAATGGACCCATATCCCATGCATGCAAGGAAATCAGGAATGTAAAAAAAAGATTTGGTTATGCTATATTTACCAAAGTAAACTCATACATCTTTCTGTATGCATTCCTCACCTCAACGGAGGAAACAGGAGACAGGGGAACTGACTTTCTCCGGTTCCATTTCTGTAGGACTACATGGAATATTGTACAGAACTTTGCATTTTAATCACCCATGGAGAAGCTGAAACAAATTTTGACTTTACACCAACCTGTTACAAAATCAGAACACAATCAATTCAAACAATAAAAACCCCAGAATTTCCAGATCTGGCTTCGGTAGGTGGAAATGCTCTCCATGAGAGGGTGAGAGCTTTTAAAAAAATTTTTTCTCCTTTGTTTATTTGATTATTTCTCTTGAGCACTTCCTCATCTCTCCACCTTTTACTACTACTACTTGAGCATATTTAATGTATAGTGTGAGTAAAATATGAGCTAGAACTGAAGCCATAACCCATAGATTTAGTCGCTTTAAGCCAAGTCTCTCCAGTGGATCCAGAAGACTGCACAATTTACTCATTAAAACTGCACAGATAACTAACATTATTGTCATGAGGACCAGCACTGTAAGACATTGAGGTTTTGTAGTTAATGGGAACTTTATTCATTTTTTCATGTTGCTTTTTCTCATTGTGGTAGTAATTTGTGCCTTCTTGTGACATCAATACTGAATCTTCAACAAGTGAGAATAGATTACGCAGGTCAGATTAACAGTGAATGCAGAAGGCAGTAACATGTATATCATTCACATATGTGCCAGTACATCGAGTATTCAGTTGCTCAAAGTAGAACAAAACTATATAACCTCTCCATTCAGGAATCTCTGATGAATTCTTGAAGAGCAATCCCACCTCCTACTTCCTTAATGTATGTAACTCCCTTCCACACAGAAATTTGTGCAATCAAAAACCTCTCACTCTCTAGTCCACTAAGACTAAAAACTTGCTCACACTTGAAGAAAAAGCTCTCAGTGGAACAGAGACGACAGCCACTACTTAGTAACAACTTCATGTCAACTGGAACTACAATTTTGTGGTAATTATTAAAATAAACAGGAAGGTATTTCCTTTTCAGTCCAATATTGTACTGATAGGAATGAAGAATAATTTTTGTGGTGTCAGAAACAGGTCACCATTTTCTTTCATACAAATAAATGTTTTCTGCACTGAACAGCACCCTATGAGTGCCCTGGCCTGAAAAAAAAAAAACAAACAACGAAGAGGTAAAAGCACAGGGAGAGGAAGGAGCTGTAAACAGACATTAACAATCAAAGCTGTTTCTCAAAAGAAAATAGACCACCTATTTAACCAACAGGGACATATGGTTCCTTCTTGCCTGCAGGACTGGTATGGCAGCTGCAAAATATGCATGCTTCAAAATACGACATGGAAAGGCCACTTTGCTGGCTGAGACCATTCCTTTGCATTGCTTGACCCATACTGCACAATACGCCAAAGGAAAAGGCACTCTGCCTCAGCTAGACACTAATCTGCTTGTTCCATAATACAGCTCAAAAATATCTTAAAAACCTAACTCACCAATACATAATCCTCAAAAACCTTTCCAGTCACTTTTATTACAAGTGATGCCATTAAGTTGATCTCAGATCCAATGAACTCCTGTTGGATTTAGGTCTACCATGCTTATGATACTCTCAGGAACCAATCTGTTATTCTGTGTACTGTTGGAGAAAGATCTAACATTTAATCACAATTTCCTTCATGGGCCTTTATATCATGGAAAACAATAACAAATAAGACAATCATATAAGTAGTTGCTTGGCTGAACTGCAGTTGAGCTCTAATTAAGCTAATAGAAAGCTGAATGACTGGGAGAACATTAGGGATGAGAAAGATAAGTGAAACCTACCTTTTACTTGCAGAAATTGGTAAGTCAATGTGATTACAGACATATGTATCTGTTACCTCACGTACAATAAATTTGTTTTATCATCAGATACACATTTTACCTTTCCCACATATACATATTAAGATGGCTCTGTACTATTGTTTATAAGAGCTCTGCTGTAAGGCAGTGCTCCTTTGGCACTGAACCAGCCTTCGCGACAAAGTGCCAATTACAAATGCTTTTTAATCTCCAAAATTTATTCTCTGAACTTAAAAGAGTTAGGCAACAATTATCTGATATACTTGCAGCCTATGAGTGTTCTCTGCAAAGAACAGCCCTAGAAATCAAATAATTCAACTATCACAAAACTTGGCTTATCCCAATTTACCTGCTTACTTATTGAGAATGAACTCCAGTTATCTGTCAAAGACAGCCCTTATAGACGTAAAACTGAAGAAGGTGAAGTCGTGGAACATCATCCTTCTTTCCTTGGAACTATTTGCTGGTGGTTGTTCAGGGGGTAAAAGGGAGCGCTGCCAACATGCAGGGACGCTTGTCCCTTGGAGTTACAAAGTTGCTCAAAAATACCTGAATCTCTGAAACACTGTGAAAGTATGGCTACTGTGAAATATCGTTCACTTCACAGCTTTGAGCTAGTACCTGAACTAGCAGTAAAAGAAATGCTCACTGAGATTACATCCTTTGTGCAATGCCTCTTAGGGAAACAGACCACTCTCTGTATTACAAAAAGGCCCCTCTTTTCTCACCCAGATCACCATAAAAATTTTACCACAAGACTGAGGAACAGACCTTTTTTCCTCTATAACTTAGGAAAACTTCTCACGTGCTCATAATAAGTTAACTACTATAAAACATCTGTTAAGTTTGGAGGTAAAAGATTGATAAGGCAGCCCTGAGGATGACTTTTAAAGACATTTTCCTGAAGAAAATATGGAAATCTTCCTCATCTAAGGAGAAACATGGAAATTACCAAAACTCCTCTTCATATTTCTGAGAGCCCAAAGATCTCCTATTGCCTTATAAAACCCGCTATAAACCCATCTCAATCCTGCTCAGTGTTACACTTTATTTAATGTCTCAGACCACCTTCACAATTGCCTTTAAACTTTCACTCCACAAGTACAATTTTAGACCATAGTGAGAGTTGCAGGAGTTGAATGGAAGATATATGCCTCCAGTCTGGAAATCTGTGTAACCATACTCAGCCATAAATCCTTCTAAGTCACAAAGCTTTACCAATAAAAATTAATTATAAGGCTGTTTTAACATGAATATGTAGGTTGTACAACTCAGAAGAATAACTCTAACTATTTTAATGAGAGTCATCATTGTTCAGAGAGATGTTTGAGAGAATGCTCTATGTGGTTTAATCATTTGGAAAGAAAGGATTCAGCAATCACAAAAATTATTTTTGTGTTTTGTATAGAACAATGTGTTTTTGCTACCATGAAATAGAGAAGACAACAGAAAACATCAGAAATAAAAAGGACAGCTGTTCTCGTCACCTTTAAGTTCCTGCTGTGCATTGGGCATTTAAGCTGAAACAACCTCTTTTCCCAAAGACAATTTTAAATGCTCTTCTTAACCGAGCATGCATTAGACTTAATCAATAGGCAGCTAGGGATCAAATCTTCAAAACCAGGCAGCACCCAGCAGCTCTCATTATGACCTGAGCGCCAGTTCATCATCAAGCAACTAGGACAATTTTCGGACTTGAGATTGACCCCCTTTCATAGACAACAAACCAAATGTTTTGTATAAGCATAACTTTTGTTGCCCCCCCATCCCCTCATTGTACTCTGGAGACAAAGTACTCTTGGTTCCTGGACACTAAAAAGAGATCATATTCTTTTTGTGGTGTTGTTTCAAATCCCCAGCAGTTATAAGGTACCATATTTTACATTCAGAATGCAAGAAACAATGTTTGATTGAGACATTCTTCTATTCCCACTCTTCAAAGCACAGGCTTTGAACAAGAAAGTGCTTTATGTTGAGGGTATGTTTCTCACCTCATGCAGACCCAACTGTGAGAAGTCATACATCTCCATAAAAAACTCCAGCACTCCCGAAATGCACAGGTGCTAAGAGAAGTCATCACAAAACGCAGCTAAAATCTCCAAAGATTAGGATCATGCTGTTATGCTGACACATTTTCATACACATTTTGCCAGGACTTCCCCTGAAGTTGCACAGCAGACTATAACTAGAAATGAAAACAAAGACATCATCTGCCTTCTGTCCCAGTGAAAACTCATTGACTGGCAGCCACACCAGATAGCAAAAGAAGGCATGTGAAATGAATGCAGCAGACAAAACACTGTATGTTAGAAGGAAAGAGTTCGAAACAAATTGAGGCATAAAGTTGGTTACTGGATGAGAAGGGAAGGAGAGTTATAGCCAACTGAGACAGAAGACGTAAATATGTCACTAGAGCGGCAGGGTGACAGAATGAAGAGAGAAAGGGCAAAAGAAACTCTCTGTGCCTGAGAAGAGAGATGACACAGAGTACTCTTAAATCTTATGAGCCTCAGATTGAGCTATAAACGGAGAATATTATTTTCTTTATTTACAAGGATATTAACAATAAATAGCAAAACAAAGTCAGTTAGTCTCTGTGAAACATATAACACAGAGATTAACACAATACAAGAAAGTCCATAAGTAAATAATTTAATCTGAAGTAGTATTTGAGTAGCATACTGTAAACAAGGAACGATTCACAACCTGATCAAAATGTGCCATGCAATAGTGAGATAAAACCTATCCACTCTGTGCTAGAAGAGGTGCCCCATGAAGGAAAATCAAGGACTATGTGACTGATTATGGAAGACTAACACACAAAATAAAAGCAAAACCATACTTTTTGCATCTTCTAACTTGAAACAAACCTTATTTCATTCTTCTAAATATAAGTACATTCCTTTTGTACATACAGTCTAGCCACACTGGAGTGTGCTAAGTCATTAAAAGCAACACTGAAACTTGCCTCCTAAACCACTGGCTCAATTCACTTTAAAAATATATTGATATTGTTTGTGGGTCGTTCCAAAGGAACACCAGACAGGAATATTCTCCATTGACACGATACCCTCAACATCCTTCTCTCTAAACTGGAGAGAGGTGGATTTGATGGGTGGACTGTTCCGTGGATGAGGAATTGGTTGGATGGTCACATCCAGAAGGTAGTGGTCAACAGCTCAATGTCCAAATGGACACC
>Ga0065711_1008866_pt1 | contig 12708 bp, 14 predicted proteins | sample Hoacrofraction12_FD_59098 | JGI IMG/M metagenome (GOLD analysis project Ga0065711, IMG submission 59098) | Hoatzin crop microbial communities from Cojedes, Venezuela - Epithelial fraction 12 v2 (version 2) | ecosystem: Host-associated > Birds > Digestive system > Esophagus > Crop | place...
AGCGCGATGGCGTCGCTAAATTTGCCGCCGCCATAGTTTATCAAAAAATTGGCGTGCTGCTCGCTAAATCCGCAGTTTCCGATGCGATGCCCCTTGAGCCCGCACGCATCGATGAGACGCCCAGCGCTATCGCCGTCGGGATTTTTGAAGCACGAGCCAAAGCTTGCGCCCTTTGGCTGATTTGCGCGTTTTGCGGCGATTTGCTCGCTTAAAACCGCGTCAAATTCGCCATCTGCACGAAATTTCGCACTCAAAATCACGCCGTCAATCTCGCTGTGGCGGTAGCTAAAGCCAAGCTCATCCGCGCCAAACTCGCCATCAGCGGTCGTCACGCTGATTAAATTGTCCGAAATCGCCCGCCCAAGCAGTCCCGCGTTCATCGTGAGTAACCCGCCAAGCGTGCCAGGAATGCCGCGCAAAAACTCAAAACCGCTCAAATTTTGGCGCTTTGCGAAGTTGTAAATTTTGCCAGATTTGCACGCGCCGCCGATTTGCAAAATGCCGCTCTCGAGGCGCACGAAGTCAAATTCGGGGCTTAAAATGCCCATTTTTGGCGGCTCGTCGCCGATTAGCATATTGCAAGCCGCGCCGATTACGATGCCGCCAAAGTCGCGCGCGTTTTTGGCGTCCAGCACTGTGACGTCTGCGACTGGACCTATGCGCACGGAGCTAAATCTGGCGAAATCTATGCGCATTAGGCAAACCTAAAATCGTTATATTCGCTTGGCACGAGAAAGTCGCGCACATCGAATTTCGCGTCATAAAATCCGCGCTCAAAGCCCAAATCAAAGAGCTTTTGCACGGCATTTAGCTGCGTAGCGTCCATGCTGACGGAGTTTTCGTTGGCATACATGCTAAGATATTTGTCCAAATTTGCGTCCCCGATGCGCACCAGACCGCGCTCAAGCAGCATGCGACTAAGTAGCGACTTATTCGCATCCGCCACGCGCACAGCCTCAGTGAGCACGCGCTCAGCCTCGATAGCATCGGTCAGAGGCAGACTGCGGCGCAGCGCCATACCGCCAAGAGGCAGCGGCAAGTCGCCCGCAAACTCAGTCCAAATGTCCCAAATTTCGCGCTCGACCTCAAGCTCGGGCGAAAAATCCAAAATGCTTTCATGAATGAGCACGCCCGCATCGACCTCGCCAGAAACCACCGCGCGCTCGATGTCAAGGAAGTTGCGATACTCCACACGCGCCTTAGGATAGGCGATGCGAAAGAGCAGCGCATTTGTCGTGTGCTCGCCGCTTAGAGCGACCTTGAAATTCGGGCGAAGGCGCGTGCCACGGCGCTTGACAAGCTTTGGGCCGTATCCTTGACCAAAGCTCACCGCTGTGCGCAGTAGCGCGTAATCCTCGCGGATAAGGGGATAGGCGGCAAAACTAATCGCGCAAACGTCGTAAGTACCGGCCATCGCGGCGAGGTTGAGCGTCTCTATATCCGCCGCCACGTGCGAAAAGCCCAGCCACGGGCTATTTACCCAGCCAAAATCCACCGCCATATACATAAAAATATCGTCGCTATCGGGCGAGTGGGCTACGGTTATCTTTTTCATCATTTCTCCTTATTTTTGCGTATTTTACAGAAAATTCCATAAATTCAAACAAAAAGCGGAAAATGTAACTAAATAATAAAAATTATTATTTAGGTTTAATTATTATTTACTAAATTTCGTTATACTTTCGGAAATTTATTTTTAAGGAGAAAAAATGTCAAAAGTAGTTGAGCAATTAAACCAAATTCAAGCAGATGCGAATGCGTTGGTGATCAAATTTCACAACTATCACTGGAATGTAAAAGGTCCGCAATTTATGGCGGTTCACTCATACACTGAAGAGGCGTATGATGAGATGTTTGAGATTTTTGACGATATGGCGGAGCGCGCGTTGCAACTTGCTGGCAAGCCGATCGTCTGCCAAAAAGAGCTAGTTGAAAAGGCAAAAGTAAGCCCAGCAAAAGCGGACAGTTTTACTGCTAGTGAGGTGATTAAAGGCATGAAAGAGGATTACGAATTTATGCTAAAGGAATTTGAAAAATTGGCCGAATTTGCTGATGAGGTAAATGATCGCGGTACCGCTGGCATCGCAGATGAAAAGATCGCTAGCTTTCAAAAGCGCCTTTGGATGCTTGATTCAATGCTAAAATAAACCCAAAAAGACCTAAAAAAGAGAAATAAGATTGGAATTTAGCCGCAAAACGCGGCTAAATTCGCTATAAGAACATCGGAGCAAATATAAATCCAAGTAAGCATGAGAAAAATACCGCCAACGTTCCAGGAATGATAAACGAGTGGTCGAAAATGTATTTTCCGATCTTTGTCGTACCTGTGTCATCCATGGCGACTGCGCCCAAAACTGTCGGATAAGTAGGCAAAATAAATAGTCCGCTTACCGCAGCAAATGAAGCGACCAAAACCCACGCTTGGCTAGGATCAGCCTCTAATCCCATCGCAGCAATCGCAATTGGCATCATGACGCGTGTAGTTACCGCTTGAGAGTACAAAAGCGAGCTCGCAAAGAATAGAACAATCGCTAAAATGAATGGTTTAGCTTTGATTGTATCGCCTGCGATTGCCTTGATTTCCTCTACGTGGCCATTTACGAAAATTGTTCCAAACCACGCAATTCCAAGTACGCAAAGGAGTGCAACCATACCGCTTTTAAAGACGCTGCCTTCTGGAATTTTAGCAGTATCTACTTTGCAGCAAATAACGATCAAAACACCAACTGTGAACATAATCGAGATAATTCCTTGATCACGTGCGAGTGGCGGTTTTTCGATTAAGCCGACATTTTTAGAGATCGCAAGCGCATACATGACGACGCACAAAACGCCAATAAGGAAAATCGCAACTGAGAGTTTCGCACCTTTTGGAAGCTCTTTGTATTCAGCAGATTTTATGTCAGCTACGACGCCAGCTGCAACTCTCTCTTGATATCCTGGATCTTCGCTTAGGGCTGTTCTTTTGCTCATTAAATTTACGCAAAATGCCGCAATCATAATGCCAAAAAACGCTGTTGGAATTGAAATCGCCAAAAGTCCGCCATAACTAATGCCAAGTGGCTCCAAAAGTCCGCTCATCGCGACGACTGCGGCTGAGACTGGGCTAGCTGTAATCGCGATTTGGCTTGAAACCGCAGCGATTGGAAGCGGAACTGAAGGCTTGATATTTTGACTCTTTGCAACCTCGACAATAACCGGAAACATCGAAAATGCGGTGTGTCCAGTACCAGCAAGAAGTGTTAAAATAAATGTAACAGTTGGAGCTAGGTAAGTGATGTATTTTGGGTTATTTCGCAGAATTTTTTCCGCGACTTGAACCATATAATCAAGTCCGCCGGCGATTTGCATCGCACTGATTGCCGAAATTACCGCAGCGATAATTAAGACAACGTCAAGTGGCATGTAGCTAAATGCTTCACCAGGGCTCATTTTTAGGAAGATACATAGCAAGACAACACCAAGTCCGCCAGCGTATCCAACGCCAAGACCGCCAAGTCTGGAACCCAAAAAGATAATTCCAAACAGAACAATGATTTGTAAGATCAACATAGGATCCATGAAGACTCCTTAAAATTAAACTTTTCAAGTTGAAAGCTTTCTTAAAACACAAAAAAGCCTAAAATCAACAACTGCTAAGAATTTACACCTCCGTTTCTTTAATCTTTAACATTAGAATTTTAGCCAAAGTTAGGTTTAAAGTTTAATAAAAAGCGCGAAAAATAGGAAATGTTGCAAATTTAAGGAAATTTAAAGCAAATTTAAGTGTGGAATTTGCGAGCAAATTTCGCGAATTTGGCGCCAAATTTGCCCGTAAATTTCAGTTTTCGTGTTTTCTGATGCAGATATTTAGGAATTCCACAATCATCGCGAAAATCATCGCAAAATAGATATAACCCTTTGGAATCTCCAAATCTAGGCCTTCTGCGATAAGTGCGACGCCGATTAAAATCAAAAACGCCAAAGCAAGGGTTTTTATCGTCGGATGACGATTGACAAAGTCGCTAATTGCGCCGCTTGCGATCATCATAATGAAAACCGCGATAATCACCGCTAAAATCATAATTTCAATGTGTCTTGCCATTCCGACTGCGGTCATTACGCTATCGAGCGAGAATACGATGTCCAAAATCGCGATTTGAACGATAACTGAGAAGAGTTTTGGATTTTTCATTTTTTTGGTAAATGAATCGCTTAAAGCCTGCTCCTCTTCGGCTTTTTTGGGGTTTAAGCTGTGGTGAATTTCGAGTGTGGATTTTGCGATGAGGAAAATTCCACCGATAATCAAAATTATATCTTTGCCAGAAATTTCGGTTTCCAGCACTGTAAAGAGCGTTTTTGTGAGTTTCATAACCCAGAAAATGCTCACCAAAAGGAGAATTCGCGTGATCATCGCGAGCGCAAGCCCGCCCAAACGGGCAGGCTTTTGCATATCTTTGGGGAGTTTTCCGCAAAGAATCGCGATAAAAATGATATTGTCGATCCCTAAAACGATCTCCAATCCCGTCAAAGTGGCCAAACTAAGCCACGCCTCGCCTGAATACAACCAATCAAAGCCCATTATTTCTTTTTCTTGCCTTTCGCTTTGATTTTCTCGATGTCAGCCGCGCTCATGTGCGGATTGATCATATTTTCAGGTTTTAGAATTTCAGCTATTTGCTCTTTTGTCAAAAGTCCTCTCTCAAGTGCGATATCAGCGACGCTCTTGCCGCTTTGGAGTGCCTCTTTTGCGATTGAAGCGCTGTTTTCGTAGCCGATGTAAGGGTTAAATGACGTTACGATGCCGATGCTGTTATAGACGAAATTCTCGCAGACATCTTTGTTTGCAGTGATGCCAAGGACGCACTTTTCGCCCAATGTGCGCATCGCTTTGCGTAGCATCGAGATTGAGTTAAATAGGCTATATGCGATAACTGGTTCAAAGACGTTTAATTGCAATTGGCCGCCTTCGCTAGCTAAGCTGATGGTCACGTCGTTGCCGATAACTGCGTAGCAGACTTGGTTTGCGACCTCTGGGATTACCGGATTTACTTTGCCTGGCATGATTGAGCTGCCTGGTTGCATTTTTGGCAAATTTATCTCATTTAAGCCGCATCTTGGGCCTGAACTCAAAAGGCGCAAATCGTTGCAAATTTTAGATAGTTTTACAGCGACGCGTTTTAGCACGCCTGAAATTTGCACATACGCGCCAGTATCTTGAGTTGCCTCGATCAAATTTTCAGCCTTTGCGAATGGATAGCCGGTTACTTCTTGGAGTTTTGCAGTGACCAATTCTGGGTATTTCGGATGCGAATTTATTCCAGTTCCGATTGCGGTTCCACCCAAATTTATCTCGCGCACTAATCCACGCGCCTCCATTACGCGCTCGATATCCTCATAGACCATTTGAGCGTATGTTTTAAACTCTTGTCCCAAAGTCATCGGAACTGCGTCTTGGAGTTGAGTTCTTCCCATTTTTAGGACGTCGCGGAATTCATGCGCCTTTTTATTGAAACACTCATATAAATATCTCATCGCGCTTGAAAGCTCGCAAAGTCGCTCGTAAAGTGCCACGCGAAGGGCAGTTGGATACGCGTCATTTGTGCTTTGGCTCAAATTTACGTGATCGTTTGGATGCAAATATTGATATTCGCCCTTTTTATGGCCCATGATTTCAAGGCCGACGTTTGCGATGACTTCGTTTGCGTTCATATTTGTGCTGGTTCCTGCGCCGCCTTGGATCATATCGACAACGAATTGATCCAAAAATTCGCCCGCAATAATCTTATCGCAAGCCTTGCAGATGGCGTCTTTTTTCTCAAGATCTAGCAAATTTAGCTCGAAATTTGCGAGTGCTGCTGCCTTTTTTACTTGCGCTAAGGATGCGACAAATCTAGGAAATGCGGATAGTTTTTCGTGAGTGATGTTAAAATTCTCAACCGCTCTAAAGGTTTGAACGCCGTAATAAACGCTATCTTCGATCTCCAATTCACCGATAAAATCGTGCTCTTTTCTCTTTGCCATGAATTTCTCCCTCAAAATTAATTGCTGTTAATCGCAGAGATAATCTCGTCTGCGTGTCTGTTTAGGTCATTGACCAACGCTTTTTGGAATAGTGGCGCGACTTGTTCGAAAGCCGCATTTCCGCCAGCCCAAAAGATCTTATCACCATAAAATTTCTCATCAACGCTGAGCTTTTTGGAGTAAATTTGCCTGCCGTTTTTGAACATATTTAGCCTATAATCGTACAAAACATAAGGCATCGGATCGATGTCAATTCCGTCAGAGCTGTCAAATCCGTACTCAAAGCCTTTAATTTCTGGCATGATTACCAATCCTTGGGCATTTAATGCCTCTGGTTTGCTGCTTAAATTCAAATTTCTCATGTAATTTGAAAAGAAGGTTTTCGCCGAATTTTGCGCAAATTCGCCCAAATTTATGCTCATTTTTTCGTCGTGTCCAAGTCTGCTGCTAGGTTTTAATGAAAAATTTTTCATCAAATTTTTATCGACATAAATCGTCGCCGCTTGCATCGGATTTACCACGACTAAATCGTCTCTCGCATCGCTAAAAACAGCGTTTTCGTTATATTTCGCGCTGTGTCCGCAGCCTGTAAGAAACACCAAAAAGCCAATCAAAAGGTATTTTTTCATCCGTCCTCCTCGAAGTGATTTTCCAAATTTTAGCAGAAAATCTCAACTTTTAAGTAAAAATAATGTAAAATCACGGAAATGTTATTTTAAGGGAATTTCATGAGAATTTTAAATTTAGTTTCGCTGTTGGAATTTGAAAAACCAGAACTCTTTGAAAGGCGCAAATTTGACGAAATTTTGACCATTTCGCCGTTATTAAATAAAACGCCTCAAATTCGCTGTGAAATCGGAAGTCTGAGCTATGTCTTAGCGATGATTTGCCTATATTTGGAGCTTGGCGATGATTTAGATGCGCTGGATGGCGGATATTTAAGCGGTGAGAGCAATGTGGGCGATGAGGAGATTGAGCGGGAGTTTTACAAGGCGCATTTTGATGCGATTTTGGTGGATAAAAATTTGATTGAATTTGACGAAAATCGCCGAAATTTAGAGATTTCGCTTGCCAGAATTTCAGCGTTTTTTGACGCAAAAATTATTGATTTTGAGAGCGAAAATGAGCTAAAATTTAATGACGGCAAATTTGATGAGTTTAAAGAGCTTCAAAGTTTCGATGGTGCGGTGATTTTCAAGCACTCTTGCGATTTGGAATTTAAGGGCGGGCGCTATTTTACTGCGGTTACTAAGCTAAAAGACGGCCAAAACTGCGAAATAAAGGGCAAAACGCTAAATGAAAAAGCGAAATTCGTGCTTGATGAAAATATCAAAGGAACGGTCGCATTTTTGGGGCTTGAAAGCTTTTCTGGCTATAAATTTGAATTAGCGAAAGTTAAGGGAATTTAGCCACTTATCCACGCTATTTTGCGTCGCCTCAAACGAGCCGCTTTCGCAGGAAAACTGCGAGCGGTTAAATGTGCGCTGACGCTTTGCGAGCTGCGTAGTATGGATGGTGATGAGCTCTTTTAGCTCGGAAATGCCGATTTTAGCGTCTAAAAACTCTTTACACTCTTTTAGACCGATGGAATTTAGGGATTTTGTCTCGCTTGGATATTCGCTAAAAAGCCTTCGCGCCTCATCGATCAGCCCCAAATCTAGCATATTTTGCGTCCGAGCGGCGATTCGCTTAATCAGCTCTGATTTTTCCCATAAAATCTCAAAAATTTTCAAATCCCTAATTTTAGGCTCTTGCGTGTTTTTCGCCAAAAAAACACTCGGAATTTCGCCCGTCGCCTCAAAAATGCTAAACCACTTTCTAAGCCGATACGTGTCATTTTGGCTAAATTTCGCCGCAAATTTGGGATCGAGCGCTAAAATTTGCTCATAAATTTCGTGATTTTCTGGGAAAAATTCGGCATCCTTAATTCGCGGCGCAAGCCCCTTTGTAAGGGCTTTTAGATAAAATCCGCTGCCGCCAGTGATAATCAAAGGAGTGTCCAAATTTAGGGCAAATTCGCGCGCTTTTTCATACTCTTTTGCAAATTCTCCCGCGCTAAAATTCTCATCCGGCTCAATCAAATTCACCCCAAAATGCGGCACTTCGCGCAGGTCTTTAGGGCTCGGTTTAGCTGAAGCGATGTCGATTTTTTTATAGACGCTAAGCGAATCAAGGCTTAAAATCGCGCCCCCAAATTCGCGTGCGATTTGCGTTGCGAGCGCTGTTTTGCCGCTTGCGGTGGTGCCGATGATTGCAAATTCAACAAACATATAAATCCTTAAAATTTCGCTATTTTATCTTAAATTTGCTAAAATGCGGAATTTTAAAGGAAAATTATGAATAAATTTATGAGAATTTTGGGCGACATAAACGAGTTGATCGTCTTTAAACACTCGGTTTTTGCGCTTCCGTTTATCTTTACTGCGATGATTGTGGCTTCGTTTTTGCAAGATGGGAAGATTTTTTTCGGGCCGAAGCTCTTGATTTTGGGGCTTTTGTGCGCTGTTTCTGCACGCAGTTACGCGATGGCGGTAAATAGGCTATTTGATGAGGATATTGATAAATTTAATCCGCGATGCGCTAATCGTCCGAGTGTCGATGGGCGCATTGGAAAGGGAAATTTGATCATTTTTATCGCGGTAAATGCCCTTATTTTCGTGGTTGTAGCCTATTTTATTAATCGCCTTGCCTTTTGGATGTCGTTTCCGATTTTGCTGATTTTGGGCGGATATTCGGTGTGTAAGCGATTTTGGGAGGGCGCGCATATCGTTTTGGGCCTTTGTTTGGGGCTTTCGCCGATTGCTGGCGCGGTCGCTGTAATGGGGCAAATTCCACTCTGGTCGGTGATTTTGTGTTTTGGCGTGATGTTTTGGGTTGCCGGATTTGACGTGCTTTATTCGCTGCAAGACATGGAGTATGACCAAAAAAACGGCCTTTTTAGCATTCCATCAATTTACGGCGAAAAATCGGCACTCTTTTTGGCGAGCATTTTTCATTTTGTCTGCGTGCTTTTTTGGTTTTGCTTCGCTTGGGCGGCGAATTTAGGGGTTTTTGCTTACATTGGAGTTTTCGTAAGCGCTGTGATTTTGGCGCTAGAACACCGTATCGTCAGGCGCGATTTCACAAAAATCGACCGCGCTTTTTTTACTCTTAATGGATATTTGGGTATAATGTTCTTTTGTTTTATTTTGATAGATTTATTGTAGGGGGAGCATGTGGAAAATTTCATCATTCTTGGGCTTTGCATCGTTTTATTGATCGTTTTGATTCTTTTTTATATCAAAGACCGTCAAACAGACGCCAAATTTGCGCGGTTTGATCAGCTTTTGACAGATAATATGCAGGAGAATTTCCTGCTCAAAAAAGAGATTGACAAGATTAATGGTTTTCTTGACGAGCTCCCATTTGATGAGATGGGCGACATTATCGATCAAGAGATTGACCGCAAATTGCTGCCGATTGTTAAAAATTTGCAAGGCATCAACGATATTATCAATAAGAAGTGAAATTAGTAGAAATTTTTCACTCAATCCAAGGCGAGGGCAAATTTGCGGGCCAAAATGCGCTTTTTGTCAGATTTGCCGGCTGCAATTTGGATTGCGTGGGTTTTAAAAACCGCACAAAATCCCCAAAAACAGGCGAAGTTTTAATTGGCTGCGACACAATTCGCGCCGTTAGGACCGATCATTTTGAACATGAAAAAATAGAAAATTTGGATCAAATTTGGGGCAAAATTTCGCCATTTTTAGGCAAATTTAGCGCCCTTATAATTACCGGTGGCGAGCCCTTGATTCACTATAAAAACGCGATTTTTTGCGCGCTCGTAAAAAAGGCGCTAGATGAGGAAATCGACGTGCATTTTGAGACGAATGGCACGATTTTAGTGGATTTTGCGGCGTTTCCATTCTATAAAGAGTGCGTTTTTGCGGTTTCGGTTAAGCTTTCAAATTCGCAAATTTCGCGCGAAAAACGCCTAAATTTCGCAGCTTTAAAAGCGATAAAAGAGAATGCAAAATGCAGTTTTTATAAATTTGTGATTTCGCCTGAAATTTCAACTGGCGAGATCGATGAAATTTTGCGAATTTGCCCAAACGAAGCCTATTGTATGCCACTTGGTGCCACAAAAAAAGAGCTAGAAAAAAACGCCGAATTCGCCTTTAAATTTTGCCTTGAAAATGGCTATAATTACAGCGATCGTTTGCATATTAGAATTTTTGACGACAGAGAAGGAATATGATAATTAGGAAGCTTTTTGATTTTGAAAATGCCCATATTGTGCGCTTTTGCTCATCGAAACGATGCCGGACGAGCCTGCATGGGCACTCTTATAAGTGTGAAGTGCTTTTGGAGTCCGATTTTTTGGACAATGCCGAGATGATTTATGATTTTGGTTTGATGAAATTCGGCATTAAGACGATAATCGATAGTTTTGACCACGCAACGACCATTTTTAGGGGCGATTCTGCGGATTACAAGAGCGATATTAAAAAGCACTCCGCGCGCTGGATCGAAATTCCATTTAACCCCAGCGCCGAGCAGTTTTCGCGCATTTTTTTCGTTTTGATTGATAGATTTTTGGCCCTTACAAATATGCAAAATGGCGAGGCTGGCGTGATGTTACACAGCGTAATTGTCCATGAGACGGACACTGGCTACGCACAATGCTTTAGAAATGACGCGTACAGCGAGAAAATGGGCAGAATTTCCATCGCGGAGATCGAATTTAGCGACGAAATTCGCAGCGAATGGTATGATAAAGATTTGCAAAAAAAGCTCGTAAATGGCGATAAATTCACGCTTCCAAAGGATTGTTGATGAGAATTTTGATTTTTTCTGTTTTGGCGGTGCTGTTTTTTGGGTGTGGCGAGGGCGAGCAAAAGCCGCTGCAATCGCAGATTCAAGACGAAATTCCGCCAAGCGATGTGCCGATTTCAAAGCCGGAGTCAAACGCCACGATAAACACCGAATTTCCGCCACTTCCAGTGAGTGAATAGATGGAATACACCTATTTAACGGCACTTTCGTATCATAAATTTTTCGCGTTTTTATCGATTTTTTTGACGCTTCTCTATTTTGGATTTATCCTTTTAAATCACCAAAAGAAGGGCTACGCGAAGCGAATTCGCCTCTTTTTGCCGCTCTATTATTTAACGCTGGCGAGCATCATTTCGACCGGATTTTTACTGCTGGCGATCTTGAAATTTAGGCTAAATTTCAGCATTGCGCTCATGATTCTTGCGGTTTTTGCGGCAATTGGTTTAAGCGCAGCAGGATTTAAATCCCTAAAAAAAGCAATCGCACAAAAAAATTACGCGCCATACCGCCTAAAAATGGCGAAATTCTTGTCAATTATTTTAATTTTACTGCTAGGAGCGGCCTTTATATGAGATTTTTGTATTGTGAAAACGCCGGAAATGACGAAATTTGCGTTAATAACGAGCAGTTTTTGCACTTAAAAGCCCGTCGTGCGCGGCTTGGCGAGCGAATTGATGTGCGAAATTTGCGAGATGGCGCGAATTATCTCTATGAAATCACGGAATTTGGGCGCAAAAGTGCAAATTTGAAGCTGGTTTTTAAAAATAGCGTCGTCGGAGAATCCCTAAATTTCGAGATTGCGTGGTGCGTCGTGGAGAGCGCGGTGATCGAAAAAACGCTACCAAGCTTAAACGAAATGGGCGTCAAAGCCCTTCATTTGGTATTTTCTGACTTTTCCCAAAAGAACATAAAGCTTGATTTAGCGCGCTTTGAGCGAATTCTAATCGCTTCAAGCGAACAGTGCGGGCGAAATTCGATTTTGAAAATTGAAATTTATCCCAATTTGTCGGAATTTCTAGCCAAATTTCCAAACACCGCACGCATCGATTTTGGTGGAAAAAATCTCGCCACAATTGGCGATGAAATTCCGCTAATTGGCCCAGAAGGCGGCTTTTCTGAAAACGAGCGAGCGCTCATTAAAAATAGCTACGCGCTTAGGACGCCCTTTATTTTGCGCGCAAATACGGCGGTTTTGATGACTGCGGCGCAGCTTTTGTAGTGCTAAAATTTAAGCAAATTTAGCTAAAATTAGCCTTATTATTTTATTTCAAGGATTGCTCATGGATGAGAACAGAAAAAAGAGTTTGGATTTAGCATTAAAACAGATCGATAAATCCTTTGGCAAGGGCACTTTAGTGCGTTTGGGTGACAAGGAAGTCGAGGAGATCGATTCGATTTCGACCGGCTCTTTGGGACTTGACATCGCGCTTGGAATTGGCGGAATTCCAAAAGGCAGAATCATCGAAGTTTATGGCCCTGAGGCGTCTGGAAAGACCACTTTGACTTTGCAAATTATCGCTGAATGCCAAAAAGCGGGCGGAATTTGCGCATTTGTCGATGCCGAGCACGCATTGGATGTTAAATATGCCGCAAATTTGGGCGTCGATACTGAGAATTTATACGTTTCTCAGCCAGATTTCGGCGAGCAGGCGTTAGACATCGTCGAGACTTTGGCTAGAAGCGGCGCGATTGATTTGATTGTCGTGGATTCTGTTGCCGCACTTACGCCAAAGAGTGAAATCGAGGGCGACATGGGCGATACGCACGTTGGCTTGCAAGCGCGTTTGATGAGCCAAGCGCTAAGAAAACTGACCGCAGTCGTCCATAAAATGGGCACGACAGTAATTTTCATCAATCAAATTCGCATGAAAATCGGCGTCATCGGATATG
>Ga0065711_1046763_pt1 | contig 12708 bp, 12 predicted proteins | sample Hoacrofraction12_FD_59098 | JGI IMG/M metagenome (GOLD analysis project Ga0065711, IMG submission 59098) | Hoatzin crop microbial communities from Cojedes, Venezuela - Epithelial fraction 12 v2 (version 2) | ecosystem: Host-associated > Birds > Digestive system > Esophagus > Crop | place...
GGTTGGACAGGGCTCTGAGCAACCTGATCTAGTTAGTGGTGTCCCTGCTCGCTGCGGGGGGGTTGGACTAGATGACCTCTAGGGGTCCCTTCCAACCCAAAACTTTCTATGATTCTATGATTCTATAAATACTGTCACTGTCTTTGTAGAACAATATTTTTCAAAATACTTTGGAACTACCGTTCACATAAAAAATATCTCTAGAAAAACCTTATCATGTTAAAAAGATAATTTAGAATTTGTGAATGTGAAATTTTTGTCTATGTTGTGTTATTCTTCCTAGTCTTTTTTGATTTTCCTAGGTTTTCATCTGTTCAAGCCGCATAGCTTTCTTACCCTGAAATGGCTCTTGAAAGAAAGACTTAGGACACTAGCAAATCTGGTGGAGTCCTTTTTAAATTACATATTCTGGTGAACAATTTGGATACATAAATCAGATTTGGTTTGAAGAGACTTATAATGAGTGTTCCTACTGGTTTATTACAGTTCAGTTTATGAAATTTCATTTCCTTCTTATACACACTCTTGTCTCTCTTCAACTGCCTGAAAGAAACTTCCCAGAGACCTTGAGGTAGACATAATATTTTCTGACATCCTTCCTAATAATAAGAACCTGCAGGAAGAAATAGTTTAGGAAAATTTGTTTATTTTTATGATGAGTTTTGACTGCATTGTATATTAAACTTGCTTGTTTATACTTCTAGATTTTTCACTACAGCTCTAGTGTGGATACCGTTTCTCAGAACTGACCTCACTTTCTTCTGTAATTGCCCATGCTATGGTGTTTTATTTTAAGCATGTCAGAAACAAGGCTCCACAGGTTTCTGCAAAATTTGTCTTATTCTCAGCATTATCTTACTTAGAAAGCTGCATTGCAGCATGTCCTTCTAGTCTTGGATAGTGCAGTCATGTTTATATTTGGAAGATGATTGGCTGAGATCTGAGATTTATTCTTCATATTATGAGTATTCAATGTTCAATAACTTAGTGAAGTTTAAGTGATTTCTTTAGTTAACTCTGGCCCCTAAACAGGTACAAGTAGAGTTATAGGTATTACGGGAGAGTGTATTTGGATAAGTCAAACAAGTTATAACTAACTTTATTAAATAACCAAAGTTAGCATTCTCAAAATGAGGTTTTAATAAATTAGGTAAAAGAGGAATAGTAGAAATGATGCAATGTCATTTTTGGGAATAGCTCTGAAAAGTCATCTCACTAATTTGCATATTCAATCCTAGCTGCTTGGATACAGTATGCAGAATATATGATCCACAGTAACCTCTAGGTATTGCAGTCTGCTGGTTACTTTCACTTCATTAGCATAGCAGAACTGAATCCTGTTTACTTAACCTTAATTGCTCCCTCAGTAAGTTTGCAGGTGACACCAAGTTGGGTGGGAGTGTCAATCTGCTTGAGGGTAGGAAGACTTTGCAGAGGGATCTGGATGGACCGGATCGATGGGCTGAGGGCAACTATATGAGGTTCTACGAGGCCAAATACTGGGTCCTGCACTTTGGTCACAACAACCCCATGCAGCGCTACAGGCTTGGGGAGGAGTAGATGGAAAGCTGCCCGGTGGTAAAGGATCTTAGGGTGTTGGTTGACAGCCGGCTGAACATGAGCCAGCAGTGTGCCCAGGAGGCCAAGAAGGCCAAGGGCATCCTGGCTTCTATCAGGAACAGTGTGACCAGCAGGAATAGGGAGGTGACCGTGCCACTGTGCTCGGCACTGGTGAGGCCACACCTGGAGTACTGTGTTCAGTTTTGGGCCCCTCACTACAAGTAGGATACTGAGGTGCTGGAACGTGTCCAGAGAAGGGCAACAAAGCTGGTGAAGGACCTAGAGAACAAGTCTGATGAGGAGCAGCTGAGGGAACTGGGGCTGTTTAGTCTGGAGAAGAGGAGGCTGAGGGAAGACCTTATTGCTCTCTACAACTACCAGAAAGGAGGTTGTAGTGAGACAGGTGCTGGTCTCTTCTCCCAGGTAACTAGTGATAGGACGAGAGGCAATGGCCTCCAGCTGCATCAGGGGAGTTTTAGATTGGATATTAGAACAATTTCTTTACTGACAGAGTGATCAGGCACTGGAACAGGCTGCCCAGGGAAGAGGTGGAGTCACCATCCATGGAGGTGTTTAAAAAATGTGTAAATGTGGCACTTAAGGATAAGGTTTAGTAGGCATGGTGGTGTTGAGTTGATAGTTGGACTTGATGATCTTAACGGTCCTTTCCAACCTACAGTTCTATGATTCTACAATTCTGTGACCTTGTTACAAAAGACTCCTTCTCTTCATGCAGTTGAAGTATATCTTTTGATCTCCTGTCTGAACTACAAGTTGAAAGCACTGTATCTATTAAAAAATACAAAGTTCCTATTATGGTTTCAAACAAACTCTGATTTGACTTGCAGCCTAACACACTACACCCATTGCTTTCTAGGATCTCTTACCCTGTTTCTTAGCTAATAGGGGTCATTCACCTTTCCTATTTATTCCTCATAAAAGCTTGATTTTTGCTCTCCTGAATAAGCAATCATTTGTCAACGGCCTTCATTTTCATCAAATCTTATGGAAAAAGCAACCAAAACAATTCCTTCGCAAAGAATTCTTTATCACAAAGCTCAGTCTGTAGTGATAGACACCTTTTATATCAACCTGAGTGACAATTAAATAAAAAAACAAATGTCCTTGAAGCAAGAATACTAACACTTTGCCTTTCTATATGCCAATATGTATTCTTTTCATTACAAAATAGGTTTAAACACTTTTAGGTTTTTTCAGCATCCTGGTTAGTGAACTGTAAGTGAAGACACTCATTTGTATTTTCAAAGGGTTTTATATCATTAGAGTCACTCATTTCATTTGGGTAAGTGTTCTCATCTACATTACAAGTGACATATGTGTGACATTTAAAGTTACTGAGTGAATAGAAGAGACTTTTTTGTTTGTTTTCCTCAGAATGGAATTTTGTAAAACACCTATCTGGAAAAAAATAAAAAATGGAAGAAAGATATAGACTTTGTCTAGTTTGTTTGCAAAAATCCTGCTACTTTTTGCTATCAGAAATTTAAAGTTTGTTCTGTTTTCATAATAACTCTAGCTGAGAAGACTTAGGTCCAAATTCAACCTTGACATAACAAGGTTTTATTGTCACACTAACGCCAACAAATTTGAACCGCAACACTTCAAAAACACTTTTGGTTTGATCTGCTCAGGTTGCCTGACATAGTACCCAACACATTTTTAATAAGACTGGGATAGGAAATGTTTGCTAACTGGGAGGTAGGAGGCAAGTGACACAAAACTTCTGCTAAATAATACTAGAAGGTCAGGTTTTAGCATTTATGACTGTCTGTGAAATGAAATCCTCGCCTGCTGCCTTCTGAGTGCTCAAGCCGATGCTTCTAAAAGCTCCGTCTTTCTACTTAACATTGGAAGCACTTAAGTCTTCACCTGTTATGTTATTGGAATATGTACACTCAGTTTTTTGCACACTCTCAAGACACTGATAGCTTGATAGCACCAATAGCCATGCTTAGTAAGGAAGAGCCGCTTACTGTCTTCCATCTGCGGTGGTAGCCACGCACAGACACTCATAGCACATGGGACCAGGTGAAGCCTCACAGGGCAGGGCTCTCCTTCCTGCCCTACTCTCTGTTAGACCTATGATGCTGGAGGTCTTCCTCATCCCATCTCCTGGGAAAGATTAAAACCTGCAACTCGGCTTCCTCAGGAGCGCTGTGACCACAGGGAATCCTGGGCCATGGGGTTGTTCTGTACCTTTTCTTTTAGCAAATTATTTTAATCTGTTCATAAAGTACAAAACCTCAGCCCATTGGTCATGGCATTCTCTTGATGAGAGAGGACGCTTCAGGCCTTGCTTCAGGTAAAAAGCTCGGGAAATAAAACACCAGGAACAGAGCTACCTTAATCTTCTTCAGGAAGAAAGAACAAACCAAACATGTACAGAACACTAAATTAGTATGTCATTGCATACAAAACAAAAATGGTGCCAGTCTCACTTACAATGTCAGTCTCTGAAATGACTTGCTAACAAACTGTTCTTCTAACCACAAACTTCAAATCCAGCTACATCTGAGGAGAGAAGAAGAATTTCTATGTTTTTTTCCTATCTCTAGCCCCCTTCTGCTTCAGTTTTGTTAGGCTGAAATGTTAGTTGTTTCTAGACTGTTTGTCTTATGTTACTGTAGAAGAAATGCTCTCTCTTCTTTTCTGCTCTTTAGTTGCTGACAAAAATATAAGTCTGCTGAAGAAACACTACTGTAATTCAGAAGGATGGGGAACTGCATGCTTTCTTTCCTTTTCCACTTCTACTAAATGCCTGGGAACATTAAGCAGTGGATACGAAAGGATGCTACCGCTTATGCAGCTTGGTTTTCCTGCATTTAACTGGATGAAGCTTTTGACATGTCTTCAGATGCTGCTTTTAGTTATTTTAGATTTTAATGTACATTTCAATTTAGAATATTTATAAAGTTTATTACCTTAATAAATGAATCACAGTATCTACAGGTGGGTTACCAAGCGAGGTAATCTCTCTTGCTGTTGGACTCCCATTAGAAAATAGATATGCATGTAAAATAAGTTTTGTTATAAATACCATCAGTGAGATTATGGCACAGATGGGAGGGAAGCAGAATTCAGAATGTATACAAACAACTACGAATTCCCTGAGATTATTAAAACCAGAAGCAATTAATAAAGTACCCTCAAATTTATTATCAAGTCACTTGCCTTCCTCTCAAGTCACAACAATCTCAATATCCACAACAACTATTTCCAGTCTCTACCATCTCTAGTCAGAAACTGTTCTTCCTATTTGCTTGAAGTAACAAAGCAATAGATGTATGGCAGTAATTCTAGCCTAAAAAGTGGGTCTGATGAAAAGCAAGAGAGTTAGATGAAAGACCATGGGAAAAACTAAGGTTAGAAACTAAGGGGGTTACCAGAACCTTGTTATTGGCCACAGTAATTGTCTGTATGTCAACTCAAATAATTCAATATTTTCCAACAAATGATCTGTACCCACTCTGTCATATATATATATAGTCACACACATTTTACGTATACATATTTCTCTGCAGTAAGATACACAGGTTTATTTAAACAGAAAAGAAACAGGAAAGTCCACTGGATAACAGGATTATTGACTATCATTTTTTTGCTTTAAACCATTTCAGTATTGTACAATTTGACATTTGTAAAAGGCAGAAAAGTTAAAGAAAAAATGAATTGCAATTCCATTGTAATTTCAAGCTGTAAACCACCAATTAGGGACAAAAACCTGTAGACCGTGGGCAGGACTGAATTAATTGACAGGCAATGTACTTGTTAAGATGCATTTCAAGAAAACAAATATATCTTCAGAAACTATGATCTCCTCCTTTTTCTTTATTCTTCCCTCAGATGTGGATGAAAACGAATGGGAAGAAGGTGGCAAGCCTGGATAGGTTGACCGTACTTCTGAAGTATTTGTCAAATTCTGGTCTAAGTGTGAAAGAACAAGATGAGAATCAAACCTGATTCTAACTCCAGAGACAAAACAGCAGCCCTGTTGGATAATAAATCTTTAAAACTTTGTCATAATAGTAATACATTTTGCTTCCAAGTGTCATCATTGTTAGAAGAAGATGCTAGATTGTATACTAAACAAAAAAAGGTCTTAATGCCATTAGTATCCCATAATAGTGGGCAACGAAATTTAGGAATTATTTGGGGTTTAGTAAAAGTTAAGGTTTCTCCAGCTGTAACCTCTTAAGTATGCCTAAGCCCTTAGTAGACCTAGTGTCTTTCCATATGACTGATTTCTGAAGGACAAAAAATGTCTGTAGAGAAGACAATGTTATGATCCAAAATAAATGAATATTTATTTCGCCTGAGTTTTCCATAAAGAAATTGCAATAGAGAAAAGAAAACTGGCTTGTAGGGTTGAGTAATGAGATATTAGTGTACTTCCATGTAAGATAAAAGCAGAACAGAGCTCTATAATTTAGGTTAATTAAATAACCTCTTCCTCAAAGTACTAGTCAAAAATTTTTAATAGTATTTATACAACAGGGCATTGGACTGTGTGACCATAATTACCTGCATGTGACCTTAAAATATTGCTTATTGTTAATGACTTACAAAGAGTCCTAAGCTCAAGCCTAAACTCCTTATTTCTGCAAAGTTTGTTATTTACAGTCCTCATGCTGTTACACATAAATAGCTGCCCTCTGTTCTCCTTGTCATAACCTCTTCAATATTAGAGAAATATTATGTTCCGTTTCCTGGACTAACCACGTCTTTTGACTTTTCTTCTTGGGTCACACACTTTAAGACTTATATATTTGATTTTATCTACAAATATCTCCCCTAGGCAGATTATGGTATTTAACACCATGATGTCGAGTGGGCAATTAGTTACAATGAGAAATATGAAAGTACTGAGGAAGGGGGAAGCTCTAAGCCTAGAAAGGGATAATTAAAGGTCTGAGGGGAAGCCCCTGGACCTTGTCCCAGAAGAGAATTTGTCTTGAAACCAGTCAACAAAGACATATGGAAGTCACTTAACTCCAGAGCATCTTGATAAAAGACAGCAAAAGAGATCAGGCTGAGGCTAACACCTAAAGGTGTAGCTTAGTCTAGAAAAGGGAGTATGAGGCATAATCAACCCACTGGACTGAAATCTGATAGTGGAAGAGTTGGTTGACTTTGGCAGCTAGAGGAAAAAAATTGTGCAAAATGTAACAGTACAAAGTATAAAGTCATGGCTATAAGGACTAATAACATTGTAAGTTCTGGGCTTGCTGTAGTTAAAGGAGGAGAAAGATCTGGATGACTTCAAGAGCCATGAAAAAGAAATGTGATCCTGGGATGTCTTGCTGAAATATGTTTAGGAGCAACTGGGAAACATTAATGTTGCTGTGTAAAGACATCATAACTCTGCACCTACTTGGGTTTACGTCACACAGCAGCACTGTCCGTGAGGTTACTTTGTTGCCTCATCTACCTATTAGTCAAGCACAGACCTAATCTTTCTTACTTCGATACAGTTTAGATACTTCAAATGTCTTATGCACCAACATTAAGCAGTCGTCTTACCTTCCTAGTGCATTCGCCTTTTTAAATACTCGTTTTTCACTCTTAAGAGTTCCAGGCAGACATTTTAATTCATTACTCCAGCTGTCAGAAGGACTCTCCTCCTCATTAGCAAGAGACCAGTCAGGGATGAACAGCTACATATGTCTGTTGGGAATATGATCTTCAGTCAAGATTTAGTATACAGGAGAATATCCCGTGACTGAAAGTATTGGGAAGATATGCCCAGGTCTAGGATTGACTCCTTGTACTGTCTTTGCAGAACAACTAAATTGCAGCCTGTGCTTATCTCTTTGGAAATCTACAGGAGTTAATTGGGGAGAAGATACTAATATGTCCATTAACCTCCTGATCTTAAAGGTAAATAGCATCCTTTGTTTCCTTGGTTACTTGATTTGAAATCATTAATAAAGTATTAGACGTCTGATCTTCAAATTTAGTCCTTTTACAAAAAATGTAGAGTGGGTTTATGCAGTAATGATAGGTAATTAAAAATATGGAAATAACTTTACCACAAACTCAGTATCTCTGAGTCAGATAAAAAAAAATAATGTAACAACTAGATGTATTTGGGCCCTCCAGGGTAAACATTCTACAAAAATAATTGCTCTCTTTCATCTGCAGCAAAAACTGAGACAAGCAGTAATGTCCGTAGTAATTATCAGTGAGTTAGTCATCCACAAAAACCTCTGGCACTCAGAGATGAAGTTCCTAACAAATAGTTTGAATCTCCCTTTGCTCCCTCCTTCTAGCTGGGGAAGCAGCTGCTCCAATTGCTCAGACATCTCCGGAGATCCGCTGATAAGTGAATAGGAGCTACTACAGCTTCCATTGCTCGAAAGATGGTGGGGACAACTTGATCTTCCCTAGGGATGAACCTGGCAGCTATCTTTATTGTCTCCCAGTCACTGCTTGGGAGGAATTCAGCACAGGGTCCCTTCCTGCCTCTACCTGGAAATACAGGGCCCTTCCCAGCCGTGCCCCTGCCTGCACTGAGCTTAGTTTGAGTTCAGTGACCCTCTACACGAAGAGACCCCTTAAACAAAGTTCTTGCTCTAGAGTATTGTGTATACTTGTTTAGATTCAAAAGTGATTCTTTGTGACAGATTAATAAAACATTTATACTAAGTTGTTTACACTCATCTCAGTGCCAAACCCCTACCTTGTAAAGCAGCCAAGATTATTCACATATAAAGTGCATTCTAGCTTCAGCTGCAGACACCAGCAGGCTTGGTATACAAAACAAAGAGTGAAAAGATTCATAAATTGCAGGGAAATAAACCTCTGGGAAATCATCACTATTTAAACACTGTGTCTTTTTTTGCTTGTAGCCATGATAAATCCTATATACAAAAAAGAATATTTTTAGATATTTGAACTGATGCAGATTCTTAATTTATTACCGTGACAATGATTAAAGATTAAACAGCTGATAGAACAGACCAAATCTTTACTGACAGGTTTTATGGTAGAATCATAACTTTAAACAGGGACTGATTGTTTCAAAAATGCTTAATGGAAACAAATAAAAACTTTTTAATTTCTTGTTTTACATGCTTACATAAATATTTTTTACATATAAAGTGCAACACTCTGAAAGTTCCATACCAAGATTTTTCAGAAAAGCTATGCCACAGGAAATGTTGGTTCCTCACTCTGTTTTGAAATGCCTTACAGAATAAAACTTTCACAAGCTCTTCAGCTACCACTAGTCCTAGCTGCAAGGAACAACATTCACAGTACATTTTAAACTACTGGTTAACCATTTATAGAAATTGTTGTTTGAAATATTCAGTAAATGCTTTTTACACAGATAACATGTGTGTAGAACTGTGTATCTGTATGAAACATCTCCATTCAACTAAAGCATGTTGCTGAAGACAGTGGCACTGGTCACTTGGGACAGGACTACCATCAGGAAAATGAGTTATATTGGTTGGAAACCTTGACACTGACAGATTCTAAAACTGCTGCAGAGCCCACTTGAGTAGCAAACCAACTAAGTCGTCTGTTGAACTTGAACACCTGAGTCCATCATTGCAAGGGCTATGATTTTGAATCCATGGGACATAACTGGAATTTTCTTTTCTGAATTCAAAATTATAAATCTCCAATAGCTACTTGTCATAGATCCAGCACTAGAGGTGATTATGTTCATCCTAAAACCCTGGATCTGTCTGCAAACATCCACATTTTACAGTGAAAGACCGGAATGACAAGGGCAAGTAACAGCCCTTCGCTGAGGACCTGCATCCTCACTGTTCCTGGACAGTCTTCTGCTCACATCCTGACTTTTCCACAGTGCTCCTAGACTAACCACTTCTATTTGTTGTGAGAGTGAAACGAACATATTTCTGAAACTGGAATTGTTGGTGCTCTTTCGAAGACATTAGATGATTTTACCAAAAAATCTGCCAACTTTCTTAACTTCTTTTGTGTATAGCTTTGAAAAGATGTTTACTTGTCTAGGGGCAGAGAAGACAGCCTTCACTTTATACAGTAAATTAAAGAAATCTCTTCTGTGGTGTTCAGAACAAGATATGAGGTCTGAGTCATGATAAAGCACAGCCCAGCAAAAAATACTTTAAAAAAAAGCTTTAAACTTCTCAATATGGGAAAAAATAGCACAAAAGCCCTTATAACTGTTTTCTTCATGAGAGCTACACATCAAAAGAAAGAGCTTTATCTTTGTACTCTTCTGCAAGGTACAGTAATCTCATCTTTGTCGGTATTGTGCTCGGGAACAAGGTCAGTGTGGTTACAGAAAACTGACTCCTGATGTCTCCTGAGCAGGAGTGGCCTCCTGACCAGAGATGTGATCACCGGCAGGGAGGCGCCAGCAGCATGTGCCTGCTCCAAACACCCATAGACCTCCTGGGCCTTTATGGCCTCTGAGCTAACCTGGCCTGCCGGTACAAGCCACAAACTTAACACCTCCGTGCTTCCACTCTGCTACCACCCCTGTAAACACGTCACACAAGAACAAAACTTTGCCTTAAGCAAGCAATATGTCTGGTCTTTTCTGATTTTGCATTTTGCCTAAAATAACTCTTTTTTATTTTCCTGTCAGAGCAATTTGCTGAGCATTCTTCTCATTTCTCTTCCCTTAGAGTAGCTCAGCAGAAGTATGGTAAAACATTTTCTTTTGGGAAACTACATATGACTGTTCATGAAAGAAGTTTCTTGCTAAACCTGTGTTGAGTAAAGTAGGGCAATCAGCTTGTTCCTTGGTTTTAAAGGGGGTTTATTCTCCAAGCAGAGGAGGAAAATCAAACTTGTAGCACTGCTCTAGTGACAGAGGCAGACTGCAATACAAGATATCTCCATTTAACTCTGGATTGTACTACCAACTTCCTCTGTGAACCTCGACAGATCATTTCCTCTTTCTCCCCTTTTTCCTTAATTATGATACCGAGTTACTCCAGGTTAATTATACTGCCAAGTTACTCGTTATCAATGTTACCTAGTCAGTCTGTCATGAATTAGAGGCATAATTTATACTTTACTCCGTACCTGCTTTGCCCCTGGCTCAGTACTGGGACCCAGAAATAATCATTATCTATTAGTTTCTTGAGATATTAATTTAGAGTCCATTTCTAGAAAAAGGTTCAAAAGGCATCCCTGGTGACCATGGAAACAGCTCTTACATGTCCGAGAATATAAAAACCTTCATCTGAGATAATAAACCTAGATCTTAATCTAAATTTAATTACATAAAATACCAAACCTTCAGCCAGTTTTTTTTTTGCTGCACACAGAGAGCACTCAGGCTGCACAGAAAGTCCATATGTTTTCCCCTAAAAACTGTTTAGACTACTACTGTTTCTTTAGAGAAAAAAAAATGTTAATCTCTTCTCTGTCATTCAAATGAACACAAGTATTTTGAAAAATATTTAAGGATGAAAAATCAGGTGACTGAATTATTCTCAGCAGTATTGTCAACTCTCCAGCCTGTCGTTAAGCAATTGTGATTAAACATTAAAAAAAATTTCAGAAAGTTCTTCTATATGCAAAATTAGTAAACATATGTATTTCACATCTACAGAAGTGGGTTGTGTCTCAGTCTTGAGGGAATAATCTCATAAACTAGACTAGACTAGACTAGACTAGAATAGAATAGAATAAAACAGAATAGAATAAATTGGAAAAGACCTTTAAGATCATTGAGTCCATCAGTAAAACTAACACTGCCAAGTTCACCACTAAACCATATTCCTAAATGCCATGTCTCAGTCATCTTTCTTTTAAAGGTAATGAATACCAAAACAACGCAGATTTTTAATTATTATTATTTCCAGGTATTTTTGAAAAGGATAGAAATTCTTCTACAACTGTGATTTTCTTTTTTCAAGAATGAGGTTTAAGTTGCATCAGAATGTTGCACAGCCTTTAGCACACATAGCTCACCTATGGCTTATCTCTACCAACATTTTATATCAAAACACAGTGTAGTTAATTAATTTTCCATTTCTGTTAGCCATGTAAATCACAGTTCTTGAATTCTTTCTTTGCATCTCTTGAAAATCCTCCTCTCTCAGGAAAACACCACTCTTCCTCACCATATAGCTCAATGTTAGAGTCTCCCATTGCAATTACAATGATCTTGTTACAACTCTACAAATAACTGAAAATTAACTTGTGGATTCTCGGTTTTCTCCTGTCTCTTCTACAGTCAAAAGATGCTGTCAAGAAATAGCATGGGGTTAGTAATTTATTTTCTGTGCTGATGATGTTTTCTTAAGATTCTGGAATTAGTATCACTAGTAAATACTCTTTATTAGCATCTGAGCACTCACCACACCCTACTATGTAAGAATAATTTGAATACTCTCTTTTTTGCTTGACTTGGTGCATGTGTCTCTCTCAGATACCTTTGGAATATTGTTCGACACGCTGTGATAAATTAAATAACCAACAATCAGACCCCAGAGTCCTTGTTTGTTCAGATTCTAAGTAACTGTTTGCAATATGTACAAGAATTCATATTTGGACTGGGACAATAAGAAACCTGAAATATATCAAGAATTATATCTAGTAAACTTGCATGATCTTCTGCTGTTGCAAATGCTAGCATAATATCATTAAAGTGCCTCTCTCACAGAGGCTCTGTATTTTTACTGATGTTATTGCTATAATTCTTGTTTTTATTGCTGGTTGCCATAGGAAAATAATTGGGGGGGGAATGAAGAGGATGTGATTCAGTATATTTTGAAATGTCAGTAAGAATAGTCCATCGATTTTCCTTTGGTGCCAGTTGACAGTGGAGATCCATCTGCTTGTCATTGTATGAGAATGTGGCATTTGACATTCTTCTCTCAGTTTCCAGAATGAAGAACAAAGAAGTTGCTGTAGCACTGAAGAACAAAGAAGCTGCTGTAGCATTGTGTGCTACCTGCCTAGTGCTGTTTTGTGAAATCAGCGGTTTCAAAAATCAATTGCTAGTTAAGGCTTTTCTACCTGTTGACGTTACCCTACTCAGCATTATCAAAATTCAGGTTGACCAGGAGCCAGCAGTGTGCCCTGGCTGCCAAGAAAGCCAATGGGATCCTGGGATGCATTAGGAGGAGTGTGGCCAGCAGGACGAGGGAGGTTCTCCTTCCCCTCTACACT
>Ga0065711_1046771_pt1 | contig 12708 bp, 12 predicted proteins | sample Hoacrofraction12_FD_59098 | JGI IMG/M metagenome (GOLD analysis project Ga0065711, IMG submission 59098) | Hoatzin crop microbial communities from Cojedes, Venezuela - Epithelial fraction 12 v2 (version 2) | ecosystem: Host-associated > Birds > Digestive system > Esophagus > Crop | place...
TCTCCTTCTCTGGAGATATTCCAGACCCGCCTGGACGTGGTGCTGTGCAGCCTGCTCTGGGTGACCCTGCTTCAGCAGGGGGTTGGACTGGGTGACCCACAGAGGTCTCTTCCAACACCCACCATGCTGTGATTCTGTGATTCTGTGACTCTATAAAAGCAAAAGTCCCACTTCCTTTCTTCCAGTTAGGATGGCTGGTCCCTTAACCACTCAAACAAGTCTTCTGCTCAGGGTGTTCAACAACAAGACCCTGCTAGGAGTCACAGCTGTTGTTCTTGCCTTAGACACAGCCCAAATAGGTGGAGCAGGGCCAAGGTGGGACAAGATGCTGTACACTCCTTGGCACTCCTGGTTTCCACAGCTCTCATGGCCAACGTGGGTCACCAGGCACATGAGCTGCCTTTCTGCTCCTCTTCGTTGATGGCTCGGCCATACACATGCTACGCTGGGCTGGCAGCTAAGCGAACTTTAAAGTTGTGTGCCTGTGTGCATTCCTGGTGTACTTCCTACGGCTTGCTGGGATGGGATCCTTTTTCACATTTTTCTTTGCAAACCCTAATTATGCACGAAGTAAGTAATAGTAAGTGTCAAAAAATGTTGGGAATATGAGCCAAGCACTTTTAACTACGTAAACCTGTGCCGTTTTGCCACCTGTCCATGAAGCTGAGGTTCTCAGCATTGTGGGACTGCCCTTCACATCAGTGACCTTGATGACAGTTTTGACTGGAAAATGGGGGCTAAGCCTACCCCCCCACCCCACCCCAGCAGACTCACAGCACCCATTTGATCTTTGGAAATGGCATCCCCTTCTCTCCTCCCTCCAGCCCAGCTCACCACGCGGTTGGGCATCTGGATTAAATGACTTTCTGAAGTCGGGAAGAATCCACATTTCAGGTTTTACCTCAAGCACAGGGTACTGGAGATGTTTTACAGCAATGAAAGTCACTTCTGAGCCAGGAACTCCTCTCCAGGTGAACAGCGATGGTGACCTTTGTGCTGCCACCCGTCCAAGACCTCGGTGCCTCGTGGGCTCTGAAGAATAAAATAACTGACATGGTCTGTGCTGATACTTTTAACAAGCATGAATTCCATCATATCTCAGCCTCCTCAGGACAAAGTCTTAGTAGCAAAGCCAGAGGATTTCAACGCAATGCTCCGCTGGCTGTGTTCATGCTGCTTCGCTGTGTCTGCTGTGGACAGACTGGGTGGGTATCTGAGTGCTGGCGAGGACTTTACTTCCAGCCAGGAGAGATGTTGAAAAATTTTGAAATTATCTGCGAGAGTTAGTCTGGAAAAAATATTTTGTGCTTGGTCAAACAGATTCTAATAATTGAAAACATTTTTGTTTTCATGATGATTTATTTTATATTCTAAAATTAGATGTTAAAAATTGTTTCAGAATGGAAAAACTCCAGATAACTCATTCCAAAAGTTTGGGAAGAGGATGTTGTGGCTCGGCAGGAGCAATGTGTTTCTCTTTCTGCCCCTGATATGGTGTTTCTGTGAAATGGCTGAGACCTTTTGATGGTTTCGTTTTGACACACTTGTGTTGTCCAACAGAATAATGACTCCGTTTCAGTGGTTTTTCCAAGCACCTGCACCTATTGAAATCAGAGCTGCATTTTTGCTATTTGCAGGCGGTACAGGCGGGTGCCGTGGGCACAATCACCATGGATATTCCTTGCATAGGCACGATGATGCCAACAGAGAAATTGTGCATCGTAGGGAATGCACTTTATATAACTTTCTGGCTGAGGAAGTATTTCCCAAGTTTATGTTACAGTCACTGAGCAAATCTCTTGGCTGCACAGAAACATCCATGTGGTACAAAGCTGGGGAGGGGAAGCTCAGACCCAGCTCAGAGAGCGCAGAGAGCCGAGCTGCAGCCAAAACATGGGTCTGATCCTCAAAACCACTCTGGTACTCTGTCAGGCTGGAGCCTCCTGTTCCCTCCGTAGCACCCGTAAGGCAGTCTGCAACTTCATTCCAAGCTGCAAAGCTGGTGCTTGCAGGATACGTGCAGGTCAAGCTCATTGAGGGTCTGGGTGAGGACGGCTTGCAGGACTACATGCCCAGGGCTTAATTTTCTGCAGTCTTGTCCATCTTGCAATTGCTCACGAGGCTTTGGGGTGCTGGCAGTGCCAGGCAATGCACGGGACCCAGCACTTGCTCTCTCAGCATCTCCATGGGCTGTCCATGGCTCTTCCTTCAACCTCTGGCTCAGCCATGCAGCCCTGCACGGCAGTCCTTCCCCGCTTGCTCATGCTTGTGGGGTGAGTAATCTGCCCCAGCGCCTCCTTAGCAGGTCATGGAGCCTCTTGGGCCGACTGGAGCAGGGTCACAAATCACCGCTGCCTTCTCAGCTCCAACTTGATTGCTCCCTGTTGGGTTCAGGCCCAAAGCAGGCCAGGATTTGGCCTGTCATCTTCCTGGAGCACAGCTGCATTTTGTGGATACTGCACTAGCAAAGGAGCTTGAAAGAAAAAAAAGAGCTGACTAACTGTCATCTGGCACAGCCCGTGTGGCTGAGAGCGTGATGGGGCATCACAGCACTTTCTCTCTAGGGCAATGTCTCTGCCAGCTTCTGTACTTTCTCTGCAACAAAGGATGCCACATAACAAGCTCTAATGCTAAAACTAGATTTACACATGAAAAAGCCCAAAGCTGTTTAGCTGGTAGCTCCTGGCCATTCCCCTGAATCCATGACCATGTCCCTTTGCCTATGTCCCTGGCGTGGTGGCTGCTGCCTTGTACCTTCTGGGCTGCTCACGGGAGCTCAGCCCAGGGATGCAGTGGGGCTGATCTCATCTGCAGGCACCAGAGATCTCGCAGGGCAGATGTTAGGGAAATGCTACCACAGAGACATTTGACAAATAAACCCTCAGGACCTCCTCGTAAGGCTGGAAAGTGCCCACCCCCTCCTTTACTGGAGATGAGGGAAGGAAGCACAGAGAAGCGCTGCTGATCTAGAGGATGACCTCTCCTTCAGAGAGTCCAAGCGTTGGACTTTCTGAGCGGAGGGCGAGGACATCTCCTGAGCTGAAGTATCTTACTCCATGCCAGGTGAGACACCTGGACAAGCCCTCCTGGCTGTTTGTAGGGCTCGGGCATGCAGCCAGCAAATCTGCAGCCTTTGAATTCAACACCCCTCTCTGCCCCCAAAGTCAGCAAGACCTTTGTTCACTTCTGGACAGCTGCGTTTCCACTACATAAATCCAGCTCCCCTTCTACCCTTGCATGAGGTACTGTCAGTACTGTTATTCCACTAAATCAGAGCAAAATGCTTATCTTTTGTTTCCCTTTTCTTTAAACCACAGGTCCGACCTGGCCACCTGCGTGGTTAATCACAGACCTGGGTCTGCAGGTGGGAAGCACGTTGGGTTCCCAGGACAACGTGTTTTGCTGGTGGCCACGCCACTTTTCACCTTTCTCCTCACACCTTTTAATATATATTTCTTCGAGGTGATGGACACAACAAGGAAATACGTTACCAAGGCAATGGAAGGAAAATCCAGGCCCCAAATTATAGATTTCTCCTCCAGCAGGATGGGGGCCATCAAAAGCATGAGTTAATATAGAATTCAGGAAGAGCAGCGTGAGGCTGGTGTGGAGGTTTGAGTACCCCACACCACTAACTCTGGCAATAATTACTCATCATGTAGGGATTTTGTCTCTCTTCTGCATTACTGGAGGGTTTTTGTGGGCAGCCACGCACAGTCCCAGTGGGATGCTCGGCACGGCATCCCTTCTGCCCTGGACATCAGCCGAGCCATTCAGGGAGGCTGCTGCACTGGGGAGCCCAGCAGCGGACCCACGGGTCCTGGCACTGCTGTTTGGTGGGGTTACACCAGCACTGCACTGCGAACAAGGGCGATGTCCAGAGCACGCCTGCCCGGGGCTACGGTGGCTTTGACTGCTGAACCTGGCCCGTGCAGAAACCGGGAGTGGGAATGTCAGGTGATCCTTTCTTCATGCAGCTGTGCCAAGCTAGACCCCATGGTGGGGTCTGAAGGAGTTCTGTTCCTGGCATGGGGCTCAGGAGGGGCGTCAGATGTGTCGTTGCAGCCCAGGGCCACGCTCCCCTGGGTACCTGCTTACTGGCCAGACAACTTCTGCTGGACTGGGGATGCAGTTCCCACCCGTTGAGCCCTTACTGGGAGCTAGGCACCACCGGCCAGTCGTGCCACACAAACAGGGCTGTCCCTCTGTCCGAGAACAGCTGTGACATCATCCTCCGAGCCCCAGTCCCCTGAGGACGCAGTGTTTTAGCCGAGAGCAGACTGGCTCCAGTGCCGGAGGCAGATGTTGCACAGCTGTGCGCGCTGCGTGGAGCAACACTGACATGCAGCGGCCGCGGCCGCCTTGCCTGCCTCCCCCTGCCCACCCCACCACCCACCTGCACCGGGCAGGCCAAGCCTCGCCTCGCTTGCTGGGAATTTAGCGATTTCGCAGCGGAAAAAACATCCTGGCTGGTAATCTTCCTCCCACAAAAGTGATTTTTGCCACAGAGAAATCACCTGCTGGTTAAAGAGCAGGGAATTGTTAGCAGCCCTCCAGCAAGAAGCATTTTTTTCCAGCATGTTATTTAGATTTCTTTAAAACTGTCCCATAATACTGGGAATAAGTGACCATGCTGCTCGCAGCCCAGAGGATGCTGATGGACTGTTGTTCCCAGATGGAGAAGTGTGTGTATACACCATAGCTGCAATGTTAAGCTGAGGAAGGAACAGAAAGGGGGAAGAAGAGTTTCAGATATTTCAGCTCCCAGAAGCTCCGCTGGCAGCTGCATCAGCAAAGCTTGGCTACACCGAATGCCCGTGCCTAAAATCTCTCCGTGTTATCAGCACTGATCTGTTTTGAATCCTGCCCAGGGAAATGGCAGGAGCCTGGGGCTACCCTGGCTGCCGCCTCGCTCCCCAGCACTGCACCGTGCTGCCCAGCCCACGTTCGTCGGCTCGCGTGGTACCTGGATATGACCCAGCCGGGGCCAGCTGGCTCAATCCCCTGCTCCGCGATGGTCTTCGGGCTTGAGCCCAGCCGTGGATGGATGTCTGCACCCCTTGAGCACCAAAACCCGGGACTAGTGATGACAAGGAAAGGGATAAAAGGGACAACAGGGAAATTGTAACATCTGATGCAAAAAACCCCTCCCTTTTCCCAGTTATGGGTCAGTATCCAGCATTTAGCAAGCCATGCATTTGCAGTAAGAGACCAAAAAAACACTCTTATGGCCTGAATAAGCGTGAAATTGGAGCAGTTTAGTGAGCAGCACCTGGGAAGGAAGAGGGAGCTCCAGCCTTAGCGAAGGGGGTACTTTGGGCTGGTCTGGCTCTGTATAAAGACTCGAGGAGGGGTTGTAGTGGAGCACCAGCTCAGTGGGGGTCTCCTGGCAATGTGTGATGTTTTAGCCAGAAGACTGAATGAGATTCTCAGATGCAGGAGAGTGGAAACGGTGAGTAGGAGCTGGGAGAGGATTTCATCTTTTTATGGGACTGGGGAGGTTGATTTGGGAATTTTACATGCAGTTCAGGTGTCTGCATTTAAGAGAGGGTGCTGGAGAGTGCTGAAAAGAGCTACAAAAATGATTGAAGGGCTGGAGAAATGGCCTTACAGGGGAGAGAACTTAAAGACCTCCATCTGTTTGCATTATTAAAAAAAGAGGTTGAGGGGTGACTTGATGACAGTGTATAAATACCTTCACAGGGAGAAAGGAGTGGGCATTGTGGGTTCTGTAATATAGCAGGGGGAAAAAACACAAACGGATGGCTGGAAGCAAGAGCCAGATTAAGTCAAAAATGGAAACTTAATCACCTTCATTGTTAAAAAAAACCCAAACAGGTCCAACATTTTGGAACGAATCCAATGGAAAATTGTATTTTTTTCTTTCTCAGTGTCTTGAAATGAACACTGGGGTCTTTTCTGAAAGACATGTGTTAGCTAAGGCACAAGCTAGCATTTAACAGCTAGGGCTTAACGTGGAGATCCTTGGGTTAAAATGACTGTATGGATACACTCAGCAGTGCAGTGACATCCAAAAGGATGCATTAGCACATAGGTTTGGGCTTATCTGCCAGGCTTCTGAGCGGGGCTAACGAAGGATGGTAACTCAGGAGCAAGGATGCAGTCAAGAAAAGAAAGGAAAAAAATCCATCGCGGGGCTTTGTTTTGCTTATTGGCTTTTAAGAAAAAAAAAATCAGAGACAAGCAAAAGCTTCCCCCTTGACACAACCACGTGCAGGTGCGGAGCGGCTGGCCAGGGTATGGCCGGTTGGAACAGCCCGCTGCAAGGGGATGGAGGAGTAGCTGTCCCGAATTAATGAAATCAGTTTAAGAGGGGGTTTAGCTGTGCTGGTGCAGAACGTGCTCATAACAACAGCCTTGAGGCCCTTACGAGTGGAAACGCCAGATCTGGCTTTCGGGGGCTGGGATTTTCCCTACCCTGGGCGTACATCTGGTCTTTTGTCCTGGACAACGGGAAGACCCCTTCCTCTGCGCTCCTGCTCTCGCTGCCGTGCCTGGCCCCATTCCCAGCGACGCAGCCGCTGCCGGCTCCCAGGCTCCTTCCCTCCACCCCACCGCCTGCGTCCCCCGCTCCTGGCAGCTGAGAGCAGCTGGGCACGGTTGGGTTTTGGGATGTGCTGAGAGCAGCTGGTTCACCAAAGGCACGGTTGGGTTTTGGGATGTGCTGAGAGCAGCTGGTTCACCAAAGGCATGGTTGTGTTTGGGGATGTGGCAGTGCCTGGTTGTGACTTCTCGTAGCGATGAAGCTCAGTCCTAAGCACTTGATGGAGAAGCAGAAATAAGAGGTCTTGCTTTGTCAGCTGATAGGTTGTCCAGGGAGAACTGAAACGGCCTCTAACTACCCCACCTGCACCCCTGCGAAGATCAGGGACCTTTTGTCCTGCGTTCACATCAAGACTCTCCTAAGTTGTGCAGGGGAGGCAGGGTTTGGCAGCTGAAACGGTCAAATGCTGACGGTGTCTTGTCCCAAATACTGCACTTAATTGGGCTTCTGGCCAGCCTGATCCCAGATCCAGCTGCACTCCCCGCCCCACTCCTCATGTGATGCTGCAGCCACAGCCCCTGCCGCCGGCCAGGACAAGCCCTGGCCTTGCTGGAGACTCCTGGGCATTCATTAAAATGAACATATGGAAACTGTCAAATACCAAACTTGGCCTTGAGTGCTTTGGGGGGAGCTTGGGCTCTGGGGAGAGCACCTGGTTCAGTGTGGCCAGACCCCTGCATTAGGTAATGTGGGAAAAGCTGTTTAATTTGGACAGGTCCCCTGGTCCCTTATCCCCTCCCAGCCCTCGTCCCAGGCAATAATGCGCTTTCAATATTCAGTAAAAAAACCCTGAGCCCCAGAGTGAAAGGCAAAATGTATGCCCGTGGCAGGAAGCAGGAGAGATTGGAAGGGTTACGAGTGCTTTAGGGTGGGTAATAGCAGGAGATTTACTAAAGGGATCTGGAAAAAAAGCCCTTTTTCAATGGAATTGTATAATCCCTGGTAGCTCAGTGTCTCACACTCCAGGACTTGCCTCCACGATCTGCTGTCAAACGACGAGAGGATTTGCTGCTCTCTTCTGTGGATGTGCGCTACGGAAAACCTTCCCACGCCGCTTTTCTAAATCTTATTTGAAGGGATGCTCCTCTTCTCCTACCCAGTGGCACGGTTGTCTCTCTTTTGTGCCTCACATTCACAGAAACAGAAACAAAAAAGGGAGCAGAAAGTACCTGCCATGGAGTGGTGCCCCTCGAAGTCGGGAGGACAGCATCCCTGGAGACAGGGACTGGGGAGGGGGGTCCGGGGCGATGCCGGGGGCTGCGGGTGCTGCGTTGGACAGAAGTCTGGAAGCTTCTTGTAGGATGTTTTGGAGGCAAAAGGCGTGTGAGCCAAGGTGTGCACGGTGGAGAGCAAATCGGCTGGGGTGTGCAATGAGGACAGCGTGTGTGTGCGCACACATGAGGTGTGTGTGCAAGGGAGCGGGAAGGAAAACCTGTGGGTGGGAGCCTGGAGCAGCTGCCCGTGGGTGCACACGGGTGGGACTGCAGCCACACGCAGCTTCCGTGGGTCAGCCGAGAGGCACGGTCTCCGAGAGATGCCCCAGGGCTGGCACGGCCAGGCACAGACCAGCCCCGGGGTCCTGCTCCCATTTCCAGCTCTGCAGGGAGCTCCGTGGCAGGCAAAGCTCTTCTGGCAGTGGGAAGGGGAGAGAGGGTTTCAACGGAAGCAATTTTTATTGGAGAGCGCCGTTTTGCTGAAATGAAATCATTTTGTGGGAACATGTGGGAACTTATTGATGGGGAAAAAAATCGGAACCACTCATTTTGACCTTCAGAGGATAATTATTTTCCAAAGCATTTCATTTCAACAAATCGCTCGCTTTAGTTTTGACGTTACGAGTCGGATTAATTTCCTTCCAGCCTTCCACTGGGCGAGCTGCGGGTGCCCGCCTCGGCTGCTGCAGCTCAGTTAACACGGCAAAGGCAATACCCTGCGATCAACACTTCCGAAAACTTTCTCTGGGAAATTTGGGATGGACAGTAGGATTTGGAGATCAAAAGAGGTTTGAAAGTGCCACAGTTGTCCATGGAAGAGAAATTGTAATTTCTGAGAGACCAGAGTCAGCAGCGCAGAGCCTGTCCCTCCCTGCTCAGCCCTTTTGATCCAACCTCTCAGAGCGCAGCGATAAACATAGCCAATTTATTCAGTCTTTTGCATTTGTAGGACATTTTTGATGCGAAAAGGAGCTTAGCTTTACATTTGTACGACCTCGACGTGCTGAGAGTTAAGCCGCCCTTTATCGCGTGCGGAATTGGGACCTGTCAGCAGTGCACGTACCACGGCCGCGTCCTGCTCCCTGCTGCCGGCGGTCACCCCCTGCAAGAGAGGGCGGTCTGGCTGCTAATTGCATTTATTTGAAGTGACGACAGACCTGTGCTAACGCGGGGTTTGTTTGTGCTCACGGTAGGAGCGGCGGCTGCTGCGGCACGCGGCCTTTTGCAGCCCCGTTGGCCGGGGACGTGACTTCTGCTGCTGGCTGGGAAGTTGCAAAAAAAGACACCAGACGTTTGCTGTTTCCTTGCTGCAGTTGCTTTCTACAAGATAAAATAGGTGTGTGAGGCCTGCGGAGGCTGCGGGGCGGCTCGTGGCCGGGGCAAAGGGATGCCCCTTCGGGAGCCGGGAGCAGGCTCCTCTTCGCAGAGAGCCCGAGGCGGGGATGCTCAGCACCGCTCTGCAGGGATGGGGTTCATGCCTAGAGCAGTCAGCCAGAGGCATTTTCAAAGCTACATCCTTATTTTGGAGACACATGCAAGGGGAGATCCCCCGTGAGCACAACGTGTGAGGCAACTGGACCCCAAAGGAGGAGGAATTTGTCGGCTCGCGGAGGCTCGGCGATGCTGCGGATGCTCTTCCCACACCCCGAGGTGGGGCCTTGCCCACCAAGCCCTGCCACCAGCAGCCCTACGCCTGCAGAGACGCTCTCCAGGCTCCGCTTTTAATTCATTCGCTTTCATTTATATTCAAATCAGAGGATAAATGTAGGCAACGCGTGCACTTCAGCTAAGGCAAGGCTGCCGTTCAAGAACAACCACGTAGAAGGTGTTTTATTTTTGAAACACATGGAGAAAGAGATGAAGATACAGAGCTCTGCACTCGAACTGGCATCTTCTTGTTGCTAACGTTGGCCTGGTCATGAAAACAGAAAGATTTTTAAGAATTATTTGCTTCGCAACACACAGGCTGCTTACTTGGCTCCAGCAGTGAAAGTAAAGCCCTGGCTTGTGCTTGTGTTTAACGTCAGTTCCTGCATCTCACGCGCGGGTTCTTAGAGATGCTCCTGGGATTTTGACTCTCAACTACTCTTTACTGGATGATTTAAACAAATGATAAATGTGCATGTGAAATAATGAAAATATTCACTGGGGAAGTGCAGCATAAAGAATATATTGATTTCCCTTAAATCAGGGCAACGCTTGACAGGGCTCTGCCGAGGCAGGGGAGGGCACCTTCCTTTGGGGCGAGTCCCACAGAAACCCACTGGCTCAGGCTCTTAAAGGAAGGTGGAAAAGTTTCCAGCATCACGTGCAGCTCTGATAAAGCCTGTGGGGTCTCACCAATAACCCCTTGCATTTTCAGCATAAGTTTGCCCTAAAAGATGATCCTGATGTGCTGATAACTGACAGTGCCCTTCTGCAACGAGCTCTTTAGAGAGCAGAACAGCCGCCAGCTCACGCTTACACGCCCTGGCCAGGCTGAGACCCAGCTTTGCTCCTCCGTCCCCGCGGCACATTTGTGCGGCCCCGACGTTCCCGGGCTCTGCCTGCCCCAGAGCACACGGAACTGTCAGAAACCACTCAACACACGCTGGCTTAATGGGAGATGCGCAGCAAAATGCTGCTGGGCGCTTTGAACACTATGTCTGCGGAGGGGATTCATTACTCCTGCATTGCAATTAATGATAATTAAAAAAAAAAAGAAAAGTTTTTGTATCGTGAGTTAGGCTGGGTGTCAGAATTAACATCTCATTGAATTAGCAAAGCTTTCAAGCAGTGGGTGGTGAGGAGAGTGGCTTGGGGCTTGCAAATAGGTCAGAGAAAGAGCTGGTTGCTAAAGATCTGATGGAAACTTTCCACTGGGGAAGAAAATCTTGCTGATTTGATGGAATAGGAGCAATTCCGGAGAGGGCGTCGATACCCTCAAAACTTATGAAAAAAGCAGGCATGGAGGCTGGGCTCCCTGCTCACAGCCCGGGCGCTGTGTCAGCCCTCCCCGTTCCCTGAGGATCCATCCCGCTCCGACATGCGTTTCCCACCTTCTCATCGCAAACCGAAAACATCAAGAGAAGGGAAGCACGAAATTTTCGGTGGCGCGATGCCAGCGCAGGTCTGCGCTGCGCCCTTGGCATCGCCGGCTGAAGGCCCTCGGAAGCGGCCAGCGGCTTTTCGGGCTTTCGCTTTTTGGGGGGTCCGGCCGGGGATGGTTTGGGCCCGGGGCTGGGGGCTGGGGAGCCCTTGCAGCTCTGGTTGACATCAACAGGGGGAGCGGCAGGTCCGGCTGAAGCTGTCCCTGCGCAGGGCCTGGGAGATGCCACCCGCACCCTCCATCCCCTTCGCCCAGCACCTTCCATCGCCTTTTCCCAGTGTTTTTCCTAGCCCTCGCCGTGCCCGCTCGCAGCTTTGGGGGCTGGCGATGATTTCCACCGGCGTGGGAATTCTGCCCTGGCAGTTTCTGCCCCTCCTGTCCCTGGGACGTGGCATTACCGCGAAGGCTCTGGGCTGCGTGTGCCACCACCGCAGCAGAGACAGTCAGCTGGATTTCTGCCGCTCTTTAGGATGATTCTCATGACAAGTTGGGACTGAAATAAGTCAGCTGGGCCAAATGTGCAGGAGCAGTCTCTGGTTTTGTGCGTGATCCCACCTCCTGGGGCTGAAGGGTCCTCTTCCGTGGCTTCTGCTGGGGTAAGGATGCCCCGAGGACATCTGACCCAGGCAGGATCTTCCTCTGTCTCTCCCGTGTTGGGGTGACAGCACGGGGCCACCTGCGAATAAAGAGAAGACAGGTTGTGATGTGCTTAACTGCTCCTCCCAAGCAGAAATGGGAGATCATAACAATTTGGAAACCAGATGAGCAGATCTGGCAGCCTGCGGTGTGCGGGCTCTCATGCCTCCGTGGGGAGCAGCCCTGAGCCGGGAGATGGGCACTAGGTCCATCCTTGGGCTGCTGAAGCTGCACAGCTTTTATTTAAAACTAAGGAATTTCTTTGTTCAAGACAACTCTTTCCTTAACAATCGTTCTTCTGCTCGGCTTCTTCCTTCCTTCCTTCCCATAGACAATAACCTTGTGTGAATCGCTGGAGGAGACACTCGATCAGCAAACCATCCTCCCTCTCGGCCAGCTGTATTCCCCCCGATCGGAGGGACTCCTCGGTCCCCATGGGGAATGATAAGCTGACAGCGATTACAAAAAGCAAATCTCAGAAGGGCTTGTCTCCGTGGGGAAACGGCGCAGCATAGCTGCTGGGGAAGAATACTTACATTATTGTGCAGGAATAAAAGTCCCATTTATTTCTGGGAAGGGGATGGGGATGGGGGAAGAGTAGCGAGTTATTGTGGAGCAATTAGCCCACAGCGGCTGTGCCAGGCAGCATTTCCCTTGCAGAGAACCCCTAAATATGGCGCTAGAGAAGGACACGCAGCCTAGGTTGTGTGGCAGGAGAAGGTGGGGCTGTCTGATCCCAGAGACCCTGCCAGCATCCACCGGCTCCCGCGGCGGCCAGAGACAATGCAAACACTCGCCTGGCAGTGCCACGCACCCACGGGCAGGGTCGAGACCCCCTGTGCCCCCAACCAAGCCGCTCCGGCCCACCAGCCACACGCCTTTGCGTTGACGAGAGCGGCGTTCTCCCGGCGTCCCACTCCAAGGCCTGTGGACCAGCCGTCACCTGGGGTGTCCATAATTCATATGGGTGTCACCGGGCAGTCCCCCCCGCACCGCGCCGCCCCTCGCTCCCCCGGGACGGGGGATCCGGCCAAGGTCACTGCCGGTGACCCGGCGGCCCCGGGGATGCTCCCGTGGGTGTCAAGGTCCCCAGGGCCAGTCCCCGCGCCCGGTGGGGATCGACCTCGGCCCCGCAGCACAAAGCGAGGGCGAGGGGCGGCGGCTGCTGGGGGGGACGGGGGGCGATGACCCCCCCCCCCCCCCCC
>Ga0065711_1046772_pt1 | contig 12708 bp, 1 predicted proteins | sample Hoacrofraction12_FD_59098 | JGI IMG/M metagenome (GOLD analysis project Ga0065711, IMG submission 59098) | Hoatzin crop microbial communities from Cojedes, Venezuela - Epithelial fraction 12 v2 (version 2) | ecosystem: Host-associated > Birds > Digestive system > Esophagus > Crop | place...
GGACCCCTGAGGGACTCCACTCATCACTGGTCTCCATCTGGACATTGAGCCGTTGACCACTACCCTTTGGCTGCGACCATCCAACCAATTCCTTATCCACCGAACGGTCCACTCATCAAATCCATGGCTCTCCAATTTAGAGAGAAGGATGTTGTGGGGGACCGTGTCAAAGGCTCTACAAAAATCCAGATAGATGACATCCATAGGTTTTCCCTTGTCCACCCTTGTTGTTACACCATCATAGATAGCCACTAGGTTGGTGAGGCAGGACTTGCCCTTGGTGAAGCCATGCTGGGTGTCTCGAATCACCTCCCTGGCCTCCATGTGCCTTAGCACATCTTCTAGGAGGATCTGTTCCTATGTCTGGCACAGACACTAAAATGGGTGCCACACCCCTAGCAAACTGGTGCAGAATTTTGTATGATTTAGGGATGGGCTTAGGATACAGAACTTAAGCACCACACTTGAGTGGTACTTGAGTATCAGGCTTGAGAAATTAAGCTGCAATTAATCAAGCTGATGTGAAAATGGCTGGCTGGGATAGTGCCAGAGAAACTGCTATATTTGGATACCCTGTTATCCAGTGTCACTCACCTGGTTATCCCTGTACAATTACTTCTGAGGAAAGGATACAGTCTGGACAAGGATGTCTTTCTGATGATCTGAGAATTAGACTTTTAAAAGTCTACAAAAAGCCCTATTTCATTTCAGCTAAAATATCTGTTAAACTCCAGTGAAATGTGGATCTGGTCCTGTATCTGCTTACTGCCTTTGTTACTGTGAAATATTTCACAATTAAACAATCCTGATTTTAAGTCTTCTTTTCTGAAATACAAACTTTTAAAAAGCAGCATGAGCAAAGATACAGAATATTCACTCTTTTCTATGACTACATGTTAATAAGGCTTTCTTATTTCATATATAAATAGGCTTTTAGCATATTAAAATATAATTTCCAGTAGCCTAGATGTTGCAGGATTTGTTTTTCAAGGAAATATAAGTAGATTTAAAAAATGCTAAGTGATATGGTAAACTTGAAGAGATTTGTGTTTCTTTTTACCTTATTTGTAAAAACTTTGGGCATTTGGGGTAAACATGTCAGTGAACATGGTACACAATCATCTTTCGTGTAGCATCAAGAATGTAAGTATGTTTTCATTTAGACATTAGATAAGCCTATTTTATTGTTGTGGCTGCATTTTTAAGATACAGCAACAAGTGGGTCAATACATTTTGTACAATTATGTAGTAATTCAGAAATAACATATGACATATATATAGAAAAATGATAAAATATATCAGGAATGTGCTGTATGTACACTGGGTTATTAAGAAAGAGTTATTTTATCTGATCATCCTTATTACTTCCAGGTAATGCAGTATTGTGCGTCTTAAATGCTTTGGATTAATCCAAGTTAATTTCTAAGAGAAGTGTCTGCAAAGCACGTAGAGCAGCTTATTTTTGTGATTGTCCTGATCATTTTTCCTGTGCTATTCCTGTACTTATAATAGAATGGGCTTCAAACCACAATGATGCATATTGCTCATGTTTTCAAATCAGTTTTTAAATTTTTATTTTGAAGTCCTTGTCAGACAGTTTAAGCCACATTTTCCATTTCTTGCTGCTGCTTAGAGATTCAGTCAAGTGTCACTCCAACGTGAGTATGCATCCCACCCAAATTCTCTTTTGTATAGCTTGAACCAGCTAGAATGCACATTTCTTTGTGAGCAAAAATGAATGAGCAGCTAAACTGGAAACGCTCTGAAGAACACAAGGCATTGGAGATTAGAAATGGAAAGAGTCACAGATGACTCACTAATTCATTGCTTTATAATCCTGTAAGGGGGTGTCAGAGAAGTGAAGTATTCTGTCTCACTGTCTACGTACTTCCAAGGTCCTTCTTGCTATCACATTTGATTATTACATAACTTTGCATATGTTTATCCTCATGATTCCTCTGTGAACGAGGCATTTACAAGAGAAGGAGCTAACATGCAAAGAAGCTACAAGTGAGACGTAAAAAGGAATAGTGCAAAGTCTCAGGGCACTGTGAAAAACCCTGTGCCGTGCACTAAGCTAACATTTGTCTTCAGGAATAATATTCTGTACTGCTGAAGGCTCTGTCTTTGCCCTGCCTTCTCTTGTGTTGCTCTCTACCTATTCCAGCAGCACTATCCTATACCACTCCTAGGAGAATGAGCTTTATTCAGGTTGCCACCATTAATACAAATGAAATAAATAACCTTTTAGTGCAAATGCTACATGGGAGTTGGGGATAAAGTCACATGCTGTCAGAAACTGTTATCAGGAGAGCAGCTTGAACAAAATGACATATTGCTGTTCATATGCTGTCCCCTCTCAGCTTTGACAGGGCCTTCCTGTTGAAAACAGGACACCTTTAATTACTTTTCTTGTATAAGCACTTTGTTAATATCTCTAATTTTCTTTTATTGAGGATAGTGGAATAACACGCATGTTTGTGTAGGACTGAGGTTTGAAGTTTGCTAAATATATTATAACGAGTGCAGAACATCAGTTAGGTGAGACATATGTAAAGTGATATTTATTCATCAGCAGTGTATTTTGTTTCAGTTTATCTTCTAGAGTGCAAGAAAAGAAAGGGGGAGGATTACAGAGGAATAAAAGACAGAACTCAGAAGGGGGTGCTGTGCCAGAAAAGGGCGGGTGGCACACTCCACACATCAAAGATTGGTCTTCTCATATTTGTCTAAATATTATGAATGATCCTTTCTGAACTAGCCATTAATAGTGTGCTTTAAGCAATTCTACAGCATAGATTATCAAAGACAGTTACTTATTGCTGAGGCTAATTTATAATGAATAGTCTCCTCCACATATCTCTCGCTCTGACTTTTATCTCTTACCACAAAAATAGGGAAGACAAATATGCTTTTAAGACACTGTGTAATTTGTTCAATTTTGATTAAAATGGTATCTTATGCTTCCAGTTTTTGTGGTCCTTGTTCAAGTAAAGCACTCACTTGGAAACAATAACACTCACTTGTTGAAAAAGAACACAATGAAAATTTATTCCTGAACTTGAATGGGGCCAGGATTTTGTTGTTTGGGTAAAAGATAGTATGTAAAAAGTGAAACTGAAATAGTATCATTATATTGATGAGACTTTTCACTGCTAATATATTATTGTTACTATATGAGAAGCATGCAAGGTCTATCTGCTCTTCAGGTAAATTCACACAGGTATGACATTCATGTTACTGGAAACTCTCTGTTGTTTAGTCAGTGTCCTCTCTCTGTATCTTCCAAAGAAAATGTCGCAGTTCTTTACGTGAACCTCTTTTAAACCTTGTAGGTTATAAACAATAGATATGAAAATAAAAGTCAAATAGATCAGCTGCATGAAAATATAGAGGAATATTGTTGCCCTTTGAGGCTGTTGAATATCCTGTAAACTGTGAACATGAGGCTGGTGGTTCGTTGGATCTTTCCAGTGGTGATAGAGTTTTTATGACAGCTTATCTTATGCAAAAATATTCAGGCAAAGACATCAGATCCAGGAGTATCCATTTTCTTGGCTTTCAGGTTGCATGAACTGAGACACAAACATTTGAAGAAAAAGAAAAATTCACTTCTGTAATGGTATTTTTCTTTCTATTATGGCTTTACACCTGAAATTTCTGCTCATGTGGGATTTGAAGAAAACTGCTGCAAGAATCCTGATGGAAATGAAAGTAGACTACAGTGCTTCACAACCAATCCTGCTACTGAATTAGATTACTGCAGCGTCCCAGATTGTAAAGGCCAGAGTAGGTATGTCTCTTCCTTCCATTCTCCTCGCAAAGTTCTCTACCATTTTATTTTCTTTTGTAAGATATATTGAAGTATGAATGAATATTCAGATTCTTCTGTGTTTCTTTAATTTTTAACCAGGGATTTGCTTCATACGTGAATTTAGAGCATTTTTATTGATAAGGGTGAATTTGTTTATATGGACTTGTGGCATAACCCAGCCACTAAGCTGTTGTAGTTTGATGAAGTCCAGTTACTGTGCATAGAAGAATGAGCTTTGGTTTGGCTTCTACTTAGGGTAGGGTTCTTTTTATTGCTCATTCACCTACCAGTGCTACACTCTTGGGCCTGGTGGAGTGGGATCATGCTCATCTTGGTTGTGTTTCTGACTGATTGCTGTTAAAGAAAGTGCAGAACACACTTCAGAAGTCTAATTACATTTGAAAATGTATTACTGGCTAAAATCCTCCCCTCAAAACTCAGAGTAAGTCTCTCCATAACTGGGCCGGTGCAAAAGCCACCTCAGACTAGTCAGCATTTTGAATATGAGCCAGTCTTAGTGGACTAATCAGCTGCCAGTACACATGCCTTACAGTAGGCATATTTTACTGCAAGCGTAAAGAAGACAACTTGAAGTAAGAAAAACTTACTCTATAATGGCCAGAAAAAGAACATTTGTTACAGTGTTTGTTGATCACTTCCAAAACAGTAGTTTATTGAAATGTCTCTAGCAGCAATATGGGACGATGTTTTATCTGTGGGGATGGTCTTCCAGTAAATAAAACTAATGTTAAACAGGTCAGGAAAACACTTTGTACTTTCATAGAACAGCGGCTTTCGGATTTCCAGAATGCTGTTACTTTCACTCTGTGTTTCTGTTTCAGGAGTTTAGATATAAGTTATCGTAGGAACCCAGACGGTAAGAAGAGGCCCTGGTGCTATACCACCAACAACATGACAAGATAGCAATATTATGGCATTCCTTGGGGTCCACAGACAGCATCAAAAACCCCTGGGAAGATGGTGGGGAGAATATAGCAGTGCTACAGAAGCATAAAATACAATGGCAAGCAGTCATTTGTGTTGTAAAAATCTCTACTAAAACTCTGCTCAGTACCATTGATTGATTATTGATCTTGTGTGCATGCTGCAAAGGTTTCTCAGTCGTAAGTAGAAGGCAGGGCCTTTTGATCACAGGGGAACTGACACTGAAGGTTTGAAGTCTGCCGATTAACAAGATTAGAGAGTTCTAGTTTTACTTATATATGTAAGTAAGTATAAGAACATATCAGAAACGAACACAAGAAAAGATATATTGTAAAAATCAAAAACACTGGGTACCACATCACTTATTGCTTGTATTGGCAGGGCAGGGGGAAAGTGAAAATGAGGATGAAAGAGGAAAAAAAAAGGATAACAATGAATTTTTAAAAATCCTGAACGTTAATCTCTTGAATCTAACTCATGAAAAACTGCATTTGAATAAATTTTAGAGCCGTATGTGAAGGTTTTGCTTCCCTAATAAAAACAAATGTGGCATGCAGAAGTGAAATTGAAATGCAAGAGCTCCTACTGAGTACCATCTGTTGCATGAAGTCATTCCAGACACCCTTACAAATGCCTTCTGGTCTTTATTCTCAAACATTCCTGTGACAGCTTACTAATCTGTCTGATTTTTCTAACTCATTTTTGTCTGTTTCCTGAAGGTTGTGAGGTTTTTCCATTTTTGAAGTTCAAACACATAAATAAAATCAAAGGACCAATTTGCGCTGTTCATTACAGACGCTGATATGTCAATGCAGTCTTGAAGTCCAGAAGAGTGCTATCAAGAGAGAGAGGCTTGGATTACGTGGAACAATTTATTTTTCCTGTCATGAGAAAGAAATTCCAAGCCTGCAACTTGGTGATGCCACGTCGTCACAACAGAACAGCAAGGGATTTCCCAAATGTGTATGTTTCTTTTGCATTTTTTGTGTTACGTTAGCCAGTTTCTCTTGTTTTCCACACAGTTGCCTTACAGTACTTAGAAGTAGAAGGGAATGTACTTGATTAAAAAAATCATGTGTCCAAACATTAGTCATTTTTGCACAAAACTTAAATTGTGGACTAAATGTAAATGAAGAGGGTCCCCTTAAATTGCCCTTAAAACATTTATGAGTTGTCATTACTCTTCAAGAACATATTGAAGAACAGCCATTCAAACATATGGCAAAATAGCTGTCTGCTTTCCAAAACAGTCTCTTTATAAATATTTGAGAGAACTGCAATAGCCTTTAAAGTACTTTAAAGAGTAATAGATGGAAGAATTGAACGGCTTGACATTTATCAGTGGCCTGGACTGTGTTTTATACGGCAAAGCAATCACAATGGCTAGCAAGTCTACCCTTAGTTGTAAACTGGAATGGAAATGGTAAGACTAACATAATTAGTTCAACTGACTCCTGTCCTTTTCAGCTTTCTCATCTGTCATTTTTCTACAAATCCTTCCAATGTATTACTTCTTCCCACATAAATCTCTTTTCAAACCCATCAACAGCTCATCTCTTATTTTCTACTCCATCCCAAATTACACTTTTTTGATCAACAATTTTTTTTGTATGCGAAAAGTTTCTGCTTGTGAAACTGCTGGAAATTTTGTGAGTGTTCTGATTCAAGACAGAGAAATTAATTGAGCTCTTCAAAATTCCTGGGGAGAGGAAGACCATTCCCCTCATTGTCCCATCCAGCCTTCACTGTGCAAACATTTATGTGGGGAAATGCTCACTGAATTCAATAGAACTATAGGTAGCTAGGAATCCCTACTCAAATTCACATGCATATGCATTCATGGGTCCTTGGACCTAAAAATTATGAGGGACTGATCTGTTGTTTTCTGAATTTGTCACAATGAAAAAGAAAATCTTTTTAACTTTATGGTTAGCTCCTACTTCTGAAAAATATAGTTAGTTCAAATGTGAATTAAAACAAATCGGGTATTTTCTGCAGTTGCATATTTGTTCTAGTGAATGTCAGTAAAGAGGAATACTACGTCATAGTCCATTACTTAGCCAGTCAGAACATTTGTACAGTCTACAGTTAAGACTCTCCAAACATTGTTAAATTTTATTAGGAATGAAATGGACAGTTACACTGCTTGCTGGGAAAGTTCCTAGACTCTGTCAGCCCCCAAACTATGTCTGGGCACTGTGTGAGACCATGGTAGCCAGCATGGGCCAGAGCCATGCCAGGGAATCTGCTAAAAGTTAAACAGCTTGCAGCATCATGGGATACTGTGCAAGCCCAGGCTCTGGACATGTTTGTTTTACTAGCATAGGCATAGTCTTTGTCCTCTCTTCAACAGACAAGGGACATCTTGATACTGAAATCATTAACGGTGAGGCTGCAAGTACTAGGATTACTGCAAGAACATTCCAGCACTGGGATGAGTGGGGGACAAGGAAGACTACAGGTATTTGTCCAGGGAGCTAGTAGTACACGAAGCTCTGGGCATGGACACAGATCACCCTCTGTGATGGGTGGTAGATGTGGTTGTTAAGGTGAACTCAGTCTTTTGTGTGTACTTCTAGGTCAGAAGAGGAAGTGTGATCCTGGCACCATGGCAGGTCACACTAAAGGCCTGACAAGAGTGGCAGTTGATTTAGTATTGGGGACTGCACCAGGGGAGGGGAGGTGTCACATGGCACAACAACAGCTTAATATAACGGAAGCAAATCCAGAGACAAACAGAAACCCTTGCCCTTCCTCAAGGTCTCAGGAGCAAAACTCTCAATGAAAGGGATGGGGAAGAGGAAGGTGAAATTATCTGAAAAAGGGCAATAGGCTAAGAAAACACTGTCTTTGAGTACTGCAATAGAAAAAAGTTCTGAAACTTAGTCTTCGCTATACACGTGTATTTATGTAAGTGATTGTTTATGATTGTCCACCTTGACAATACATTGCACTATTGAGAAGTAGGAGGGAACACAGACTACGCTATGGTCATTGTTACCCTTTGGAGGATACATACCCCTGCCTATCAAACGCACCCACCTTCAGCACTTGTCTGAGACTCTGAAGGAACTTGCAGAAAGTGGATTTGACTGTAGTGTGGGTAGATGGTGAGATAGGAAAAGTACTAAAAATAATTTAGGAAAGATCTAGGTCCAATTTCCAGCTAATATAGTGAACTGGGATTAAATTCAAAGTTTCATACCTACTCCTAACCTAATGCTGCCTTCCTACTATAAACAGCTGGTATGCTTCCCTTGCAATGATCTCCTCTGTCCTTCAACTCTGTAGCGTGAAGTTCTTAATTCTAACCCAATGACTGCGCTTATCTTTCTCTATCCTTATTGCAAGCCTGTAGAAAGTACCTTGATCTTAGAAGTTTATTTTTCTAGTTCTTTGGTCCTGTCAATATATTCACCAATTTCCTGTATTATTGTTTATGACTGTATTTCAAGTTTCTGCTGGATACTCTAAGCAAATCAAAATTCTCTGTCAGTCTTTGTAGTTCAGTTCTTAGTTTATTACTTAGATTATTATTCTGTGTAGTTCAGTTCTCAGGTTATTCAGTACTTAGGTTACTATTGTATTAGATTATTAGGTGATATATGCTTTATCTTCTGTCTAAAATGTAGGACATGAAAGATACACATCATGCCTTGTCCTCCCTTTTCTAGTGTTCAAACTACATGACTGCACACAACCTTATGCCATTCTTCTTTCTGTTAATCAATCAGGAAGATAGGCTGTAGAAAAGGACTACCCCATTACAGCTCTTGACTCCTAAATAATGTAAAAGATCTGTCCAAAAACTAATTAGCCATTGCTAATAAAAAATAACCCCAGAGACATGATGAAGACTCAGGAGCCAGCACCCCTTGTGCCTCACCAGTGATCCTGGGCAGACTGCTTGGATGCCTAGAGGTCCAGTGCCAAGAGGTGCTAGCTGTGCCTGTGGATGTAGGAGTGTGAGCAAATAGAGTTTATGAGGGAATGAGTTTGAATGGGTATAGTCAACTGCTTTAGACATTTAGTAAAAGAAATCACCTCCTTCTGTGAGTTTTGTTACATTAATCTCCTTCGGTGCAGATGACAATGCAGTGCAACAATAGCTGCAGATACGCTCATGTCAGCACCTGAGCTGCTGCATTGGACTTGCTAACTCCTGCTGAGCACCACAGTGGTGCTGCTGCATCACCTCAGGAGAGGAGCCTGAATCTTCTCTGGATTTGAGTAACCATGAGATATAATACATGAACATACTATCTCAGACAAGCTCGGGAGAGTCTGTGCCAGATGGTGTTAAGGCGAATTACTTCAGCTGCTATGTCTCGTTGATGTGGCTACTCTGCTTTTTACTCCAGACCAGAGTTCAAAGCTGTCTTGGGTGAATCACATACCTGGCAGAGACAGGTAGAGGGAGTGCAAGAATGACTGTAAGTGAAGAACAGCAGTCTGACTCATTACATGCCGTTTGCAGAAATAACCCCTCACATTGTTCTGTAAAAATATGAAACAAAAATATGAAAGTAATGAAACAAAAGTAATTGAAGAATGAAATGACATGAAATAAAAGACCAATTTTAGCTCCTGGCTGCCTCTAGAGCTTTTATGTCTGTATAGCATACAGATTTACGATATTTGTGTAATAGATAGGGAGAAGACTTCCCTAGGCACAGTTCAGGTTATGTTGTTTATTTGCCCTTGTACAGCTGTGGTGATATATTTAATCCACTTCTGTGCCTCCTTTTTGCACATTACTGATTACTGATGTACTATCACTAGCATATTGACATTGTTTCTTCTTCAGGAAGACAGTGGAAGACCCCTAGTTTGTCTTGCCCAAGATAGTTTTGTCCAATATGCACTCACCTCTTGCTTGTACCTTGCCTAAGAAACTTTCTTAGTCTGAGTTTCTAGTTACACTTCTTGGATTAAGAACACACTGGGAACCAGCTGATCCTGGGAACGGACTGCCCTCTCCTGGAAAGCAGTATGCACATTTGAAATACGAGATTAGAAGTGCTACATTAAAATTATATTGAATTTTAAGAATCAAAAATAAATATAAACCATTATAAATTACTGTAAACTAATGCTCTGATGAGCAGCCAAACTGATGGTTTGATCTGCTCTTTCAGCATGCTCTGTGTTTCAGTGCATTCTACAATAAAAACAGCTGAAGCACCCGTTCAAAACATCCTGTTCCCTATGCAACCAAATCTCACACCTATTTCTCGCTCTCATAGAGGTTGTATTGTTCTAGGTCTTTTGTGCTTTCAACATTTTCACTGATTTCCTGCATTTTTAATTGTCATACTTCCAGTTTTCTCTTAGAACCTCCCATAGGTCATGAAAACATCAAACTGACTTGTGGGAGGCAGAGATTCCTCATAGGCGGGCTTTGGACTGTGAATGCCTTTCAGACAGCAGTATGTGGTTCTTGTAAGTCTCCATGTTCTGGAACTTACCTAACAGCCATCACAGTGACTGCCAAGCATGAGGATGATTTTCTCCTCCAGATGGTATGCAGACAGAAGAAAAGAGTCAGCAAAGAACCATTCTGTTATAGAGGTTTCTCATACTTGACAGTCAGCTTTAGGCAGGATTTTCACAGGGTCTGGTTTGGTGGAAAAGGAAGAGACTTTTTCTTCATTTTTGCATATGACAAATTCAGAGCTGTTACTGAGTCTCAGCACTGGAGTACCTGTGGTGCAGTAACATATCAAATGGCGGGTTCAAAAACTTCTTCATTGGACAGGTTGATACAAGTCTTGAGAGCTCTTCAGCACTGTTGTTAACAAACAATTACAGGACAAATAAAAAAGGACACCAGATGCTTAGTATCCACCTTGTCTCAGCGTATGAACATCAGACATAGGATTTAACGGCCCAAAAATAGGTGGCTAGGGTCATTTAGAAATCTTCAGGTTCTTGAGACATGTGGTCAGGGCTGGAAGAAATGTTACAGGATATGAAGGAGATCCAGTTCTCTCTGAAGCTTTCAGGGAGGATTCCCTAGGGAGTCTAAAATCATATCAGATGCTTTGCATAAACAAGTCCCAGCCAAGGCGTAATTCTTCTGCTCTATTTGGAAAGAATTTGTGTCACAGGGAGACTAATGAAGGTTTTTCCCATTAGCTATTAAGATACATAAATACATTTTACTGCTCCATGATAATTTAAGACATGCAGTGGAGGAAAAGAAAACAAAGCAGCTCTAATGCATTTAAGTCTTTGCCATGCCTTATAATACTAAACTAAAGAACCATCAGATCTCAGTATAGCTATTGTAATGTTTTGTTTTGCACTGGCACATACATTCTTCAGCAGCCCATTGCATCATGGTTGTCCCTGCATCCAAACAATACTGTTTCTCCCAGAATGTGTCATAAAGAGCATTGCTTGTCTTTCTGAGAGTACAATGAATTGCCATCTATGAGAAAGAGACTCACAAGCTGTCTAGAAATGTCAATACACCCAAAATATTATCTGTTTTCATAGCCCCAGGAATAATTTTCATTCTGTGTATAAAGAACAAGCAACCTGGACTACATTCAAATATCCATTGCACAAGACTTTCATCATCCTGTTCTTCTCCTTAGAGAGCAAAGAATACACAGAAATAATTTTTAAGGACTTCAAACTGTTTGAGCTGTGAATTTTGCTGCCTGTGATTTGGTTACATTAATTTACTTTTTGAAAAAATGCATGCTTCGTTCATTTCCCTGCAGAGTCAACACAGATATTAAAAGCCAGACTCTTATTTTTTTCTCTTCAGCATCTGTTTTGCAATTTGCAGTGACAAAATCAGTACTGCTTACAATGAAATATATGGGAGGAAGAGCACTGTTTCATCCCAGTCGTAAAACCAGACTGGCTGTATAATAATAATCTGATATAGCTTTCAATGATGGCATGACTGGCTGGGTAGATGAGGGGAGAGCAGTGGATGTTGTCTGCCTAGACTTCAGCAAGGCTTTCAACACTGTCTCCCATAACATCGTCCATGGGGAACTCCGGAAGTGTGGGCTGGATGAGTGGTCAGTGAGGTGGCTTGGGAACTGGCTGAATGGCAGAGCTCAGAGGGCTGTTGTCAGCGGCGCTGAGTCTAGTTGGAGGCCGGTAACAAGTGGTGTCCCCCAAGGGTCAGTACTGGGCCCAGTCTTGTTCAACTTCTTCATCAATGACCTGGATGAAGAGTTAGAATGTACCCTCAGCAAATTTGCTGGTGACACAAAACTGGGAGGAGTGGTGGATACACCAGAAGGCTGTGCTGCCATTCAGCGTGACCTGGACAGGCTGGAAAGTTGGGCAGAGAGGAACCTGATGAGGTTCAACAAGGGCAAACGCAGGGTCTTGTACCTGGGGAGGAACAACCCCATGCACCAGTACAGGCTTGGGGAGGACCTGCTGGAGAGCAGCTCTGTGGAGAGGGACCTGGGTGTGCTGGTGGATGACAAGCTAACCATGAGCCAGCAGTGTGCCCTGGCTGCCAAGAAAGCTAACGGGATCCTGGGATGCATTAGGAGGAGTGTGGCCAGCAGGACGAGGGAGGTTCTCCTTCCCCTCTACACTGCCCTAATGAGGCCCCATCTGGAGTCCTGTGTCCAGTTCTGGGCTCCCCAGTTCAAGAAAGATGAGGAGCTGCTGGAGAGATTCCAGCGGAGGGCTACCAGGATGGTGAGGGGACTGGAGCATCTGTCCTATGAGGAGAGGCTGAGGGAGCTGGGCTTGTTCAGCCTGAAGAAGAGAAGGCTGCGAGGGGACCTAATAAACGCTTATAAATATCTCAAGGGTGGGTGTCAGGAGGATGGGGTGCCCAGCGACAGGACAAGGGGCAATGGGCACAAACTGAAGCATAGGAAGTTCCGTCTGAACATGAGGAAGAATTTCTTCCCTCTGAGGGTGACGGAGCACTGGAACAGGCTGCCCAGGGAGGTTGTGGAGTC
>Ga0065711_1008499_pt1 | contig 12707 bp, 6 predicted proteins | sample Hoacrofraction12_FD_59098 | JGI IMG/M metagenome (GOLD analysis project Ga0065711, IMG submission 59098) | Hoatzin crop microbial communities from Cojedes, Venezuela - Epithelial fraction 12 v2 (version 2) | ecosystem: Host-associated > Birds > Digestive system > Esophagus > Crop | place...
AAAAAAAAAAAAAAAAAAAAAAGATTAAGACCAAAGGCCCTTTTGATCTGTATCAGCCAGATCCAAAGTATCCGCGATGAACTTCAACTGCTGGCCATTCTCACCATAACGTTAAAAATTATAGTGCAGAAGTAAAAAAGTACGCAGCTTTGCCATTTGTAAGGGGAACAACATTTTCCTAAGCCAGGTGCTAGACGGCTCTGCCAGTGAAACCTCATCTACGTCCAGCAACATGTCTGCTATTCCAGTCCTGGGTCCCTGGAGCTGCTATTTAAAGCAACAAATACTTAAATAGAATATATAGCTCATTTATGCATTGTTCCACTCCAAGTTAAAAGAGACTTTAATGATAGTTTCTAATACTGACCATGTACCCTATAAATCAGTGCCTCCATCTTTTTTCAGATGCACTCCTTTAAGCACTCTGAATGGCCATGGAAACCATAGAAAGTTGGTTAGGTTATTCAGCCACAGTGCCCAGTTTGGTGGTTTGGGGATTTCTGGGTTATGACTAACTACATTCCAGAGTGGGCCACGATGAATTAGGTGTTATTCAAAAATAAATGAAGACAGTCTCTGTCCCAAAAATCAAGATGCTGGCTGCAACCTACTGACCCGAGAGGTTTCAAAGATGTTATCTTTGGGTGACAGACTTCAAAGTCCACATAAATGAGTTCTCTGTTAAAAGGCTCCGGTCAAAGCGCAGCTCCGTGGCGCAGTCCCTCTGATGCCGCACGCTTTCCTGTGGGCATGGCCCATCTCGCCTCGCCTCTGCCTTTCGACTGCAGCGAGGGTCTGCCCAGGGGCTCAGGACCCACCAGTGCAGAAGCGTGAGCCGGTAACAAATTCTTCCCATGTTAAAAAACCTGGCTGTGAAAAAAGGCAAGTAACATCACAAATCTTCTACACATTTAGCTTATCATTGCACAAAAGGTCTTCCACAGGATGGGTTCTGCAGAACGAAGGCACAGTGTGGTTTTCAGGACAGAGACCACCCAGACATCCCATGGTCTGTGACCGCTGCCAGCAGGCAGGCTGTGAAAATCCTGGTCTGTTCCCACTGAGCTCCTTCAAAGCCCTGCGATCCTGTTGTCGCAAAAACACGCGTTTGTTTCTGGTGCGCAGTGACCATTCTCACACACTGAGATGAGACACTGAGTTACTACAGAGCTGCGCAAGTTTGGATGTTAGGTAAAACTAGCGTACCTGATTCAGAAAAGGCATCCGTCTGTATTCAACTCTTTATCCGTAAATTCCAGCCCGCGGGGCAGCCCCATGCAGCCAGTGGGTTACACTATTTGCATAACACTTAGTCAGCATTTTAACACTGCCCATACTCAGTGAGGAAGGGCCCTTAGGTGGGACGAGGTCTCTCTTCTAGGGGGTGTAATTTTTAGTGTTATCTTGTATTATAACAAAGACGGGTTACTGTTGGGCATTGCCTCTTCGCTAAAAACTAAGCACTAACATGCATGTTTCTCAGGACGTCCAAGGTCAGGTCCCTGATTCAGAGGGTACTTTCGTTAATCATTTTGACTGCCTAGAGATTCAAAGTTTCAAAGCACATTCCTAACTCTAACAAGGTCCTTCTTTTCTGACTATACAAAGGTCCTTAATGCAACAACCCTTCCAAGTCCAGGGTCTCCAACGGCCCAGCGCAATGGCATCCGAAGGCCAGGCTGCTCTGGCAGGAGCTTGTCACTCTCCAGCAGGTTCTGGCTTCAAGTCTTTCTCATCCAAAGGCTCCCACAAGTCAGGCAGTGAGCACAGACGCCACAGCTCCCTGTCTAGCTTTATGTCTCCTCAGCAGGTGAACACCAACGTTTGACAATAATTACAAGCACTGCCCAAATATTTACGCTTTCCACAAATGCTTACAACCAGCCGGCCCCCTCATGCTAACCCACTGGGACGCGGGGCCTCCACAACACAGACCGGCCACCCACTTTGCTCAGTGCTACTTGTTTGGAGCTCAAGGAGGGTGCAGTGCCAGCTTGCCCAAGACCCCGAAACTTGAAAACCTAGTGTACTTGAAAACAGACTGCAACACGATCCGAGTGGCTGATATGACTGGTTTCACAACGGCATCTGTGGAAAGCCACGAGGGAAATTTTTCTGTTCAAAAAATACCCCAGGCACAGTTTCACAGACATTTCTTCTGGCAGCCAGGCTGGCTAAACAGCTGCTGGCTCCTACCAGCCTTTCTCCTCTGCCGGCCACTCACTCACTCACTCCCACCCTGGCACCAGCACCTCAGCAGCCCTGATGACAGCTGTTTCTGCTGCTGCCGGTGACCAAGCAAGTAACTTACTGGCTAAAAACAAAACAAAACAAAAAAACAAGGAAGAAACATGACATATCAATCCTTCTCAGCTGCTGATTTATTACGCAATGACAGAAACGGTTTTACCACGGCAAGCGAGGGCACAGTGCAAGGGCAGGAAGGAAGAGCAGAGGTAAATGCCTCGCAGCAGTCTCGTGTGCTTTGACCCTGCTCTGGACAGATGTTTCAGTGGCATTTTCCTACCACCTTATTTGACACCACCTTGATTTGAGTGCAGCAAGCTCCTGACAGTGCAGAGGAACAGTGATTTTTACACCCACACAGTGAGGAGCAGAAGCAAGCAGACTATGTAACAGCCCTAGTCCGTGCAAACCACCTTTCCAGGTACAGGTAGGCCTGGACACAGCTGCACACTCCCATCTTATCCCAGCCAGCCTGGGGAGGACCTGTGGTTAACAAGAGTTAGACAGGTTAACACAACAGGGTAAAAGCAGGCTTACCAACTTGAGCACAAGCTCTCATCTCCCTGCAATGAATACTCCACCAACATCTTACACTTAACACACTTAACATATTACACTTAACACACTTAACATCTGCCACACATGCAAGCCTTGATTTTTGCAAGCTGTGATCCAATCTGATAAATCAGTGGAATGAGGTATGACAGTAATGTTAAGCACACACAGCGCTATTTACATACAAGACTGAGAAGTAAAGTGAACATGTCCTGCCTACTGCTTTTGCAGAGAGAGCAACATTTTTAGAAGGTATTTTCCACAGACGTTTCCAAAAAAATCTCAAAGGTCTTTGAAAGTATTTTGTGTAGCCATTAAAACAAAGTGAGGAGTTTCAGGATCGTTGCCCAAAACAGCCTATGGTATTTTTAAATTATACAAAACATAGGGAAGTATAAAGCTTATCACAACAAAGCATTCTTCCTTTTGGGAGACTTCAGCAGAAACGGTAAAAATCAAAGTGAAGAAGAGCGCATTGGGAAAAAAAAAAAGTGCACACTTAAATGAAATGAAGACTTATCAGCGTTTTATCTCTTCCCTCCTAACCGACTGCTCAGCCCGAGCGGCCGGGGAGACCGCATGCCTTCCGGCCTGTCCTCCGAGCACAGGAATGTGCCTTGCTGAAGGTTCTTTTCACGGAGGCCTACAACAGCTTAGTTTTTCATGCGTTACTTGATTACTTGACTACCAGCGTTATCTGGGCTGTAAGATTTGCAGGTAATGCGGTCACTGAGCTGTTAACAGCAACATCTATGAAAAACACCCAAACATCTGCTCTCGCAGCTACACGCAGCATCTAAGCAAGCTGGAAGAGCAAAGCAGCCAGCCCTGCACGAACAACGTCCTGAGGCGGCTACGCACCTGCCCTTAGACTTTCCATTTCAGGGAAGAGCGCCTAGCAAGCCAGACGTTTTGCTAGTGCACTGGTTCATGAAAACAAGAGATGTCGGATGCCAGGTGTCCCAAGCCTTAGGAGCTGGGCTCAAAGTGTTACTGAAACCCCTGCTGTTATGCATACACATTTTGCAAAGGTTTCTTCAACCGGTCGCTTGATTACACTGCGGTTTGCCCCTCTGAAGTAACTAAATTCACTTTAGAGGCTTTATTTCATCCTTTGTCTGACTTAACTGGTTTTCCAGTGCTGCTTCTTTAATATTCAGGCTCACCATGCAGCTTAAGCTAAGAGGTTTTGTCACCAGCATACCAGTTAATCAACTGCCGACCTATTTTTGGGAGCACACCTCACACTGCAAACTGTGCAAAATGAAAACCGACTTCAGAGAAAAGTCACGCCGGCCTAGACGCTGCATGAACACTGCATTCCAGGGAGGCTCTCCTGCCCCGAGCTGAGCTTTCAAAGCCAAGGGCTTGTGCCCTGCACCATGGGGCAGAACTGCCACACAGCATTGAGCAGCTCAAAACCTAGGTGAGAAAGCAGCGTCTAGGGCAGATATGCCAAGAGCCAGAACACGGCCAAGCCACTGCCAGGCGCTGGCAAAGCTGAAGTTAAACTGAACTGAGGATGATTCGCTTCCATCTCCATTCTCAAACATTGCCAAGTGGTGACTCAGCTCAGGACTAGAAAACAATGGCACTGGAAAATGTCTAAATCAAAGACTGCCGAACTGCTCTTCTGATGATTTTAGAAAAATCAAGACAATTGTTTAGTCTGACCTGAGCCTCGCAGTATATCACATCACCCAACTCCCCTGTAGTATAGTTATTTCTATTAGCACAGACCATCTGGATTTGACGGCAGCATGAGGTGGACTGTCTGTCAGTCTGGTTACTTAATCTGTCAGTAAAACCAGAAAACACCCCCATCACCACCTTTTAACTTCTCTGCTACACTTCCCAGGCACTAGTACTTGGTGAGGCTTTCTTCACTAGCTTAGAAAGCCTTTTAACTACCTGGTCTTTTCGCCCTGCTTGTCAAAGAATGAACCCAAAACCATTTGCCCTCAGTCTCATTTGAATGCTTTAAGACTTTTCCTCCCAGCCCCTAAGTTGTTTGGGCTTTTTTGCTGCACACCCTAAAGTTTCCCCAGTCTCTCCTACAAAATCACGGCAGCACCATCAGCCCAACTGCCAACGGCAGCCCAAACTGCGTCACCTCACTCCCCTCCCCGGCACACAGCCAAAGAGGGGGCGAGACTCTGCCCCGCAGCATCCCACGCTGCCTGTCCCCCATGCACACTCTGCGCGGGCAACCAGCTACCTGGCTGTACTTAAACGGCATAATTCTGCACCGGGGCCATGCCATCTGGGTCACTTCGCCTTCCACAGCAGCTTCCGCTCCACCAGTCCTTCCATCATGCCTGTGTGCTTTTGGGAGCAATTTAAAATGTACTCTTCGGTCACTGACGAAAACAGGCCACTGTTTTCGTCAGTGACCTGATCCTGAAGCTCCTTTGCACTGATCCCTTGACAATCTTCACTGAGAGCAACCTCCATGGCTCGACAGGTTCAACTGTCCTCTCCTTTCATTTCGTATTTCACCATTCTCTCATCTGCAAGTTGTTCCAGCTCATGCTGCAGGCACTTCTCTGCCTTTCACAGCACAGGAGCTACTAATAGAGCAACTGGAAGATGAAAGGCAATGGCAAAGTCTGACAATTTGAGACCGTTGTTGTCGCAAAAGTGCAAGTTCGTTCCCAGTGTGCAATGACCAGTCTCACACACTGAGACGAGATATCGATCTATTACAAAGTTGTACAAGTTCAGATGCTGGATAATACTAGCACTTCTGATTCACAAAAGACATTAATCTTTATTCAACTTCTTATCAATAAGTTTCAGCCCAGGGGGCAGTCCTATGCCACTGGCTGGTCACACCATTTACATAACACTTGGTCAGCACCTTCATACCGCACATGTTTGTTGAGGAAAGATCCCGGGGTCTTTTGCCGAGGGGGTGTGACTTTTGGTATTACAGTGTATTTTAATGAAAGATAGGTTACTTTCAGACACTACTTCTATGCCAGAACAAGCCAAAACTAGCAAAGCGTTAACAAGCATTCTTCTCAGGGTATTCTTATCTCCTTAAAAGACAGTTCCCTTGACTTAGAGGTAACTTCTTCTAAGCAAAGAACAACAAATTCCCACTATTCCAATCATACAAAGGCCTTTGCGATGCCTGGCTTCAGCCAGTGATGCTAAGGCCTTTGTGATAACATCATCACTTCATACAGTGAGCAGATTTTCTCCAGGTGAGCTCTGATGTTCAAGACCAGCACTCTAGAGGCAGAATAGCACACACAGATGCAATGTGGTGCATCGTGAGGGACAAAGAACCAAGTGCAGCGCAGCAACTGCTTAAGTCCATGTACCATCGGAGTGAAGCAGCAGTTAAAATGAAATTTCTGCATGCATTGACTTAAGAGCATGTAGCTGGAACAGCTGCTTCACTTTTGAATGAACTGACAGTTCTGAGCTGTTCCACAAGGACGCTGTGTCTTTAAAAGGTGGTTCCAGTACCAAGTCCAAGAGGACATGAACACTTTGTACAAAGTGACAAACGCCAACAAATTGGTTCAAAACATTAACTATTTCTCACCACATCATATTAAAAAAAAAAAAAAAAATCTACCTGCTTGAAGCATTGCTGAAGACATTGTAGTTTAGATCAGTGTCACAACAGCCAACTTCACACATGTTTCCAGATTGGAAGGTTCAAAATGGAGCCTGCTCACACCTTCCCATTGCTGACTTCTTGTTTTGGTTTAGCCTGGATAAATGCCAGGTGCCCACCAAAACTGCTCTATCACTCCCGTTCCTCAGATGGACAGGGCAGATGAAAAATGATGAAAGGCTCGAGGGTCGAGATAAGGACGGGGAGAGTTCACTCACCAATTACTGTCACGGACAAAACAGACTGAACTTGGGGAGAAAAGGGAGTTTAATTCATCACCAATCAAATCAGAGCAGGATAATAAGAAAATAAATCCAGATCTTAAAACACCTTCCCCCCACCCCTCCCTTCTTCCCCGGCTCAGCTTCACTCCCATTTCTCTCCCTCCTTCCCCTGAGCGGTGTAGGTGGACAGGGAATGGGGGTTGCGGTCAGTTCATCACATGTTGTCTCTGCCGCTCCTTATCCCTCAGGGGGAGGACTCCTCACACTCTGCCCCTGCTGCAGTGCGAGGTGTCTCTTATGGAAGACAGTTCTCCACAAAGTTCTTCAATGTGAGTCCTTCCCACAGGCTGCAGCTCTTCACAAACTGCCCCAGCGCAGGTCCCTCCCATGGGGTACAGTCCATCAGGAACAGGCTGCTCCAGCGTGGGTCCCCCACAGGGTCACAAGCCCTGCCAGCAAACCTGCTCCAGCGCGGGCTCCCCACGAGGTCACAGCTTCCTTCAGGCATCCACCTGCTCCGGCGTGGGGTCCCTTCCACGGGCTGCACGTGGAGATCTGCTCCACTGTGGACCTCCATGGGCTGCAGGGGGACAGCCTGCCTCACCATGGTCTTCATCACGAGTTGCAAGGGAAGGGTCTCTGCTCCGACACTTCAGACACCTCCTCCCCCTCCTTCTGCACTGACCTTGGTGTCTGCAGGGTTGTTTCTCTCCCATCGTCTCACTCCTCTCTCTAACTGCCGTCTCACCCAGAGTTTTTTTTCTTCCCTTTCTTAATTACGTTATCACCGTCGCTGATTGGCTTGGCCTTGGCCAGCGGTGGGACCGTATTAGAGCCAGTTAGCACAGGCTTTATCAAACATAGGGGAAGCTTCTTGCAGCTTATCACAGAGGCCACCCCTATAGCCCCCCCACTACCACAACCTTGTCATGCAAACCCATAACACTTCTTGATGAGTATTTTTAAATACAATGACTACTGAAGAAGTATCTTGAATAGTATTCCTGAACCACTGTTGTGCAAGCGACTATAACATAAGAAGCCATGGGGAAAAAAACACATGAGATAGGTCTCTTCAGAAAACGGTAAGAATGGTCCCTGTTAAAACTCAGTGTGAGAGATGACGGGTCGACACATTTTGCATCAGTCCTACCAGGCAGAAAGAAGTGTAAAACTTTCCATCTTCAGACTATGAACACTTTATATGTTTAAATACTTCAGCATACACCACCTCTAATGGCTGGAAGTTCCACTCACTAAAGTGCACTCATTAGTCCCAGCGAAGTTACCACTAATTAAAACGACGGTGAGATTGCTAGGTGTGTCAGGAGTCGCTTCAAAACAAGCATGGAGCCACCTCCTCCCCACAGGCTGTCATGGGCAAACGCTGCAGTCCCCACAGCTCCGACTGGCTCGGTCCCTGTGTCTCATGCCATAGTACACACTGATGTTGAAGTTAATCTCTTGGGTGACCTGAACAATGCAGCAGGTCAGATTCAGTTGTCAGAATGGTCGATCACACCCTAAAAATCTGGAAGACTGGGCTTCTAACATGTCGAAACATATCAGAGGCCACGCAGTTAAGAAAGAAATGAAAGCGCCATTAACTCTGATATGAGCAGGGCCTTGGAAGCAACCTACGGTCCACGTGTCTTCACTTGGCTAAGCTGAGAACGCCATCCAGCCTCAGCATGTGTTTAGGATGACAGCATGCACCAGCTCCAGAGGAAGCCTTCAGCTTGTACTGTAGCCACAACTCGGGCTTTCATTCAATTGCTCCTCTGAAACAAGTATGTCTTGTACCCACAACCGCGAGTGCGTCTATTCTAATGGCAGTCTCGGTAACAGGAAAAAAACATACTCTGGAATACCTACACTTCAAAAATTAAAACAAAAGCAGCAGTAGGATTTACAGCCTTCTGCAGAAAAGTATTCCCTCATCCTTAAAAGTGAAGGCCCTGCTCTTACACTGCCTTCACTCCACAGCTGTAGAGCTGTGTTTAAGCTGTTTCTTTAAATGCACAATGCAACCAACTTGTGGGATGTGAGAGGAAAAGACTAAAAAAAAAATCAGGCAGCAATGAAAAATTAAGCAAGGAATGAGAAACAGTATCTTCTGCCTGGAATGAGAAAGAGTATCTTCTGCCTGTTACACAGTGCCAGGGAAAGGTTCCAACCCAGCCATGCAAGTGTCAAATGATGCAGCACTTACAGGATCTCAGTGTGTTTTGGTCACTTTTCTCTCCCCTTCTGATCACTTTTGAATCCAGCAGCAAATCTTATCCAGCTACGGCTGGCAGATGGGGGCCTCAAAGATATTACATTCTTACAACGTCCTTGAAAATAGGAAAAAGGTTTAGCAGAGAAAAATGATCTCTCAACCCTGAGTAAGGAAAAGGCTCCAACACAAGTTCAGTATTTATTAGTAAGGGAATCAACTTAAGATACCAACCTCAATGGACAAAGCTGCAGAAAACCAGGCTTTGCTAATTCAGTTGTTCAGGCAACCATTTGTTTAAAACAAAAACTCAATGTTTCCACAAACAGGGAAGGAAAAAGTCCTTCCTCAGTCTGTTTTTCCTAACTGTAAGTGGAGCACACTACGATACTCCACCTGAGACCGCATACAGCTAGTTTCATTTTCAATCACGATTAAAACAGGGCTGTGGAAAGGCAGCCGTGAGAAGGGGGTAAAACCCACAGCTAAATTTCTCTTTTTTTAACTGACTGGTTCAGATTAAACATGACAAACCAAACCCTCCTCATCCAGGAAGACCACCTGAAGAAGCAGAGATGTGTTTTGGGGAGCACCACGAGGAGCGGAGCCAGGAACGCCGCCAACACCACCCCATCGTGCTGCAGCGCATCACAGCAGGCGCATGCCCCAGCAGTGCCCCAGTGTCCTCACAGGACACAAAAACCCAGACAAGGATGACAGAGCCACCCTTTTCACCGTGTAACAAAGAGAGGAGACCAGGAGGACAGGACTGCAAGCCCTTTCTCAACCTGCAGATGCAAACAGGCAGTGCCGGGAAGGCAGGCAGCCCTGGAGCGCACAGGGGGCTTCCTTCCCTTGCCCCAGAAGCCATGAGCCCCAGAAGCCATAAGACTGGCCGAGGCCAATCTTACAAATAAAGCTGTGTTTGTTTTGTTTTGTGTTTTTAAAGGCCCTCAGAATTAGAAGTCTGGGTATAAAATTGAAAAGCTGATACTCTAACTTGCAGCACATCTTACTGCGTTTACTACATGATATGATTTCTAAGTGCAGAACAGCATTAAATAAAGCACTCAAGATTTAACAGACCTACAAAAATAGCTTTGTAAGCTTTAGTAACTACCAATTCTAACTGAAAAATCCATCTTCTTGAACAACGCAGCTACAATATACTGCCCCCCGAAAACTAATGTTAACTATCTAAATTACATTTATTTAACTCTGGAAAAAACATATTCATTGTAATAAAGATTTTCCGCAACAGCTGCTTTTCTTAACCATGATCTCAACTTTATTCTCTTGAGAATAACTTCTGAAGAAAAGCCAAATGTAAAATCCTGTTTCCTGTCAATTTAAGCAGATGGGTTTATGTAATCAAAAGCTTTGTGGCAGCCCAAGCCAAACTGTATTCTCACTGTATTCTCAAAATAGGTCTACCAATGGAACACTAGCAAAAGAAGAAACATTTAGAAAGCTTATTAGAGCTCAGAAACCCAAAAATCGCAATTCTCTTCAAAACAAGGTTGTACATCGCCCGATAAAAACCAGCTGCAGGAATTAGTGTTTATAAATGGCCAAGTGCCTTTAAAGAAAGTTCCCAGGGTCTACTTGGCAAGGATACAAGTCATGGTAATGTCAATTAAGATTATTTTAAATAATTTTTGAGTGCAAAATCAGCATAACCAAAGTACACTGATGCCTGGCAGCTTGCCCCTGTACGCTTTAACAATAGGAACCTGGGCTGTGAAACTCGAATGCATTTGTTCCGACTGGCAGCATCAACTGGACGTTCAGCACGGTTTGACCCAAAACCAAAAGTACTGATCACTCATTGTCTACTTCACACCAGGAAAATCTGCTAGTATTACGAGTGGAGAAAAAACGGATAGTAAAGTGATGTTAACTCACAACTAAACTTTGTTATCAGCTACAGACATCCACACACGATAACGGCATTTTCACAGCTCTGAGGGACAATACCAAAGCTCTCAGTTCTAGAAAAGCAAATACACAGAGGTAGATATAAGATATATACAGGGCAAAACTACTTCGTACAAAAAAACCCCACCCCATGGGAACTCAAACCCATTAAACTAGTGTATTTTAGGGAAAAAAGGAGGGACCCAACATGAGTGTTGTTCTTCAGGGCTTGTATGAAGCTCCATCTTTCCTCAAGCACATCATCTCTGTTTCTGGAGACAGGGTTAAATTCATCTTCGGGGCAACATTTAAGGGGAGGCCCAATTCCTTCTCAATCTTCCAGCTTGATTACCAGCACCCATAAAATGCCTGAGGAAGATGGGTTGAGAGAGAAAGAAGAACTTTTATCCTTTTTGTTTTTCTTGTGTGTTAATCATGTTAAACAAACATTCCCTCTTCAACGTTGGAATAAATCAAGTCATGAAGGCAAAGACTGTTTCTCCTTTTAAAAAAACTATGCTGCACGCTATTGAAAGGTGGTTCACGCCATTTATCATCTTAGCCTGTAAAAAGGTTATCCGCACCGAGTGTGCTGGTGTAACTGCAGCAACACGCCACATTTAGCACAGATAAGACTTACATCAAAAATAGAGCTTGAGCCAGCAGAATACATCTCCCCAGGGCATTGCATAATTTTGGTGCTACGACTGCATCCACTTTAGGGCTTTTGCTTCGGCTCCAACTTCACTAAGGAGTTCAGTTTGTCTACAGACTCCAAAGTGGCACACCAGTGTCAATAAAACACATTACCATCAGATATTACTATGAGGGGTAGGAGCAGCAGCTTTGAGAACGTCTCAAAGTCTGGTCATACTAACGCCGTGCCGTTCACCACGCGAGTCTCAGCAATGGTTCCATCCTCTTGGCACTAAGTTACTTCTCCAGGAGCATCATCACAAAAAAACGTAACGAAAACGCAAACAGCCACGAACGGCGACAGTAACAACGCCTACCAGCAGCACGCTGTCAGGACGCTCCAAAAGCCGCCTCACACGCTGCCAAAACGGCAGGCGAAGCAGCAGCCGGGCAGACCCCCTGCTTCCAGGGAAGCAGCCGACCTCGCCGTTACGGCTGTCCCCCACCACGACCGGGCAGGGCTGTCCGGCCGGGCAGGGCGCGTGGAGGCACGCTCTGCGGCCCGCCGGCGACTGGAAGAGCCGCAGCAAAGACCAAGCCTAGCCCGGGGTTTCAGCCTTCAGGAAAGACCTGGGATTTTTTCCCCGGGTGGTTCACACGCAGAAGAACAGAGAACAACCAGACACCGAGGGTGGGCAGAGTGGCCAGTGAAGAAATGTCGGCGGAACCGGGACCGCAAGGTGTTCAGATAGGTAAAACGGGAGGAACAAGCTCACTGTGCGGTCTGCCGCAGAAGGGACAAGCAGTAACGGGTCTCCGTCGCAGAAACTGAGATTTGGGAGAACGAAGCACGACAGAGAGTGCCCGAGGGAGGCGCGGTTCAACGCCAGGCTGGAGGGACAGCCGGCAGCAGCGGCAGCCCCCCCCCCGACCGCAGCCGAAGGGGCGACCCGGAAGGGGCCTTGCGGCCACCCTCCTCCCGCTCGGCGGAACGGGCCCGGCCAAGGCAACGGGCGTACGCGGAGCACCGGCTCCTCGCCCCTCGGGCCGGGTCCCGCACCCGCCCCGTCGCTCGCCTCCTCCGCCAGCGCCTGCACTCCCCGAGCCTCCCCACAAGCCGCCCTCCGCCCCGCCAAGCGCCGCTCCCGCTGTAACGCGTTCGCCGCCCCGGGGAGGACGGCTGCCCCGGGGGAACCCCCAGCCCCGTACCTGGCCGGCGCAGCGGGGCGCGGACATGCCGGCGGCGCGGCGGGCCGATCTGCCGGGCCGCCTGCCTCCT
>Ga0065711_1046773_pt1 | contig 12707 bp, 7 predicted proteins | sample Hoacrofraction12_FD_59098 | JGI IMG/M metagenome (GOLD analysis project Ga0065711, IMG submission 59098) | Hoatzin crop microbial communities from Cojedes, Venezuela - Epithelial fraction 12 v2 (version 2) | ecosystem: Host-associated > Birds > Digestive system > Esophagus > Crop | place...
CGAGGCCCCGCTCCTCCTCGCCCTCGCCCCGCCCCTTACCCGGCTTCTGGCGGGGCGCGGCTGAGGCCTTGCACCTGCGCATTGCCACGCACCCAGCGCGCCTCGGGCCGGGCCGCGGGCCCGCAGGAAGAGGCGGAGGCTGCGGTCCTGCCGAGAGAGCCCGCCCTCACCGCGCTGCCAGCCCCGAGACCCCCACGCCGGCGGCATGCGCCATCCCGCAGCGAGACTCCACGGTCTCTTTCAGCAGAAAAATAAAGCGGCTTCCGTTCCGTTGGCAGGATTGCAAATGGCGAATTAGAGAAACATTTTAATGGTGTGAGCATCGCGTCTGTTCGACAGAATTTCCTCCTCAGTCACACATTAACACGTGGTGCTTTGTCTCAGCCTCCTCGCCCTTCACAGGGCTTTTATTGAAGCTCTCGGTATACAACAATTTTCAGTACTGAGGAAACACCTTTATTGTGCATACAATACTTTAATAGTGGCCAACGAACTGTCTTCCACACTTATTCCGGACCTCCACGCTGTAAAAGAAAAGCAGACAGTTAAATACACACCACTAAAAGAGCGGGAAATGGAGGTGAAATCTCCTTTGGCACTGTTACCGACCGACAGACACAGACCTAGCTGTAACTTCGTATTTACACACTGGTTTTTAATCTAACTAAGAACATAGGCAGAGCGTCAAGTATCAGCACCTGCCAGCAGCAGCTCTGTTCTTTTCAGGGGAGAATACAAAAAGGTCAACGCCTGCAACCTACAATTACTGCTGCTGCCACCTCTCCCACCCCGAAGAAACCGGACTCCTGCCCACTTTAGAGAGGCCTGATAAACACAGCAGTGGTCAACACAAGTTTTAGAATTACTTTCACTGTCCGAATTCCAAAGTGCAAAGTAAAAACAAAGCCAAGGCGAGCCACTGCAATCTTCATCAGAAATCAGAAAGGCATTCAATTCATTATTTTGCCAACAAAATTCACAACTTACCGCTACAAAATTTATGGTAGAGGTCAGTAAGTGTATTACTATGACAAATAACTCATTTTATTTCCAATTATAATACCCCACCAATCTACATGGAGGAAAACGGATCTCCTCTACCAATCTGATTACACTGTAGGAGTCCCTGTCGTTCAACAAAGCTATGTAAGCATCTTTTAGTTTCAAACTCACATCCTTCTCACAAGTTTTTCAAATCTCGTGCATTCTCCCTTTTTAAGCATCAGTGTTTGCATCTGAGAGTTGTTACAGATCAAAAGGTTTTTCTTGCCTTTCATGTACAACACCATACTTGCAATTATTGCAGAAAATATTTCTATCAAGTTTAATAAAATGTTTCCACTACTAGAAATAGAAGAGCTAACTTACCAATAAATATAACTTCTAAAAACTAGTTTGAGAAATATTTTGGACTGGTGAATAGCCTTTGCTGGTCTGAGAATGGACTCCCGTGCTCCTGTCCAGCACATTCACATTATATATTAATCAGCTGCTACAAAACAGGTAGTGATGGCGACTAACGCAGGCTGTAACTATCGCTAGCTGACTCCATGTCTGTTTTAAATCTGTATCTCTCTGATCAGGGGTATCACAAGCTACTAATTATTAATTACAGAGCTGGGTACCTTGCGTATTAAGAATTTGTAGCTTGGGTGTTGTGTATCAAAGCTATGAAAGCTGGGAGCGCGCCCTTACCAACAGTTACAATGCAATACCGTATCTGAGACTTTGAAGAAGGTGTAGAAACAAAGCTAAATGCTAGGTACATACAGACAATACACAGCAATAAACGAAACTTACTTGAATATATTCAATCTCCTCGTCCGACATGAGTTTCCTTCTGTATTTCTGAGGTAAGGTTCTTGCTAATTCAGAAGTGTCTGGTGCGCTTCGTACTCTGCTGACAGGTGAAATATTTTGAAAGGGTGGTGATCTGCCTCCTACAGACTGCTGTGCCTCTGAAGCATGGAGAGATGTCACACTTGCTTGTAGAGATTCTTGTACTGAAACACACATTACAAAACCATTGACAGAGACATAACAAGACTGTAAAAGTAATTAAAAAGCAGCCAAAAAGTTACCAGTTATTGACAGTTTTCTTCACTACAACAAATACTTAAAAGAATTGGCACTTCTCACGGCCTGTTTTTATTGTTAAATGTATCAAGAGCATAGTGACAAAATTCAGTAAAAGAAAGCACGTTCGAGTGGCAGAAGTAAGCATGTATCCTAACAAGGGCTTTTTCACTGGGAAGCTGTTCTTACCAAAAAAGCATAAAGTATCATAATTGTGTGTGAGTGCAGGCAATTACGTAGAAAGATAACTAAGATAAATAACTAAGACCCACTGAGATGATGCCTTTTTGTTTACTGTGACTGTAAAGCCAGACAACTGAAAAGAGGTGGAGGCTTACAGAAGGATAAAGCTCCCAACCATGAGACACCGCAACACACAGTGCAGTGTCGTACCCGTTTTTAATATGGCATCGTATCAAATTTTGTTAATGATGTGCAGAATGACCACCAAACATCAGGCATCAGCAATCAATGTTATGAAATGCAGAGACCATGGAGTGCGTGAAGTACTTTGCAGGTGAGGGCCAGCAGCTAGGCTGAAGGAACTCGCATTAGAGAAGTTGCCTTGAGTTTGAGGATAGGGGAAGAGATGACAAAAGGGCAGTGTTGTCAAAGTCCGTCTGTCCCACCACTGCTGATCTGACAATGGAAATACACAATCACCCCACCAGGCAGGACAGTCTCACAGCAGCATGTTTACCTCCCAAGCACTCAGACCTCTCTACGTGAGGTTAAAACACCTGACAAAGCAGAATGCTTCCATGGGAAGTCCCTCTCAGTGCTCCTGAAAAATGAGCAAGACAAATGCAACATCTGAACAGCTGGAAGAGAGGGACTGCATAATTATAAAGTAAGCAGCATCAAGACTGGATGAATCAAAGAACGCAAGGAGTTAAAATACCACAGAGTTGCCTGCCTGCCTCCAAAAAGATCAGTGAGGAGAAAGGAGAGGAACCAGTTTTCGCCATAGTGAGTTTGAGTTAATGGCAGGACTGGGACATCAAACACCTGCAGCAATGTGATCAAGCCACCACTGGTTAACAAAAAAAAAAACAAACAAAAAACAATAAACCAGCCACCATTGAGAGGCACACTCAAGACGTTCTCGGTCAGCAGACTGTGTCTGAAAGTCCCAAGTCCATCAGGCGCTTCAGGATCAACGGAAGCTCTCATACAGAGCGAGGGGGAAGAGAGCCCATCAAAAGGAGCATATTCTGAACAGGGGGCAAAGTATTTTTGTTTCAAGAAATAACACAGCTTATATATGGAAAAACAAGAAACAGCTTCTCCAGATTTGTTTCATACACCAATGTCTAGAGATTTGTCATGGATTTTCCCCTATTGCATAGTAGACACATTAGCCAATTAAAAACATCAGCAGTCAAGACACAAAAGTACCATACTTAATACTTCTGTTGCTTTAGCTCAGATACAGTCTCTACTACATTTTTCCTTTCCCTCTTTGAGACCATCATGTTGCAGTAGTAACACGGCAGAATAATCTGGCTGGCCTTTCAAGCACCCTAAAAGTTTGGTCTTGATCTGCGGAGCTCTGTTTGGCTACACAGAAGTAACATCCTGGTACACTGAAACGCAGTTATTACTACACCGTTCAAGCAAGATGAGGCAGACTGTAATTTACTAACGCGATGACAGAACCTCATCAAAGTAGAAAAGTCTAACGTACTTAAAAATTACAGCCACAAAAATCTTCTGACGCAGAGATAAACAAGAGGTAAGTAACATGTTCTCAGGCCTTTGAGAAAGCAGTTCACTGGCACGAGAGGTGGTGCCTTCGGCTGAACTGTGCGCAACATACAGATTTCTGACAGAAAGTTATTGCAGAAAATACTTCCTGAAAGTTCACAGTTAAGTCAGAAGTGGCACTGATGTGCACTGTAGCTACTTCGTAACGTTAATAGATAACCTAAACTTAAACCTAAATCACAGATGTGATAATCCGTGGCAAATAAAGTGGTGTGATATCATTTCTAAAGAAGTGAGAATAACATAACAGAGCTTCTTAAGATGTCTCCTACTTTAGTTTCAAATGCTTTATTGACTCAAAAGGAGTATTAAAACAACGTATCGCTCATATAGCATCACTGTTTAAATGCAATAGTATTGGAAATCCTATAAATATCGACACAGAAATAGGTATAAAAATTAATTTTAAAGATTGCAGTGAAATTATTTTTTTCTCAGTTAATAGCACAAAAAAACACTTCTTAAAAGGTACAGTAGTATGGCTCTCCCACCTATAATCATGCTTTTAAATACCACAGACATCGCGCACTCCAAGAAGAGATGAGGAAAACGCAACATCGTTTCTGCAAATATCTCCAAATACCTAAAGCTGCTTCAAACAGGCGGGGGCACAACCATTTCAGGCAAATATTAGTATTTAGAAAAATGGGACTTCATATATGTGGAGGAAAACAACACCGGAAATCTTCGTGAATCTGCCTTGAACAAGAAATAAAGACATGCATGTAGCATGTGTATTTCCCACAGTGGCACAGCATCTGAAAAAGAAGAGTCAAAGAGCTGCCTTCAAACTAAACCAACCATGTTTCAGAAACTCTGCTCAAAATCAGCAAGGTTGCATAGCTGAAACAGAAAAATTGTGTGCTGGTTCTTACACAAAGCAGTTAATGTAAGCAAAGGAGGTGCAAGTTGTGTCTACAGATGAAAATACTTACTTTGAGGTCTGGGACTACTTTTTCTGTCTGGGAACTTAATTAACGGAGTATGTGGCTTGACTACCTAGAAGGCGGCAAGGTAGTAGGAGAAACAAGGAGAATAAAACATATTTCCAGATACACAATGACCTTCACAACAAACTGGAACATGCAACGCATTAAACGACCACTTCTATACCGCTGTTCTCTGCACCGCCACTCTGACACCCAGCTTACAGAGCTTTAGCAGGTGGAACTGCCCTCTGCGCTCTGCCTGTAGGTATTTATTCAGCCGGCTGGATGACAGTGGAGAGTTCCTTGAAGGAGTTTTACAGCTCGGCAGCCGAAGCCTGGCTGTTTTTGAAACACGCCTCTTGGAGAAGCCTCCCCGTCTCACCTTCACCTTGAGGAGGGACGGCTCGGAAAGCAGCCGCCGGCCAGCGTCCTCCTCTCCTGAACCAAAGGGCGCGGGCTGCCCTGCAGCCCTTCGCTGCCAGAGACCCGGGCACTGGCATCAAATGACCGGCGACACCGGGGAGGCCCCGCCTCGCGCGTCTTGCCCCGCTCCAAGGACACCGGCCTCCCCGGCGGGGCCCTGGGTCCCCGGCTGCCGCAGGCCAGGCGAGGTCCGCCGCCCTCCCCGCCCCGGGGCGCGGGCCGAGCGCCGTTACCTGAACGACCCTTGTAGCGGCCGCCATCTTACTGCCCATGCTGAGCCCCCTCTGCCGCGCACAGCCGCCCGCGCACCAGGGGCGCTGCCGGGCCACGCCCGCGGTGGGTGGGGCCACGCCCGCGGTGGGTGGGGCCACGCCCGCGGTGGGCGGTGCCCGGCGGTAGGGCTGTGTCAAAACAAACAGGGCAATTGATGTAGGCGGTAAAAATGATACATAATACTTTAATAAGCAAAAAGAAGAAAAAAAAGCCAAGGAGTGATGAGCGTGGGCTTTCCGCGGGGGCAGAGCAGGGCCGCGCGCCCCCGTGCGGTGCCCACGGGAAGAGGGGCAGAGACGGCAGAGCCTTGGTCTAAGGACAATTCTACATAAAAGCCTGAAATATGCAAGGTTATTCTTGTGCTGTTGCCGCCTTCCAGAGGGGAACGAGGACGCGGGAAACTGGACAGCTGTGAAGTTGCTCTTCTGGGCGTTTCACTGGCTGCATCGCCTCTTCAAACATTTACTGTGTACCAGGAATTAACCCTTTGCTTCCAAGAGCTGCGTGGCCACATTCTGCCTGTTCAGGGAGAAAAACTTCCAGGAAGGTTAAATTTTCAATTCACTGAAGCGTGCTTTCATGATGCATATTAATCTATCATAATGCATGTTAATCTACCAAGTTTAGGACACTGATTACAAACACCGCGTGAAATCAAACTCCTTTTCTCCTGACTCACGGAAAACAGACATCTTTTTCAAGCTGTAGAACAATTGCCTTTAGGGATGGATCTTCTGCCCAGTTAACTCTGCTTCCAATTATGATATTCTATAAGAAAGAAAGATTATTGGTTAAAGAAAGCCTTCAAAAAGGACTACTCTGCGTAAAATCTCTCAAAAGCAGTTGTTTTTTAATTTTTATTTCAGAAGCCCTTGAAATTCACAGCAGTGTTTTAAGTTGGCAGGATGGGGGGACAGAGGAGATCGTTCTAGATCCTATTGTCAACACACAGGCAAAAAAACCCAAACAACCCAAAACCCAGTCCTTTGAATTTCCTGGAGGTGCTTGCACACCATCCCTATTTTAAACTTAGGAATTGAGGGGATTTTTTTTTTCCCCTGTAAAACTTTACATGCAGTAAAGTTTGCCTCAAACACAACACAGCACAGTTAACATTCTCACCCTGCGGTTCTGGATTGAAAATGGGAATTATTAAATTTAACCAAAGAAGATTTGCTCTATTTACAGGTCAGAAGATTTCTGGAATACAAAACCAGTACAAATCTAATCTAAAACCCACTAAAATGTTTAATTTCTCGTTCTCAGTTTGAGATAGTAGTAGCATAGCACAGCATGCAACATAAAAATATGTGGCTCTTTTTCGGTCCTTGAAATTCTCCTGATCATCCAAATTCACAGCATGGTTACATCCTGTCTTCTACCTGAAGCCCTCCAATATGTTCTCTCTTTTCCTCCTTCTAAAGTTTTTAAATAAACTTTGTGCGTCCTTAACTGGGATTTCACAATCCACTTGCAGATAAACACAAGAGCATTGTAACTGCAATTTACCACTCACTGTGCCTCCCACCTTCATGCCTAGGTCACCAACCCGCAGGGCCAGGCGAAGGAAGGCTGGACAAGTCACGGAGGGAAAGGCAGAGCACCAGACTGCAGCACAGCATATGTGACCTTTAGCAGAGCCCCTCCGAGCAGAGGATGCCACAGGAGGCCCTTCCACCCTATCCCAGCTTGGGGGTTTTCTTCCTCACTTTGCATGACTCCGCACGCCAGATGACCTGCCAGTCAGCGGCGCCTGATACGTGGGAAACCGGGAGGCTGCAAGCTACACCGCCAAAAGTATCTGGAGACTGGCCACGGCTGCAGGCCAAGGCTTTCGCAAGGCTCCTGCGGGCGACACAGACAGAGGCACGCACGTGCTGGGGAGGGGCAGACCGAGGAGCAGCGGCCTGGCTCACCAGTATCACGAGACTCAGACCTACTTATTTTTCCTAACCACGAGATGGGGGAACTGATTTGGCAGGGTGTAGGGCTGGCTCTCAGTGTAAGGAGATATAGCCACTGCTGTGACAGACATTCTCTGAGAAAATGCATTATTCTTGTACCTTTAAGGGAACGAGGCAATAAAGATAGGTTTATAGACTGCCTCTAAACTCTGTAACTAATTATTCCAAAGGATATTGTGACAATTTCATGCTTTTCACCTTGAAAGCAATAAAGTTTTCATTTCATACCGCCATTTTCCCATTACCATCCTTACTTAAAGCTTTTAGAAAACACAGCTTTGTTTGAAGTTACACTTACCATACACTATGTTATCTCGGCTATAATGCAAAACGGCAAATTTACTTCTAAAATCTAAAACACATTACCTGGAATACATTTTGAATTACAGTAGTCATCTTTCTTTCTTTTTGTAATTTATTATGTATCTTCTCCAGCGCTTCGTTCACTTTCATACTTGCTTGTTCCTCCTTTTGTTTTCTGATCATGGTATGAATTTGCTGTAATTTCTGCTGTCCGGCTTTTTTTAACACTGTTCCATTATTAGGAAAATGAAGCGTTAAGAAGTAGTTAGGTGAGCAGTAGAACTAAAGACATGCTTTTTTCCTCACAGACATCTAAGGCACTTCCACTGCAATAACCCTAACTTCACACTCCATCCCTCCCCTACGACACACCTCCAGATATTCCTTTCACACAAGAGGCAACACGTGCTGTGGCTACCTGGTGTCAGTCGACTGGTTCCCTGGCCACTAGCAAAACAGAAAGTACTTTGCATGCTGCCTGCATTTCCACCAGACATGGACAATAATTTCAATGTCTGTCCTACGGCCTGTCTTCAGTTGTCACAACTTTTATTGTCAGAGGCGTTTAAAACCTTTTTAGCTTTTTCAGACTTGGTCAAAAGCAAATGCCAAAGTCATACAAGGGACACACGGACATCACCAGTGAGTATTACTATTTTTTTGTAGGAAATCAGGTTAAAATTAGACTGAATAAAACCATTTAGGGACAGTTCATACATTGAAAGAATGCTGACATAGCATTCCTTCCCTTATTTCTGAAGATATTAAGGATGCTCATTTTTCGTATTAACACAGACATTTCATTGTGTTTATTTGTTGCTGTCAACATATACACCACTTCCTATGCATGAAACAAACAACAACTGTTAAAACTGTTGGCAAATCTGATCATATGACCTTATAAAGTTCTGAAGATTGACTTCACATCTAAATTTGACCCACTCTAACAAGCCTACCAGACACCAACATATGTACTATTACAAGAGTTCTTTGTAAGTAAATTCCCTCCCCTATTCTACAAACATTTCATAAAGGTGCGTTCAGACAAAAAAGAGAAATCCTTTGGGTGTTGTAGGACTGATTTAAATTACTAAATGCTGTGTAATTTTCTGGGGAGCTTACACTAAATAATGAAATGCCACCACATTCTTTTTGAGTATCTTCTTGCATCTCTCATTCCAACACGTCAGTCTCATGCTCAAGGAGACAACACATAAGCTCGTTTTTACAATACTTCCTACCTTTTCAGAAGTTTTATAACTATGTTGAGAGTTTCGCAGTAACTTCAGATGTAAATTAATATTGCTACAAGAACTTTAACATACAAACTGTACATTCAAACATAAACCAAAGTCAGTATAACTAACACACTTACACAATCTTTTCCTTTTAATGTCGATCAATTTCTGTTCCTTCTCACGTGCTTGCTGAAAGAAAACAATGAAGTATATTGTAGATGCTTGGCTCCGAAAAATATTGAAAGATGCCAATTCAATCCACAAAAGAACTTCAGGGCAGCTCCAGAAGCCGACTTCCTTACATAGTCACTTCAAGTAATCGTTTCAGTCATTTTAGCACCAGCAGAAACTGCACCTTTGGGCCACCTACTTAGCTTCAAACGACTTGTGCAGCCCTGTCACTTTCACACAGTTCACCTGCCCACCTTGAGGTCTGTAGACCCGCACAACTGCAACAGAAGCTACAAGGGCCACTTACCTGCTGACAGTCAATTATTGCTGTGCTGAGCATTACTATGTGTTTCACAGTTTCCATGATCAGTCTAAGGAAGTAAACACAGTTGCACACCTTCAGACCGTTAATATGAGTCAACAGCATAAACGTTTTAATCAAGGTTATTTGGATTAAACAAAAAATCCCCATTTTCCCTAACACCAAAATAAAGCATACTTTATTTTTTTCCCCAAAACAGAATCCTTTCTTTTTTACAGTTATTATACTATTGTTGCAGGGACCAAACAATCCCCTTATTTCCCTCCCAGTTTCTCTGATTTTTCAGTTAAGCCTGTCCAACATTTCAGATCACAGAGCTTGGAAGGCGTCAAGGAAGCCTACCCAGCTGAGAATGGCTAACAACTGGAGCTCCTGAATTCTGGTGCACGGCAAGGACATGATGGAGATGGGATGTTTTCAGCTGCATTTCTGACGAAAATTAAATTTCTCATACCACACTTCATACACGTGTACCCGTTAATATCAGACAGGAAATTAAAAGCTGATTTTGAACATGTTTGAAACTTTCAGGTTTTTTTCAAAGACGTTAATCTCTTCCATGATTAATTAACGAAGGCAGCAAAGCAGAGACAAGGCTCCGTTACAAGCCTGTAATATGTGCTCAGCTATTAAGACAAAAAACTCTTAACTACAAACAGTTCTCACTAGTGAATCAAAAATTATGATCTCTGTAATCAAAGGCTGGTTAATTCAGAGCCCAAATGTAAACCCACCAAGGGTATAAAAGGTCTGATCATGCTGGTTCTAGCCAGGTGGACAGAACATCATTCAGTCAAAACTAGAAGAAGGAAGCTTGCCTTTAAAAAAGGTACAGCAAAGTAACGTAGAAACATGTCACATTAAACTGTGTAAAGTCCATTTCTTTCTAGCCATCCTTTCTCCAAGAACACCTTACCGTGAGTCACTGTCATTTTGCTGCATTTTGTTTCTCAGGGCAAACGTAAGTTGGATCCTGCATAGTGTGGGGAAGAAACATGTAACTGACAAGAAACTGAGAGAAGTAGATTTAGATTAGTAACGGAAGAGATGTTTTCAAGGTTTCATTTATGTCCACTTTCACACTGGAATTACACATATAAAATACTCAGTACCTTTTAAATATCACAATTATTAAACAATGCAACTTAACTCTCAGGACAAGTAAGACGTATCAATGAGTATCTGCGAGAGTGACAACTCCTCTGTCTCTCGCCAAACATACTCGGACACCATTAACCCCAGAGTCTGCAGAAGGGAAGCTGGGCAAAGGTGGGAATTCAGCTGAGCAGCTGTGTAACATGGGAGGTGTACAACACCTATCAACTTCCACCTTTTCACAGGCATTTGTAAAACACTGCCAAGAAATATGTTTACTGATTTATACAGTCAGACATTCACAATTTTGCAGGAACCTTTGGGTTTACACATTTCAATTTGTAATTTTTTTTTCTCCTTTACGGTATCTCCATTTGCCTTTCTATTGGTTCAATGGTACTAAAATCTCTTGTGTCTGTAACACACACCATATCACTTTGAAATCCTATTTTAATCAGAATTATGTATGTGTCCATGAATGTAAACAAACAGAAAACCTCAAAATCAACAGGAAAAAATTATACCTTTGCAAGGCTAATGTCTTGTTCTGGAAAGAGACTTTTACTTCCTCCATATCTCTTTCCAAATCTTCTGTGGTACTGAAGGAAGAAAAACAAAACCCCAAACAGTGTGAGGACAACAAAAAACTGAAAAGTAACATCACACTTTTAACTTGCTCCCAACATGTCTAAAGTAAGAATTTTTCCTATAAACCACCAATTATTAAGGCCATGAGTATTTTAGCATGTGGAGCTATATTAGTGACTTCTAGCCATCACAAGAAGGACTGCAAATTTAGAAGCCACATCAGATACAGAACTTCATTAGGAGACTGAGTAAAATATTTCTTCCCCATATTTTCTCTTAATTTCCTGTATTTTCACCAGTCTCGTGCAAAGTGCTTATCACTAATCCAGAGATTTACTAAGAAGGAGTAACTAGAAGAGAACCTCCAAGTTCAGTTCTCAACCCTTCTCCTCTTTATTTTAAAATACGTCAAATGTTTGAAATTATCCAATGACATACCTCCTGATAAACTTTTCTCCAGTGGTGTGATCAAGGTAACCTTCTTCACCTGCAACGAAAATACATCACTAAAAGCAGCACAACAGAGACTTTTTAGTATAATCTACTGAGCATAAAAGATGAGCAGCTGGATGGCTATAACAATAATAATTATTATATTATTATTAAATTATATATAATAATAACAATATTATTGTAACAGCAATTCTTACTCCTATCTCCATGCCTTATCATCTGTTCTACTGTCAGCAAGACTACACCATCAATCACCCGTACGAGAGAAAGAATTTGGCTTTAAAATATTTCCACCTAGCACTTTTCAGACATGCCAGAGCTGGCTCACAGCACTGCTCTATGTATGCAGCTGGCTGGTTCAGCAGAAGAGGGCATGAGTAATGGAAATGCAATGGGAACAAGAAGAAACACCTTAAATCCCTAACGGTGCCAAACAACGGCTCTAATCTAAAAGAGGGCAGATTTAGATTAGATATTGGGAATAAATTCTTCACTACAAGGGTGGTGAGGCACTGGCACAGGTTGCCCAGAGAAGCTGTGGCTGTCCCCTCCCTGGCAGTGTTCAAGGCCAGGTTGGATGGGGCTCTGAGCAACCTGGTCTGGCGGAAGATGTCCCTGCCCATGGCAGGGGGGTTGGAACCAGATGATCTTTAAGGTCCCTTCCAACCCAAGCCATTCCATGATTCCCCTTCCTCCCCATCGACCAGACTCCTGAAAACGGCCATCACGTGCCAGAGAGTTCGGGGGGTCCGAGGTGAAAACCCAAACAGAGAAAGGGCAGGGGGCAATAACCACAGGGCAGTTCCACAAGCATTCCCACCCGCCCCCAAGAGCCGTCTAGAAAATGCTGCGAGACGCTCTGGTAAGGAAGACGCTTCATTGTTACAAGGAGCGCTCCCGATAAATAATGTAAGTACACCCGGTCCGCAGGTCGTATTATTTATCACTGCAACGCCACACCGAGGGGAGCGCAGGGGGTCAGGAGCAGGGGCGGGCTTACCGGCGTGAACCGCAGCGCTGCACTCCCTGAGCTGCTGCTTCATCTGGTCCCTCAGCCTGCAGCAGGGGCAGAGCGACAGCGGTCAGAGCCGGCGGGCGCCGGGGG
>Ga0065711_1046774_pt1 | contig 12706 bp, 4 predicted proteins | sample Hoacrofraction12_FD_59098 | JGI IMG/M metagenome (GOLD analysis project Ga0065711, IMG submission 59098) | Hoatzin crop microbial communities from Cojedes, Venezuela - Epithelial fraction 12 v2 (version 2) | ecosystem: Host-associated > Birds > Digestive system > Esophagus > Crop | place...
GTGACGTCACATGGTATGGAATACCGGGCTCTGTTTGGCCAGGTGGGGTCAGCCCCCACCCCCCGGCTGTGCCCCTTCCTGGATTCCGGTGTAAATTAACCCTGTTCTGGCCAAACCCAGGACACACACACCTTTTAAATATTGGTTCTTCCACACCTTTTTCAGGAGGTTATCAGCATTCACTTAGTTTCAGCTTGTGATTCACTGTCTCCCATATTTTCTGTAGTTCTGTTACATAGGCAGCTCCTCTCTCTCGTGTCTTGGTCACATGGTTTCTCCTCCTCATCTTATTGCCTGTGAAACTGCTTTGAAAATTTAAGTCTGGCCTCTTAAAATTCTTTCCATCCCACATTTTTTGGTATCAGTCAAATACAGTCCCTTCAACTTTTCTAATTTAAATGCCCTATAAAAAAAGTTGCATAGAAAATATAATCACAAAAGCAAACTGTGTGTGAAGTCCTTATGTTACAGACAACTGAATTCATAGCTGACATAACATTCCTGCAGAAAACAAAGGTGTGCTTTGTTTGCAGTGGGTCAAATGTTAAAGCAAACATAGAAATCTTTATTATTTTTCATTGATTAAATATTTCAAAAGTTTTCTTGGAAGCTTCCACTGTGTGCACTCCTGTATTAACGCCATTCAAAATAATAACAGAAGGTAAGACAAAACCTAAGGACTAGTAAATCAGCTCACAGCTAACTGAGGTTAGAGAGAGCTTGGCAAGGAAGGGAAGCCAGGCTTCCAAACTCCCAGGTTCAGTACCAGTTTGTAGTATAAACCTGCTTATTCATCTTCTTGTTAGCACGCAGTGGAACTGAACTGATTGGCACACATTGTTATCTGGATGGCTTTAGATCAAGCAGCAATGTCTCTAGAGATAGACGTTCTCTCTTCCATTCAAGATAAGCTCTTCTCTCTACTGCTTTTCCTCAGAAGTTAAAATGGAGTTTTATGCTTACTTGGCAATGTAAAAATAGCACTGCTGAATCTGCTGTTAACTCCTTACATCTGCTTCAGACTGTAAGTTTTTTTAATCCATAACATTAACACTGCTCTGGAGTACTATTCTCAAAATTCACTGCAACTCTTGGAAGAGAAAGTGATCATTGTCAGACTTTGGCTTTAATGACCTCTGAGCTGTAGAATCCACTGGGGTCTTGTTAAGCATCTCTTTCCCAGGCTATAAAGACAGATAGCAATACCTTCTGGAAAGAAGGCTTTCTGTAGTGTGATAAGGGCAGCATGATCTTAGCAAATCAGGCTAGAAGCAACATGCTGGTTACAAATGCCCACTATTTTAAGAAATAATTTTTGGAAGAAAAATTACATTTAACAATTTTTTTAAATTATCTTAATTTTTTTCTTAAGAAATATTTTTGGACAACACGCTGGTAATTCCATCACTGGAATTTCAGTTCACAGATTCTGTAATTTCTGCCAACAGCTGTGAGGTGCTAGGAGAAAAGAATCAATATTTAAAAGAAGATATCATTCAGGACTGTTAAGTAATGTATTTTCTTGTATGTATATTTTTCCTACCTGACAAAAACTTGTTTTCCTCAGTTTAAGAATGTAGCTCTTCAATATGCATAGCATTAAGCACTTGAGTAGTCCTATGGACCACAGGAGGTTGAGGAACGTATGGGAAAAGCAGCTGTTGAAGTCTTCTTTTTGGGGCTCAAACATTCAAATTGCTGTTCCTATGAACAATTACTAAATATTGCATGAATCTATCTTGAGGTAAAGTAGTATTGTGTCCTCTCAGCCTCTTACTCTCTGGAAGCAAATACCCAGTTCAAAGATTATCTCAAAGATTATCTCAATTAGTTCTACTACATAAGCCCCAAGTATGATAATTAAGAGAGAAGTACTGAACATCTGTTATCTTGTGATAATGCTGTCACCAGATATGAAAATTACGTGAGGACATTATAAAATATACAGCCCCAACAATATTGAGCTTTCAAAAGACAGACTTTCAAGGAATAAATAATGGATGGAAAAAGACTGGTAAGAACCACCTGCTGTTTACTGTGGGATGTCAGAGGCAATTATAATACAGGGAGAAAAAATCACACTTATTTCAATAAAAATAAGGATAAAAATTAAATCTGATGTGCCTAGAAAGGAATATAAGGACTGAGAACAATGATAAAATGAAGCATCTAAAAGCTGCAAAGTATTTAGTATAGCAGGGTAGGGCAGAATATTAAATAGCTGCAAATATGGAAAAGCAGCATATGAGCAAATGGTACTACTCTTTTTTTATCATCAGTAAGTAGCTTTAGGCATAAATGTTGTCCTCTTAAAATAATCTAGCAAGATTTTTTTTTTTTGCAAAAGGAATAACATCTTTAAATAAGAGGCAAAAAAATATAAGATTTAGTAAGCATCCTGTGAGCATTGTGGCTATTATAGAGGTCCTGCAAGAGTACTATTGGTAATGAAAATCTGACCACTTAAAACTCAACATTCCTAAGAAATTGCAAAATGTTATATGTAAGTACACATTTTAAAACATTCTTTGAGGGGGCATGACGCAAAAAGAGAAATCCAGTAATTTCAAAGCAACTGTACGTTTTGTAAACTCATTTAGTAGTAGCTGAATTGAAGGTCATAGAATAAAGAAAACTTTACATGAGAAGGCAGAGAATTCTTTGGAGCTGAGCAATGGATAGAATTCAAGTTACATTTTCAAAGCCATGTAAATGACTTGGAGATATTGGCACACAACATCATTAATTAGGAAAGAGCCATAGAGAAAACACGAGACAACAATATCGTCTCTCAGTCCCAGAAGTGATTTAATTTTGGACTGTATATTCAGAGGTATTTTCCATAAAATAGATGTAATTTTTTTAAGACTTTCAGCAGAAGTTAGACACTTGAATACATTTAAATACAAATGGTACTGGGAGGTGGAGACGTTTAACAGCAAAAATGGAAATTTAGCAGCATTTCATTCTCTTTTGAAAGGTGGCACCTAATTGCTCCTTTTTTCTTGGAATGGTATTCTATTTTTGAAAGCAACTTGGACCTAAGGATACTTCAGTGCTCCTAAATATTTCCTTGTCATCTGTATCTCAAATACAAATAGGGTTCCAAGAGACTTCTTACATGGGGAAAATAATGCATGAAATGAGGATTAATGGGAAGGCGCAGCATTATAATTAAGCAATTATTTTGTAAATACAATGTCCGTAAATGAGGAAAAGTGATATTCCAAAAGTGGAGGTGCTGACCCATTTTTATCTGTTAACTGGAAAGAAGTGAATAACAGTACTGTGAGCAAAATATTCATGTGTGCAAGCTGAGTAACAGAACAAATAAAACAATCCAATCATATCTAGAGGAATTAAGATAATTTAACTTTTCTAGTTCCTTTATGCCAATCAATTATTCTGCTGTGTGTCCCAAGTATTCAAGCTGAAATTTGGCCAGGTTTCAAAAATTAATTTCTCTGTATTTTGTCAAGCTTTCAGATCTCTTTGATGACAATTTCTTAGATCAAAGTCAGTTGGACCCCTGTGACTGCCTAAAATAAGAAATGGTTTTCAGACATAAACAATGCTGCCGAAGTCTTTCAGTGGCTCTCTGTCACTAGTTTGCCATACTTTTTAAGAAATTAAGACTTCTACTTATAACATAGACCACCTTATTTTCATTTTTAAGTGCTTGGGTATGTCCTATATATTTATATTGCATCAGCCGCTACATGAAAATGTGGTATCATCAGAAAAGTAAAAAATATCAGTCATGAATGCAAAATTTCTTCTTTAAAGCATGAGGTATCTAGGTTACACATCAGTATAATCTTTTGATTTTTCAAAAATGAGGATGAAAAATTTTTCATCTCTGAGGATGATGAAATACCAGTAGCGTATTACAGGGCAGGGAAGTGGCACTTCAAAAATTGCCCTGTGTTTGAAACACAGCTGCATCACAGTAATTGGGGAAAAAAGGGTGGACTGTCTTAAAGATGTTCACACTTTCACATGTTCTCTCAGATAACACTGGCTGTACTAGACACCTTGTCCCTATCAAAGGCATTTCTTTGTTTACACATGCTAATACATATCAGAATAAGATTTAATTACATTTTAAATTTCACTCGTTGTTAGAACAGTTCTGATTTGAGGTAAATCCTGATTAGAGAGGGAAAAAATAAAACCTCAGTGGGTCATTGTTGCCAAGGCCAGTGACGATTGTCATTCAGAGAAGTGCTGCTACAGTCCCTATACACTTCTACAAGCCAGACTTGTGTGCCATCATGCACCTACCTGTCCTGAGACACTGGGATCTAGGAATCTATCTCAATATGTATAACCATTTTATTTATTCTGACTGATTGGTTACAAGTAAGGGAAATTCTGTGTTTCACACCTGCATGCCATTAGAGCTGTCTCCACACAAGCAGCAAGGGAGGTCAGGTGGGCCCATGGGCTACAATACTTCAGGTGGAATACCACTGAAAACAGATCTGCGTGAATTATAGGAGCTTTAAAGTACTGGCAGTGGTCAGTGCTTTGTGTCTTTAACACTTTGCAGTTTCTAGCCTATTATGTTCCTAGAGTCAGGCTTTTCTGGTTTATTACATGAAAATTGGCAGCTTTTAATGAGCACTCCAATCAGAATGGCAGCCGATACTCAGCACTTGGGGCTCCTGTGTTGTCCAACTGGGTATATTATGCTTTTTTATGCTCCTCTATGTACTATGTTTGCTTGAATGAATTCATCTTGCTGGATTTCCCTGCCGGAACCCATGTGTCATGACAAAGACTCTAGTCCCTGGCATCATGGTTTCTCAGAAAAGTTAAGATTTAAAGCTAAGGTGTAAGTCTGATTATGGGAATACAAGACAGATAATCCACACACTGAATCATGCTAAAAAGAGGGAATAAGTGGTTAAAATTAAAAGTTAATTATTCCATTTCTGTATGATGTTATATAACTCTCCAAAACCAGCAACACAGTGGGAAAACATCGTGGGGTGCTTGCTGAGTGATAATGGCAAATCTAGATTTTTCAGCACTTTTGGAAAAAAGCTAAAATGATTTGCTACTTAATAGTATGGGAAGTGTCTGAAGGGCATCAACAGAGAATTTTGTCTTTTTAGTTACATAGTGAAAGTAAGATGTGGTCTCAGGTCACTTTCCTACTCAACACATGCAGAAACGGAGCAAAGAGAAACTCAAAGCTTTGTTAAAGACAGGATAAAAAAATGTGTGGCAAGACTAAAAAATGAACTTGTTATTTTGGATAAGATATTTAGACAGTGTCTCCTTCCCTTCTTAGATAAGGAGGGCCCCTCACCAAGCTCAGAACTCTATTGTGTCAAGATAAATTGTCAGTCCTCAAAGTCCTGCGTATACTTCTACCAGGATCACACCTAGATAGAATATCTTCACTGATTGAAGCCCTGCACATGTAAATCAAGTCATGTATCTTACTGAAATCTATTTCCTAGCATGCTGTTAAGTAGAAACGCAGTTTGATGTGACAACTCCAAATCCTTGTTGTCTGCAGTCATTGAAGATCCCATTATACATTTACTGAAACTTAAGCCGTGCATTCTAGTGTATGAAATCTTCAGCTGGATTCCCTTCTTATTATAGTACATTTCTTGTAGGTATAGTAGAGATCATATGAACTGAAGTTTAAAAAAAAAGAAAAAAGGTAATTTTTGACATGTTTATTTCTAGTGAAAGACTGAAAGGTTATTCCCTAGGAAATGTTGAGGTAATTTGTTACCTTGTTTTATGAGTGTGCTGTTAAACAGCTGATTTGTTTCCAATGAGAGGTGGCTGCAGTGGTGAAATCAACTGCTTTGGTGAAATGATCCCCAGAGATTGATAATTAATTGCATTTTATTTTAGGTTTACATGATCTTTGATTTTCTTTGGGACCAGAGGCAACACAGAGTGGGAAGGTTGCTTTTATCTATTAATGAGGATTTTTTTAGCACCAAAAAGATCCAAATCCAAGCATAAGTTAAGAGATACAGAGAAATCTAGACCAATGAAGACTCTTTCCTTCCCTCTCTCTCTCCACCCCTCCCTTTCTCCTTTTCCTTTGGCAATAACAATTCATTCTCTTGGTCCATGAAATTGAAAAAGGAAAGGGAAAGTGCAGGCTGAAGTAATTAACTAGATGAAGACAAACCAAACCAACCATCTCCATTATTGCATCCTTTTTAGGTAGTATTTGTTTTAGGTATAGCTTGACTCTAAGGACAGCACAAGATGGAGAAAAGGAACTAATATCAGCATAGTAAAACAAATTCTAGTGAAATATTAAAAAAATCTCTGCTTCTACCTCCAGACCTCACCTCTGAGAAAGCATTAGCTTAAACATTACGTATTAGCACTGCTAGTTACTTGAGGACAACAATATCAGCTGTCTCCAGAGACAATATTGTAGTGGAACCAGTTATTTTCATTTATCTTTTGATTTTATTAACTGGTTTTTTACACAGAGGAGCTCACATGAGTTTCTCTAACCAGTTCTTATATACAGATGGTTTGGCATTCTTCAAAGTGGTAGAACATAGCAAGTATATTCATTGCTGCTGATGTTTCCTATGTTTTGCTTACAGACATGAGACAGACAGCTACACAAATAGATAGACAAATTACTATGTCCTTAATAATTAACTTGGGCTGCCTAATTAGGAAATCTCTCCCAGAAGACTGCTGCTAATATTTTATATTGTAGTATTTTAGAGCCTAGAAACTACCATTAAGACAATAAAGCTGTCCAAATTCTGCAGTCTATCCAAAGGGCAGTTGAGGTAAACATCATCACCAGAGCAACAATGCATAGGCACACACACAAAACCGTTGCCTTTAATTTGCTGCCTAGCATTTCAGCTCAATATATTCTAATGCAGAGAGTCAAATTTTCAGGGAAATAAAACTGGATTTTCAAAATATTTCCTGGCTGCTTGACATGTCATTACACTTTTTTTTTTTAATTCTTAAATAAAACATTCACACTTAGAGTGTCTGTTAATTAACATTGCATTTATATTCACCACAGCTTTATTTTTCTCCGGGGTTTTCTTAGCTTGAAGAGGCAATTGTTACAAAAAGTGCCAACAAAGTATTATGACAAACTCATCTGCAAGAATTCCTAAGCTGCTGGTATAAGAACAATTAGAAAAGCTCAGATGAGCAACTCTGTGTTGTTTCTTGTCTTATGTACATGAAGCACTTTTTACACATTTATGCAAAAAATAGCATCATTATTGAATAGCTGTGAGATGATCACTAGAGACTCAAACTTCATCAAGAAAGATCCTCCAAGCTGAGAAACATCCTTAGGTTTTGTTCTCAAGCGGAGAATGCTCATTCTATGTGCTTTTCTTACTGGGCAACTGGAAGAGGTAATCTAGTATACCAAATAAATTAAGAGTAGAAATGTACCTTTCCTTTATGTTTTGGAGGGAAAAAATATAAGTATTTAATAGGTGTTTTTATCTCAAAAATCCCTGCTTTTGAATATAAGAGAAATTTCCAGATCAGATGGAAGATTCAAGATCAGATGGGAGGATTAGAATGATAATGCCAGACTTTGCATTGAGCTTTATTTTAACTTTTGAAATTATGACCCACTACAGAGTGGGACGAATTTAAGATGAAGTGCTATAAGTAGATCTGGATAAAACTTTTTCATTGATGAGGATATTCTGAGATGGCGATATTTTGTAATTGGCTTTAAGACATGTCATTAACTGTGCCAGCTACAAGATGGTACATAATCGGTCCCCAGATATGAGGTCTATGCCACCAGCCAGCAGAACTACCATATGAGCAGCCAAGCAGCAATTTGGAAGACATAAATTAAACATATGGGAATAGTGGTATATGAAGGAGAGGGATTTAAAGCTAAAGGGGAGGAGACAGGGAGGCACAGAAAGAAGACGTTAGTATTGCTTGTGGACAAGTGGAGCATATGGTCACTTGTTTCATGTAGGGAATTGTTATAGTCACTGAATTCTTAGTCTGGTTAATAGAGCTCCCATTTCTTGTTTCATAGTGAAATCACCATGACTCAAACATCATTCTCTTTGAGGCTCCAGTCCAAAACCATGGGAAATTCCCTGTGCAAGAACAAGATTATTGCTACATGTGATGCCTCAATATTGGCCAGCACACAAGTCGAAGCATAAATCTCCAGATTTTCAAAATATGAATAGCTGCAGCCTGAGCCAATTCTTCCTCCTGCACTGAAACTAAGTCCCTTGGAATTGCTGCAGCTGAAACAGTAGTGGACTCATGATCTATTTATTCATCAGAGAAGTAGCAAATGCTTATAAGCTGGTTGCACATGTGCTTATGAGGGAGCAAAGCTGTGTTTCACGCTGGGTTCTCTCTTTAGCTTGTCTACATTAAGGTGTGCTCTCAGGCTGACAAAGTATCAGTTCCTTGGCCTGTTGGGAGTACACTGTCCCAAGTATTAGAGAAGAGTTTAATATATTTTAAAATTTTACCTGCAGAACAGGCAGCCTATCCAACCAGTTACAAACTCTGTCAGCTTAAAGAGTTGAGTTGGATGCCTTAATAGAAAGGGTGCTGGAAGTGAGGAGATAAAAGAAAATTTCTTCTTATAGCTTGAAGACTTGTGGGTTAAATTTTTGGGAGGAAAATCTCAAATGGAGATAGGTATGTTAAAGTGATAATACTTATCCTTAAAGGAATCCTACTATATAAAATTATATGATTATTTTCAAAATGCAGATGACAGTTGATGCGAGCTTTTATTAAATAGCTAATTTTTGTACAGACTTTTGCTATGATAAAGTAAATGTACCTGGTTTCTGTTAAGATGACTTGCAAGGAAAAAAAGGTATGGGTCCCTCTGCTTCCATTTAACATGTACAATTGAATGGAAATATTGAAGTTACTATGTAGTTTTGAGGATTGCATATGTTTCCTTATTTGCATCTTCGCTTTTTTTCACATTAGCATTTATTTCAGTATTTGGGTTTATTTCTGTATTTGGGATTTTTACCACATTTAACTTTTTACTAAGACTTTACAATCTCTTTTCTTGGATGATTCTTGGGTGATTTCATTAATTGCAGTAGGATGTCACCAATCACAGAACTATTGTGTGGAAGGGACTTCTGGGAGTCATCAACTCCAGGCCCCTGCTTGAGGTGGTACTATTACTAGGGCTTGGTCCAGCCAGCCCTGGCCTTGCTTTGCTGAGCCTTGAACACCTCCAAGGTGTTCTCTCTGAGCAACCTGTCCCTGTGCAGCATTACCTTCCTTGAGTAAAGGTGTTTTCTGATATCTATGGGAGTCTCGTTCAACTTGTTTTCCTGTTATCACTTTCTTTGGAGGGGAAAAAAAGCCTCTTGCTACTTACATCTCAGTTTTGTTGCCCTGTTACCAAAAAGCTGGCAAAATCCTGTTGAGGGTTTTTGGCTTGGTTTTTTTTCATTGAATCTTGCAGTATAATCAGGAAAGAAAAAATGAGTTACTTCTAAGGATTCTGTTCTTTTATACAGACCAAAAACATTTTTAGGGAGTAAACAACCAGAAAGAGGAAAACAAACAGTTTTCAGGCTCCTTTCTAAATGGAAAACAAGCTTTTCTTTCCTTACATGCAAGGTACATTCATAGTGAAAACTTACATTTTATGTTTTCAAGTAACAGATGAAATAACTAAGTAGTTGTCAAAAATAACTTACAAATTGGTATGAATATCTATTTATCACTTTATATTTAGAGTAAGATAGTTGAAAATGGTAATACAGAAATCCCAGTGTAGTGAATAATGTAGTACCAATTAGCTCTTTGAAATCTTATTACATTTTCAAAGTGCAGTACATTAACTAATCCTAACTGCATCTCATGGGTACAGTATTCTTACAGAAATAATTACTGGTGGCCTAAGGATACCTCCTCACAGAATGTGTTCTTCCCCAAAACTTACTTATGTACTTCAACAAAGGACTGTTATCTGGCTGACTTATTTCATGACAATCAATGCAAGCCTATTAAGGCACACAAACGACTTCAGAAACCCACTCGTCACCTGTCTTCACAACAAGGTAATCTCAATGACATTCGTGGCTTTGAAAAGTACTCTGGATTTCAAATAATTTAATTTGTTAGAATCCTGACCACCTGAACATGTAATTTAAGAGAATTTTTTTACAATTTCTCAATCAGACAAATTAGGAGAAACTTCCAGTCAAGACTTGTTTTTAACAGATTATTAGAATGAAAATGTGTTTCGCCAACTGGTGGCAAACCACTTGGGTGCTTATTTTGCAGTTCAGCTATAGAGTCTGTGTCCAGAAGTCTCTGCCTCTGGTTTACATTTTTTTTGAACCAAGACCTGATATGATCTCCTATGATCTGAGTTCTCCTATGATCTTCCCACACAGAGAACACAATGATCGTTAGTCTGTAACTAATGTCAACTCTTTGGCCTCCAGGAAACACTGTAAAGAGTTGATTTTGGAATATGAAGGCTGTAAAATGCTAATAACTATTTAAATGACTGAATGACATATATTGAAACAAATCAGCTCCCCATCTAATAGGTAGTCTTACTTCCAGTTCTGTTTAACATCTTTATCAATGATCTGGATGAGGGGATTGAGTGCGCTCTCAGTAAGTTTGCGGATGACACCAAGTTGGGTGGAAGTGTCCGTCTGCTTGAGGGTAGAGAAAGGCTCTACAGAGAGATTTGGAGAGGCTGGATCAATGGTCTGAGCTTAATTGTATGAAGTTCAACAAGGCTCAGTGCCGAGTCCTGCACTTGGGTCACAACAACCCCATGCAATGCTACAGGCTTGGGGAAGAGTGGTTGGAAAGCTGCCCAGAGGAAGAGGAGCTGGGGGTATTGGTTGACAGCTGAACATGAGCCAGCAGTGTGCCCAGGTGGCCAAGAAGGCCAGTGGCATCCTAGCTTGTATCAGAAATAATGCAGCCAGTAGGAGTAGGGAAGTGATCATCCCTCTGTACTTGGCACTGGTAAGGCTGCACCTCGAGTCCTGTGTTCAGTTTTGGGCCCCTCACTACAAGAAAGACGCTGAGGTGCTGGAGCGAGTCCAAAGAAGGGCAACAAAGCTGGTGAAGGGTCTAGAGCACAAGTCTTCTGAGGAGAGGCTGAGGGAGCTGGAGTTGTTTAGCCTGGAGAAGAGGAGGCTCAGGGGAGACCTTACTGCTCTCTACAACTACCTGAAAGGAGATTGTAGCGAGGCGGGTGTTGGTCTCTTCTCCCAAGTAACAAGTGATAGGACAAAAGGAAATGGCCTCAAGTTGCTCTGGAGGAGGATTAGATTGGCTATTAGGACAAAATTCTTCACTGAAAGGGTTATCAAGCATTGGAACAGGCTGCCCAGGGAATTATCCCTGGAAGTATTTAAAAGATGTGTAGCTGTTATGCTTAGGGACATGGCTTAGTGGTGAACTTGGCAGTGCTAGGTTTACGGTCAGACTCGATGATCTCAAAGGTCTTTTCCAGCCTAAATGATTCTATGATTCTACTATTTTACTTCATTATGAACATTCTAGTCTGCCTTTGAGAAATGAAGATAGTATTCATGCAAGCAGCTTGGAAACTTGAAGTTCTTCAAAAATCAAAGATAATTTTCAGAAAAGGTACATTGCAAGCTGGCTGCTGCGTGCTTCTTGTTTTCTATTGTTATTGGAGCATTCTTATTTATTATAACAACAAATTCTATTTGACTGTTGAATCATAGTGAGAAGTACAGGCCTGGATAATACATTGATCTAGTTTGTCAAGCCAAGGGCTGATTTGAATGTGAGTTGTATGTCCTTTTTCCATGTATCTATAAAATGATGACTATAATAATATGTATGTAAACTAGTTTGGGAAGAACAAATAGGGTTTGCAGTTTTCTGATTATAATTCTGTTTGAGATTTTAAAATAAATGTGGTGTTTTTTAAAGTTGAAACGGAGTTTTATATGTTAGTGTCCTTGTACCATTAGTTATCAGAGCCAGCCCCATTTTTGCCTTAAGTGTAAATGCTGACAGAATCAGAGCATGATGTCCTGCATGAACTTGTTCCTGATTTGGTGAGCTTACAAGAGTAGTAGGATGTCAGGTTGATGCTTTTCCTCTCTCCTCAAAGGGCAGAAAAGACCGAGATACTCAAGAGATGTGGCTCCAGTGCCAATACTGGGGTAAGCCATCACCAACATTCATTGGTCAGGGAATCTAAAAAGGCAGGTAGTAGGAATCTAAAAACACAGATTAGTTTAGCAGTTAGAAATTTATCAGATTAGATTTTATTTATGTAGTCCCAGTTTGGGCTCAAAACAGTAAATATGAAGACCTGAGAAAATATTTCTGTAAAAGGGGTGTGAAGGAGTGGGCAGGGAAGAGAGTTGTGAAGCTCTCCAAAGAGAGAGCTGGTTCCAAAGCTGGCCATATCAAAAAAGTTAGGAAAGAGGTCTGTTAGCATCATAATCATAGACTATAAGAGCTTAGTTACCATACAAGGACACAGATGTATCTTCTACTGGACAATGTTGCTTACTCACAAAATCAGAATTTGTGGTTGTTGTATCATAGAATCATAGAATGATTTGAGTTGGAAGGGACCATTAGACGTCATCTAGGCCAATCCCCCTGCAGTGAGCAGGGACATCTTCAACTAGACCAGGTTGCTCAGAGCCCCGTCCAACCTGGCCTTGAATGTTTCCAGGGATGGGGC
>Ga0065711_1046775_pt1 | contig 12706 bp, 10 predicted proteins | sample Hoacrofraction12_FD_59098 | JGI IMG/M metagenome (GOLD analysis project Ga0065711, IMG submission 59098) | Hoatzin crop microbial communities from Cojedes, Venezuela - Epithelial fraction 12 v2 (version 2) | ecosystem: Host-associated > Birds > Digestive system > Esophagus > Crop | place...
TAGGTGACCCTGCTTCGGCAGGGGGGTTGGACTGGGTGACCCACAGAGGTCCCTTCCAACCCCTACCATTCTGTGATTCTGTGATTCTGTTACAAAGAAGCCCTGAAATGTTAAAAGATCATATGAATAGCCCCTAGAATATCCTGCCTAGAGGTATTTTCTAACACAACCACAAGTAGTCAGCTTACTAGAAGAGTCATAGGTGTAGTTTACAGCAGGGCATAATGGGGAGAAAAACAGCCATTCTGGGACCTCCCCACTAGGTCAATGCCTTGCCCTTGTCTCAGTGCCTTAGGTGAAGGGCAGTTAGATGGCAATAAATGAAGGGAAATGGAAACAACGTACCCCTTGCTTCATGATTTCCTGGGCACAGTAAAGGGTACTACTGAACGTGCCCTGCTAGCCTGGGCGGAAAAGAAGATGCTGATTCTGTAGGTGGGTACCAGTTCATTTGGCTGGTGAACGAAGCTGCCTCCTCGCTTTCTTTCATCCACTGAAGGGCTCACACAGAAAAGCTTGCACAATCTTGCTGGTTTAGCTGAGTCGGCCTTATCTTTCCCTACCAGCAAAAATGAAATAATATGCTGGGAAAGCAACGTAATAACACAGCTGTACATTTCTCTGATGAGAGACTCTGCATGCCCTCAGGGCACCACCACCTCTTGCACTGTCCCATCCTGGTGGGATGGATATTCTTTCTTTTATACCAAGCTCCCCCGACTGTACTCCTACAGACACCATTTCCAGTGACATTCCTCCCAGCCTGCAGCAGCTAAGGCACAGTTTGGACCTAACCTGGGCAGCAGGAACAGAAAAGGAGGCCAGGCTGTCTTTAGGAAATCCAAGCCACTTTGCATTTCTGCCACCAGAGCTGGCTTGCAGCAGCCATGAGCCCTCTGTTTCTCTGGAAGATGGCGGTCAGAGACGCCTCTCCAACTGCACAGCCTACGTCCTCTCCTTGCACTCCAACTCTGTGCAGCAGATGACATTGTGTTGCCTGTGATCAATTTACTTATGAGCTTTGGAGGTAGCTCTAGCACTCCATATTCATGTTGTCCCAAAGTGAACAGTCTCCTTGAGATGATCTTTCAGGACTAAAGCAAGGTGTTCTTGTTCAGCTATGCAGCCCTAACTCAGCTGGCCTTCTGGGTCATTTGTCTGTGCCTAAGTTCCTGAGGATAAATGGATAAAAATACATTTAAACCCACCCCAATCACCACCCTGAAACACCACAGCCAGGAAAGATACTGTCTGGACCTTGGCCTAAAATAGCAGTTTTCAGGGAGGTGAAAATAACTCCGTGCTAAGCTAAAATTTTAAAAGCATTGCTCCTGAGGCTCATCTTTGACACTTCCTTCTCACCTGGCCTGATATTCCTATAAACTTCATTTCCAGTGCTCTCAGACAGCTCCTTCTAGCCCTCAACCCTCACCACCTCAACCCATGGTGACTGAGAGGGAACACCGAATTCAAAAGTTTACACTAAATATTAGCTGTCTGAATCTGGCCGTGTCAGGATCACCATCTGCTTCAAACACGTTTTTGCTCACCCTCTTATTAAAGCAGAATCAAGAGCTGGAGACAAATCCAGATGAAAAATCCTAAATGTAGGGGTGTTTGGATTCCTTTTCCTTCTGAATTATGTGGCAGTTCCTCATTGCACTGCACCATACAGGAGGCATATGGTGGGTCTTTTCCATCTTCTACTCCAAGGATTCAGACCTTACCCCATCCTCTACCAGGAGAGGGCCTTGCTCAGCACATCTTCACATCACAGACAACTAGAGCACAGACAGGCATGGAAGAATGATTTAAATTATTTGCATTTTCCCCTTTTAACTAATTCACCCAATGCACAAACCAGGAGAGCAGAGGAATATCTGCAAACAGACTGTGTCTGAAAGTTCGTTGACAGGAGGCTGAGAAAAAAGTTACCAAATAAAAGTTAGGAGAAAAGAAATTTCTTGTGCAAAAGATTTCAAGACAAGAAGGAAAAAGCCTGGTAAAGTACTGAGGCACTGGGACAGCACGGGACAGGCCCAAGCCATGGTTTCCCAACAGCCATGGCTTGGCTGAATGAGCCCAGCCAGGTAAAAAGTAAGTAGTAGGGTGATCTCAGACAGGATCTCCACAGGGTAGGGAGAAAAGTAGAAGGAACAGACACAAAGTTTCTCCTTTTCCAAGGTTTTTCTGCATTTATAGAAATCCTGGCTGCTGTGGAAGGAGAAGAAAAACTTCAAAAAGAAATTGAAACCTGGAAGGGAATCAAGGGAAGAGAGGACTGTATTCCCAACTAAAAAGAGTCAACCAGTGGGTTGCTCCCAGCAGCATAAATTAGCTACTGTGGAGTTCTGTCATGGCATGCTAGATTTCTTCCAGGACAGAAGAGGCTCACAGAAACCTGGTCCATGTACAAATATCTGTGCAAACCTGTAATCTGCAGTGCAGGTATGAGGTGCAGACATCTCCCCAGTGATGTTCCTGAAGGGCAGAAGAACACCATTAGGCATCAGTTAAACCTTTTTGTTGCTGCAAAGTTTTTAAGATCCGGAGAGATGAAGGCTGCGGTCCACCATCATGTAGATGTGCCAAGAAATGGATACATTTACTGAAAACAGCACTGAGAAGAGTCTTTACAACCGCAGAAAAAAAATCTAGAGCGTGAAAATGCTAAATTTATTCTTCAATTTGGGGGAAAAGGGCATATCTGGAAGCAGAAGCCATATATTGGGTTGCAAATCTAACCAGAGCCTGCTTACCTTACTAGCTTTCGTAGACTCCTTACAAATACCTGGTGGACCCTCAGCTAGTAATGAAGCACAGAATAAAAACTACTAATTTTAACAAAATGTGTTACTGAGTAAACTGTTTTGGGCTGAATGTAATCCCTTTTGACAAAAGGAGGTCAGACTCTGAAGTCCAACAACCCTCTCTGACCCAGCGACCTGTGAACATGTTGGTGAACGTGGAGTACGAGCCCCTTGTTCTGCTCTGCTCCAGTCCCAGTGTCACACCAGCACTGCACCCTCCGGCTGGATCTCTCCGTGGAGGCGTAGCCCATTTCCAGCCTAATTAAAGAGTGATGTATCTGCCCAGACACTGTCGGAAAGGAATGACTGGCTCCTTTGTGCATGCATTTTCCACATGCTTCTCCTACATGTTGGGTGTGTCTGGTTTGTAAGTTCCCATGCGGCTCGACTGAAATTACAGCGTAAGTATTCCAGCAGAAGTACGGCAATACCCGCTGACGTGTTTCAGTGAGGGACAGACTTGTAGACACAGAAGAGAGGTATGGGAAACAAAGAAAACCTTGAAGTCAGGAAGTGTAAACTGGAAGCAAGTGAAAGGGTTGAGTCACGTCAGGAGACAGCCACAAAACAATGTCACACAAGATGTTAAGAGAGAAAATGAAGAATAACCAGGTGGCATGGCCAGTCGCAAGCTATTTCGAACTGTCTCCAAGCGAAGTGGAGATGATCTGAGTATGCCCAGTAAGGCAAGATCTGTAAAAAATGGATGGTCTGTAAACCGACTAGGACGTTTGAAGGAAAACACAACTTTGCAGGACAAGGAAGCAGTGCAGTGCGAGAAGCCAGCTTTCAGAATCTGAGCTGTTTGGCATTTTCACCTGAAACAGAAAGGTTATTTCTCCATTTGCCATGCCTGCAAATTTTACTTGGGTTTTAAAATCAGACTGTGGATGCTGTTTTTAGCTCTTCTTCAAGATACACACGTTAACATGCAAAGGAGACTCAGCTTCCAATGAAACCTGTTTGGCTGCACCTGCAATAATTACAGGATAATATATAGTTTTGCCAGTGTAGTGAATAAATGCACTTCACCTAACACACTGGTAAGAGAATATGCTAGACTGAGACGGAAGTACTTTTACCTGCTCGGTTGCCTGATCAGAATAGGGATTTAATACAATGTTTGTTTTTAAAGGCTTTCCTGAGCACCTGGACACCTCAACACCACCACTGGAGGGCAGCAACGCCCAAGGCAGCATTCACCAGCCTACGTTTGGGAAACGTTTCCTGAAAACCCAAACGCGAGAAGACGACCTCAGCAAAGAAATGGAAATAATTAGAAATAATTTTCTGCTACCCAGCCGAAAATATGTAAAACAGTGCAGTTCCTCCTGTGCAAAAGACAGTACTGCGGTATCATTGCCCTTGCTTTCCCGTGTCTAAAAAATGGCACCTGGAGTCTGCACGACTTGCCCTGTTTTCAGAAAATGCTAAAAACATAAAAAAATATTTGGAGTCTTGATGCATTCTAAACCCAAAGGATTTGTGAGTTTTTTGAAATCAATATATAACCCAAGACTATTTTGTATATTTTTTTACATACATAAATATATATTTGAATTTTATTTACTTTTGATATGTGTATAGAGATACATATTTCCAAATGAACCCATATAGTTGCATTAATATAATGGCAGTGGCATGTTCAGCATAATTTTTAACTTATATTTTTATTTTTAAGAGTGTCCTGAATTTCATCATTTCAAAGAAACCTTTCAAATATCAAGTGAGTAGAATCAGTTTAGTGAGTCCTCCCTCTGTAAGGAAGTCCACTGACATTAGTAAGGATTTTGGGGTCACCTGGAAGACAAATGTACGAACATTTCTGCAAGCTGTTTTGATTTAGTGAAATGATGCTATTATTAGTCCAATATTTACACATTTAAGGAATACATATTGACAATAATTTCACATTATAGTTCATCAAACACAGCTGTCTACTGCTTTAAAATATATAAAGACTATACTGGCTGACTTACCAGCCCAGGTCATAACATCCATCTATACTTTAAAAATATGAGCACGGTAAATAAAACTGCAACGAAACATGCTATGTTTATAAAATAGTGTAAGATACAGTTCCACTCTGCAATGTAGCTATGTACACATCGCCTCTTACTCAGTATTTAAGCTCCCTGATTGCATTCAAATCACATCTGGCCATTTTATATACAAATATGTTCTTTTACTGTCGGCCTTAGAAAGCTAACAAGCGGAAAGAAGGAGCTAGGCTTGCCTTATCCACAGCGTCATTTGGTACTTGGATGCCTGAACAAACCACCCCCCATGACTGCAAGCTGATTTTGCTAGGTTACAGCAGGAAGGACCTTTTCTGAACATGTTACTACCAGAAAAAAGCATGGGTTTGGACAACAGTTGATCTTATAAGAGTCCTCATGGGATAACAGGGAATGTCTGGGAACCACCTGGGGAGTGTGAACAGAATACAGAAAAGCAATACAATCCTGACAAGACACGGAGACTACTTTTAAGAGTGGAATAATCCAGGCTTTAGCAGAACTGATGATTCCTCTAAGGTGTGTGACGTAGGGTGCGTCTACCTTAGCAAGTAGCTTTGTGCACTGGGAGAGGAACTGCAGTACAAAAAAGTTGCTGCTCAGGAGACAGTGTCCACTCTGTAGGCATTTTGAGATGTTTTATTGCAGACTAGCTTTCACCTGGTCCTGTACATTTAGAGCCCATCAGCTGGTAGAGCCCATGAGGCAAGCTCCTGGAGAGCTTAGCTTCACATTAGTTTCCTCCAAAAGAAATCCCGCTGTGCTCCACGCTGCACACACAAGCACACAAAGGGAGGCCTGCAGGAGTCACTTCAGGTCCACACACCCAATCCAAATCAAAACGTCAGCATAAAATCCAACCTGACATGGTACAGAGGGGAAATACGAGGTAAAATCTCTGGTAGAAATCACACACGGCAGTTAGAGAAAGTGTCTACCTTTGGAGAAGTTACACCTACAAAAGCAGGCTAGTTTCTGGTTGTTTTGTTTGCTTGTTTGTTTTTTTAACATTTCCTACATGCATGAGTCTCTTTTCAGCCTTTGGAAGTTGAGTATGTTAGAATGGTGATAAACAGTATGATATATATGCAAATTGTTCTTAATTTTTATAGTGTTTATATGGAAATGTGAATATGTGTGCGACTTAAACAGCTTTACAATGCGAACAGTGGCATGTATTTTTTAAGTTTATATGACTAAATGATGATGTCATAAAAATAGAAATCTTACGAAAAATATACCAGTGTCATATGGGAAACAACTGCGTATAGCTCTGGACCAGTGTTTAAGTTGTCTCTTCTGATCTGGTATTTGACTACTGGGCAGATGGATCTCACCTTCACTTCCAGATTTCATGGCGGGTTTCTGGATGGCAGTTGGAAAAAAAATCCCAGTTTTTAAACTGAGATGATCTGCTTGGCAAGTTACTGAAAGACAGTAAAGATGAAAGTACAGAAAATTTTTTCCACAGTCAGTTTTTACGTACATCTATATACTGTTTTAAACAAAAGCATCTGCTTTACTGCCACTACTCTAAGGCTTTCTTAAAGGCTGGGAAAGGATTCTTTTTAAAATGCTGGATTTTATTAACATTCCATTTAGCAAGCAGATGTTACAATCAGTTGTAAAAGCACATGATGAGAAAAGCTGGAATTCTGATATAGAAATGTGTCAAAATGTGGATGCCCCAACCTGCTTTTAAAGGCAAGGACACGCCTGTGTGCCCACACAGAAACAAAGCTGTGAACCTTTTCTACAGGAAAACACCAGTACCTGGTCCTGCCCTTGGCAGATGTCAGTGATTTTTCTGCCTTGCTTTAACCTCTGGAAGAGGATATTGCCGATTTGCCAGGCTTTTCCTTGGGCAACTTTCCCTTTTTCACAGGGAAACTAAAAACACGGCAGTGCCTCCGAGTCTAATTTGATGTCTTATTCCAAACGCAGATTTTTGAGAGCTGATAAGCTAAAGCGTGTGACGCTGCGTAGCCACAAGCCCACGTCCCTACAAACACTGGGTTTTCAACCTCCACGGCTGCTGTGGGGCTTGCACCCCACGCCTTTTGCTTATCTGCCCGTGGAACGACACGTGCCAGTGAATTATAACTATTTTTGCGATGGTTATTTTCCGTGAAGTACCATGCCAGCGCTGTAACGTTGCCCACCTCCACTTCCAGCCCCTTCAATCCCCCTTCGCAGTGACCCCGATGGAGCCCAGCACTCCCGACAGCGATGGAGAAGCCCTGGGGCCCGCAGTCAGGCTCCTTCACGCTGAGCACGATGCAACGGGCAGGACAAAAAAGAAAAAAAAAAAAGAAAAAAAAGGAGGCAGACAAGCAGAAAATGCTACGCCAGGCCGGTTGCTAAGGAAAACATGGCCCCGCTGCAGCAGGAGCAGGCGGCTGTTGTTAGCAACCGGCGTACACAGCCGGGGGGCTGGGGCAGGCGGAGGGGGAAGATGGATGGTTTCTCGGGCTGCTGATGAACTACCCCGTCCTCCAGCCCTCTGCCCTCGCCTCTACGGGCGGGCGGCGTGTGGCAGCCGGGGCAGAGGGGGAGGATTTGTCCCCTTCCCTCGGCTGCCATGCCCACGGCCTGCACCGGAGCCTGACGCCGGACTCCTGGAATGCCTAAATCCCCTCAGAAGTTTCAAGCCAACATTTAATTTCGTTTCTTAGCCATTCATACAGCTCCCCTGCTTTAAAAGGGCACAAAAAGCTACTTATTTCGACAGGGCAGAAAGCGGGTAGGAGCCTCACGGAGACACGGAGTGCCGCCCTCAGTGCTCCAAGGGCGCCCGCACCATGGCGCGGCGGCGGGAAAGCGATGAGGGCTTCCGTGAGGGAGCCCGCGAAGGGGAGCAGCGGGGCTACCGCCGTCACCCGGCTCCGGGGCGGCGGCGGACGGAGCTCAGCCCCGGGCGCCTCCGCTCCGCCCCCGGGGCCCGCTGGCCCGGCCCTTCCCGCCCACACGGTCGCTGGGCAACGGCGGCGGGCGGCTGAGGGGAGCGGGCCCGCCATGGCGGAGCGCAGCCCGCTCCCCGGCACCCAGGTAACGCGGCGGGGCTGGGCCGTCCGGGCACCCTCTCACTCGGAGAGCCGTGACGGCCGCCATCGAGGGATCTCTCCCCATCCTATCCCAGGCCTGAAGCGCTAACATCCCCATGCTCTTTCCTCAGGACATCTCCCACTTGCTGGCTGGCACCTTTGAGGACCTCTACACCAGAGATGTTATCGGGGTGGACATGGAGACAAACTGGATCAAGTCCCGAGGAGGAGACGATGTTTATCATGAGAGTTTTACGGAGGAGCTGCAGAAGGTACAAGTCCAGACCGAGTCAGAATTTGGAGCTCTGCACAGCATTCATTGCTGCTTCGTAATTTATAGGTCTTCTGTAAAATGAAAGGCGTGGGGGATCCTAGAACTGACATTTGAGTGAAAATTTACTTGGGCACAGTTTCCCACAGAACCTTTCATATATGTTAATTTTCACCACGTGCTCCTTCATGATGTTCTCAGCTCTGGTTGGCTTTCCAGACACAGTAAAACCAGTAGCCCGTTAAATATCTGTTCTGCTGGCAGACAACTTCTCCCTCTAACTGCCAGTCCATGTACTAGACTTCGTATCTTGCAATAAAGTATTCTCATGCTGCATTTTGAAACCAGATGCCACAAATATTACTTACATGCGCTTACCTTAGTGGTGCACTATGACAGGTAATCCGTGAGCATTTGCAATGCTATGTGGGAATCTTGGATGAAATCGACAGTAGAAATGCAAAATACTTGTAATCATTATTGCTCTGATGGCTATTGTCAGTGTATAAAAGTAAAGGCTGTTGCTGGATGATTTGAGCAACATTTTATGTCATCATACCCTCTCAAAGGTTATCAGACCCAAAACATTTGAAGTTTTGTGTTTCTTCTGAGCCATGAATATATCGACGGAGACAGTATGTTCTGAGTAATAAATGTGAATACTTACAAAATGGACTGCTTGGGTAAGATTCATTTCAACTGGCAGTAGAGGTCTGTAACATGTATGTTACAGCTGAACTACTCACTCAAGGCTCTCTAAATCATCAGGAAAAAACAGAAAAAAACTAACCCACACACTTCTAGGGCACAATCCATCTGATGCATTTTAGGCATTGACTTTGGCGCAGAGTGGAATTGGATCCTGGATTCTAGTGACAGTGGAGGGATCCCAGATTGAGCAGGGCAGGAGGAAGCGTCTCCTTTTAGCTGAGATGCATCCTATCCTTTCTATTTAAAAATTTAAATTGAAATATTTAATTCTATTAAATGAGGTTAAACCTTGTTACAGAAAAGTTCTACAGTAGGCTCAGTTAGGGTACAAATGCTCTTGAGACCAAAGTCTATCACTTTCCTTTGGTGTTGGTCTTGTATGTCTCTGTGCCTCTGCTGTATTCTCTTTAACTTAGATTCCTGCCTGTTTGAGGCAGGATTTTTCTTTTCGAGTTGTGCTTGTAAAGCACTTACCACACTGGGCAGAGTGATCCAAAATATATCAGGAGGAGTGAAGTATCACTCACAACTGGGATATTTTGGAGTTTTAGAAATCTTCCTGGTAACTAGGAGGGAACATTCACTTTATATTTATTCCTACACTTACAGACAAAATACAGTGCAGTAGCTACTGTCCACAGAAGGTTTCAGACATTTTTCTTGTCCTGAGAGGGTCTCCTTGTCTTTCACACATTTTTCTTGGGTGATGCTTCTTACCCTGCATAAGTGATAGGAATGACAGTGTTTTAGCAGGCCACTTGAAGCTTATAAAGTAATGATGTTTTACCAGGCTATCTCAATTTACCCTTAAGGAAAACACTTGTTTTCAAGTAGATCTTTGATAATTTGTGACATCTCAAATTACACTCATTTCTCTACATTCACCCATGCCCGTGGCAGCTTCTTGCGGAGTATAAGCACCGACTGACAGAAGCTGACGTAGTAGAAGAGAACATCATTCAGGCCCAGGAACGAGCAAAAGCTGAAGAAGAAAGGGCCCTAAACGAGCTGAAGGCAGATGTAGGGGAAGATTTCCACAAACTGGAGTTGCCACCAGGTGAGGATTCTGGAAGTACTGTTTCTCCCCAGTGTGTGCTTGTGTTACCTGGAAACCAGTGCAACATTTGTCTGAATCACTGGTAGGACTGACACTAGGGTCAGTGAGCATTTAGTTTGGCTTCACATCAACACAGCAACTTTGAAGGATTTTGTGCAGAGATTCAAGTAGAGTAACATCTGTTTAACACTAAGAAACTAAACAATCCGGTCATTTTCAAGGTATTAAATTTGCAATTAATGGCTTACCACCTAATTTTATTACAAGCATACACACCTTGATACGGCAGCAACAACCAGATTCATTGTTTCTCCAATGACTGCATAGCTGGGTTTGAACTGAATTTGGAGTTGTGGAAATGAATGTTCAAGTCTTGGTATTAGAATACCAGACTGTTTCTCTATCCAAAAGTGTTACCAGACAGTGATGAGTTATAAAGACAACATTACTTTGGGCAGATCGAGTTAGTGTATAATAAGGGGCGAAGCTTTTGCATTTTTCTTTATTAGTTTTTTAATGTTTTACTGTTGCAGTGGCATCCTCTTTTAGGTGGATTGTGGATAATGAACTTCTCAGAAAAAATCATTTAACCTGCCCTGACGATTACATCACTGATAAATTACCTGTTACTAGAGCACCAAAAGGTAACTTTTAAAGCAGAGAATAATTTAGACTTTTTAGAACACTCTAAGAATTGAAGCATTAGAGGATGTAGCAGATCTGAATAGATTTTTATAGTTTTCTGTCAAAGCAGAAGGAACTCTAGTATTACAGGCATAAAATTCCACTAAAGGGACATTGTCAAAATAAAATTGATAAATTAAAAATTCTCTCTCTAGAATTAATGTGTTATTGAATTTAAATGTGCTTAAATACAAAATTTAATGGTGGTTGCACATTAGGTTACCGTTCATTCCATCTGACAAAAATTATATTAATTGTGACTGTTCTGCCTCTATTCAATTTCATTAGCACAAAGCTGCAACTATGTCAGTTTAATCTGCAAATTTCAGTAAGAAAAATCTTTTGGGCAATGTAAAGACTTCTTTACTTCTTTTACTCGTGTGTGAGTCAAGGTGGAAAGTTTTAGTGTCATTAAAAGGAAATTTTTCAGTCAAGTCAAAACAAACATTTCAGAGTAATCAACTTAGTCACAAATTCCAAGATTTGGGGGGGTGGTTTCCCTTGTAATTCCAAACAAAGCCAAAAATCTAACATCTCAGTTTCCTCTGAGGTGGCAATTTTGTTTTCTAACTATAGGAACATGGGACTAGCTGGTACATCCTGTTTATGACAGTTTTCTGACTGTCATAAGTCCATCATATAGATCTTTTTGTAAACTGAACAGGACAATCTAAGTCCTACTCATTTGTAAGATTAACATAGCTTTCTGAGAGTGATATGACTTTCTTTGTATATTGCTTGTTTAGCTATTATTTCTAAAAGCTTTCTTATTAAAGCACTAATCTTCATTTTTGCAAAATAAATGTTCTAGTTTAGCCTCAGTTGGCAACAAAGAACCACGCAGTTGCTCTCTCACTGCTTCCCCCCCCGATGGGATGGGGAGGAGAATCATAAGGAAAAGGCAAAACTCATGGGTTGTGATAAAAACAGTTTAACAGAAAGTCAAAGGGAGAAGAAAATAACAACAATAATACTGATAAAATGAATGTACAGCATGCAATGTTCTCACCACCCAATGCTCAGCTTGCTCCTGAGTAGCAGATCCCCTTCCTTCAGCCAGCTCCCGACTTAAATACTGAGCATGACATCCCATGGTATAGAATATCCCATTTGATTGGCTGGTTTGGGTCAGCCCAACCAGCTGCTTGTGAAAATTAACCCCATCCTGGCTGAAGCCAGGACATTATCCACCCTTATTCTATACTATCTACATCATGCCCAAGGTCCACACATTCCAATTTACTACTATCACTTTTCCTGTTAATACACACACACACAGACACACACACACACACACACACAGAAATATCATTCCCTTACTCTATGGACCATCCCTCTAAAATGTCCATTGAGTTCATTTAGTGCACGATGTTGGGCTCCATCTGTTACAGCAGGCTTTTAGGGCAGGAGAGGTGACTTGTGATGTTGGATGGTCTCGTGCTGCATCTGGAGCTCGCAGCTGGTTTTATCAAAGTTCGTCCTTTATTAATCTGGATGATTCTTACTGTAATACCATTGATATGACATATAGCAACTATAGTACTGATCACATACCGTGGCGTGGTTATTTAGCAATTAACATAACATGATTTAATTTATTTGCTGTTCTCACCCAAAAATCAAATCCCCATGAGGTACACATTGGACTTCCCCATCCTTCTGCGTTACCCACCAAGTGCACCCAGCTCTCTGAGCAAAAGCAATCCCACGGACAAATGTCAATATATGCATAATATATGGATAAATGCAAATTAATTTCTAGAGGATTTGAAATGTATTTTTACCATCAATGGGACTAAAATAAATTAATACAGAATCGCAGAATGGCAGGGGTTGGAAGGGACTTCTGTGGATCATCTAGTCCAACACCCCTGCTGAAGCAGGGCCACCCAGAGCAGGCTGCACAGGACCTTGTCCAGGCGGGTCTTGGATATCTCCAGAGAGGGAGAATCCACAGCCCCTCTGGGCAACCAGGGCTCCATCACCCTCAGAGTGAAGAAGTTCTTCCTCATGTTCAGACGGAACTTCCTGTGCTTCAGTTTGTGCCCATTGCCCCTTGTCCTGTCGCTGGGCACCACTGAAAAGAGTCTGGCCCCATCCTCCTGACACCC
>Ga0065711_1046776_pt1 | contig 12706 bp, 9 predicted proteins | sample Hoacrofraction12_FD_59098 | JGI IMG/M metagenome (GOLD analysis project Ga0065711, IMG submission 59098) | Hoatzin crop microbial communities from Cojedes, Venezuela - Epithelial fraction 12 v2 (version 2) | ecosystem: Host-associated > Birds > Digestive system > Esophagus > Crop | place...
CTCCATATAGCCAGCCTATATTCACCAGCAGCATAGCTAGGAGCTCCCTGACATTACTGCCCTCCTTTCAGCTTTGATCACCAGAATACTGCAAGTGTTGCTAAGGCCTCACACTACTCAGTTCTCCCACCAGCTTGCCCCCTTCAAGAAAAAAAAAAAAAGGAAAAAACCTCAAGAAAAATCTTCATCCATATGGAGTCCCTTGGTGAGTGCTAAAAATAGATCTGCAGTGAAAAGGCCAACTAAAGTGGCCAAGAAGGATGTTTCTTCAAATAACATTACATTTCCTGCACAACAGCTCTTTCTCCCACCTCCTGCAGCCTGCATAAACAAGTACGTCCTCATACGACTGGAAATTATATCATCACCTCCCATCAGGTGTTTTGGGATAGTGAGCTCTGGCATGGAGGAGGAGAGAAGATGCTCAGAGACTCCAGACAGGTCACAGACCACCCTGATCCCTCATTGGCATCAGTCGTTTCCCTCAGTGCCTGACAATGTAAAATTTGAGGGTTTGTAATTGAACCAGCCCCTCCTGCCTCCACCCTAATCCCTCGACCCTTCCTTCTCCAGCTTCCCAAAAGGAAATGGGATTTTGAGCATTACACCAGCCCCACTGGGTGCCGGGAGCAGCCAGGTCAGCATTCACATGGGCTACACACCACACATCTCTGTACCATCGTCACATAATTATCTCTTGCAAAAGATTTGCTGGACTCTCACCCACAGGCAAAAATAAGAACATGGTAAACTTTTTCTGTCTTCCCCTACTGGCCTATCCTTAGCATAACAATTAAATATTTATGTGTTTTAAAACACCTAAGTGGCTGATACTTCTTCAGTTTTGCACAGATAGAAGACTGAATTGGAAGTTTATTTATGCTGCCTCTCATTCTTCAGCAGAAAATAAATTTTTAAAATGCTTTCTCAGTCCTGTTACATGGGCTTACAGGGAGAAAAGGACAGCCACGATTTTGCATCTCTGTTCACCCGGGAGCACGCTGGCATCTCGGACACGTCCCGGCAGTGTCGGTCTCCCTGGGAGATCCTCAAGGCTGGTGCAGCCCTCGGCTCAGGGATGCTGCTCCTGGAGGAGTCATGCTGTTGAAGTGACTACAGCAGAGGGACAGGCAATTGCACGGGGACCACCGGGTAGGGGACAGGACAACACAGCAACGCAACCGGCAGCACTGAACCTAGACCCACCGTCAGTACCTCCCACCAGAGCCCAGCGGAGCCACAAAGCCACGCAGGGGCAGGGAGAGGCCCTCGGCTACCCCAGCATCTCCTCAAATGAAAAACATTCACAACGTGCTTCTTGCAGTGCTGATGCTGAGGTATTTTCAGACCCAGTGCTCGGAGCACAGCATTATCCCTTTCTGCAGCCCAAGCATGCGCTTGTGGCTAAAACCAGGAGCACGGCCTGGAGGTGGACTGCAAACTGTTCTGAAATATGCTTATCTGGAGGAAATTAATGGTGATAGAAAAATAACTGTGTTTCATGCATATTGATGGTATAAAACAACCCATCAGTATAGGGCAAGATTTGTTCTGTAATTTTGGCACGGACACTAACAGATTTTCAGTGCAGTGTTTGCACAGCAAAAAAAAAAAAGCTTGGTTCTTTCATTGATTTTACTCTACTTTATGCCATCCTTACCATGCAAAGTCCAATTGTCTGGTAGAAATATGTCTGATGAGAATAGAGGTAGCAAGAGGGAATAAACCCACATATGCCTCTCAAGCTGTTCCTACAGTACTTTCCAGTTTTATATACAGAGCTGCACAGAAGTGGTGAAACAAGCAGGCTAAACTATTAATTACTTAGTTCTGTGATAAAGGATGTAAACCTGCAGACGTATATTTATGTAAATGTACATGTATGAGCAGGTTGCTCCGCACTTTTCACACATACACAAACATTCGCAGAACCCTGTTGTCAGACAGTCCATTTTTTAGCAACTATCAATGAAACAGCCATTTTCTCTGCAGGGCTGGGAAATACATGGTTCTATTTTCACCAGAGATTTATTCAGTTTCATAAGAATTTTAGAATTAAGCATTTTGACATGCTCAAGATTTCCAGCCAAAAAATAGTGAATTGAAGTGGAACACAGCATTCCAGCTTTTGTTCTGAAGCTGGACGGTTTCTAGCAGCTCCAAGCACACCTCCTTTTTCTTTTCTTTAAAAAAACCCACAAACTTCATTGCACAAAGTTTTCAGACATTTTTTATCATCAAAAAAATCCTAAATAATTTTTTTTAAAAAAAACGGGAGAAGTGTTGTTGACAAAGTGCAACACTGAAAACACTCTATTTATGAATCAAATTTAGGGTGGTTCCCGCCAGCTCTGCAGTTTCAGGGTTGAGTCTATATCCATTAATTCCTCTTGGCAAACCTAGCATGCTAGTGATACCAGAAGAGAGTGAAAAGAGGACATGGATAGTAGCGTGGTGAAGAAATTATTTCCCATAAGTTTGTGTGGACAACAATCTTGCTAAACCAGAGAGTGAAAAGAGGACATGGATAGTAACGTGGTGAAGAAATTATTTCCCTTAAGTTTGTGTGGACAACAATCTTGCTAAACCAAACCTGTGATCTAAAGTGGCTTTACTTGACTGCACGAAAGTCCTGAGCTTTCAAAGCATTTTTTTGAGGGAGACTAGCTGAGGAAAAAACATTTGCAAGCAAAGGTTTGGCAAGATCAAGGCCCTAAGCAGTTCAGTGCTCAGTTCTAAGGGTGACTATGTGGAAGCTTAACTTGCAGGACAGAAACCTGCAAAAACTTTTGCGGGTTTCCTTTGTGCACTGGCTTGCACAGAACTGTCACAAAGGAAACGTCTGCAGAAACAGAGCCCAAAGAAGCCATCATCATTGCCCACACAGCGTCACAGCAAGGAGGCGATTACCCAACTTGTCTGATTTCTGATCTAACCATTTTAAAAGCCCTGCTTGCAGTGTCTACTCCAGCACTTCCAATGTCAGTTATTTAAAATAATTACAAAGCAGTCGTTCAAAGAAAACATTTAAGAAAAACAAGTGGAAACTGAAATTTCTTTTATTTATAAATCTTTTGTTTTGCACCAGTAAATTCAAGATTTTATTCATCACCAGAATTGGAACCATATTTTGTGCAATCTGAGATTCCCACATTCAGGACAGCCTAAGACCTTGCACTTCAAGAAAAAGAACAAAAACACTAAGTGACACAGGACACAACAAAAATCAGGAAAGTTGGCAATACCGCCCTGAGAAATTTGCTAGAGAAGCAGAGGCATTAGAAGTCCAAAATAAGACAAATTAAATGGGGGGGGAGGGGGGAGGAGGCGGAATAACAGTGAAATGAAGAGTCTTCCTTTAGGAAGCCGTGTTTGGCTAACAGCTCCATAACCACCATTTGAAAGAGTCTTCCTTTAGGAAGCCATGTTTGGCTAACAGCTCCATAACCACCATTTGAAACTGTGCTTAGTGAGTGGCTGATAACCCTGCAACACCGTATGGTGATTGCCCTTTAAGAAAAATAGATGTTTCCACAGATGGTCAAGACAGTACACAGCCTCCGAGGTCCCCGTCTGCACCCTTCCCACAAATCAAGAGCACCAACAGGCAGATACATCACGGCCTCTTTCATGATACACCTTGGCTCTGCAGCACGCTGGACCAGTGAAACTGGTTCTACACGCCCTGGGAAAAAATGACAGCTTCTACTTGCAAGTTGCACTGATCATAAAAGGTGGAAGAAGCTTCCATGCACGCCCAAACCTGCCTCTCTCAAAATGCCTGCACACCCAGCACAGCAGGGGAGAAGCTTCAAGGAGCACTCCCGGCCACTCTCTAGGTCGCTCTCCAGCCCAGCTTGGTGTGCAAACCCACCAGGTCACAGGTGGGGACACTGCCTCTCCTGTGCCCAACTTCGTGATGTCCTTGCTGTGCAGCTGCCTGCCCTGCCTTTCATGCTGCTTCTTCCTCCAGCCCCCTCACCCTCCTCCTTTTGAAGGATTGGCCTCATTCTGCAAACAGGAACAGAGCGTCCAAAATGTGGCAAGGGGCCAGCTGTGCATTGCCTTGAGGTAAAAGCACATAACTGTTTTTCCTGGAACACGCTCCAAATTTCACACCCTTTTTTCCCCCTACAAATGTGGAAACGAGGAACAACTGCATGTACAAAAGGGTATTTTCACACATGCAGACAAGGCATGCTAACACGCACTGCGCTGCTCGGCATGTCCTTCCCAAACCTAAGCATTACTCACCTTTGGGAGACCAATTACAAAAAAAAAAAGTCTTAAATTGCCAAAAACCCCATTTCAGCATGTTCTGCCCTACCAGGTGGCTACCTACGCTCTTGAAACTCCTTTTGAGCCCCCACAAGCCATGGCAGCCAGAGTTACACAAGCACTAGACCAAGGGTGATGGGGTGAGGGCAGAGGGCTACCATCTCTCCATCAGCATCACCGAACTCTGCGGCACATGGCAGCGAAGCCCCTGCACAGCCCAGCAGTCATCTCCATTCCCACCTAACATCCCAGCCTGGACAAAAAAACACCAGTGCTACTGTGCTTTCAGAGGATCAAAAATGTAATTCCTGGCCTTGGCTCTGCCAGATTTCACACCTGAGCTCTTCCTCCCACCGCAGCGTGGAGCAACACGCGGGTCTTTTGCAAGCACAGGAAGCTAACAGGGTGCTTTGGGCTGGGCAGCACAGGAGAAAGGGAGAAAGCATTCATATACATGACGAGGATGACTAGACAAAAATACAACATCACTTCACCAAAAGGGGAAAAAGAAACCACACAAACCCAAGCTAGCAAGCCACCCCAAGATGAACAAACAAACCTCGTGGCCGAGTTAACCTTTCAAGAAGTGCTGGTCTCAAGTCAGAACTTTACTTGAAAGAGTCTATAAAAAAATAAAGACAAACAAGCAGTGCAAGACGGAAAGAAGCAAACCTTGAAAGCCACAAGGTTTGGGGCCTTAGGCTATTCCTCAATATCCCTCAAAAGTTCCAGGCATTTTGCCAGCACAAGAGTCTACCTTCTAGTGCATCTTCCTTTAACTTTGCTTACATTCAACCTCATACTTTTAGAGTCCTCTGGCTGCTATAGTGATTCATTTCAACGTAAGTAGGAGCCTCCTCCCTAACTTTTGATAGCCATGTTTACTATGAGATTTTTCTCTCTGATTTATTATCAATATTACTGTGGAAAAAAAAAAATTTTACACTTCATAGATAATTTTTTTAAAAAGTCTTCCGAGCACACAATGAACGAGAGTAGAAAGAGCAGCCCACTGTAAGGGTAGTTAGGGTGCTTTGAGATTTAAGTGAAAATGGAAAGGTGTAACTACAACAAGAGAAAAAAAAAAAAAAAACACCAAACAAAAACACCTATGTGGATTTCCCCACCCTTCCCCTGCAATACGCAGCACATGAGACTGTATGATCCATTGATCTGAAACATCGGCAAGGCCGGACTGCTGCGGTATTTACATAGGCGTGGCCGAGGTGTAAGGGATAATAAGAATATCTAGAGCTAAGAAATAGCAGAGGGGTAAAAGAGCAGGGAGCGGGAAGGCACCCAAAGCAGCAGTTCCCCCCTCCTCGCTGTGCCCCACGCATAGGGAAAGGGCCACTGGTTTGTCCTTCAAGATCCACTTAAGGGACACAAGCACCAGCCCCTGTGTCTTATCAATGGGGAAAGGAGGGAGCAAGCCAGCTTGGCTCCCTGTCCTGTCCCCAGCCATGTCCCTGCCAGATGACCCCCTCCTTTCTCCTGAACCCTCCCCAAAGACAAAGGAAACCCCACAGGGTCCCTGCTAAGGGTGGATAGCCTTCTGCTATCCCAGGCCCCGAGAAAGCCAAAGACAAGGCATTTGGAAAGGATGTCTGCAATCACCTTTGGGTTGGAGCTGTAGGCAGCCAGGGACACACAGCCTGGGCTGAGTGGTGAATTTGTGCTTCAGTTTTGAGAGGAGGAAAAGAGGAAGCAGCAGGGAGCAACAGCAGGACTCTTTGACAATCAAAGCACATTTTGTGTAAAATTTTCACAGGCATTTCCAATAATCACAGGGGAAGGGGAGCCTTTAAGTAAGAAACAAAGTTGACCAAAAGTAAAGACCTCCATTTGAAAAACTTAGCACAAAATTTTCCACAGAAAGGATGGGGGGGGGCCTAATACCTAGAAATAAATACATTCTTTATACGTAAACACTGAAAATTTTGTTTTCCTTCTGAAACCAATTGACAGTTTTCAGTTTCAGAATATACTGAAATGACATCCTTCAAGGAAGAGCTAGCACGGAGTGACTTTCAAAGGAATAAAAAGCAGTCCAGCACAAAGATCAAGCAAAGTCCATCCTGCTACAGGAAAACTATGTCCATAGCTCACAAGAGTTGAAATTAGGATGCGGCAAATGGGAATCCAAACATGATCAAAGGGACAACTGAAGAAGACCTAGGTACAAAAAAAATCTTAGAAGATGGTAATGGAAGCAGAGGACCAAAAGGTGAACAGGTGAGATGAGAAGAACAGAAGGAAACTGAACCCAAAGCACAACAAATGAGTAGTTCAGGAATTAGAAACTCTACAGGACCAAGCAAAAGCAATTGCAAAATGGAGATTGCAGCCCCAGGGGCAATCTTAAAACTGATGGGACTGAGGCAATGCCACTCATTTACACTGATGCGTTTTCTGCTGTTTATGGAAGAGATGGGAACTGCAGAAGATATCTAGGACTCTTGCAGAAATTCTTTGTGTTTATGGTTTATGATAAAGAGAGCAATGACACAATCTTTTACATGCACATATGTGTAACCAGCACAAGAAAAGTTACTGTGTGTTTAACAAGCCTGGAGTATATTCAGAATGGTTAGAATTGCCAGCCAGTGGAAGTATTTAGAAGCTAAAGATTAAAAGAGGAAGATCAAGATTTTCAAAGCTGCTTAGACATTCAGAACTGTTAGATGTCTCTTTCAAAGTACCTAAGCAGGTAAGGTATCTAATCCTCACTGAAGTCAGCAGAGCAGGGTGCCTGACTGCAGGCCAGTTTTGCAACGCTCTCAGGCACCACCTGCACAGTCTAGAAGCAGCTAAATCGCCTTGCAGAAGTGTCCTGTAGTCCAGAGTCCATTGGAGGACTCTCTCTTACATGCTCGCCCTTCAGCCTAGACAGCATTTGAGAAAAGAAAAAAAAAAAAAGACCAACAGGCCTGATAAGAGGAGGCTGTACAAGCAGTACCAAGTGATATGGTCATTTTTATTTGTTTTAAAAAAACACCACACACACACACCCCCCACCCATCAAAACACCACCACCACCACAACTCTAGGAGACCCCAAGATGGACTTAATCTTTCTTTCCCAGAAGCTCTACCAGGCTGGCAGGGACCACGAGTGCCTTTCCACCACGGGCACCTGCATCCCACAGAGCTGGCACTGCCCTCTCCTGCTGCTTGCGTTTCACAACTGCTCTACAGACTCTCCCTGCAAGAGGTGCCAGCTTGCAGATAACAGCTCCTCTGAATTCAGGTGGCATACGTGCAGCCCAAACAAGCCAGGTTTCTCTGGAGCTGTCAGGGCCTGATTTTTTGGGAAGGTTACATAAGTACATGCTGAAGGAGCACCCACGCAGCACAGGAACCAACCAACATCCCCCCCCCCCTCTGCCTGCTGCAAGGGATCAGGCCCGCCCGCGGCCAGAGGAGCACGTTGCCTGTCTTACACAAAGCTTGGCTTGCTTTCCATGCTGCTTTAAGCCTCTCATGGAATTGGGGAAGGGAAAAAATTAAGCAGCAAGTAAATTTGAAAGAAGTGCCACAGAGTGACCAAGCCATATATAGCATTATCAGTCTTTCCAATGTGCAGTTTCTCTTCTTTGAAGCATATTAATTCAGCTATGATACTCTTTATGTTAATTATCTACAGTATATAAATATACCCTTTAATATCATTGCTCTTAATTATTTTACAATTTTCCCCCCCATCTTCTCTACTTTAATCTGCAGTCCAACCTCTAACAGCTGTGAATATCTGCAGAATCCCGGTTTTTCCCCCCTTTCTCTGTATCTAGCATTGTCATTTGTGTGCTGCCGTGAATGCAGCAATTCAGAAGTTCCACTGCTAAGGTCTAATCATGGTTCCGTAGGTAAGGTCTGAAAAAATTATAGTGTAATACATAACCAAGACTAGATGAAATAGTCATATCCCTTGCATTTTTCATGTGCTGTGATGCAGTTTGGATCACAGCCCAATTCAAAGGTAGCAAGAAGTTGATCCAATACAACTGACTGGAAAGATAGCAAGCATATAGTGTATATCAAGTGATTAATTTTCAGCATTAATTTTTAAACATTGATTTCAGCTACTTCAGTAGGAAGAAAGCAACTGCCAAGTTCAGTTAATTTTTGTTTTTAATAACTACATTTTTTTCTTAAATTGCTTCTCCTGTAGCAAGTAAACCACTTTGTAATCTCAGTTAAAAATGTATTCTCATCTAAAATTTGGTTAGAAACTACACAAGCCGTAAAGCCCCCAAGTAAAGGACTTAAATTGAAGTGGAACCAATACCTAAACAATAAAATGACAGCAGTACAGAAGTTGCAGAGATAAACTTGAAATTCTTAGTATATATCTAAACAACAGTTGTAGTTTCTAAGCCCCAGACATAATTCCTCACAGCAAGGGGGAAAAGGCAAGTTGAAACATAACAAAAAGCAGCCTGTCAAATGCAAAATAAAAACTTCCCTTAGCTGCTGTTTCTGTATGCTGGGAGCATAAAAATAATCTATGAACAGGGAATGTGACAACCAAAGATGGCTTCAGTGATTGTTAGAGCTAAGAAAACACTTACTTCTGCGTTTTGTTTGGAAATGCTGCTGAGTTTACAACCTGTGTTGGTGCACCCTTATCCAAAGTGTACAGTGTTTTCTTACAGTATCAAATTAATATGTTTTTCAAGTCAGTCCATTACAAGAAGCTGATTCAATCACGCTTTGCTCCAACCAGTCCTCAAAAAGTGCAACAAGTATATGAAAAAACATTTAATTTTTTAAAAAACTTCTTCAACACCAGGCCAAATTAGCCTTTCATAACTCCACTGTAAGTGCAGTGAAAACCCAGAAATTTCAGTGTGAGTTTTACTCAGGATCTACATGCCATAAAGAGGGGAAAAAATAGACCTATTTGATGGAATGGCATATCTCACTGTAAGACACAGTGTCATACAAGTAGGTACCCCATGCATATCTGTCTTTTTTTCTAAAGGAGGGAAAGAAAAGAAGTATTTAGGTTTGGCAGTATTTTTCTTTACTCTCCCTATCATCGTTCCCCTTTATAGCACTTGATCCCCATTTTCCAACAGTCTTTGCTTCAGTGTTCCCACCCCAGTTTCATTCATCTTCCCTTCATTCCTACCGCATTTCTCCATTCACAGCCCTTTGTTATTCCTGCCAGTGCTCTCATTGTAGAAATGGAAATATTTGATTCAGCCTCAGATTTCCTCAGACTCAAGAGAAAAAGCTCAAAATACTCGCCAAGCACCCTGACTTCCAAACCTGATCGATCAACCTCACTCATGCCAGATCCCTCTGTCACTTTCACCATCAAACCCCGCCTGAGGTGCACAAAAACACACAGCAAAGGACTGAAAACCTAACCACTGCCAGCAGCTCCTTGCGCAGCTCCCCATCCTTGACTCCTGACAAAGAGAAAAACCTACTGTGAGGGACAAGCCTGGAAGTTACCTAGGTTGCAGGAGAACAGAAAACCACAAAAGAGAAGCAATCCTGAGTCCATTGTGGTAGAGGAAGACCTCTTCCAGGATTTGAAGAAACTTTTACTCTTTTTCATTGCTGCACAAGAGGTGTCATATGTGCTAGGCCATCTCCTCCTCCTCACTATCTTAAGTTTCCTACTCTTGTCCTGCATCCCATGGCCATTTGACACCACTGTAGCTTCTCCAGACCAGCATTACCTTATGTTGTCAGTACTGGGTTGCTCTAGCTAACCTTGTCAGTGTAAAACTCTAGGTGAACTTTACCTCCAACCCCAGGCAAGGGAAAATGGACTAACGAGCCTCAGGTAAAGAAACAGTGCAACATTGGCTTTTGTACATCTCAGAGGTTCATACCTCTCACACAGTAGCAATGCTTAATATTTACTTTACAAAGACTTATTGTTTATCATCTTGTTTTTACTGTCTACAGTCAACAGTTAAGTGAAATCAGCCTAGATCCTATCAAGAAGTCATGGAACTGGATCCACTCACTTGCTTGAAGATGTGCAAGTCTATAGTTGGTTTAATACATGTGTATCAGAGTACAAGTCCAGGATAAATGTGTCTTAAAGTACTCTGAATTAACAAATATAGGACAAAAATCAATAAGCTGTGAAGTGGCACTGCGTGAAGAGTTATGGGCAAATTCACTATAGAAAGGGAACGGCATGATATGAGGCAGAACTTTCCAAACCTGTCCAGCACCTCTTTGTCTAATGTAGCAATATGGATTTTCCTCCCACTTAGCCAACATTTAGATAGTGCTTCTGTCGCATTCACAGTACCCGGGTATTTCTTCAAGAGGGACCCTGCTCACTGAGGTCTTCATTGACATTTCAGACAAAGGTCAATTTTGTCTACACTTTCAACAAAAAATAATCTTCTGGCTTGTTTGACAAATCACTACATGCAACATTGTTATAAAGAGGTTGAATACCAATGGTAGCAACAAGAGAAATACAGAAGAAAATACACAAGCAAGGACTTGACGACCAAACAATTAACTTAAGAGATTTATGGGCTAAATTTCACAAGTTAGCATTCACTGCTGCCTAAAAGTTACTCCTGAAAAAAAATGCATTTTCTTTAGAGATTGTGATAGTATAAAAAAGCATTATCATATCTTAGAGAGCCAAAGGTTGGTCAGCATAAGTCATCCTTAGAGACAGAGGATAAACTAATTACTCTCAGAGTCTTCCAATCTGAAAGATTTGGATGAAACACCTATTCACAGATCAGCTACAAAGCCTCTGATGTTTTTCAGATAGCTCATCTGTAGATAAAATCTCATGGCAAACTCACAGCACCGCATCCTGACCTCACCTGTTAGTTGGAAACCATGACACTCCTAAACACATTGTTGGCACATGAATTTTCATTGTGTTCAGTTTGACTTATCCTTTACACATACACATTTTCATCCCACACCCACCAAGTGCCCACGGGACCAAGGATAGACAGGTGACAGCAGGGTCGTCTGCTTCCACCCATACAGCATGAGGCTTACCTGCTCTGCTGCTAAACGTCTCTGTCCTGAGCCTACGTGTACTGGAAAGGCCCAAGAAATTAGCTTTTACCAGCTTTATTTAAAAGCTCATACCAAGGGCTTGGTCTTGCAAGGTCAAAAGAGGGCTCAAGGGCAAGCCCAGCCCCTGGCCTTAGCGACCTGTTCAGATGCTGAAAGTTACACAACTGCCTCAGATTGCCAGAAACACGCCCTAGTGTTGAAGAAAAGAGAGAAAACAATAGTACTGTTTTGCTTTACCAGTCAGTCCATACCCGAGTCAGCTTTCACGATATCATCGGATACGACAAGAGGGCATCAGAAAATTAAAATCTTATCTGGATGAGATCGGCGAATGAGCTAAATTCCAGTGGCCTGTATCTACGAGATCTTCAGCTCACTCATCTTAACAAATAGCATTCACTTTCTTGTTCACCTCTATGCTATTGTTGATCAACCTCCATTTCAATACTTTCAGGTGACTACCACTTCATTCATTAAATACTTACGGCTAGTAACCAACCACTTTGTGACTACAAATAACATCATGTCTCTCAAGGAATCTCAGTGTTTGTGAAATGAACTGTAAACCCTACATCTCTGATCGCTTGCTGAGGTGCAGCAGCAGTTTAATAAAGTGAAGAATGTCTTCACCAACAGACATTATCATAAAAATACAGGTAGATCCCACACCAGCATCACAGGAAAAGCACAAGCAGTATTACTATTACACATGACTTCAGTTTTACTTCTCCTCTAAAGAGACAAACCTGCTCAAGGAAAGTGAACTATGTTGCATGCAGTAAATTTACTGCCCTTTATACGTACATTTCCAAATTAATTGTGTGTTGGTAAATGCTACTCTAGCCATGGCTTTCTGAGGCTTATAAAGTTAACAGAATAATTTGATTGACTTCCTGCATATTAATTCAGAGGGCTGTGCATTATTCAGATGACTTGAATAGATGAAAAAATTATTCTAAACTTCACTCCCATTTCACTGAGACACACTCCCTCCATATAACATTTTAATTTAGTTTTCTGTTGCCACTAGAAGATGCTTCCAGAGGTACTGCACAATTTCAAATGCACTGAAAACTCAGAAGACAATACAGGGTTTGGGCACTTTTGCTTTTTCAGTCTGAAGTTCAATAAATGTTGGACAATGCTTTAGTTCAATTATTTTTAAACATTTCATAATGCCTCCTTTGTGATTTTATGTTCCTTCCTTGCAGAGCAGTAGAAGCCTATCCCGGTTTCAGCTGGGATAGAGTTAATTTTCCTCCCAGTAGCTGTCATGTTTTGAATTTAGTAGAAGAATGTCAATAACACTGATGTTTTTAGTTGTTTCTAAGAAAATCAAGGACTTTTTCCAATCTCCCATGTTCAGCTGCTGAGCAGGTGTGCAGGAGCTGGGAGGGAGCACAGCC
>Ga0065711_1012114_pt1 | contig 12705 bp, 2 predicted proteins | sample Hoacrofraction12_FD_59098 | JGI IMG/M metagenome (GOLD analysis project Ga0065711, IMG submission 59098) | Hoatzin crop microbial communities from Cojedes, Venezuela - Epithelial fraction 12 v2 (version 2) | ecosystem: Host-associated > Birds > Digestive system > Esophagus > Crop | place...
GGGGGCACATCCTGCACCCAGCCCTGCGGGGAGCGAGCCAGGCTGCCGCTGGCTGCCCTCCTCTGCAGGGACCTTGTGCTTCCTGCAGGCACTTGGCACTTCACCTGCCGTGGATGACAGGGGATTCCTCTCCACGAAATACTTTGTAGAAATCTGGTGTTTTCAGGTATCTTAGTGTAGTCTGGAACTGAACAGGCAGAGAGTTCTGCTCTGTTCCCAGCTGGATGTGGCCTGTCTGTTCGTATTCACTGCTGCGCACAGCATTTTATTGAGCTGTGCGATCTGCTAGCGTGACGGGGACACCAGTGACTTGTGCGGAAAATTTTTGTCCGTGAAGTATTTCTATTATTCATTGCTTCCCACTATAATTAAGCAGCTGCCATTCCTCTCGGAAGAGGACTGAGAGGAGGAGGTAACTGTTTGGAAAGCGTTTTGAGGATCTTGGTAGTAACGTGCAGTGTAAGGTCAAAGTTATCATGATTGCTTTCTGCTGCTGCTGTTGTCATTTCACCACCAATATTTCTTTTTCAATAATAATACCGCCAAAATAACTTCTGGTGCACGTGGTTCCAAAACGAGGCCGTCTCTAACCAAAAAACCCCACAAATGTTGTTGACATTCTTGATTTTAACGTCAACGTGGACCCGTCATGCCCAATACCCAAGAGAAGCATCCTTCACCTTCCCGGGAGGGCTTTATACCGCGGGAGGAGCGGGACCCTTCGGGGTGCCCCGCACAGGCCCCTGGCGCGCGGGGCTGCGTTTCCAGCGCTCGGCTGGGAGCCGTTCCCCCGCGCCGTGCGGGGAGCACGCACCGTGCGGGGAGCTGCGTGCTGAGCCCTGCCGGGCGGGTGCGCTGGCCGGGGGTGTGCTGCCGGCTGTAATCACCGCTCTGCGCCGCTGTGCAGCATGAGGCTCTGATTTGCTTTGTTTATTTAATCTCTCGTCACCCTGTAGGCATTTATTTCTTGCCCCAGAGTCACGATTGCTGCTTTAATTATTAGCATTTCCTTTGCCAGCGGTTCCATAGCTTTCGTTCCCTGAGTCAGCAGGGCCTGCTGCAATTGAAAGCCTTGAGTGCTTTACCCCACCGAGACACCACTGCAGCTCGAGGAGCCATTTGCGATGGCAAACCCATTTTTAAGCTCCCAAAACTGAACAGCCTCACTTCAGTAAGTGCTGCTGCCGGGAGTCTTTGCAAATAACGACTTTTTATGTCAAAGACCTGGATAATTTGATAGGACAAAGAGGACTAGTTCAAGGTCTGAAGTTTGAAATACCTCAAAATTATTATAATTGGACGTGTTGCAGGAGGGGGGGGACCTCCACATTTTAAACACCTCTTTAAAAATCAGATTCATCAGTCAGATTCTGGGGACTAAGAAAGAAAATCCCATGTTTATTTAGGACCTGCGCAAGAGAAATGGCGAGTGGGTTCTCTCCATTGGTTCTGCAAACACCGGCCTGGGTTTGGAAGTCCTTGCTCGGTGTGTACTGGGACACAGCCCTGAGCTGCCTCTGGCTGGCTCAGCAGCTGGCAGATGAAGTCTGATCCCAGAGCAAAGAGCAGCTTTTTGTGAGGGTATAACTCCAACGGTAGTCTCCCCGCAGAGGGAACATGGCCACAGTTGCATGCAGCAGTTGCTCGGCACTTTCTCTTTAAATGGCTCGTGAGATTTTAGTTTTGGAATTAAACTTCTTTCTCATTATGTCCCAGTCTTTAGACTTCTGGGCTGATTTCTGCAATCACTGTTCTGGCTTTAATCGCCTTTGTTTGGTAGGACAAGAATTTTAGTTGCTACCTAAACATCCCAAGACGCTGGAAGAAAACAGGTCTGAACAGATACATTAAACAGGAGAGTTTGAAAATATACAAGTGAAAACCTTCCACGTCTATCCAGAGACAAATCTAATAAGCCTGTACTTTCTATTAAAAGAAGTTTTGAGTGGATCTCAGAACACTTCTGATCACAAAGTGATGAATTTTACCTAACGGAGTTTCCAGTTGCTCATGATTTTTCAGTCAGGTGGATCTATTTCGAAGCTCATCCATCTGCATTAGGTGCTTTTCCAGTTTCCATAGTAACTAGGCAATTCGTCATCTTTAACATAGCTAGCCTTACAGTATCTTACAGGGAGAAATACTATGTCCATTTTCTAAATGTGCAGCCAGAGGGGTATGGGGAGCAAAGTGCTTTGCCCAGGGTTACGGAGTTCGCCTGCAGCTGAATAGGGTAAGAACATTGCTTCCCCGAGCTCCGGGAGAACGCCTGCCCTGCCAGGCTGTCCTTTCCCAGGGAGGTACGCGCTGTATCAGATCAGCACCCGCTGAAGGCTGTTTCCCAAGTGTTCTTTTTCTCAGACTCGAAAAAGAGACTTTCAGAAATTAAGAGGCTGGAGTTTGAGTGGTACAGAGCAGAGTGAGTAATGAAACAAGAAATCAAAACTTGCAAGTAATGTATTCCGCAGAAATGCCAGCCGCATTCTTTGGATAAATAACTGGCAATGAATAATTCAACCAGCATCATCACTACGGGGCATAGGAACAGGGCTGGTTTTGAATCGTTTGGCCTTTTTCTTCATGAAGAGTTCAACCCAGATTCCGCCCCTGATGCGTTCCAGCTCTGGATCTGGGTTTTGCCTGTGGCTTGGCCAGAGATGGCCTAGGGTCAGATGTGGGCCTGGGCTGAGCGCCCGCGCTCCTCATTGAAATCTAAAGAAACTCCAGGAATTTTGTATCTTATAGGGTACAATTCAAAGCCACCCTTCAAAAAAATGCATTCGTGGCCTCAAAGCCTGGTGAAAATAGCAAAAACGTTGAAAGCTACTGAGGAATCCTGGATTAACATCTCACACTGAGTAGGGAAAAGGCTGGTGGCCTTTGGAACAACTTCTCACATTAATTTTCTTCCAATGCTGACAGCTTTGATTTATTGCTTTAAGACTGGTTAGAAAACACCCAGACGTGAGTGAAGCCAGGAGTTATGGAAAGAAAAGTAAAATATGATAAACGTAGTGATGAATAGCACTGGTAGGTAGACAAACACCGCTCTGAACTCTTACTGCAACCAAATATTGTCTTAGAGCGAAGATGGGAACAGAGGTTTTGCTTGCACTTTCAGTGTCTCTTCTTTTGCTTGTAATATGTTGAACATGCTGCTAGAAATCCTCTGGGGACTGTGGGTTTATTTTCTGTCAGCTGAATGCCAGCTGCAACACCAGCCAAAGGAGGACTTGGAAAATGAAGGAGAGAAACAGCCTCTGAGAAAGTTCTTTGAATTGTTTTGTTGTGAGAATCCAGTGTAATAATCCCTTGTCTTTCCTTTTCGCTGACGCTGAACAACACTCCAATGGGCTCTGCATCTACAGTCGACACCAGAATCCTGACAGGCAGCTTCTCCACCCACCCACCCATCCCCTCTTCTGCATCGTGTGTGTCTGGTTTTCTTCCGTTTGAGTTGCTGCTACCCAGCTCTAAAATAGGACTTTTTTTCCCCAACCTGGGTTCAGGGAGACACGTATTTGTGGTATTTTGCTTTTATAGGTGCTACCTCATCAGCTGCTGGAAATCCATCTCCCGCGGGTCGGAGCGCCGGAGTGTCCATAGCCGTTGGCAAGCAGGCGAAGCGAGGAACGGCTCTGGGCATGCGGCACGCTGCTCGAGCGCGTGCAGCTCCGGCAGTGCTGGCTGGAATCGCGAGAAGAGGAGGTTTGTCGTGGGATTTGCCGCTTTATCATCTGGCAGATAAGGCTTGGTGGTGGGCTTCTGCCTCAAAGTGGATGTTTGAAGTTGAACTTCTCACTTGAAAGTCTGATTGCCTGCCCGTGCTAGTGGAAAAACAACGCTGCTTGCAAGTGCTTCCTTCTTAGAAATCTAAACAATGTGTTATTTCCCAACAGAAATTTGGTAAGATCATTTAAAAAGGGTTTTCTTGGTGACCAGAATTGTTTGCTGAGAATCCCTGGCTGCCCAGTGCTCTCACACCCCTTTTGCTGTATCAAATTCCTGTTTACAAATGAAGAACTGGCCCTGCAAACCAAAGCGAAAGAAATAAGTGAGGAACACAGCATCGTGGAAGTTGTCTTTAATTCCATCAACGGTTTTAAATATTTAGAAGGCACAATGTAAACACCTTAAGAGCAAGCAGAAAGATTGCTCTTGCTGTTCAGAATTGTTGGGATTTATAAACAGAGAGGCAGTTCTCAGGGTGTGGAGCCGATGTTTCAGACTTTCCACCAAAGTTATATATGCTCATGTCATTACAGCTCTTCCTTCAGCCTACATTGTTGGCACGGGCTCCCGAAATGTTTCTCATTAGTAAACTCTTCATAACCTCCAAAACTGCAACAACTGCAGAATAAAATGTACCAGGATGCCAGCTGGAGCTGGCACTTGGCGCGGGGCTCTCGAGCTGTTTGCTTAGCTGGATTTGAAGGATGTTCCGGACCAGCTAGCAGGACATGTGACTGAGTTTTGACCTAAACCGCTGGCCCCGCTCCAGTGGTCCTGCACACTTCATGGGAATGCTTTCCACTTGTCGCTTTCATACCTCAGACGCAGCTTTTAACAATTTGCTCGTAAACCCAAGCCCGACAACCATTGGAACACAGTTAGAGGTAATGGTACTTGGCTATATAAAGTAACAACGAGGTTCCAGAACAGCTCAGTATGTATTTAACGCTGAATTGACGGTTTTCCAAGGGTAAGAGAGCCCTGCTTTCCCTTTTTTCCATCGTACAGACTCAAAGCTCACAGCAACTCCCATTTCTTTGACAAAGGCTGTCCCCTGGGCAGACCCGGAGCCGTGCGGCACGCAGGAGCTGGGAGCCAGCCGTCAGCCAGGTCCTTGTACCGTCCACTCGTCCAGAAGTGGTCGGAGTGGGAAGTGCTCTTGCAGGATTATAAAAAGTGTCGCTTTAACTTTTTTTTCCGTGTCAAATGTTAGTGTTTGTGCTGGTCTGATGCTGAAAGGCGTCTGGCGCAGCCTGGGGTTGTCCATCCGCTGAGATGCAGGGGATGGTGGGTGGGCTTGCTGGCGTTGCGTTCTCGGTGGTGACCGCAGCACAGTGCTGGAGAGGGGGGCTGGTGGTCGGACAGGAGCTGGGAGACCGAGAGAACCGCGCGGCTGCCGGCTGCTCGTCCCAGGTCTGTGTCCTACGGCTGCCCTTCTCCCTGTGGCTGCTCCAAGGCAACCCACCGAGACGGGGTCACTGCGGAGAGTTGAGCCCCCAGGTCTCCGTTCTGCCAGGTCCCCAGAAAAGGTTAATGTGTGGATGAGCGATCGGAGCTCAGTGTGGTGCACTTGTTTTACCTAATTCAGAGCATTCAGACAGTGAAAAATGTGTCTTTTCCTGGGCTTCTCTTCATCTTCATATAATCAAGACTATTATTTTAAATATACAGATTTTCAACCAAAACTTATATACACATAATTTATATCATTTCCTAGGTATAGATCTTATTTTCTTTCCTCCAACATGGAAAGTAACGTGCAAACTCTGAGTAGCTCTGAGATGCTGAATTCCAAATCATCTGAATTAAAGTTGAATCCCAGTGGGTTCTGCACCTTCCCAGTTGTTCATCACTTGCGGGGTTTATTACATTTTAGATGATACTATTAAACCCAGCCACCCCTAGAGATACCGGTTAGACTTTGTGAATCTAAAGTGCAGAAGACCATGAACGAGTCCCCAGAGCTGCTCCAATTTAGCAATGCAGTAATTTAAGTTTCCTTTAAAAAGACAACACATCGTAGCATTTTTTTAATATATTTATAATTTGTTTACAAGCTCAATTTCCCTCCCTCCAGTACCTTTTAGGAATTACAAAACAAATGTATTTTCCCCCAATTTAGATCCTTTTTTTCTATTTAGCAAACATTGATTTTTACTTCCTTCCCCGGTGCTTTTGTTCACTGCCAAAATTAACATGTCTCTTTGGTTGTGCTTTCCAGAGGGTCTGTCTGGGGAGGCTGTGGGACTGGGTCCCAGCACGGGAGTGGGTGCTTCTCCCTCCTCCCTGGCGCTGGTCGGTGCAGCTGCCCGCGGCAGCACCCGAGGGGGTTTGGTGCTGAGAGCGTCTTGGGGCCAGCACCAGCAGTCCAGGCCTGCCTCGTGCTTTACAGGGACTTTTATGAGGCTGTTCACTTGTAACCATAGACACTAAAACGTAAAGTTTTAAAACGTTTTTGTTTCATGCCGCATGGTGGAGGGCCCAACCTTGCTGGCTCTGAGCTGGTTGCTGAAACCTTTTACAGCCCGGAGCTGCAGACGTTGGCGAGACGCGCGGTCCCGAGGGGCTCGGCAGCATCCACTTCCAAGTGCCTGCTAGCCTGCTGCTTCCAGTAGCTGGACGGGCAGCTCGCTGGGCCCTGCCTGTCCTGAAGCGTGACCTGCTGAGGGTGGCAGAGCCCTGTCACAGTCCTGGACTTGACCCAGCGGGCAGCTTCAGGTTCCTCAGCAGCCGACGTGTCCTCAAAGGACAGGAGAGACCGCGGAAGCTCTCCAGCCCTGCTCAAAGGCAGGAGTAGCCACCCTCATCGTTTCGAACAGGCAAAGATGTGAACTCCTAAAATCTTCCCTTGCTGCAACTTGAGCCCACTTCCAGCGCCTGGAGACCAGAGGGAAAGCTCCCCCGGGCCAGGCTGCTGCATCAGGGCTGAGCTGCTGGAGCCGCCCGTGGCTGGGCTGGCCCTTGGCAGCGGTGCTGGCCCCAGGGCCAGCCGCACGCCTGGGGTTAACTGCGGGGCTGGAGCACGGGAAGCCCCTGTTGCGAGTGGCAGATCTGCAAGGAAAATTGAAAAGGAGCATTTTGGCCATGTGGTGCCCATAAAAATGAACGCAGAATGCTTCAAAAGTATATGAAATCTGCAGATAGGGTTTTTTATGTTTCAAAAGTGTTAAATATGAAAAAAACCCCTCAACAGGAGTTTAAATAAACACAGGCAAGTGAGTCAGCAAGAAGATATAAAATCATCAGGAAAGGCTGAGTTTGTTTTAATACAGGGATTACTGTAAACACTAGGAGTGCATGGTAACAATTTGTAGCCCATGTGTTTTGAAATATCATAACTGGTGTCAATAAACACATTAAAATTCGACTTCAAAGGGCTTTGTGGATGTTTGGAGTGTCACGAAGACATTGCAAAACGGGGATTTTGGATGGAGACAAGCATGGGAGCAATCAAACACAGCTTCTACGTGAAGAAAGGGATCTTGTCAAGTTGTTAGAGCTAAGCATCTGTGATGGTGATTACTGCTTCTTCCTGGCTAAGCACTGCTCGCAGCCCCTGATTTCTTCCACGCTGTCTCCCGTGCCTTCCACCTCGACCTCCATGCTCGTCTCTCCCACCGGTTTCGTCCCACTTCTCAGACTGAATTCTTTCGAGCAGGGCCTGCCCTTTGCTGCTTGTTTCTGCAGTCCTTGGGAAAGACCGGCTGATGTCCAGGTGCTACCTCCATGTAAAGAAGCAGCTGGGTTTGTCTGCGTGCCAGCATGACTTGTGGCACAGGGTAAGTGCTGTCCTCGTGCGCTGACGGGCTGGCTGGGTAGAGGCATCTCCCAGCGCGGCGGTGTTTGATGCGTTTGATTCTTCCGTGCGCTGTGGGCTGCTGCGCTGGGGCTTTAGGGCATGGAGCAGGCTGAGCAGCCCCCATCTGTCTGCCCCACACACAGTTTCAGTGGTAGTATTCTGAACAGAAGACTTTTGTCCCTCTTCATTCAAACTTCCACTGGGTCGAAATGCGCTCTTTTTCTCCTTTTTTCTCTTCTTGTATTAATTTCCAATGCATATGGATTCACTCCGTAAACGCACTTCTGTTTGTCACACAAATCGTACGCGTGCTCCAGGGAGACGGTTCTGTAACTGGGCTCTGCCAGCTGCAAAAGCACAGAGTTCTAACACTTCAGCTTTAGCGCTTTAACGAATCCTTTGGTTTGTTTCTGGGGTATCCCAGAAGGTGGGCTGGCTCTCCGAAACGGGCTCTGCCCCCTCCCGAAGGAGACCTTGGCGTGGCAGCGTGCGCTGTGCCGCCAGGTGAGTAGGTGAGATCGCTGACGTCTCATACTGTCTCTTCTACGAGCTCAGAGTACTTCAGCTGAACGCAGACAGTCATTTCCCTTATTGCAAACCCTATAGTGACAACGTTAATTCACCCCTGCCCTTTTTAAGGTGATTTATGGCAGAACCAATATGAGGGAACAGATGAGCATTCCTGCGTCTAGGTTCAACTGCCATTTAATGATCGCAGTCAATATTCCCTTGTTTTGAATACTCAACATCATGTTCAAAACCGAGTGCTTCGCTGTAAGCTGCGTGCAGACCACGCAGGATTAAATGGGGCTTCTAGTGTGATGCATATAACAACCTCTTAAATGATTAGGACACCTGTTGACATTAATATAGAAGCATGCATGAAAACAAGTGTGCCACACACTGAAATATATGTACACAAATATTAAGAGGATTAGAGAAATTGCTGAAATGGATAGAGTGCCGTTCAACACACACATGTCTGGAATCTAAGCAGAATGGAAATAACATACACAGAGCTGATCCTTTGTTGGATGGTGCTTTTTTTCAGTGGTTCCTCTGGGGTATAAATGGCTCTGTACAAGGAGGTCATTTGCTTACACTTAAAATTTCTGTTTGATATATATCTTTGTTTGGAATCTGCCTCTGATTCGTAACCACCTTCATTTAGTAGCTGCCACCTTTGCCATGTGAGCTGCAGGAACAAGTAATTAAATTTAACAGAAGCCACCCTTGCTTTGAAGCTGCCCTGGATTTAGAGCCACAAGGAGAAGCAATTAAACTCTGGCAGCCAAGGATTCAAACTGAAGTTATGTAGTGACTTTTTTTTTAAGGACTTTTTCTCTGTAAATGGGTTTGGATTGTCAGATCTGACTGGATTCAAAGCTGTAGAAATTTATTTCTTTGGGAAATCTTCTCTTGGAGCAAAGTTTAAAAAAATCCCAACAATTAGATGTGAAATGGGGATCGGTTGTGAGGGTCTAGGACATTTTTAATCCTTTTGAACAAGCTTCCAAAAACGAGTTTGTTCTTCTCAGTGAAGTGCTGAATGGCAAAGGGAAGCGTGGAAGGAAGACATCTGCATGTCTGTTTATTTGCAGGCAGGTCAGCTTGTCAGCAGCCTAGGATGGAGATTCATTAGGGGAAGGCATTTCTTTGCACTAGAATGTATTACAAGCACTGTGTAAAGCTGTTGGGGGTTTTGAACCAGCAAGAGGCAGGAATTATTATTTCACTTTTGTGATTTTACCAAAAAGTAGTCTTTAAATTAAAGGGAATAATACTCCAGAATGCCACACTCAGTGCCAAACATAGTTGTAACTATTTGAAAATATTTTTAGGAGTTTCCTGTAAAAGATCAGAAAAGATTCAGTTGAAAAAGGTCTGCTTGCAATGCAGAGTTTACTCAGAAAAGCAAACTGTAATTCAGTTAATACATACAAGGCGGCAAAATTGTCCTAATCTTCATCAGCTCTTGGAAACGTTTGTAGAGCCTTAGCTAAGCCAGAGGCGCGTGTGAAAAATTTAATTATTGTCATGCATGTCTTTTGCAATACATGCTTTTCTGTTCTGAGAAAAAAAAAATGCTCACGATCTCATTACAGGGATACGTTCATGGTTCATGATCTGTGGATCAGACTCGGCGAGCTGATAGTCCTCTGACTGGAGTCATGGTAAAGCTGCACTGGCCATACCCAGGGCAGTGTCCGGGATCAGGTAACTTGCTGGGAAAATGTCTTATTGTATCACGGGCCATGATGAGGTAGCTGGGGGCAGACACTTTGGAACCGGCAAGCTGTAGGTCCTGAAGATGACTTCCCTAGCAATGGTGACCAGTCTGTAAGAGGGCAATGGGCAAACAGTGCTGAGGAGCCACTCTGGGGAGCCACCAGCTCTGCGAAGAATGTTTGACCCCAGCGTTTTGGATGTCCCAGCTGTAATTTTTGACAGGGGGTCTGGGTTATTCAAAGCGGGTATCGCAGGTGACAGTGGCCCAAGGTCTATTTTTACAGCAATTGTTGGTCGCTCAAAAGTCAAACCTACAATGCTGGGAGCTGGGCAGAAAGAATGTTACATTGGAGAAGTCCAAAAAGAGGGATCCTGTCTTTGAATTATCTAATTGACCGTGGCATAGTTGCATCCTGGGATGATCTGGAACTGATCTGGAGACATGTCTATGAGTGTGAGCTGAGAATCAGAGCCAGTGAAAGGCCAGTGCTGCTGACTGAAGCCCCCCTCAATCCTCTGCAGAACCGGGAAAAAATGGCAGAGATCATGTTCGAAGGCTTCGCAGTGCCGGCTACATACATGGCAGTCCAGGCAACTCTGGCACTCTATGCCTCGGCCCGTGTGACCGGAATAGTCATGGACAGTGGGGATGGTGTGACCCACACTGTCCCCTTACACGAAGGATACTGTTTACCCCATGCTGTCTCCAGGCTGGATATTGCTGGCCGGGATATCACCGAATATCTTATGAAGCTTCTTTTGGAGAGTGGACACACTTTTGTTAGCACAGCTGAAAGGAAAATTGTGAGAGATATCAAAGAGAAGTTGTGCTACGTAGCTTTAGACCCTATCCAAGAAATGAAAATAAAGCCAGAAAAAATCATGAAAGAATACGAATTGCCTGACAACAATATCATCCAGATAGGCAGCCAGCTCTTTCGTGCACCAGAGACCCTTTTCAAGCCTGCAAACACTGGAGTTGAAGCTCCTGGCACGCACAAAATGATCTTCAACAGCATCATGAAGAGTGACATCAACGTGCGCAGGAATCTTTATGGCAACATCCTGCTCTCAGGTGGGTCCACGCTCTTCCCCAGCCTGGAGGAACAGATCCTGAAGGAGATGAAGCTGCAAATGCCTGCTGGCATGTTTGTGAGGATCATTGCACCCCCCAAGAGAAAAAACTGCATGTGGATTGGGGCCTCCATCCTCACCTGCCTGGCACCTTTCAGAAAGATGTGGGTCACCGCGAGCAATTACTGGGATTTTGGGGCAGCCGTCATTCAGTGAAAGTGCTTTTAAGGAGAACATCAGACCGAGCGAGCGGCTTGCTCGGCTTGCTAAGACGATGTATGAGCAGGAAACCCTGCCAAGAGCTAGCTGACCTAAAAGGTGCTATAGCTGCTTGTGCGTTTGTTGGCTGACAAAACCTGTATGAAAACAAAACATTGAAAACTTTGGTAATGACGATCTTATTATCATCCCCCTTCCTCTTCCCCTAGCCCTCCGCAGAGTTTACAGGTGTGCACGTGTCACCGGGATGCAGCAGCTCCTCAACCGCCTCGCCGTCTGCCTTGGAGTCAGGTGGGTTGTAGCACACCTCCTCTGCTGGGGGATTCCTCCCTCTAAGGTCTCCGAGATATCTGGGGTTTCCATTCTAGAAGTAGCTCTCATGTTATTTTTGACGTCATTAAAAATGTTTCCTTTAGAAACCCAGCAAAACCCCAAACAGAATCCAAATACAAATCAATGCAAATGCAATTACTGTAACCGACCCTCCCCTGTGCCTGAGGGTCTGAAAAAATCCATTGATTCTCGGCTGTAATTTATCTGGGAGGTAAGAACACCCAGTTTCACTTCCAAGTACTATCCCTGGACCAAAACGCTCCCTGGAGGGAGCGGCGTTGCCGGGGCGGCTGCGGAGGAGGATTGTGAGCTCAGCCCAGATCTGCTGCAGGATCTAGAACGCTTCTCCAGGCACAGCACCATCCTGCCAGCATGTCCGACGCCGCGGCGGCAGGGACCCCAGCAGTGGTTTTCGACTTCGGCTCTGGACAGCGTAAGGCCGGTCTGTCAGGGGAACAGGCACCCCGTTCGGTGATTTCTACCGTTGTGGGATACCCCAAATTCAAACTTGTCATGCTCGGGGTGAATCAGAAGGACTGCTATATCGGGGAAGAAGCGCAGTCCAAAAGGGGCATTTTGTCCTTCTTGCCCTGTGGAAAATGGGGTAGTTACATCCTGGGATGACATGGAGAAGATTTGGAGATACCTGTATGAACATGAACGCGAAACTGAGCGAGAGGCCAGCGCTGCTGACCGAGACCCCACTCAATCCTTTGTCCCACCGAGACAAAATGGCTGAGATGATGTTCGAAATCTTCCAGGTGCCTGCCCTCTTCGTGACTCTGCAGGCGCTGACGGCCCTGTACGCCTCTGCCCGCCCAACTGGACTGGTGCTGGACAGTGGCGACGGTGTCACCGTCACCGTCCCAGTCTACGAAGGCCTGTGTCTGCTACATGGCATTACCAGGCTGGACTTTGCAGGCAGAGGTGTCACCAAATACCTTGCTAGGCTGCTCTTGGAGACCGGGCACTCCTTTGTCAGCACAGCAGGGAAGGGAATGGTCAGGGATATGAAGGAGAAGCTGTGCTATGTTGCTTTAGATCCTAGCCAAAATATGCAGCCTGAAAAACTTACCCGCAAGTCCATTCTCCCTGACGGAAGGGCTGTCAAGGTGGGAGACCAGCTATTCCGAGCTCCTGAAGCGCTTTTTGTGCCCGCAGAGGCAGAAATCCCAGGGCCAGGCGTTGGGAGGATGGTCCTCTGGAGCATCACCAGGTGTCATGAGCATACCCAGTCCAATCTCCTAAGGAACGTGCTGTTATGGGGCGGGTCAACTCTTTTCCATGGTTTCAAGGAGAGGCTTCTGAAGGAGCTCCAG
>Ga0065711_1046777_pt1 | contig 12705 bp, 4 predicted proteins | sample Hoacrofraction12_FD_59098 | JGI IMG/M metagenome (GOLD analysis project Ga0065711, IMG submission 59098) | Hoatzin crop microbial communities from Cojedes, Venezuela - Epithelial fraction 12 v2 (version 2) | ecosystem: Host-associated > Birds > Digestive system > Esophagus > Crop | place...
TTGCTGTTCTGTTAAACTGCCCTTATCCCGACCCACCGGTTTCTGCCTCTTTCTTTTCATTCTCCTCCGCACGCCGGCGGGGGGAGGGGCAGCCACGTGGCACTTTTGTTGCCGGCGGCAGCCGAAACCAAAACATAGTTGTATTAGGGAAAATTCACTCTAACACAACTGTGTGTGTTGATAACAAATGTTTTTTTTAAAAGAAAGCTAGATAGAAAGATGAAAGATCAAATAAATACCTTTTTTGCTGGAACCAGTCAAATGCCAGACCCTCTGCACCCTTCCAAAAGGCTCACATTTTTGTTAGTGCTTCCCTCCATGGTAGGGAGGTTACACTACCTGACCTTTAAAGATCCCTTCCAACCCAAACCATTCTACAATTCTACGATTCTATGAAATGAAGAACATGAGGAAAAAACCTTCTACCTTCAGATATACAAAATGAGCTCCGAACTGTCAATCACTGCAAAAAGAAGACCTTGATGGCATGGCAAGTAGTTTCACATGAGAGTCAACTCAGTATTCAGAGGCAGTCAAAAAAGAGATTCAAATACTAGGAATTGTCAGGAAAGAAATAGAGAATAAAAGAGAAATTATAATTCTAAAATATAGATCTATTATTTGCTCCGACTTTGAATTCTGTACTCTACTCATCTCATAGTATGTATCAACAAGGTTCAAAGACTACTAGGACGGTTGTATGGAAGTAGTACCTTACACGGCATGACTTAATAGGTTAAAATCTTCAGCTCAGAGAAGAGGTCGTTTTGGATCATAGGACAAGGGTCTACAGAACCACAAACGATACAGTGATCTACAGAACCACTGCTGGCCAGATACTCATTGCTCACTGCTCTTCTAGTGCAAGATGCAGTTGCTGGCAAAATAAGCTAGTAGCAGCTAAATTCAAAGAAGAAAGAAAAAAGTAGTTTTTCATGGAGCATGCAGTTACCTTTTGTAACAACCTGCCAAAGGTCCTCGTCAATACAAGAGTAATACGTGAACTCAAGGTCAGATTGACCAACTACTTGAAAGAGAGGTTCACAGGAGGTTACTAAATAAACAAACCACAGAAGTTGAGGGAAATGCTTCAGCTGAAAGTAACTGAAGACTAGGAAAGAATTAGGATGTAGAATCATAAAACCATAGAGTCATAGAACAGTAAGGGTTGGAAGAGACCTTAAAGATCATCTGGTTCCAACCCCCCTGCCATGAGCAGAGACGTCTTCCACTAGACCAGTTGCTCAGTAGTGTCACATGCTTTTGCTCATTTTCTCCTTCTCCCTAAGTGTGCATTTAAAGGCCAGTGATGCTGAACTAGGTGAATCCGAACTGTATGGCTGTTCTTTCCTGTTATGAACCTCTTATACTATGAATTGTATCATGACTACCTAAACAACTCTCCAGCAATGAAACAAAAAATTGTATTCATAACTATTAATAAAGATAATTGTATCTTAACAGATTATTACAAGAAGTGTATGAAGAATGTTTTGAGGTGAGAAAAGGCCATTTATTGGAAGACACAATGTAATGCTGGCTCCTCTGTGATGCAAGACAGAAGCCTAACACAAGGATTCAGAAAGATGAGCAAGAAGGGAGGGACCAATGGTAGTAGCAGTAGGCAGTGGGGCTGTCCTTCATACTGCTCCATAAAGATCCATTACCTTAGAAATTAACCCACTCCAATTTGGGGTTCTTAGGCACAACTCTTCTTCACAGGCCAAATATGTTTTTACTCTGACAAAAAAACAGTTGCAGTTAAGTACACCCCTTTTCCCCCTGCTTGGCTAACATTTAAGAAACACACATTCTTACTCGGTTTGGAGCACAGACCCAGAGGTTCTCAAGCAAACATGTCTTTCACAGCGTGTACAAAAGTCTTTTTGTCCCTCTTACATGAAGAATTCAGAAGGCTGCAGAAGCAGAAGATGAGATGAACTCTGAAATCCAGAAAATCAGAGATTTGCACTAAGTTGTCATACTGCTAGGTGTTTCTTTATTCATTCAATCAATAAATGTGTAACCAGACTCAGCAGGCAAGGCTGAAAGTGTCTCCTTCAAAATGGACCCTACTAAGAAGGAAGTGACCAGATATAAATTTTTCTTTCCAAAAGAAGATAAAGAATTATTTAAAAGCTGATAGCCTTTCTATTAGTGGTGAGTCCATTTTCTTTTTCTGAATAAAATGCTGCAGGCTTTGCATAAGAGCAACATCTTACTTCCTTTTCTGGCTATATTTTAAGCGAACTTATGCTTCTAGACTTTTACTCAAGTCTGTATGTCTTGTAATAGGTATGTGATTTGTCCCTCAAGTACCTTTCTGATACAGTGGTGCCTACAGGAAGAACTATACTCTTAGCCTGTGTTGATACTTATAAAGTCAAGGATTTGCCCACTGGTCAAGGATCACTTGTAATGTCTAGCTGTAAATATGTTCCCTGATATAACTTTAAGCCACTTCAACGAACGCTCCCTCAAATAATGCAGGTGAAAATTCAGGTTACAGCATGTCCCAGTGAATTTCCAATAGACAGCGTGGGGGTATAGCCATTCAAGTCTGAGGGAATAAAGTGGCCATAAATGCACAAACTTGCATCAGTTTACTTCTAGACCATATGAGATTCTCTGGCTTTTTTTGTTTACTAATGTAGATGAGTCTTGGGAAACTAGCTTGCACAGGTAGCTGAGTGCCCCTGGGATCTCCAGGAGGTCTCACACAGAGCAGGTGCAGACCAGACTGCAGCATCCCTGGCCAATACAGAATACAAAGGACATGCCTCTGCAGCATGTACATAACTTGGAAAGCTTTATTAGTTAACAATGCAAGGGAATTAACATTTTTTCTTTTTTTTTCTTCTCTTTTTTTTTGGCATGCATATTGCTGATGGTGACTGCTTTGTATTTGCATAAGGATAACCCCTTGTGATGCAAATCTATTCAGGTTTACTTGTGTTGTTTTCTTCTTACTTCCTTTTATAAAGAAAGAAAATACCTTGGTCCTCTGAGAACATCAGTGAATCCCAGAAACCATTTACTGTTCTGTGTACATAATGCACTTCTGCGTAGTCATTTTGGAGCAAAAGAACAAGTGATTCCTCTGTCCTTAGAAGGGAAGTCAAAACTTCTTGATGAACACAACTAAATGCTGTTTAAACTTGATGGCCTGTAAAATAAAACATTTGAAAAGGACTAACCTGCTTCAAGTACCTTCTAAACTGCGTGTAGAATCTGCTGAGGTGTCATGAGATGTTATTTCTCCAAGAATTGTGAAGGGATAGACTTTACTCCTCTAGAATAAATCTGCAATGGCTTGTGCCATCAGAGAAAAAATTTTGATGATACATTAACTTGGCCCTGACCCAGCTGGTTGGCATGTACTGTCACTCCTAAATTCCATTAATAGGGTGCCTGAGGACATGAACTCAGTTTGACTTGAAAGCTTCATGTGTTTCAATTAAAAATGCATTTATTTAATTAATGTAGACATTAGAGAGAACACTGCTTTAAAAAGGAAGACTGAATTTGATAGACTAACTTTGTCCCTTTTTTCTAAGACATCTGGGAAATATTGGGGGTTTGCAAGCATAAGGTATAGGAAAGGGAGGAACTGAAATCTTGCAAATTAATAGATTGGAGGCACTGAGGAAGATGTCAGGTCCATTGAATTCAGAATAGTTGACAGTTCTTTTTTTTTTTTTTACAGCTGATAAGAGAGTGTTAATTTCATTTGAAGGTGCTAAAACCAACAGTATTTTTTGGCCATAATGAAAGAAATGTTTACTGGCATAATTTCAAGTGTAGAATCAATGTTTTTTGTAATACAATAAATGGGACAATTGCTTACACCTGAGTAATTTCATTGAAAGAAGATTGTGAAGAGATCTAGGAAAAATATAGCTGAGGGAAATTTCATCAGGAATGTTCCAATTGTAATGAGGCATCATGGACCCTATTTTCAATTTTAATAAATTGTTCTGCTACTCTGAACATTTTAACTCACTTTAAAGATCATTTGCACTCCACAGCAGAGTTAAGGGCCTTATTAAAATAAGAGTCAGACTCCAAGTACAATTTCTTGCTCATAACTTCCACAGGATCTCACAAAGAAGATGCTACTTCTGTCCTGCTTTTACAGATGCAGTTTTCTGATGCAGTAACAGCAGAGGTCATTTTAAATAATGAGCTGCCATGTGGATTGCAGTCACAAATGCATACATCTTTCCTAAGACACTCTGTATAGTATCCATTCTTATCAAGCTAATGTAAACAGAGCTTTAGTTACCCACAGACACACCACATAGATCTTATCTAGCATAGGAATACCAAATTTGCACTGACTGATTCTTTGGTAGCTATCAGCTAGCTGGCAGCCGTGATTTTTCATATCCAGTACATCTGTTCAACACCATATGCCAAGGCTAGATCTAGGGATTTTGGCACCTTGCTCTGGTTGGACAAGTTCTTTGACATGTTTTCTCCTTGATGGGAGACCAAACAATGAATAGGTTCAATTGCATTTGCACTTGGTATTGTCTAGATTATTTATTTACTTTGAGCAGTTATACAAGTGGGACATTTCTGCAGTCTGATAAAAAGAGGGGAGCTTTGATACATATCACAGAGTAATGATGTGTCAGGGAGTGGACATGCAAGTATTAGTTTTTGAGTTGCTGTCAGAAAGCTTAACCTTGCTTACTATAAAGGAAAAGTAGTAGTCTATGAAGAAGATTTTGTGGCCTGTTGAAGGAGATTCAAAATCCTAAGAACATAACAAACATACAGAATCTTTAACATAGCATGTTATAGAAAATGGAGCCGTAATAACTCACAGTTATCCTGACCTAGTGCAGTAATGCAACAGAACAGATCAGGCATTTTAATTCTGCATATATCACTTCTGCTTGTATCATACGCAAGTCCATCCTGGCACGAGGGAGGTGATTCTCAGCTGCTTTTTCCTATAAACCTTTGCCAGACCCAGAGTTTGTGGAGATGCACAGCAGGCCAGAGAAGGAACTGATCCAGCTAAACTGTTTTTGGAGAGGCAGTGAGGGAGAGCAAGAAGATTATTCTCAGAGAAGATTGCTCCCAACAAGTTTCATTGTATGGTGGCTCAGAGGCTATATCTGCCACTAGAGAGGAGAAAGGGGCAAACATTGACAATCAAAAACAGAGAAGGGCAGAAAAATCTCTTTTGGTAGCACTCTGCTTTTTTCCATATTAAAAAGACCAGAAAACCATAGCCAAAATGGTTCTAAGCGATAGCCACCACAATGTCTCTGAGGGATAAAAATGAAATTAATTTAAAACTAAAGAAAGAAAAAAAGCTATCCTATTTTTACTACTTTTTCATATGTGAGTCTTCACCTTCACTGGAAATGTTAAATGGAAATTCCAGTTTTAACAGAATGAAAGCCACTCATTTCTGCTGGATGGTCTCAGCTGTGGTTCTGAGTGCACCTACAACACAGCAAATTTTTTGTGTGAGACCAGCCAGCCTGCCAGCATCTGTGTGGGGACAGGAAAGGTCACAAACAATTCTTCTGTGGGCTGAATCCCAAATCGTAATTCTTGCAAACAGCCTGGTACCCCAACTTGCTCAGGTGGACAGAAATGATACCTGACAGTGACCTGATCACAAGGAGTCTACAGGCACAGGATAATTCTAGTGCTTTGGGACTGACTCTGCTGAACAGCAGTTGCCTTTGCAATGCTGCAGTCTGGTCTGGAAACATTCATGAGTGGAACAGCTAGGTAAAGTATCTGAATATGTTTGTTGGTTTGCTTTTGAGTTATTCTCCACCTGTGGAATGACTGTCAAAATTCAGCAAGCTCCAATCAGTTCACTCAGGTGTTTTGCATAAGCCATTGCTGCGAGAAACGTAAAACAACAAAGCAAGCATAAGCAGAGCCCCTCAGTCTTGGGAGCATCACATTTTCTTTCCCTCAAGAATAAGTACCCCAGGAAAACTGCATGCTAAAGGTTACAGATATTACTGCACACATTTCTTTCTTTTCGATGTTTGGAGGGGATGAAATGGCATATGGCTTTTATCTTTTTTAAATTATAGCTCTTTTTATTTATAAAGACTTCAGCTTGAAAAGCTGTTTAAAGTAATAAACCGCATCTTTCTGAGAATACAATTCCATTATTTAATCATGCCCAGAGGCAGCAAAGACACTGGGAAATAATTGTCTTTTTGTCACTCAAGCATGAAATGCCCAACATTGTTTGAAACCTAATTCTAACAAACCTTTAATATTCTATTTCAGAAATCCCCTGTCCATGTTCAAGTACAATCTCATTTCTCAGTCCTTTGAAAGAGTTTGATGAAGTATCCCAGAAGGCATAAGTTGTGTTTTCTTCTCTAAATTCTTTTTTTTTCAGTCTGCAAGGTTTCACTTTTTACATCCATCTACTAAATCACAATTCCATTAATATGTTAGCTTCTCTGTAAGATATTAATTAACATAATTTCCCCAGTCTAAAAATTCCTCTTAATTTCTGGGAAATCACATATGAATAAAGCAGGACATGGGGAACAATGTATCCAGAGCTACTGTAGTTAAACAAGCATGGGAAGACTGTGTTACTGCAATGGCATTGTTTTGGCACAATTTGCCTTTCTCAGACTAATGACAATTTTTCTATTAATTAGTAAGTATTTGCAGAGCCTTTTAGCATACTTTTCCACATCATGATGAAAAGATTTGTCATATATCACAAAATCACAAGATTCTGTCACTTAGAAATAAATTAGCTGGTTAATGTTAACATTGTATCTCATAATTAATGGGCCCAGTAAGTGAAGACACACACTAAGATGATGCTGTTACAGGACCAGATGTCTCATTCTGACTCCATAAGCACAGAAGAACAGAATATAAACACTAGATACAGTGGATTGGTATTTAGTACAGGTGGCCCACAGTAGACATAGATTCAAATTCAGAGCTAAAGAGTGCAGTTTCAACACCAGAACAAAAAATTAAAAAAAAAAAAAAAAATCTTTTCTTTTAAAGTGGCAATCTGGGCACAAACATGTCTGGGTGAAGACAGCTGTAGACTAGGAAAACAAAAGGGGATAAAAGTGGAAAAGAAAATGAATTCTTTGATGTTTGATGTGATAGTAATGTATATATAGTGAATATATATTTCAATTATCACAAAAAGTCTAATCTTTTCTCAATATTTTTCATAATTTTTTCATAAAAACAATATAGACATTACAATTTTAGCTGTTTAAACTTGAATAGCTGAAGACATTGATATTGTGCCTCTTTTAATGATATCAGCACATCTCTTGATGAATAAGTGGCACTCTTGTAAGTACTAAACTTTCAGTGGACTTTCTCCACAGGTGATAACACCTATAAGGTGTTTCAAATACAGCAATAAAAAAGCTATTAAATAATAAGGAGTTAAAAAATTTAAACTCTGAAATATAGGCTACATCCAGTGCTTTTTATAGACTCCCTGACTGAAATAAAAGAAGTTGAGGATGGATAGAAACAGGACTTTGAGTTGCAATGTGTGAACTACTTCTCCTTTGCAGAGCTCCAGTGAAGTAATTGGGCCATTTCATGTTGCAATTGAGAAGATCGGGGCTTAAAATAGTGCAGGTGGAACAGGGGATCCAAAATGACTTCTAACTCCTGCAAATACACACATAGTACCTAAACCAATCAAGAAAACAGGTCACTGACTGCAGAAAAGGAAATTAAATAAAGACATTCTGGAGAACAGACATTAGCCAATTATTACAGTGTAGTAGTTAGCCAAGAATAATGCAGAAAAAATCAGGAGACAACAATTTATTTTCAAGACTTTAAAAGTAGGGGGAAAAGTTTATTTCATACAAGTGCCACGAAAAATAAATTGTTCCTGACCCTCAGTCTAAAATGTGGTGCAGTGCAGCATCTGAGCATAGGGACAGGTCTCTTAGCATAGACAGGTCTTTCTAAAAGTGAATAGAGATGAGAGCACCAAACAGTTTGTCAAAAGCATTGCTACTTTTCTGTAAATCAAAGGGAGTGAATTGAAAAGAGACACTTAACATTTTTGTACATTTGGGCATATTATTTTCCATTATATTCATTAAAAGTCAACTTAGCTGGCTTTCCCAAAAGGTACTGATTGAAACCTAGGGAATGCACTCTCTGTACACTAAATTCCAAACTTTATTTGGAAATGTCTAAACAAAGTCTTTGATTATTTCTTTATAGAGGCTGTGCTGATTTACGTTGATTATGTATGGGTTTATGCATAGCTATATATACACCTCTCAATAATGTTATGTTTTTAGCGGAATAAAATATATTACTGTAAATAGGCATTTTTCACAAAGATTATGCAAATAATATTAAAGACTATTAAGGTACTATACAGCACAGAGAATAGCTAAGCCCTTTATCCTCTGTCCTCTTGGTATGCTATTTGCCTTGCCAAACACACAGTGAAACTGTAATAAAGGGGCTTGGTGAGTGGATTTTAAATTAACTGACAATTTGAACTTTGAATGATCACTGTTTCGTGACTGTTTAGGGAACATGACTACTGGATTTAAAGATGGATAAAGACAAAAACTACTCTCCTCTGACGAACCATTCTTCTAAAGAAATTGAATTGTGGGGTTTTTTTCTCAGCAGAGAAATGATACCTAATCCATCGAGATGTAAAAACTCTATAAAAGAGACTCTTTACAGGAGCACTTAGGTCACTAGGTTAAAGAAAGTGAATGGTATTCCTAATGGAAGATAAACGGCTGCCCTGTGGGATTTTATCTGTCATACTAATCTCAAAAAGCATCTCATATAAAAGTAGAGTTAAAAAGACTGTTAAAGTAAGCTCTGCCACTGCAGTAAACTAATACCTGTGGCTTACCGCCTCTGCCCTACACATGTGAAATGTTTAAAATGTTTGGCAAGAAGCTTTTTCCCACATTTGGCTAGGAATACTCAGTGAACCCAATGCGAGATAATCCAAAACAATTCAGGTTCAACAAAGGTTGGGAAAATATTATAGCAGACACAAAGCTTTGATGGAAAGCCTCTTTGATCTTGAGATTATAAAATACACAATTTCTAATCTGACAAATTTTTAGCTGCAAAGCAGAATATCTAAACATTCCTCTTTTGTCATAACAGTTTAATCCCTTAAGAATGTGATTTAAACCATTGGGGAGCAAAGGTTACTGCAAGATTTGTATGAAAGAGGAAATCTGCCTCAGACACCTAGATAGAAAAATGTGAAGGCCATTAAATTATATAACTAAATACTATCTGCAGATTGGCACTGCCAGGTCACCTATAGTTCAAGCTGTGTCAAGAAAGACTTCTGATTATTTTAAACATCAGTTTGAGTTTAAAATGACCCACTTTGTCGTGCACGAAGAATAGCATCAATACAATAAGAGTTTAGGTAACAAGAGCTGGGGGTGCAGGGTTTGTTTTAGGGGTGGTTTTGAGGGGGGAGGCCACTGGGCTTTTTCAATGTATTTATTAATCTCGCAAAAGATGTTGCTTCTTCCTAGTAATCTTGCTTAGGGCTATAGACTATGACAACTCTAATACTAATGCAAAAAAAAAAACTTAAAATTTAAACCACCGTTATAAAGCATTGACTACCTGTTAGACACAGAACTTCCTGTGAGGAAACACAATCAGCAAAAGCAAATCCGAAGTTATTTTATCAATTTTTCGCACAACATTATTCAGTACTGCAAGTCACACCTATAAATCCAGAAGTCGGAGTTCATGAAATATGTTTTTTAGTGCTGATAAACTACAAATAGTTAGATGTTAATTTAAGCACCAAATCTAACAGAGCACTAAACAGCTTTTAATGGCTTTAGAAATCAACTGGATCAGATCTCAAGTTTTCTATTTACAAAAAAACCCAAACAACAAAACTCCTCTTTTCTTCCTCCCTTAATCTGAAAGCAAACTTTATCCTTTTAACTTGAAAAGCCAATATGTAGAAATTTAATTCCATGGTGACTTGATTTTCGTGGACTCTGCACATTAGTGTTTGTCACTAATGTTTGTAACTAAATATCTTTATCCAAATTCCATTCAGTTTTCAGCTTTTTAAATAAATTGTTCCCTACCCTATAATCGTGCCTGATAAAGAGAAGTCTGGGTGCAGAAGATGGGATTTGAAATAGTGACTAGAATAGAGTTTTTACAGCCGTTATACAGATGAATATAAATAGTGATGATTAACAACTGGCATGTCAATTTAGAAAGCATAACCCAGTACAATGTTGTACCACAAAACAAGGAAAACATGGATTCTGGTGATAGGATTTTTTAAAAAAATAATTAGTTTTGTCTTATACTATGTTCCCATTTGAGAGGAAAGAAAACATCCCATTCAGTTGGAAAAAAGTATCTGTAAAGTTGAATCTCCATAATCTCAAATTGTTTCTTTCTTGGGAAAATGTGCAACCCCCTTTCTTCACCACTCAAAAAATGTCACAAAAATTACTTTCATCAAAAAAAAATCACAGATTTTGGTCTATCCTGATATCAATTGCAAATACCATAGATGCAAATATTCCAAAGGAGAGTACGTTGGAAAGACAGACACGCACTGTAATTGCACAAAATCTCTTTCCTTTTGGAAACAAGTATATATTTGATTAGAAACAGCATTAGAAACAAATAGCTGCACACATACTAGTCTTTCTGGAATCTCAGCTGATCTTCTCCACATGCCCTCCAACCACAAAATGAGGTCTCTGACCCAGCATAGAGAGACAGGGCCATGACTCCTAATCCGCAAAGGATGAACTAAGGACTGGAAGTCCCTTGAGCTCCCTTGAATTTGCAGGCTCTGCCTGCCTCCTTACCTGCTCGGGCACGGATTACATCCAGGGATTATCAAGTCTTTTCCAAATTATTTCTCTAGGGTTATTTCTGTTTCTTGGCAGTGCACAGTTTGGACAATTAAACTATGTAGACTTCTATATAAATCCAGGATAGTGTTATAACAGACACAATTCATTTCAGAGAGCAGCACATTGACCACTAAATCCTCCCTTACCATCCTCTATGTCTCTGAAATGTTATCCATATTTCAAGATTACATGGTGTTCTTGGGCAGAACAATTTCAGACGTGCATTTGTGTGCTGATATAGCACAGCAAAAAATCCCATAACATTAAAATATGCTTTCAGTGCATTTCCTTCACTAAAACTTGTCTACAGCTGAATGGAATTGACAGAATGAATGCTTTCTTCTAAAAATCAGAACGAATTTTTACGCAATGTATCTATTACATTTACAACTTAATTTCAGCCACAAAAAATATTTGCAGAGGTTTCATAAAGTATTTACATAGTGTTTTCATTAAATATGCTATTATTCATATCCATCAGAATCAAAGAACAGACACCGGGGAAAACCTGTGAGGGGGAAACAGTGAAGTGAGAGAAAATTTACGCTAGAGCAAGCTACATACACCCATGTGACCGACCCAGAAACAATTCAGTTGCTGCCAGTACAGCTGTCTCTGAAGTCAGCCAAACAACCACACTCTTCTGCCAAAAAAAACCCAAACTTCGTAGCTTGGCATCAGGGTTTTGCAATTTGTTTGTCACCGCTTCAGAGCAGTTATTTTAATTTTTAGAGTGATTCTTCTGTGATTTTCAGTTCTTTATCTTATCTGTTTAACACAACATCTTGAATAGTCATGAATTCCCAGACAGAAACCTATTCTCTATGAATCTTCCTTCAAACTTGATGTTAGCATCTGTAGTTTCGATTGTCCTACCACTGCTGTGGATGTGTTTCATTGTCCAAATTTCTTATTTGCCCTCAGGATAAGACTATAAAATAAACCAAAAGGACCTTATTTGTTAAATTCTGTCTTTTCAGTAGTCTCAAAGTCTGTTGAAAGATCCCTCAATGTCCCATCATTTTGCTTGAATTTTTGCTTGACTGAATTTCTGCTAAATATTTCAGTACAAGAACAAGGTCATAAAATCTTCCTTCTTGCAGAACATGCCTTTTTACTCTCAAAAGAAAACTATTATACTTTTCGTCTGAGAACTTGTCATACTCCGAAAGCACATCATAATCTTTAATGACCACCTCCTTCCTCCATCCCAAATCTTTCCTGTCTGTTGATCTGCTGTGTGGCTATAAATCACTGCTAGGATTTACCTTTTATTTTATTACTCTTGAAAGTTTTCTTTTTGTCTTAGTTTCTGTCCAGTTTTCTTGTTGCTTTATCTATATTATTCCCTATTTGTTATCTCACTTGGGCATTGAATTTTCAACCCGGACTAGTTCATACCAACGAGTGAAAATAAAAACTGCCACTTTCCCTTTCTGACCAATACCTGTGCAGTACTACAAATAAGTCTTCTAAGATGTTAAGTTCTCTAGGCAGGAAGCTTCTCCTTTTCTGCCTGTTTACAACTAACTTTGTTCATCCATCCTCATCCACTCCACCAGTTTTATATCCTTGCTGTAGGGCTAACCTCAGAAATTTTAGACATCATATTTACAGAATCACAGAATGGTAGGGGTTGGAAGGGACCTCTGTGGGTCATCTAGTCAAACCCTCCTGCCAAAGCAGGGTCACCTACAGTAGGCTGTAGAGGACCTTGTCCAGGTGGGTCTTGAATATCTCCAGAGAAGGAGAATCCACAACCTCCCTGGGCAGCCTGTTCCAGTGCTCCGTCACCCTCAGA
>Ga0065711_1046778_pt1 | contig 12705 bp, 10 predicted proteins | sample Hoacrofraction12_FD_59098 | JGI IMG/M metagenome (GOLD analysis project Ga0065711, IMG submission 59098) | Hoatzin crop microbial communities from Cojedes, Venezuela - Epithelial fraction 12 v2 (version 2) | ecosystem: Host-associated > Birds > Digestive system > Esophagus > Crop | place...
TGGACTAGATGACCCACAGAGGTCCCTTCCAACCCCTGCCATTCTGTGATTCTGTGAAGCTCACTGCGAGGCCTTTCCATGTTTAACAGCAGCCACCCGCAGCAGCCCGGCCACTGCCTGCGGTCTCCAGGGCCCGGTTTGCAGCAGGGACTGCGACGGGGTGAGCCCCCTTCGCACTGCTGACAGGAGCGGGAAGCTCCTTGCTTTGGGAGAGCAAAGATGTCCTCGCCTTTCGGCTCATCAGGCTTCCACACCCTGTGGGGTTCCTGCGCAGAGGCAGCGCGGCTCCGGCTGCTCGGGAGCAGCAAGACCGGTTTAGAGAAACTAAGACACAGGATTTTGAATAACGTGTTATCATTTCATAAGAAGGATGTACCTGTCCAGAGTAGAACCAGAGAGTGATGAATCGTAAGAATAGCTAACAAGCTATGAAAAGCTGCTGAGATTGCCAAAAGGAACAGGTCACTAGGGGAAAGGTAATTCTGGCAGGGGGAGATCGTGACCACTGACTCACAGCCCACCTATCCCAGTTATACCCCAGACTCAAAACATGAAGAAACTGAGCAAGTGTGCTAATTTACATGCTGGACAAAGAGACTTTAACCGATCATTTATTAGAATAACAATGCATATGTATTAAAAAGATGAAGATGGTAATGTTAAGTTGGACATGGAGCTGTTGGAGCAGGTCCAGAGGAGGCCACAAAGATGATCCGAGGGCTTGGAGCACCTCTCCTGTGAGGAAAGGCTGAGTTGGGGCTGTTCAGCCTGGAGAAGAGAAGGCTGCAGGGAGACCTTATTGCAGCCTTTCAGTACTTGCAGGGGACTTCCAAGAAAGATAGGGACAAACTTTTTAGCAGGGCCTGTAGTGACAGGACAAGTAGTAATGGCTTTAAACTAAGGGAGAGTAGATTCAGAGTGGATACAAGGAAGAAATTTTTTACCATGAGGGTGGTAAAACACTGGCACAGGTTGCCCAGAGAGGTGGTAGATGCCCCCTCCCTGGAGACATTCAAGGCCAGGTTGGACAGGGCTCTGAGCAACCTGGTCTGGTTGAAGCTGTCCCTGCTCACTGCAGGGGGGTTGGGCTAGATGACTTCTAATGGTACCTTCCAACCCAAAGCATTCTATGATTCTAAGTGTATAAATGACTAATGATTTGTGAATGATGTGTGCTGTCTCAGGACACCCGTATTTGTGCAAATATGCAATAAAATACTCCTGTTCTGTGTGTGTATTGGCATACTGCACACCGGGTAAACAAACCCCGAATTTGGGGACAGCATTCCTGCTCCTGCAGGTCTTTTTTCCTCTCCAGCAGTGAGTCCATGTGCCACTGGGCCACCCAATAGGAGAGGAGTTGAAATGCAGGTCCCTGAGTGGGAGAAACACAGCTGTGGAGTAATAGAAGTTTCAAGCCTGGTGTGGGACACTTTCTAGGTCTGAAGTTCAGTTTACAATAAAATACAAAGAGTTTTCCCTCCATCGTCGCTGAGGTCTTTCTAGCTGCCCAGGAAAGGACTGCTCTGTGGACAAGCCCACTAGACCACGGCGAAGCGTGAGCCGCTCTTGGCATTTCCGCGCCCCTCTCTCCCCAAAGCCGCAGTCTGTCCTGCTGGCTCCCCCATGGACAGGAAGCTTTGCTAGCTTACTTCAAGCTGCCGGGTGTTTTTCTTCCTTTGAATGTGTTCATCTGTTGCAGAGGTCCTTCCCATCCTGCAAACCTCTTCCCCATCTCTGATTTCAGAGGTGACGCTTCACCAGGTGACGCAAACTGTGGCTTTGGCCTCCTTGGTGCTGAGTAACCAGAATACTTACTGCCTGCCTGGGGTCTGCTGGCCCTGAGGTAGCTCAGCGGCCTGTTTGCCTTTTCTGCGCGTTGTTGGCCCAAACAGAGCCTCGTGTCCCCCAGAAGCCCAGCGTCGGCTGCTGCTCAGCACCTCGGTTCCCAGCCCATCCTGATGCACCCACTTACCCATGGGGAGAAACCCTACGGACTTTTCTGTGGGTGTAGTATCACTGCGGGCTCCCCTGGTGCATGACCTTTAGAAAGTCATTTAAATAATACCTGGAGAATTCATACTTATGCTAAATACCCAACTAGCTTTCCTGCCGTCGTGCAGAACGAGGGCCATTTGTCACAAAGAAGTGCGCTGGGAGCAGATCCTGGGTCTGTCGTTCAAAATCATGATATGTAAAGCAGTGACTCTAAAACTCTTCTGTCGTACAGAGCTGCATACAACTGAATCTCGACATTTAAATATTGTGAAAAGCTGCATATTGTATTTCTGAATAAGTACCAGAATATTGTCCTAGGCATTTTCCACCCTTTATTTAAACAATTTTTTTGCAGGAACACATGTGGAAATGTCACAAAATTCAGTATCTTTATTTGAACAGCAAAATAGCGATGTAAGATGTGGAAAGTCAGACCTGTGCAGTGAGCGAATCACTCTCAAATCCACTCGTAGGTGAAGCTTTAAGACTTTTTTTTATTTGTCTCTCATTTCCAGCTGACTTGGCTCCATTGATCTGCAGACACATGAGCAGCACGAGAGAGGCAGGAAGAGTCATCCCTGATGAGAAATGGATTTTTTCCCCCCATGCTCATTATTGCAGAGGACTGTCAGTTTCCCTTGGCAGCCCGTACAATGGGCTTGCTCTGTAATAAATGCAGATAGCATTAAATTAATGTTTCATTCCCATGGTGACAAACGGTGGCATCCAGTTCCAGCACAGGGTAATTCAATGACAATATGGCAGTGAACAAGTACCTCGCCTGTTAGGGGCTAATCAGAGATGCAGAGTGTTCGAATTGGACTCAGAGCATCCATGTAGCATGGACTGAGTTTATTAATCTGGAGACACACTGGTGAAAATGAGCTGGGAAGCAAGAAATAAGAGAATATACATAAAAAAAGAGCCAAAGCACATAAAAATAAGCATTAAAGCATGGTCTATTTTAATAAATGTTTTCCTTCTACTTTCCACCCAGCTCTAACCAGAACCTGTGCAAGATCTTTCAGGGGAGGAGAACTGTATCCACACCTGAGTGCAGGACCATATATATGCGTGGAAATGAAGAAGAGGATCCTTGGTTCATACACCTGATTGATGAAGCTGCAAGAGACTGGGCTGCCAACCTGGCTGAAAGTGGAGTTTAGCTTTGTCATGTTCTTTGGTCAGGGTTTGGCAACCTAGGATAAAGCAAGGCTGTAGAGAACCAGACCCAGAGGTGTTTGGGAAATGTTGCATGAAGGAGCTCCAACAGGCAAGAGCAGCTTCCTGCAGCAGAGGGGCTCCAAGGGCCGTTGAAGCCCAAGGGTGACCCGAGCCCTTCAGCACCCTGCCAGGCTGCTGGGAAGGGAGATGCTGGCCCTTGGGCAATGCCTGGCTCTGAGGCTCCTCTCGCAGCTTCTCCTCTGCTGCTCTTGTCCCCTCCCACTGGCTGCGTAGCTGGTGGGGCTTCGTTAGGCCCAACGGCGAATGCATCTTTCTTTTGAACTTATAATACATATGGGTAGATACTCGAGAGGGAACAAGATCCTGAGATCTTGAGACAACTTGCAAAGGAGAGGTTTTGCAAGTACAGGGAATTCAGCTTTCATTACTACCCCTTGCCCCAGGGTTCTGCTGTGCACATCAGCAGTTCTGCGGCAGGGGAAGGACCAGCAGCAGCCTCTTAGAACAGAGGGTTCCCCTTTCGCTCGCGCTCAGCGGTGCGTGCTGCGTGTTTCTGACAGGCTGTTTTGCTGCATGTGTTCTCAGTGAGACCAATGCTTTAGTTAGTGTTTGAGATAAAATCTTATGGGCGCTAGTTGCTTTTTTTTTTTTCATCAAACTAGTTATTTAAAAGCATGTCATTCACGTCCCTTAGAATTATTTTAAAGATTCTAATCACACTTGTGGTTTTTTGCTAATGAAAGCTCTTGGAGCCACATCTGGCACGTTTTATTGATCGTAATCTCATGGCTGGAAGCTGAGCTTGGTAACTATAGCAACACAACTTTTTTTTTCAAATGTCAACATAACTCCACAAAAAGTGGAGTAAGGGGGAGCAGATAATTTAAATTACTGAGCAGCTAATAACTCTTTTTTCTGTAACCAGTTCTGAATTTTCTAATTTGACACAGTAAATAACAGATAGGGACAGAATCTTTTGACAGCTACATCTGCTGTGGAAGGTGATGAAAAGAGTTACATGGATGCACATGGTGTCTCCAGAGTCCTTTTTGCTGGCCACGCGTTGCTCCCGTCCTCCGCCGGGCTGCAGGCATCAAGGCCAGGCTGAAGGCATGCACCCCAGAGGAGCAGCACCACGGAGCGTGTATCCACAGCCCTCTCGCCGCTACCCAGCCAGGCAGGGGTGTCAGACACTGCCCACGGCAGCAGGGCTTGCTCCAGCGCTCGGGGGCAAGAGGCGCTCCCGAAATGTGCCTAAGGGTTGAAGTGGAATGATACGGACTGAAATGATAGCTTTGTAGAAGAGCACTCTCGTGTCAGCACCACCAAGTTGTTCTTGTCAGAGATATTCTCAGGTATGTCTACGCAGGGGGGTTGTTCTGTGAACCGGGGACCTGTGGGTAACCCAGCCTGCGTTGCGGGATGGCTCTTCCCTCTGCTCCCAGCTCCGATGTTTGGCTCTGAGAGCATTCGGAGCAGTGTTTCCTCATCCTGCCTAATCGCAGCAGCCTGCTAGCACTTGAAAATGGTGATGCTGGGACAGTCAAATGAAGTGGTGGGTGGATGCTGCTGCCTCCCTTGCTTTCCTTTAAGGCTTTCCAGCAAGGCAGGTGGAGAACTGCCCTCAGCCTCCAGCCAGAGCACAAAGTCAGATCCAGCTGCAGCTGCCTGCCTTTTTCAGGTCTGCGAGAGACTATGTATGGGTATAAAAGGTGTTTCTAAAACATTTCTAGAGATTCAACCTTTGGCATCATCTTTTCAGCAGCTGAAAAAAAATAGCCCTTTGGAAGAGCTGGAGAGCACAGCCCTGAGGAAAGCGCGGAGGGCGAAGGGCAGGCTCCTTCCCCGGGGCCCCCACTGCTCCACAGGTAGTGCTGGGAGCTGTTCCCGTCAGCTGCCCGGTTGCTGATCAGTGCGAAGCGCTTCAGTGGCCTTGACGTGTTCCCCCAATCGGCTCTTGTGTTCCCCAATTCCCACTCCCGGCATGGGAGGTCTCCCTGGGGCGCGCAGCCTCAGGCAGGGCTGAGGTTCTTGGTAGCACCCCACAAAGGGCCTATATTTATTATTATTATTGAAATCAAGCTCGCAGCTGGGGGGCAAGTCATCTGGGGGCTCTGCCACTCTAAATATCACTGATCTGACCCCTACTTCTGTGCAGTCCTCCTTCCGCTGCCCCGCCAGCCACGTGGTGCAAGGCTTTCCTGGCAGACACCCTTTCCACCCAAGGAACCCCATAGGTTGGCCTCTTTTCTTCATCCTGCTCAAAAACCGGAGTAGGTTGGAGTTTTTTTCCCAAACTCTTTCCTGGGTTATGTTAAATCTCCATCCATCCCAGTGGATGGCTGCAGCTGAGTGTAAGTGGCCGGGGTAAAGGCATCGCCTTTGCCCTGGCCACTTATGCCCGGCCACAGCCCCAACGTTGTTTCCCTGTGCAGATGGCGCAGCCGCTCATGCGTGCTAATCCCAGCACCAGGTCACTGAGCAGGAACAAGGCGAGGATTGTTCCTCCGGAGCCGGGGGGAAAGTGGGAACGCAAAGCACGGGGAGGGGAGAGGAAAGACGCACCGTCCCATCCCGGACAGTGGCAGAGGGCGAATTATGTCTCCATTCGTGCTGGGTAATACCAAGGGCTGGGCGCTGGAAGAGATGCTGGAAGAGATGCTAAGACCTTGTTGCTGCTGAATGAAAGGGTAAGTTGGCACGAGTTGGCGCTGACTTGGAGAAACACGTTTCCCCTGTGCTGCACCCACAGAGCACTGCAGGGAAGGAGATAACCATCAGGAAAATACGTAGCTGCAGTGCTGCCAGTGATTTGATGCAGCAAAATGTTTCCGCCGTTATCGGTTTCTGCTGGTTGAAGAGCACCTCCTTGCCGGGGCAGGTCCCTCGCTGCTTTAAAGCTCAGAAATTCGGTGAGGTGGCATGGTGGGTGCAAGGTCAGTGGGAAGGACCAGTCTGCTGTGGGGTTATGGGCGGGCTTCGTGATGCTTTGCTTTGAGTTCAGCCAACTGAGTGCATCACTGTCAGAAGTTTGCTATTTTATATGGTGAGAGCGGAGACGGAAGAGAAAAGTTTATCCGTAAGAGCAGAAAAAACAATGTGGCTGCAGAAGAGCTAAAAGAGCTAAAATGGCTTGTGTGGCTGGGGGAAAGTCAAGGGGGCTTCTTCAGAGAAGTGGGTGTTGTGTTGGGCTGGGAAGCAATAAAGGTTTGTGGAGTTTTTCTTTCCTCAATTTTATTTCTTCCCCTGTCCCCATATTTCCTGGATGCTATCCCAGGAAAAGCCTTTCACCTTAAGCACATATTTTATTATTTTATTGTATTAGCATAGCCTGGGGCCTCTGACAGAGCATAGCTGGAAGAGTTTGCCTGCTGCTGTTACTAGCAATGGGCAGTGTCACTGGCAGGATCATCAACAGAAAATTCAGCAGCCACTCATACAGGCCTCAGATATTTTAGAAAAGATGAACAAGACCACTTTTAATTTTAATTTTAATTTTAATTTTAATTTTAATTTTAATTTTAATTTTAATTCCTGTTGTCTTTTACAGCAGTGCAGATTACGCACCACCGCCCGCATCTAAGAGAAGCCTCAGACAACGTCATAACCCACCATTTAGGTGTACTCACCGCAACCTGCCCTGACCCCGTAAGGCTCTAGTTCTGTCATCTCTTGCTTTCCCACACCCAAAGTCATCGAAGTGCCTACATGTCTGTCGCCACAGCAGCGTAGCTCCCCAGTGCTCGTGGGCGAAGCCTGGTGCCTCTCCGCAGCCTGCCAGACACTGTGTGGGTGTGGGGCACATCTGGCAGGTTGACTCACATCTGGAGTCAGGGAGAAGGGAGGTGCTGACCCCTCTTGCACACAGGTTAGGAAGTCTGGGTGGTAGGGAACGTGCTGCAGGGAACATTTCAGTGTTTGATATTCAGTAATTAGAGGATTGAGATGGGAAAGGGCTTTTCCACCTCTACTGATGAGTGGTGACCTCAAGACCAGCAACTCACGCTGACTTGACCCAATAAATATTTACGGACTTGGTACAAAAAAGGGAGACCTTCAGTGGGTGGAGTTGAGAGGGCGGCGGAGGAAGGGCCTGGACCTTTGGGCGGAGGAAGGGCCTGGACCAGGGTTTCCCACATCTTGGCTGACTGCTTTAACCACTAAACCAGTGGGTGGAAGTCGCAGCAACGAAAACCAAACCCAGCACCTAAATGAACCAAAACAGAAAGTCATGATTCATCTATGGGTCTACAGAGAGGATTCCCTACTCCCACTTTCTTTATACCTTCTAAGAGGTGAAAAACCCTCTCCTTCTCTTTTTTTAGGATGGGATTAGAAAGAATATTTGCAAAGAGGTGTTTAAGCCCTTGTGGGGAGCGGGGCTGGGCCCTATGCTCCCCAGCAGCTATTTCAACGGCTGCTTGGGGAACACTGCGCTGGCTTTTCATCCGGTGGGTAGGTACCTACCTCTTCCCTACCCACAGTGTAGTTGAGACCTTACGAATGTTAGCCAAAATCCTGAATACCACAGGTTGCTATTGCAGCCTAAATCATCCCTGCAACTCTAGTCTGTATTTGTAGCTAGTCGTGTGATGAATGTAGCCCAAAAATGCTGGATAGAGAAGAGCAGGGTGATGCATACAGCAGAGTGGTTAGGTTTATGTTCCCTATATATTACTGATACGAGCATTTATATTTGACTCAGCATTCATTTAATACACATTCATTAATAAATACTCATTAAAGTCAGATAGAAGGTGGCTGCTGTATAATTCCTCAAATGCTTCAAGCTACTCACAGCACTACACAATGTATGTAGTACTTATCCAGGCATATATAAAATTATATTAATTATTAATTAAATATATAAAATATATTATCTATATACATATAAAACCAAATATGTATGTATGTGCACATACATGTGTGTGAATGCATGCTTGCATATGTCTGTTTGGGTTTCTTCTTCCTCAAGACAGTTCTGTTCTGCCGATCCTTTGATACAGAGACAGCCTCGCGATGCGCTCTGGTTGAAACGACCTAATTCAGTTCACGCCGTGAGTGCGGGGCTAGGCAGGGCCGTTCTCTGCCGCGCACGCAGTCCCAGCCCACGCAGCCTGAAGTCAGCGGCAGCCCCGCCAGCGCCCAGGGAGGCTGTGGCTGGACATCCCCCCACTCCAGGGAGCAGAGCAGCTGCGCTAAGCATCCCTCCGGCCGGCGGGAAGGGAGAAGCTACCCTGCCCCGTTGCACAGACCAACGCTGCGCAGACTGGGCCTGCTGCCACTTGTCAGAAAAGCTCGTGTTTAATTTAATATGGCCACTTCCAAGGCAGAGTCGGAGCTGGCAATGGTCCTGTGTTGCGGGCTCCCTGCTGTGAACTTGCTGCCCACTCCACGGATCGCAGCGAGCTTTCACTAAGGAGCACACATTGCCCTGCAAATGCAGCGTGCGACCCTAACGCTGTGGCTGGTCGTATTGCCGTTGCTGGCAGCACAACGTGCCGGGTGCTGGTGCTGGGGCAGGCCAAGGGGCAGCCGGAGACTCAGGCACCTCGCTGTCGGGCAGCATCGGTGGCTGCTGCCACTTCTGCGCCGGGGGACAGGGGGAAGGTGGGCAGAAGCTGCTTGCCACTACCGCTCTTTCTGCACAAGCAACCCCAGAGCATCAGTAAAGTGGAAGAGCTTGTCCTGTACCCTGATTTACTTGGAAAAAGATATGTCACTAAATACTGACTCACTCTGCAATGAGACTAATACTTTCCAAACAGCTGCAGGTCTCTCCTACTCTCTGAAATATTCTTGTGGGGGAGTGACGTGGAATATGTTCCCCTCTACAATGTTATTTTCATTTGATGTGTGTGCTAACGCGCATGCAGTACTGTCACTGAGATTACCCCAGACTGTCACATGTTGGAGACTCTGTACAGTTTGTTTCAATAATGGCACTTCTTACTGCAAAGAATTTTAAACTATTTTTAAAAATGAGAAGCAGACAAACAAATATTTGGAAAGTCTTGCTTGAGACAGAGAAAACAGCTCTTAGGGGAAAACCACTTTTATTGCTCTTAGCTTATGAAACGCTTCACAGAGGTCAGACTTGTCTGTGTGAGGATCGCACGTGCGGTACAAAATGATTTTCTGGAAGTCTCATAATATGTTAGCACCAGAGGTAGAAAATCTGTTATTAATTAGGCATTAAATAATTAATATTAATAACGAAGACGCTGATGGAGGGGATGGGGTGGTGAGGCTGTGTTCAGACTGAAGGATCTTGCTCTGAGTCTGCCTCTTAAACTGCTCTGAAACAAAGTTACGCCGCGTTTTGCCTCTGCCTGTACGTTTCAGCTGTGCCAGCTGAGCTGTGTCCTGGCCCTCCCTACCTCCCCTTGCAAAGGAGGGCAGGCTTTTGCTCACAGGAAAGGGAATTTAAAAGGAAAAAAACAAACCCAACCCCCAAACCCCAGGAAAGGGCATGGTGCTTTGCAGGGCACCAGCCTGCTCTCCTGCTCCCCGGTGACTCACGTCCTCGGTGGCCGTGAGCAGCAGCCGCGGCACGAACCTGAATCAGGACGCTGATGGATGCCACGAGCAGCCATGGGCGTGTGGACACCGAACGGGAGGTTTGGTTCTCGATTAGCAGGGCCCTGGCATGCATCGCCGTTCCAGTCGCAGAACAGGCACGTGCCAGACTCGACCCAGGCACTTAGGCACACCGCGTTTGCTTTGCAGGCTCTTGCTGAGCACTCCTGGACGGTGCCCAGGGTGTCAGCTGTGCGAGAGCCATAACCTGAGCTGCCCGAGGGTTCGGCAGCTCCAGAGGTGCAGGAGGAGGTGTGCGGGAGGGGGTGCTGAGCACGGAGGAGCCCGTGGCACTGGGTGCTCCAAGGAGCGGTGACGCAGCGGAGTGTGCTGCCGGCCCCGAGGCGCCCGGCCGCTGCCATGCTCCTGCTGGAAGGAGCCTCTGCCGCCCTTCCTCTTAAACATTATGAAACTCGGTTGTTCAGAGGAGTATGATTCATAGTCGCGTTTCACTGGATTAGCCTCTAAGCTGGGTGTGATGCCAGGAAAGGCGTGAGGCTAGCAAGTCAGGGCATCAAAATCCACTCTTCCTACTCAACGAACACACGCATTAATTTCACTCTCACACCATGACCTGGTCCTCAGCCTTTTGCTGGCACCACTTGCCTAAGATTCATTGCAATTTTATACTTCTTGAACAACTGGCTTGGATTGATCAAACCTTTGATGTGTTTCTACCAGCCCTGTGTGTGCGAACAGCAGGAAGTATAGAAGCATTCGTCAGGACAACAGTAATTAGTTGCAACTTCCAAATTGAAATGTACAATTAATGCTGTGTCACATGCTGAGTATCAGTCATGCAATGCAAGGGTTGTGATGGCAATTAGGAATTTCAGAGTTTTCGGGCAATTGCTGTGCCAAAAATCCCCCTCAGCTTGTACAAATTGTCCTGGGCAGTATTAATTCACTGTGCCGCATCAGGCAGAGGGACCGTTTGCATCTCTCAGTAACTCTCTTGCAACTTGATCTCCAAAGAGATGGCAGTTTCTCTGTCCTGGAGCACATCTCTGGGTGATAAAATAACCCTGAGCCCTGCTGAGAGGCAGCCGTCTCCCTGCAAAGAACAGGCAGCCAATACTGGAGGTCCTCCTACTCACCTTTTCTTGCTTGAAGTCTCCTCCTGGGCAAACTCCAAGAGCTTCCTCCCTCCCTCATGATCTTCTCCTCTTCCATGGAGAGCAGGGAGCAGACATGCAACAGGAGGCCTGGGGCTCCAACCCACCGACCCATCAAAGAGGAAGAGGACCTTGGCGGCAGCACATAAGCAGCATTTCCCTCCACCACAGCTACCACCAGGTTATGTGACTACTGCACACACTGATGGCAAGCGTGTCTCCCTGATGGCACCTGGGAAGAGACCTCCTCACTTGTCCTTCAAATGTGGAGCATGGAGAGCCCTGCAGGTCCTGTGCTCTGCCATGCCCACGGGCCTCGAAGCCCGAGAGCTTCACAAAATCATGTTTCCTTGCTCTTGGAGTCAAACCGGCCAAGACTGCAAATGCCAGCAGCACCTACCTGCTGCCTGCCAGTTTGGGGAACAGATCTCAGGCTAGCCTGTGCCATTGGAGATGTGTGAACAAAACTGATCTGTGCCTGCCTCGGCGCCTGCGGCTCAGCAGTGCCGTCCGCTGAAACCACCGGGTTACGCAGTTTGTCCACGGGTGTCTTACCTTCGTTATTGCACATCCAAAGCGTCTGTCCCGCATCTGAGGCACCTTCGCAGTGACTAGCCTGGTGAGTCGCCGACCAATTATATCTGCCATTGCAAATGGCATCCCAAAGGACAGCACTGCCCGGCTGGTGCCACCGCATTCGTCCTCTGGTCCTGTCAAAGGCTTCTGGCATCACCAGGGCGCTGCCAGACATGTTTGGTTTGGGAACGTGACCTGGGATTTCCTGGTGTTTGGGATTTCTCGGTAATGGTGAATGTTGGGACATTTTGATGGCCACCACTGAATGCAGGGAAAGGCTGGGCTAGCTGCTTACTGAACAAGGGGGGACAAACAAGTGGTGTCCCCACTGAAGCTGAAGTTTAAAATCCCGCCTCTTTTAATATGCTAAGGCACTTACTAAAAGCTGGAGCTCAGTGCTGGTGCAGACGGCGCAGTGCTGCGTGCATGTCGGAGGGAGGAGAGGGAGGGGGACAGTGAGCTCCGCAGCTTCCCTATTAGCACCACTTCTCTTTCTTTTTGCTTTTCAAGAAAGTCAACTTGTTTTTTCACCAAATGCCTCCTGCCTCTATACCCCAAACTCCTCATGGCCTGTTACTGGTTTTCCTAAAGCATTTTGAACTACGTGCTGCTGTCAAACCTGGCCCCAAGGCCTGCTGGTACTGATGGATCAGCTTATTTAACCTTTCGCCCCTTAACAGTCCTCTTACAATATTTACTGCTCCCACTTTGAATAATGGGAGATTAATTTAATACTGCAACATTTTCACATAGTAATTGTAATTAAATCTCTGAATCCTGATGCAGTATTATCAAGCAGCTTCTACCAGCTGCTACAGCAGTCGGGCCTGATCCACAGACCACTGATTTCTTTCATTTTGTGGAAGTTGTACAGGACTCAAGAGGAACCAAATATTGTTTTCAGTGCAGGCTTTCCACAGGTCACTAAACCGATGCCTGCAAGTGTCATTATTATTCTGAACAGAGAGGCAGCCCCATCCCAGCATTATGAACCGGTTTGAGAAAATTACTGATGTATTTCCAGTTCAGCAGTTGAACCAAAATGTTAATAAAAAAAACAAAGAAGCAAAGGGCAGACTGAGCAGTATGTAAAATTTGCAGGTGTTTCTTCTAGGTTAAAAAAGCTTTGCCTGCATAAACCATCCCATCTGACCCAGAGCAAAACATTTTCTTTCTTGCATTTATAAAAACAAAAATAATCAGAGGGTCCGTACATCGATCTGTTCCTACACACCCAAATTTCCACCCCCCC
>Ga0065711_1046779_pt1 | contig 12705 bp, 7 predicted proteins | sample Hoacrofraction12_FD_59098 | JGI IMG/M metagenome (GOLD analysis project Ga0065711, IMG submission 59098) | Hoatzin crop microbial communities from Cojedes, Venezuela - Epithelial fraction 12 v2 (version 2) | ecosystem: Host-associated > Birds > Digestive system > Esophagus > Crop | place...
GGGGGGGGGGGGGGGAAATCCCCCACCTTCAGCCCCAGGCCGACCCAGTGAGCCCTTTGCCCCCTCCGACCACCCCGGCAGAGGGGCTGCACAGGCTGCTGGTGGCACCCACGGGAGCAAAAGTCACCGATCCCCAGCTGTCCCGGCCTTAAATTAATCCTGCTCTCACCAAGCACTAAAACCACCCCAAAAAAATCACCCATTTCAGCCAGTCCTCGACAGAAACAACAGAAACCAGTGCTCCCTCGAGCACGGTTGTCTTAAAACAAGAGATTACTTAATAAAGCTGGACAGCTTTTGCTGCATGATACCACTGGATTATCATCAGCTAATCAGATTAAAAACACACGGAGGCTTTGATTTGGTTCACCAAGTGCCCAGCCCACAGCTGCCTGGGGGAGCTGCAAAGATCTGGTACCTCTTCAAACCAGGCCCCGAGACTTTTTGCCAAACGATGGTTTCGTGAGCAATCCCAAGAAGAGGGATCCTCAGTGAGGAGAAGGAACTGACATTTCAAGACACACCCTGTCTTTTCAGTTCGGGAATAAAGAGATTACTATGCACATCTAATTATAGATGTCAACATTTTACGGCTGCTATGCTGAAGCGTGAAGCTGTAAGTAGCCCTGCTCGGAAGGGCGGCGAAGTGAAAGGTCTCATCATTGCTTCTGTGAGTTTTGCCAGTGCTTGCAAAGCGTGGTGACATTTCTAATAATCCCCTGAATTTATGTAGCACCTTTTGTCCTTTTAAGGATCCTAATTAAGCTTCACGGCTCGCTGAGCATAGACTAAACCCCCTTTGCAGAAGAGGAGCCCAGGCCCTGCTTTGCACAAAATGTGCATCCCGTTTAGGGCAGGGGTAGGACTTCTCCACCCCAGCGACCTCCAGCAGCACACTGTTCCACCCCAGCAAGGGAATGCCGCACCGATATTCCCACCCAAAGGTTACAGCGCTTCAGCTACTCTCCTGTGCTTAAAGCTGGGTAATCTAAGCTTTCTATAACTAACTCTCTACGAGTACCTGAAAGGAGGTTGTAGTGAGGCGGGTGTTGGTCTTTTCTCCCAAGTAACTAGGGATAGGATGAGAAGAAATGGCCTCAAGTTGCATCGGGGAGGTTTAGATTGGATGTTAGGAAAAATGTCTTTACTGAAAGAGTTCTGAAGCATTGGAAGAGGCTGCCCAGGGAAGTCGTGGAATCACCATCTCCTGGAGGTGTTCAAAAACGTGTAGATACGGCACCTTGGGACACGGTTTAGCAGTCATGGTGGTGATGGGTTGACGGTTGGACCTGATGATCTTTGAGTTCTTTTCCAATCTTAACGATTCTATGATCCCTGGTGTCACACAAGCCTTTTGAATGGGGGCCCCACTAGAGTTTACCCCAATTTGCTGGATATCCACACTCCTTTGACCATAAACCATGTATCAGTGCCTTCGCTTTACGGCCCTGCCCCAGGCAGGCAGCAGAGCGAGGATGAGCAGGCAGTGGCCCCCGTTTCCCACCACGTATCTCACAGCCCTCCATCGACTCTCGTAGGGTGCAGGGCTGGCGGGTGATCACCAGCACAAAGAGCTGCCAGCAGCTCCAGCCATGTCCACCTTGCAGAACCCACAGAGACCCACCACGACATTCATTCTCCTACACACACAGAGCAGGAGCCGAGAGCATCACACGAGTTTCCTCTGCAGAGAAACCCCGTTAACATTTCGCTCCCTCTCCGCACCGGGGTCAGATGTTTGCAGTCTGGGTGGTGTTTTTGAGGGTGCAGGCACCCTTGGGTGGCTGTCCCTGCCCTCAGCCCCCGCAGAAAGGTGCCCGGGGCAGCAACTATTCTCGTCCCGCAGTTGGGTCCCTCTCGCAGCTCCCAGGTCGATGTTGCCATCTAGAGGCCCCTGCTACAGCGATCGTCCCCTTCCCAAGCACTGGGAAGGAGCTGGGGGTTTTTCCTCAGTTCAGTGCAAGATTTCAAGGCAGCTTTTCTGGGTTAGGGGCTGAGGGGGAGAGGCAGATGAGTTGCTCCCACTGTCGATGTGTTTTTGACTCAAAATGCCGCAGCTCCGTGCTCTGCTAGCTCTCCCCAGCCCACATCTCGTACAGCCGACCGACAGCCCCAGCAGCTGGGCAAAGCCCTCCTCTCTACTCCGAGGTGATTTATTTTGCCCCATCCTCAGAGTGATGCATTTGCCATGAGCGAGGGAAGCAGCCCGGTCGGCGGGAGCGACGCACGCAGCAGTGTCCACAGCAGCTCCGCTGCCAGCGCTGGCTCTGGGTGACACCGTGACAGACACGGCTCCAGGATCGGCGAGTGCAAAACTCCCAAGTCTCACCCACAAAAGCCAAACTTGGAAAGCTGTGGCAATCACCCAGCAGGAACGGGTGGGAGGGCTGCAAAGGCCCACACCAGACATCCAAAACATTTCAAACATGTTATGAACCAGCTGGATGGAAACATACTTCTCCCTCTCAGCTGCAGCTTGGGCTCCTCCTGTTTAAAACTGCCAGAGGCTGGCCCATCTCGACCCAAAGACTTGCTGCTGTAACCCCAAAGATGCCTCTCGCACTTGGGTAGGAGGAGGTGGCTCAGAGTAGCACGGGATGAAGGCAGCCACACAGCAGAGGAGGATTCCCACCGGCAGCCAGGATTGCTTTCCCCGGGCGGGTGTGCAGACACCACTGCCTGGATGCTCCTCGTTCAGGGTGAGAGCGGGGCTGGAGGCTGGTTCCTGCACACCCACGGGGGCAACACCACTGCAGCGGAGGCTGTGGCACCCCACTACGGTATCTGTTCTGCAGGGAGGAAGGTGCAGGCTGAGGATGAGTTTCTCCTACACCAAATCATGTCACAGCACAAAGCAGGTTATTGCCCAGATTTAAATCCAGCCCCAGGAGCCCTTTCTGCAGCTCCTGATGTTCATTCTGACAGCACCCGGCCTCACCGAGCACCAAAAGGTGACGGGTGCCCCGCTGCTGGGCTTTGGTCCTGTCAGTAAGCAGCCCAGCAAGTCTCACTCTCATTCCTAGCGCTCACCAGCCACGTCCCATCCCTGGGGACCCTTCCCTGCACAGGCATCTGTCCCCTCCTGCGTGATGTCCAGGACAGGCATTTCTCACCTGGCTCAGCACTCCCTCTTGTTGGCCACAACGTCAAGGACAAAGCTAGAGAGGGAGGAGAGCTCCAGACACACGAGGTGCTTACACATGCATTTACTCCACCGCCTTTTATAAACCTTCCTGGCAATAGCTGCTGCTGGAAGAAGCCCAAGGGAGGAAAATGAGGGGGTTCGATCAAGAGGGAGACGCATTGCACATGAGGAGGAGGATGCTGTGCTCCCAGGGACCAGGCACTGGCAGAAGGGGTTTTGGGCTGGTTTGGCCTCAGACGTGTTCTGCAGCTGCCTGCAGCCTCAGGCCAACCGCCACCACTTGCAGGACACATCCAGCCCCAGGCCAGAACCTGGACACGGCTCCATGCGCCCATGTCCCGTGAACCTGAGCAGCCGCCATAGTGTGAAAAGCAGCAGTGACTGTTCTTAGCAGAGCTGGTGGCAGACACCAGCATAAACCATAGCTAGAGTTGGCTCTCCAACAGGTAACAGGGCTCTGGTGGCGATTTAGGAAGCTCTGTTCAGCCACAGTATTTTACAACAACGAAATCCCCAGCACACAGGTGAGCTCAGGTAACCAGCCCCCGGTTACATCACTGCGCTGGAGTCCAGCTCCGAGCCCCCTCAAAAAGCAACTCCACAGCCTCAGCCCAAACACGTGGGAGCTGGGAGCTGCAGCCCACACCAGCCTCTGCCCTGGCATGGCAAACCCTACACACAATCCCTTCCCCTGCATCCATGTGGGAGCTTGGGCAGCCTTCCCACGTGCAAACGCTCGGCTCCCACCAGACTCACCTCTCCCCGGTACACATGTGCTGCTGCTCGCGCTATCCTCCAGGTCTGCCCGCTTTCCTCTTCCTCCACGAGCCTCCCTCTGCTGACAGCCACTTCTTTCTGGTCCTGTGCCCTTCTTTTCTCTCTGTTTCCCTTGCTCCGTCCCTCACTCAGGAAATTAAAGATAATCCTCCCTTTTTTTGCTGCCGGATTCCCTGTTTAACATTCACTGCGTGTGCTTGCACCGATTCAAAACAGGATTAGACTTTCTGTTGCTTTGATGTCAGTTGTGCTTTGCACTTAAGGCAGAGGAGGAAAGAGAAACTGTCTGTTAATAAACCTCCTGGGTTCTGCTCATCCACTTGCACCCATCCTGGAAACGAAGGTCAGGCACATTTACTGGCAGAAACTGGGTCCCCTTCCGGGATCAAAGCACGGGAGAATAGACCAACCCGCTACCCCAATACCACAGTCCCTACACCGGGCATTATTCTCTGGAAATGCCCAATTTCCACCCTGACTGTGTTATCATCCAGCAGCGTGGAGGCTGAACGGCTCCCATGATGAGGGAGGTGTCATTAATCATCGGAAAACCACAACTCATTGGCTGTCAGTGAATATTGCAACCTCCAGCTGCCACACAGCAGGGAGCCTACGGGCCACCAGCATCGCTTCAACAGAGATCGGGGCTCGGGGCTCCCCGCAGGGGATACCTCGAGTCGCTCACTTTAAGGGAAGAGCAGATGCTGCAGGACAGCTAGGATGGAAGCCCATACCCTGCTCCCCATGGTGTGACACTTCTGCTACCGCACAGTCCATGAATCACGTGCTTCCCTCTGCTTCCTCAGGCCTGAGCTTCTCCCTTTGGAGGATGAGGACTGGGGGTTATTTTCACCGGCCGGGACCTCCAACGCCAGTCCAAAGCAGAAAACCAGCATTTTTCTCATACTGTCTGTGACAGCCTTGCTTTGCCTCCAAGACATAGCTCCTCGAGTCCACAATGTCCAGACCAGCCTGCAGCACAATTCGGAGCTGAGGCACGATCTCCCTCATCTCCGCTTGCACTGATCGCACACCAGAAAAGAGCCTTTCACATGGGATTCTGCAAAGCCACGGCCAGGGCTGGAAGCTGACGGTGGGTCCTGTTCCTGCTCAACCAGGACAGCTCTTTCCCCGGAGTCTCCAGGGGCTCGCGGGTTGTTTCTGTTCCCTGATGCTCCAGCTCCATTCCCACCCAAGCTTCACCACGCAGGCAGTTGGGTCTCCTCTGTGCACCAGGCAGGCCTGGGGGCTGCAGAACTGGAGAAGTTTGGTTGCAACTGGAACCATCCCAGCAGCCTCTGCAGGTTATTTGGGGAAGCGGTTCCACAGATGAGCACAGTCCAGCCACGGACAGGACCGACCTCCCAGCCCGGTCCCCTAGAGAGGCGCAGCCAGCACCTCCCCAGCAGAAGCGAGGAGACACTTAAACCCTCCCTGGGATCTGGCAGCTACATTTCCCTCTGTCACCCGCACCACCCCACTGTGCCGCAGCTGGCACTGCCACCGTTTCAGGTATCCTCCAGGATTGCCCAGGGACTCGGGACGCGCCTCTGCCAGCAGCGCAGTGTCTAATCCATTTTTCCCGGTGCACACACACAGACTTGATTAATGCCTGCAATGAGCTCCATCCATCATCGGGGAGTAAAGGAGATTAACTCCACAGCATGCCTGCCTCGCGTTGATCCCATTTCTCCAGGCCTCCTGACTAATGGCGAGGCAGCCTTATCTGTCAGGCTGGGAAACACCAGTATCCAGGTTGACTGGGGATGATGGGAGGCTGCGGGCGCTCAGGCTGCGGACGGGGTGCTGCCAGCCCAGCCACACCACGCTCTGCCATCGGGGCTGTGCCGATGCATCCCTGCTGCCCGTTCCCGTTGCTCCTTCCATTCCCGTTGCTCCCTGCACCCTCTGTTCCTTCCTCCAGCCCTTCCCTGCCATGCTTGCAGGGGTGGCCACGGGGAGAGCAGCAACCCACACATTGCGCATCCCTGCAGGAATGCAATGCCAAAACCTAAAGCCTGGAGCTGCTCCATTTCCCTTCGATGGTCAGTGGGGAAGATATCACTCCCCATTCATGGAGGGAATTCGGATGCAGACCTGGAGTAACCCGGGCAAATCCCCTCTTGGGGCTGCGGGCGAGGCTGCAGCGAGCGGCCGCTCGGCCGGGCTCTTCCCCGAGAGGACGCGTGTGTAAAGGGGATGTGAGGGATGAGCGGTGCCATCTGGACGGGCTCCAGCGCCTGCCCCTGGCTCGCTGCTGATGCTTCATTAACGGCTCCCTCCTTTCAGCTCCCGTCTCCTTGGCTTCTGCTGCGATCAGCTGGGCTGGAGTTTTGTTGTCTTGGGTTTTTTCCAAGTGGAAATTATTTCTCATTTCTTTTAACAATCAGGACACAGAGAAAGAGACAGGAAAGGAAGGAATTTCCAGGAGATGAAAGGGCAGGATTAAGGACACGGCTTTCGCTTTGTTATCCCTCTAGTGTGGCTAAGAAATTCCTTTCAGGAGAAGGCTTTAATTAACTATGTTTTTCTGAGGGGAAAGAAACCTGGACCCAGAGACAGTCCTGGTTTCTTGGGTCTGCTGACAACCCCAGCTGCAACCTCAGCAGCCCAGATTCATACACACGCATGCACTTTCATACATAAGTCTGGACAACACATTTCAATTTGCTTTACAAAGGCACTGAGCGTCACCCCAGTCTGGAAAATATGGCATAGAGGGGAAAAAAAACAGGCATCAGCAAGGCTACCATGTACACCGCCGGCGGAAAGAGGATCCGAGTGCACTGAACCACAGTGCTACGCTGGCTCAAGATGCAGGAAGGAGCCTTTGCGTAGAGGAATAACCCAGGGCAGAAGGCAGTAGAAATATCTCCGCTGCCCTCTAGACCAACAGCCCTTCTCACAGAGCAGGGGAAATCAGGGAGAGAGGAGAGAAAGAGGCCCGGTGGCAAACCGGGACATTTAGAAAGCATCGCACTGATGTATCTGCATCCTTTATTGCCACAAAACCCTCCAGGAAACGAGTCAATCAAAAATAACATTTGGGACTGACTTTTATCCAGATGAACTCCCTCCAAATATTTTCAGGCAACCAGCAAAATGGCAAACTTCTGGCTTATTTAACCCTCCTCCTGAAACCCGCACAAAGTCTGAAAGAAAGCACTATCTCAGAAAACGTCTTGTTTTGAGAGCTTGACCTGCAAACAAGGACATGTTGCCACATCTGCCCACCGCCAGCACCACCCTGGCCACCTTCTCACCCCCCAACTCTGCCCTGACCCACTTAGTTTTTGACCGGCTCGACTTTCCACGGAGACCTGGACACGAAAGACCAACAATCTGCGCAGGTTTGTGGAGGAAGCCTCGTCCCCATCTCACACAACAGCAGCGACTCCTGCCAGGGAAACACCTCTCCTGATCCCTCCGAGCATCACATTTGCTTTTTTTGCGCCAGGGAGCTCACACCAAACCCACGCCTCGCTCTTCTCCCATCTTTCCACCTAATGAACTGGCTGATAACAAATGCTGATTGCCTTTGCTGAAACGTCTGCCTCTGCTCTTCGCATTTAACAGCCCAAGGGGTTAAGCGGTTTACCAATTATTGTTTTCATAAGTGAGCATCATTTTTACTTTTTCATTACCATTTTAAAAGGTTCCCACCTCTTCCAGTGCCCACAGCCACTGCTTCCAACCCCAGCAGACGTCTCCGTGCCCAGGGGCAGCACAGGGCACATATGGCTGATTTGCTGGGGGGAAGCAGAGAGGAGAGAAACATCTGGCAGCTGCAGTGATCCGACTGCTGAAGTGAGCAGAGCTTTTCCTGGGGCTGGCAGGTCCACATCAGGAGGGTTTCCCATCCCGTGCTACCATGTCTACCAGCCCCCCTCTCAACACAAGTCTTCGGTCTCGCTTGTGATTTATTCCTTATTCATTTCACAGGTTTACGTGCTTCTCCAACCAAAGAATTTCTTGGGAGATGCTGTATCAAACACTTCACTGCACTTTAGGTATATTCAATGTACCACAGCTCAAACAATCAGCTATTACTGCTCTCTCCCTCCTGCCCCTGCTCAGAATCAGTCAGCAGGATTGCAGCCTCTGGTTATAAAACACCACCTCTTTTTTTTTTTTTGATAGCTCTGTCATAAATCCTCAAACTTGGACTTGCAGTTTCATGCGACAGCTCTTTCCAGGCACCGACCGGAGTTTATTCTGTCTCCCTGACTTGAACCTCTCAGGATTTTTAGTTTTGCTTCATCTCGGATGTGTAATTTCCATTTCCAAGTTCAACACCATCATTCATATTGAAAAGAGTGGCAGAGCGCTCCTCTCGGGTTGGGCAGACATCTATTCTTGGTCATCAACCCCCCTGCTCTGCCTCCTCTGGAGCTCTGCGCACAGATCTGAGCCAAAACTTTTTCCTCTCCTATTCAGACTCCGGAGGAATTCAGGTTACAGCTACCTCCTCCTTGTGCTAATGCCTGTTCTTGCTAAAGGGAAGCACAGTGACTAAACACCGTACCCTGCGGCAGGATTTGCCTCCCTGGGGGCTCCTGGCTGTTTCTTGGATGCCAAGAGCTGCCAGCGGCTTCTTATCTCTGAGGATGAGATCTGCCCGTTCCTCCGAGCGCCCATCTGCATCCCTGACCTCAGCACATCGGCCACCGACAGCCCCCGAGCCCGCCAGCCTCCCGGCTTCGCAGTCACAGGGCAAGCCCCGCTTGGCCCCTTCTTGTTATTTTTGGCTGTACTTTTGTCTCTGGGATCCTCTAACCTTTAACAACGAAAACAAAACCACAGAAGGCTGCTGCCCTGGCCTTTGGCTCGCTGAGAGCAACGGGGATGGTCAGAGGCTGAAGGCTAAAACCTCAAATTAGCAGCGTGGGACTGGAACGAGCCAGGACTGACCAGGCAGCTCGGACCTGTCATTTCAAGGGCAGGAAGCCTGCAGGGAAAGAGGAGGTGGTCATCTGGTTTCAGATAAATGCCAACTTTGTGCTAATTAATTAGAAATCCAGCAGGGATAACGAGAGCGTTTAGATGATTGTTTTGCTAAGTATTCCTGTAAAGCCGTGTGCGAGTTTATCGAGCAGCTGAGAAAGGGAATTCACCCTGCTGCACTCAGAGACGCACAAATACAAGAGGAAGCAGAGTTTGGGAGCGGGGAAATCAGGGCTTTGCTCATCGCTCAGTCTCAGGCCATGGCTCCGTGTTCATCAATACCAGCTCAGGGCAGTACCGGATCACACGGCAGCACTGAGCTGAATCGAACCAGGCATCAAGACATGACAGCAGCTTCTTCCCAATCAGCCAGACCATACATACAGCACACACCTAGATCAATAAGAGCAACACCTGAGTCACCATCAAGCTGCCTTGATGAAGCTACTCTGTCAAAGCTTTGGGTTTTCTGTGTTTTGGGTATTTTTTTTTTTCTAATCAAATAATTACATTCAGCATACGTCTCTCCGTGGGGATACGCACAGTTGTGCTGGGATAGTCACTGCAGGAAGAGGGACAAGATGCTGCCTAAGCCAGCGCTGTTGTAGAGAGAATTACTGTCAATTTTTGACCTAAAGCTCAGCATGTGGCTATAGGAAAATTACTCAACTTTGCTACATGACATTTTCCTTCCCTGTAGGTGAGAAGTGATAGCAAAGACTCACTTTCTGGGCTCTAAGGAGGGAAAACTGATCAGTCGTTGGAAACTACTAAACCTGCCTGAAAAGGGAGGAGACCGATGCGCAGCTGTCAGAGACAACAATGTTCAAGCACTCAGCCGGTATGGAGGGTTGATGCACTATGTCTAACACATCCTGAATAAAATCATCCCTGCTCCTCAGGCCACTGCAAGGGTGAAACTTCACCCACTAGGCTAATTGATCAATATAAACAAAGACAAAGAGCTAAGCAATAAAAACGCAGAGGCTCCTTCTGTAAGTCTGGAGTTGAGAATAAGGAGACCAGTGAGTTAGAGGGGAGGATTTGCAACTTGGCTTTTAGTGAAGGCTCCTCTCTCCAGAGTGCAAATCAGAGTAGTAGTTCGGCGCTAAATAAATATTTAGCAAAAGAGAAAGTCTCCATTTAATGAGAAATTATTTGGTGAAACGAGCTGGGGAAATGGTTTCAGTAGCGCGGTAACAGAAGCCGGCGCTGCAGCCTGCCCCACGGGATCCTGTGGTTCTACTTGTGTTGCGTAAGACAGGATCTCCAGCTGGGACAGACGCAGGAAATATAACTCATTACTGAAATGCAAGAGCCTTTCAGGGTTAAACCACTGTTAGACCAGACAGATTCATTCCCTAGTCACAGAATTTGCCTAGCAGCAGCTCTGGAAGATTACTATCTTTCTTCCTAACAGTGATGTTGCAGACAGGATGGTCTAAAAGTAGTGGTGATGCCAAGTTTGTAGGAAGAAGTAATTTTATTTCTTTTATGTTCAAGGGCTGAACTCCATTTCCTTTATCTACTTTGTTAGACTGTTGAGATGGCAGTTCCCTGCTTAAATGTTAACTACTACATCTCTCTTTTAAAATGCGTTTTCAAGGGGTTAGTGCCTCCCTCTTCCTTACAATTACACAGAGTGGTTAGTACAACTCCTCGGCTACATCCCAAGGCCTCTTGAGAGCTCATCCCTGCTGCAGTTTCCAATAGATGAGCACTCACAGAACTAGTCCTTCAGAGGGCTGCTGCCTTCAAGTGTTCAGCCAGATAATGAGCAGATTACTGTGCCTGCTCTTTCTGGCGACGGCGAGCTCTATGCAGACAGGCTGTGCATCACTGATGGCTGCGGTGAATACTCCTTTCCTTTTCTCTACCCCTTCAGCTTGGCGGGGCTGGTTTTTGGGACAAGAGCTTCCATAGATTATTGACATCGCAAAAAAGAGAGAACCAAACTTCGTCAAAGTCTGAATGTAAAACAGTCACACAGCCATGCTGGTGAAGCGACTCGCCGGTGCTGAGCACGGCTTTGTCCCTGCAGCTCTGATGTGCACCAGGGACCGAGCGGCTGTGGCTTCTCACACCCCTACAGCTGAGAAGAAAGAATTACAGCTTCCTCAAATGCAAGGCGGTTTCGAAGTGAACAGCAGTATCTGAGATTGCAAATTAAAAATAACGCTGTGCTTTGAAAGCTGCTAAATTTAAGCGCCAGGTTCTTTCTTTGAAAGCTATAAGACAGCTAGCTCCTCTCCACGGAAAGCGAGTAGGAGCTTGTCTACGCATGGGAAATGTTTGGAATCGCAGCTGCCCACCAGTTTCCCATGCAAACTCTCACACTCGGTACTTCAAGACTGGATTCAGGAAAATTGCGAGGCGGCACTCACTGCAGAGGACAGCACCCCGTTCACAATAGCTCTCCTGCCTTAGCTCCATCATTCCCACCCACAAATCGTTGCTTGTTTTGCAGTAGGAAATCAATATAGATGAGCACTAAGATTTACCCAAGGTGTGAGGAAAAAAAGGATCTTTTAAGAAAATCTTGAGTGACTGAAAAACACCACTCTTTCACAAGCTGTGCAGGTTCAAAACCGTCTTATGCACCATGGATATCTGCCAGGCAAAAACCTCTTGGGCAAATCACTGACCGAGGCAACTCCAGAGACACAGCAAAAGCTGCATAGCAGAGCAGACAAATTGGCCCCAGCCTGGCTCCAGTTTCTAAGAGCTACAATGCCTGAGCGAAGTGTGCTCCAGATTTCTGTCTGCCGCTGGTCCACTAGAGGACAACCTAATAATGATGAACTCCTTTGGCTGACATCGTAAAAGGCCTAAAGCGAAAACGCTGCTGCCAAACCCAGCTTACAGCCCATGGTGAGACGGTTGGTGGTATCCGTGCCGGGCCTCATTTGTAATGGTATGGATTACGTCTAGTCCCGATTGATACAGCCTAACAAAGCTCCAAAAAATGGGCCATAAAGTTGATGTCAGCCTTTGTAACTACAGAGAAAGAGACAGAAGCAAGGGAGATTTCCAGACAGATGTAGTTTTTACAAAGCAAACCCAATCCCCTATACTGTGCTCAACCACAGAGAAAAAGCTGGCTGTTGCTGCTGGTTTTCCTGTGGACTTCTGACATGATATCATGCTTTTTCAGTACAGGAAATACTCAGAGGTACGGAATGATCCTTTTGCCCTGGTAACATGTGATTTATCAAACCATAATGGAGCAACCCAACTATGTATAAACAGTGGGCAAGAAGCACAACAAAATCATCAGCTCATAGCCACAGAAGAGAGCAGGCTACTGCTCTGACAAATCACAGAAAATGAGCAAAACAGTTTCTCATAACCCAAAGGTGCTCCTGCTTAGTGTTTTTAAGGCCAAAAAAACAGAACACAAATAAAACCCGAGGCAGCATAAGAGCTAATTTCTGGAGCTAGGAAGCAAATGAGCTGCGGCAAGAAGTGGAACAACAGAAAACCGCAGAGAATTAATTACAAGTGAAGTGTCTCAGTTGGAATTAGAGTCAGAGGGGTCAGAGGGTCAAAGCAACAGATATTTTAGTGGGTAATTTGGTGCCTTGACATTGCCTAGCCCCGCTAGTGGGGACGTGCCTGTGACTCAGGGATGAAAACCACAAGTGTCTGCAAGAGAAAGATACACACTGAAGGTGGATCCGAGCTACTTAAAAGGCAAAATCTGATAGTCCTCTCCTCCTGACGAGCTGGCTGTAACGGGGAGGGCGCAGACCCCAGCCATCCCTTCGGGGGAGGCATGGGGAAGGGATGTGCGGGGTCTCTGGTCGCAGCCCTACCGAGGCATCGCCCAGCACCCCCCC
>Ga0065711_1046780_pt1 | contig 12704 bp, 25 predicted proteins | sample Hoacrofraction12_FD_59098 | JGI IMG/M metagenome (GOLD analysis project Ga0065711, IMG submission 59098) | Hoatzin crop microbial communities from Cojedes, Venezuela - Epithelial fraction 12 v2 (version 2) | ecosystem: Host-associated > Birds > Digestive system > Esophagus > Crop | place...
GGGAGGTTCTGGAGTCTGCTTCTCTGGAGATATTCCAGCCCCGCCTGGCCGCGGTGCTGTGCAGCCTGCTCTGGGTGACCCTGCTTGGGCAGGGGTTGGGCTGGGGGACCCACAGAGGGCCCTGCCAGCCCCTGCCATGCTGGGATTCTGTGATTCTGTGACTCGCTGAGGAGATGCACTCACCCCACACACTTCCAGGTCCCCCTGCCCAGGCACAGCGTGTCCCCTGCCTGGCCTGTCCCCAGCCACTCTGCCACGAGGGACCCCATGCTGGCAGGGCCAGCACCCACTGGACCCCTCCACACCCTCCTCTGCATCCCACACCAGCGCTGGAGATGCTGAGGGGCGTGGGTGGTCCTGCAGGACACGTTCACGTGGGTGCGGGGCCCCCACTGCTCCCTGCCACTGGGACGTGTCCCAGAACTGGAGCGGTGATTGGACACAGCGACTTACCAGCTCCTCACACAGGGGATGTCTCATCCTCCTGGCAACATCCAGGGCCGTGTCTCCCGCTTCGTTAGCTGCAAGGGGAGAACAGCAGCCTTGAGCACCGCGAGCCCGTGCTGTGAAGAGCAGTGCTGCACTCGGGGCACCAGGGGCAAATAACCCTGAAAGAAGGGACAGCCTAATCCCAGGCCAAAACAACAGCTCAGGCCATTCAGGGATGGTGGGGGGCAGCCAAAGAAGAGGGCAGGAGCTGAGACACCCAGATAAGGAGAGAAAGGAAAATCGAGGAAATCCTGATGAGTTGCAGAGATGGGACAGGATGGAGGGACACCAGAGCTCAGTCACTGCCAGAACCCGAAGGTCACAAAACCCGAGGAGGACTCCGCAGCCAGCACCCTTTGTACTCTGTGTCACCACAGGGAGCTTTGGGCAGACCCACTACGCGTTTGGTGGACACAGACTGCCTGGGCACCCAGGTCCCAGTGCTTGCAATCAGGGCTGTGAGTGCGAGTGCAAACGAGCGACAACCATTTGACGTGTTTCACTTCAACCTAAAACCCCTTCCACTCCTGGGGGCTCAGAGGGTGGGACCTGTGATGGTGTTGCTGTAACGCTGCAGCCTTATCATTTCTGCAAAAGCTGTCCTTGCAGAGCTGCAGCACAAGTCTGGCTGGGGAGGGGTGGGCTGGGGGGACTCTGGGGAAGGGTGGGAGAAGAGAACAGCAAGAGGCCTGCACCCTGAGGCACCACTGAGCACCCCAGACCAGCGGGCAGGGTCTCCACTGCGGACTCAAGGTGCTCGAGGTACCAGTGGTGGTCAGCCAAGGCAGGTCAGGCACGGCTGCACCCAGCATGGCCGAGGCAGGGAGAAATTTGGGTGCCAAACCCCTGTGCTCCTGGGGGACACGCACCCAGCTCCTGCTGCCCTGCCACCACCTCTCTGCACTCCGAGGGGCTGCCTCCACGCTGCCCTGAGCAGGAGACAGGAGCATCTCAGGAGCAGCCCAGGAGGCAAGGCTCAATGCGCCTACCAGCTCGGCTGATGTCTGACGGTGGGAACGTGTGTGCCCTCCCATTTCACCCGCATCCTAGCTTTAAAGCTCACTTCTTTGTTGTGAAGAGGGGATTCGCGGGCAGCACAAAGAGCTGGACCTGTGATCTGGGCTCCAGAGCACCAGCACACAGCGTCTGTGACCCAGCGCTCGGGCGGCCATCCCGCCTGCCCCCAGCACTGCAGCGCTGGGGGGAAGCGAGTTCAGCGTCTGCGTCGGCTGCTGCTGCGCATGTGCTGCGTGCGGAAGGGCCGCTCGGGCAGCGTTTGCCTTGTGGGGCTCTGCCAGCTCGGCGAGCCCACCCCGGTGCAGTCCGACCGCGGAGCTGCCAGGCGCAGGCAGGCCTCTGGCTGCCCACCTGGGAGGGGGGCAAGCGAAGTGGGGCAGAGGCATGAGCTCCCTGGGCTCAGGAGCATCCCAGAGCAAGCTGGTTCCTCCCTGGGGAGCAGAGAGGAGCAGCTCCTGCTCCACGCCGGAGAGCAAAGCCGCTGCTTCTGCCCCAGGCTGTTGATGGGAGGAACCTGCGAGATGTGGTCACCTCACTCATGGAGGGCCACGTGCGGCCCAGACCAGCCTGTGAAGGCAGCTGAGCCCGGGGAGCCAGCGAAGAGCAGCGTCAGCATCAGCACGTTGCTGGACAAACGGAGAAGAGCCTGGGGCTGAGGCTGTCACTCTGTGGGCTGGGTCCCCACCCGACGCTGTCACCAACCCACCTCTCCCCAGCCGCAGACAAGCGCTGCTGAGCACTGCAGCAAGGCTAAGGAGGCGTCTCCAGAGAAGAGCTGAGAAGACACCCAGTGTGTGCACGGGGTGGGGGGTCCCGCGGCCACTCACTGATGGTGATGTTGGCTTTGGCCTTCAGCAGCAGTTTGACGCACTCGGGTTTGTTGTGAGAGCAGCAGTAGTGTAGCGGCGTGTTCCCCCGCGCCGTCCGCTTCGCCAGGCTCCCGCTGCAGCAGAGGGTGGGCAATGTCAGCACCCCTGGGAAGAGCCGCCGGCTCCAGCCACGGCAAATACTGCTGGCACACACGTCCTGCCTCCCACCTCAGCCGGGGAAGAGGTGGTCACCACCACCGCCACACCTCAGCCCAGAGGGGACAGGGGAACAAGGAGTGGTTGCCCCAAGCCCAGCCCAAGGCACATTTGCTGGGAGGCCTGTCCTGGTGATATTTCTTTTTTTTGGGAGCATTTTGGAGAAGACAATCAGTCTTGCACCTTTCACCAGCACTAGCCATGACAAGCTGACTGTCGTGAGCTTACCTGTTCTGGACAAGAAAATCAACGATATGCAAAGAGGTTCGATCAGACAGCAACACTGCGAGGTGGAGAATGGTCTCCCCAGGTTCCTGTAACCAAGACACGCACAGCAAGGATGAGACTGCGTCTGCCCACACCCCCACCACAGACCGGAGCACTCTCCTTCAGGGACTGTCCTTGCACACTGAAAATCCCTGAGGGATGAAAAGCTTTGGCTGTGTGTCTTGGCCACCAACGCTACTGAGAACATGGTTAATATGTGTAGAGCCACGACTCACGGCTTCATGAAGAAGAACCAGTCATTCCCTTTTCACATTTAGAAGCTGAGGCAACCAAAGGTGACTTTTCTCTGCAGGCCAGTGGCTGAACTTTGCCAAGGCCACGATCTCACCAGAGTCCCGGGGCGTGCAACGGCTGCTGCCCACAGAGCTGCTTCTCCATTGCCGGTTTGTCCCAAGACATCCCACACTGACGGTGCTTCTCGCTCACCGCAGCATTTTACTCCTTCATTTTCCCTCTGCAGAACACCCACCAGCGTCCATGCCAGCCAAGGGGTGGCACGGCAGCGTGCCTGCAGCCCCAGGGGAGGGCTCTGCTCTCCTCTCGCTCTGACAGCGAAGAACCATGCTGCTGTTTTGCAGGAAAAAATGCTGCCCTGATTTTCCAGCGAGACTTGGATGTCGTGAGGAAACCTGCTCAGAAGTTTACAAGTAAATCTCGGTTACAAATTTGCCTTTGGAAAGCCTTGGGATGGGTTCTGACTTCTGGCCCCCGCGCACAGCACGAGGAGGGCTGTGGGGTCGCAGGCAGAAAACCTCCCTCTGCCGTGAAGTTCCTCACCCCACTCGAGTCTGCCTGCTGCTTCCAGCTCACAGAAAGCACTGTTTTCATCAGAAACCTCAGTCCACTCCCGGGCACAGGGACCCGTACGGACAGGCTGGAGAGGCGACGGGAAAGCTGTTTTCCCCATGGGCCCACGGGAGGAGTGGCCATACCTGCAGAGGTGCCAGCACCGGCTCGCTCAAATCCACGTTCTCTGCATACGCTTGGAGCAAAGAAAATATGTCCTTGTCCTTGACGGCTTCTGGGAGGCCAGGACACCGAGCAGCAGCGCTCCTCTTGGCATATTTCTTCTCGATATACTTGGAGATGATGAAATTTTTCCGAAAGGCCCTGGCAGAGACAGAGTGAGAGACCCTGGCCGAACGAGAGTGAGCGGCCGCAGAGCATCCCAGGGCCAAGCCCCCCTCCCCTGCTGCTCCAGCCACCGTCCCTCCCGCTCCCGCAGACCTGCCAGGCTCTTTAGCTCCTTTTCTCTCTCCGTTGCATCCCCCAAACGCCTCTGCAGCAGCGTTCATAATTCATAATTCGATATTCATAACAACTTTAACAGAACACTGTGGATTTCTTACAGCTGCCTCTGCTGCAGTTACGTAGTTAAATGACAACTTGACATTCATGCATTCAAAGTGTGAGCGCTGCCATGGCTGGGGCGAGGACCCTGCACCCAGCGCGGGGAGTAAGAACCAGCTCCCCATCTCTCCTTCCAGCAGGGATCCCACCGCCTTCATCCAACACCCCAAGGTCTCGTGCTGGGAGAGACAGGGAAAGGTCCGTGCCTCTCCCCCTCTCCCAGGCACTCATGGCTTTCCAGAACCCCCTCCATCGTCTCTGCTCCAGGGTGAGGAGCCCTGACCCCTCCACCCTTCCCGAGTGGGAGACGCTCAGGGGTGCCCTGGGGATTTAGATACGATCGTGGTGATGTTTTCTGCTCTCTTCTCCCTTCCTTTTCCTTCCTCCCCAGCCCTGGGCTGTGCTTTGCCTCTTGGACCCCTCTGCCCTCACTGTTCAGTGCTGGGCTCGGCTCCCTGACTGCGAGAATTAGGGGAACGAGCAGAAATCTCAAGGACTGTGAAAAACACATGGCATGAATTGGCCAAGCATATCCATGGGTCAGGAACAGCTTCCAGGCAAGGACTGGCTGAGTAAGCTGTGACTCATCCCCCGGAGGGGTCAAGAACAGCAGAAGCAGTGGCCGGCCAGAGGATCTGGGGCGGCTGCAGGTGCCCCAGGGGCAAAAGAGTGCTCCAAACAGAAAAGGCCACTGAGGAAGTGCTGAATTATTAATTTCATGCAGATTCAGCGTCCCCAGCTTCCAACTGGAAGGGTGGATCTGGCAACGTGGATCTTGAACACACTGTTCCCCTTGTATTTTCCTGCTCTCCCAGCTCTATGCTGCTCCCTCCCTGCCAAGGGCAGTTCCCCATCCACCTATTCACTGCAGGGTGAATGGTCTAAACAGTGCCCTGGTCAGGACTTACCTTTAATGGAACCTCATCGTGCCTGGCCTGCCTGCTCTCCAGCCTCCTGAAGGTCCCCTCAGCACTGACGAGAAGCTGCCCAGCTATATGTTTCCCCCGAGAGCTCTGCTGCACCCCAAGTTTACAGCACTAAGCCCTGGAGCAGCCCCCAGCTACCACTGGTACCAGCCACACCACCCCAGCTCTCCCCCGTCCTCTGCAGATCCCAGAGGCTGCGGGCTCCAGGATGAAGGACGGGGGTTCCTGCATCCTCAGCAGATCCTCGCTCGATGCCTGCGCTGATCCCATCAACCCTGGGCCCCAGCTGCTGGACACCATGAACTTTTCTGCACGATGCAGGTCCCTGTCCCCATCCCACTCCACCCTGCCGATGTGCAGGCAGGGCCATCCTGCTTCAGCATCTCCCCTTGGGCTTTAATATTTCTCTTCTTGCCTTTCCCTTTCCAGTACCAATTCCTCAGTCCTCGTCCTGACCTCGAGGGCAATCCCTGACCTGTCCTGCTGGCTCTTCCTCATTTTTCTGCTCTCCTTCATCAAACCTTTCCTGCTGGGCTTGATGAAATTGCTTCTAAAGAGAACTTGTGGTCTGGGGAGGAGATTGGGCAGTGCCAAGTGTTTGGTTGCTGCAGGGAGCACACAGGACTGCAGACGTGTGTCCGTGGGTGAGGACCCCCTATCTAACCTCCCACAAAAGAACAGCTCTTGCGGAGCAACTCACATGTCACTGTGCACTGTGGGCTTCAGGGAAAAGCTGGGGAGATTCGCTTCCATGATGTCATTGAAGCCAGAGTTGCCGATATTCCTCGCCAGCTGCAAAACAGCCAAGCTAGAGGTGACCTGGGACCTGCAGCAGCTCTACTCGTGTGGCAGCAGGACAGGGAGCTCCAGGCTGAGGTCCTGACCAGGTATCAAGGAGATACCCAGGGGTGCCAGCATGTGTGTGCCCAGTGCTGGAGCCTCTGCCCGGACTCCTGCCACTGAGATCTCCCCACTCCAGCAGTGCAACCAACTCCAGAGCTGAGCCCTGGGCAAGCAATGATCCCTGCCAGACGCTCCCATCCCCTGCCCTGATGCCCACCAGCAGCTCCCACCACAGCCCCATCAAACCCACGAGCACCTGGAGCTTCGTGGCCCTAAAACAGCCCCACACGCAGTCTCCAGCCCCCTGCCTGCCCCACACTCTGCTCTACCCCAGGTCAAGCGTGGCCCTGCCCCACATCTCCCCTGTGCCAGGGGATGCAGATGGGGAGAGAGGGCTGAGGGAGACGGGTGACTCAGCAGCAGCAAAATGAGTCCCTGCTCTCCTCCCTGAAGATAACAATTCCTGCCACAATAACCACTAAAACCTGGGAATTACAGGTGGGCACAGGTCAGTTCAACGGGTGAAAAAACGACTAAATTAACTTCATTTCAGGCAGGCTGCAGCAGAAGCAGGGGGAAGCCCGAGGACACCGGCAGTGTCCTACCAGCAATTCGGAGGTCGCCAGCTTGTCCAGGGCCAGCGACTGGATGCGGGACAGATGCACACCCATCTCCCGGTGAATTCCAGAGCACTCGATGCAGATCAGAACGCCCAGGTTAACGGACAGCCAGGTGGGATCTGCGGAGACAAGACTGCCAGGCTCGTGCGTATCTGTGGCCCCCCCCCACCCCAGGGCGCGAGCCCCACGGCAGCACAGAGGCGAAGGGCCAGAGCCCGGCTGCCCGAGGGTCTCCGGGAGCTGGACGCCGTGGAGGGCAGGGCTGAGCTGTGCCTGCCCGGGTGGGGGGAGCCGGGCAGCCCCCGGCCACGGGCTGGCTCTCACCTGGGGCCGAGCAGTCGCAGCACTCCCTGTTCCCAGGGATGCCTCTGACCTCCGCCACCACGGCGCGGGCCAGCTCGTCCCAGCTGCTCTCCCCAGCGCTCTGCGCCTTGCTGAAGGCCACGTTCAGCGCCTCCTCCTTGCTGTTGCTGAGGACGGACACCCAGCTGCAGGGGCAGAAAGCAGCTTAGGAACAGGGGCTGCGCGGCCGTGCTCAGGCTGCAGGGCGAGCAGGGCGGTGGGGCTCGGAGATCCTGCTCTGCCCCAGCCTGCACAGCCACACACAAAGGTCCTTCACCAGACTCCAGTAGCAAACTGGGACCAGGAGCCTCCACCACGCTCCGTGTCCTGCTCGCGGCCAGCCAGCCCCCGGGGAGCGACCGGGACACCATCAAGATGGGAAGGGCACCGGAGAAGGGGCCGCGGCACGCTGGCTCCTCACCGGCAGCCGGAGGAGCGCTTTCTGGGCTGCAGCGAGGCGCTGACAGTACTCACGTGGCACAGTCCTGCTCGTCCTCTGCCAGGAACCGGTACGTGCGGTTGTCTGAAACACACAGAGCCAGACTCCTCCGGCACCCCGCTCGTCCGGCTCGCCTGCCGCGCCCGGCAGGACACGGCACGCCTGAGCTGGGCTCAGCAGAGCCGGAGCGGCCTCCGGCCCGGGGAAGCTGGGGTGACAGTCACCTCCGGCTGACTCAGCCCCTCCCCGGTGCACCCCAGGCAAAGCGACCTGCTCCTGCACCAGGAACGAGGGATGCTGGTGTCAGCTAAGCTGCAGCCTGGGACTACACTTGCGTGGTCCCCACGCACCCCATGCTGCCCCACGGCACTGCTGCCTATCTCAACAGTGTGCCTATCACTGTTTCTGAGCAGAGCTGCCTCCTGGCACAGTTTTTCCAGGGTAATCCCCCCAAGCTGGCCCAAAGCTGCAGAGATTGCCCTCATCCCTGCCGGTGCTGGCTCTCTGAGTCCAAAGCACCATCGCCGCTCCTGGGGGAACCGCAGGGCAGGTGTCAGCACTCACGGGAAACCAGATCGAAGCATTTCTTGTCATCCGTGCTCGGCTTCACCTGGCAGGTCAGTAAATTCAGCTTGGCTGGCGGGCGGTTGAGCTGCAAGCAGAGTGGGGAAGCATCAAAGGGCTGTGGTCCAGCGGTGACGAGCATCGCCTGCCTCTGGAAGCAGAGCCATGGACCTGCCTTCTGCCCAGCACTCTGTCTTTGGGTCTGCTCTCAGAAGCAATGTGAAAAATAGCAGCACAGACTTTTTCTCTCCCAACAGCCACCCCACGCTTGGAGCCAGGTCCCCAGGCTCAGCCCCTCCGTGCACACAGGCATGCGAAGGTCTCTTGTGTTCGTCTCAAGCCCTCTTGCGTTGCAGGGACTTACGTCTCAACAGAAAGCCTCTTACGCCAGGGCAGCCCAGCGGCACCAGCAGCAGGCAGGAGGGCTCTGACGAGCCCCGAGCAGCCATGGGCATGGCTGGCATGGCCGGCTCTGCGGCCCCTGCGGTGTCGAGCAGCAGCTCCCAGGCAGGAGCAGAGCAGAGCGGAAGAAGCGGTTCCTACCATGCTGTGGGAGATGGTCAGGTAGCCATTGCTGATGGTGCATTTCCTCTTCTGCCAGACTTTTCTCAACCTGGAAAGAAGCGGAGGGTGAGCCGCGATGACACACGTGGAGGAGCAGACGTGCACTGGCAAAGGCCAGAGCCATGCAAGGCACAGCACGGGGCCACAGCTCTCGTCAGAGAAGCTGGCTGGGCTGCCACAGACGGGTCAGCTCTGGGCTGAGCAGGACACATCACGTGGCAGAAGACAGGCTTGTACAGGTAGGCAGCAGAGCTGCTGTGGAGGCGACGCCGGCGCAGAGCAGCAGTCGGGGCAGCAGGACCTGCTAGGAGGGCATGCAGCCCTTTCAGAAGACCTCAGCAAACACCAAGACCACGACCTCGAAACTGCTCCCAGCTGGCTTTCCTGTGCCTGCCGTTCAGGGCCAATCGTAACACAGGAGAAAGGTGGAAGAGAAAAGGGAGAGACACCGAACTTTGGTCTGTGGCAAAGGAGACTCCTAAGCCCCAGTTCATTATTTTCTGTCCAGCTTCAGGTTTTCTAGGACCCTTCACAGTCCTTCCCAAGTCTCCCAGCGCAGGACCCCTGTGATTCCCAGCAAGCGTCCTCCCACGCACTAGTGGGAGATGCTCCTCTTCCCAAAGACAGTGGATTGCTTTCTGGGAGCTCGCAGTCTGGCTCCTGGAGAGGGGCACAGTCTTTCTCCCCTCTGGTCCATGATGCTGTCTTCAAGGCTGCACTGACCTACGCTGTGTCTAATTCACCCCACATTTCTGCTCGTTCCCCTAATTCTCACAGTCAGGGAGCCAAGCCCAGTACTGAACAGTGAGGGCAGAGGGGTCCAAAAGGCAAAGGATGGCCCAGGACAGGGGAGGAAGGGAAAGGAAGGGAGAAGAGAGCAGAAAACATCACCACGATCGTATCTAAATCCCCTGAGCGTCTCCCACTCGGGAAGGGTGGAGGGGTCAGGGCTCCTCACCCTGGAGCAGAGACGATGGAGGGGGTTCTGGAAAGCCACGAGTGCCTGGGAGAGGGGGAAAGGCACGGACAGGGGTCTCTCCCAGCACGAGACCTTGGGGTGTTGGATGAAGGTGGTGGGATCCCTGCTGGAAGGAGAGATGGGGAGCTGGTTCTTACTCCCCACAGTGGGTGCAGGGTCCTCGCCCCCAGTGCTCACAGAGCTTCAGAGGACATTGGGCAGCTTCGCAGGAGAGGAATACCCTCAGAGCTAAAAGACAGACACAAGCTGCCTGCAGCTCTGTGTTGAAAGCTGCTGGAGGCTGGGGCAGTGGTGAGGACACCTTCACACGCGCCTGTCCTGTTCCTCTACCTGGTGGCCACCCCAGGAGAGGAGGTTGGTCTGGGTGAGCCCTGCTCTGGCCCCAGGTCACCAAATCACAATTGAGAGAGGCATGCTGGATCCCAGCTTACCCATCGCTTTTCTTGTAGAGAGTGCCCGACTTCTCTGTGCCGTACTGCTTGTTCCCGTGCAGCTGGTGCATGTTGTACCCTGCCTGCTTGTTCCCAGGCTCCTGGCAGAAGCAGAGACTTAGCAGCAAGGTCATACTGCTGGCAACCATGAGCACGTTCTCAGGGCACTGCCAGGGACCCTGTGCTGCCCCAGAACTCACCAGAAGCCCCATGACTTTCTGCATCGGCGGGCAGGCACTGTACAAGCAGCTGCCATGCCATGCCTTCTGCAGGCACCACCCCGTGTTCCCTCGTACGAAGGGCCAGAGTTTACCTCTTTTTGCTCCAGCTGCAATGCTGCTTTCAGCTGATCCCGAAGGGCGCAGAGCTGCTTCTTCTCCTCGTCCTGCCTGATCTTCATCTGAAAAGCACCGGAGCGCAGCAAGCCGCTCACATGGCAGCAGGGGCCTCCTGCCTCAGCATCCCACTCTCCGGGAGCAGCAGAGGTGCCCCCGCACCACCCTCTGCCCTCGTCGCCTCCCCGCGCCCGTGGGACGCACCCAGCCCCATTCCTACAGTGGGAGGTTGCCGCTAATACCCTGCGGTGCCATGGTATGTGGCATGTGCAAGAAGTACTTCAGTGGAAACCTCGCTGGGGGAGGCAGCAGGCATGTCCCCAGCACTGGCACTCCTACAACACAAGACCTCAGGAGAGCTGTCTGCATTTTACTGAGAAACCAGCTGTTTGCAGCTCTCCACAGTGTAAAAACAACCAACAGCTTGAAGGTCACCATGGCGGTTGGGTATTTTTTCCTTTGAGGTGTCAGTAATTAAAATAATTTAAAGGTCCCCAAGCCATCAAAAAGTCGATGGACCTTTGCACAGGAATGGGGCCCTGAAACGGAGCTGGGGGTTTGCCTGCATGACGGATCCGTAAGGTGCTGCTTGCTGTGCTCAGTTACCCTGCTCTGGCCCCAGGTCACCAAATCACAATTGAGAGAGGCATGCTGGATCCCAGCTTACCCATCGCTGGGTACCCAGTGCTGCCTCCCCTCTTTTTGTTCTCTCCACAATGAAGTTTAATATGAGTGATTACAAATTATGGAACAAGCAGGGTAACACCCCTAAAGCAGATTAATTTGAACAAAGCAGCAGATGCCCAGAGGAGACCTGCACTACAGGACCGTGGAGACGAGTACAAGTCATGCTGACACCATATCTGGGTGAGGATCGTATCGCAAGCCTCTGCAAATCTTGACTTTCAAGGAGGTATGGAGAAGGATGAGCAAGCCCAAGAAAACTGGAACTGAGGTCCAGAAATGCTGGGAAACCAGCATAAACCCTCTGCTGGCCTTGGAGGATGTCGTACCACCTGTGACAGGAGTGCCCAGACCGTCTCGGGAAGCCTTGCCGCTTGCACAGACTCCCGTCTGGCTCCTGGCTGTGTATGACCAACAGAGCCCAAAGTCAAAAGCTAATGTTCACGAGGCTTACATGACCTGCCTCCGCGGCTAAACAAAGCCCCTGAGGAAGTGCATTAAGAGCTGGAGTTGGCAGCAACAGGCATGGGAAGCTAAGAGCACAAATTCGAAATCTGGAAGTCTGCAGAACAGCTAGGGCTTTGGCAGACGAATCTGTTAGTGCCTCCCTGGTTCCCGGGTTTATGCTTGTTCTTCCTACGCTGTGCGCTGGCGTATGGCACCATAATTTTCGCAGTCCCAGCGATGGCTGCCCCCTCTGTGGGCCACTGTGCACCAGAGGACCAGGAAACAACGATTAATAGGTGTGAAGAGCTGCAGAAGTCCTCAGCTCTGCTTCCGCAGATGAAGAGGATGCCCTGGGGAAGACATCCCTGCTCTGCTCGCCGCACCCAGCTTCAGACAAACACTCACACTCTGCAGCTCTGGGACGAGCTTCTCTGTAAACTGCTTAAGTTTTCCCATTGTGTTTAAACATTCCTGGAAAAAACTGAGAGGAGAGGCTAGTGTAAGGGCATGTCCTGAAATCCTGCTCCCAGCACTGGCTGTGAAGCCTGCAGACCACGGGCTCCCCTGAGCTCCTGCCTCAGAGCCCATCATGCCTTTAGCAGGCAGTGCTTTAGAGTTGAAAAAAAAATCTTTCTTAGGAAATGTATTTTGAAAAGTTTTGCAGGCAGTTAAATTCAGGGAGAGCGCTCAGCACTCTGTCGTCTTTGCATCCCAGCTATCTGCTTTACACTGGCTGATGAAAATTGATCAGACTAAAGAGAGGGAATGCACCCCCTTGAGAGCCTTGCCTCCACCGCCTCCAGGAGAAGAGGGCTTTCGGCAAGCTACAGGACAAAGCTGACTGCAGGAACCCAGGTCCTGCCAGTTAAGCTACCCCCCAGGTCCTCTCTACAGCCAGTGCTTCTGGGGAGCAAGGGCATGCAGGCAGGATACCGGTCGCTCTTACCTGAACTGTGAGCTGCAGTGCTTGATGTGGTTTTGCAGCAGGTCAATCCCTTTCTTGGTTTTGATCTCGTTCACTTTGATTAGGTACTGAAGGGAAAAGGACACGAGGACTGAATTTGTAGCTTTGAGAGAAATGCCTCTGATGCACGTTACGGATGGGCGTGGGCACAGGGCGAGGGAGGGGATTCTGCCCCGCTCTGCTGAGACCCCCCAGGAGTCCTGCGTCCAGCTCTGGAGCCCTCAGCACAGGACAGACATGGACCTGTTGGAGCAGGGCCAGAGGAGGCCCCAGCAATGATCCAGGGGCTGGAACCCCTCTGCTGGGAGGAAAGGCTGGGAGAGCTGGGGCTGCTCAGCCTGGGGAAGAGAAGGCTGCGGGGAGACCTCAGAGCAGCTGCCAGGGCCTGGAGGGGCTG
>Ga0065711_1046781_pt1 | contig 12704 bp, 14 predicted proteins | sample Hoacrofraction12_FD_59098 | JGI IMG/M metagenome (GOLD analysis project Ga0065711, IMG submission 59098) | Hoatzin crop microbial communities from Cojedes, Venezuela - Epithelial fraction 12 v2 (version 2) | ecosystem: Host-associated > Birds > Digestive system > Esophagus > Crop | place...
CCCCCTTCTTGGCTCTCTGAGATTGGTAAACTGAGGAGATTTATTGCTGCCCTTCCAAATGCTTCTTTAGAATTAAGAGTTCAAATTTCTGAAATTCCTCAAGTCCCCAGGGGGGAGAGGGATAAGGGAAAGTGATGACGGTAAGCGGAGCAGAGCACACCGAAGGGTTTTCCAGGCTGGTTTTGCCAGCTAGAGCTGCACACAGCCTTTCTAGGAGGCAATCAGCCAAACCTGCGTCAGGAAAACTCTTGGAGTCATGGGCCAACGAGTACACTGGATTTGGATAAAATTTAGACCTCTTTAGTAATTGCAGTTGTTATTGCTAATAATTTGGAGAGCTGGCTTGTGTTGCTGTAAACACGAGTCTTAGTAATTTCACAACTATCACGTCAAGGGAGGGACTCAACAGGGGCTTTGTGAATCGTTGTCCTTCGCCAGATGTGGCCGTGCCTACAGATGTTCGTGTTGATCTATTGTCATGCGTTTGACTTAGCACTGATAGACGTGGAATCCGCTCTGGCAGTGAAATCCCAGCTCCACTGACAGAGAAAAATCCCATTGACTTTTTTTAATGCCACCTCCACCATCTCAGACAGTGTTCACCCTCCGTGTTCTTTCTGCTTACATAACTGATTTTTGGTATATCTGAAGTCATAAGATGTATTTCCCAGTCGTTTGCTCTTTTCCCTGCACCATGTGCAGAAGCTCTAGTAAATGTTGTGCAGGGTGCACCTTCAAAATCCCTCTTGGAACACCCGCTCCCATGGAGCAGCCAACGCAGCTCCTTTCCGACTCAGACGGGCTCTCTGGGCAGTTGTTTCTTCGTCTACATTTTACAAAAGTTACATCATGTATTTCTGGTTGTAAATACCCATGTTTGCCAGGGAGTGTCGGCATTTTAATAAGGATCTGCTTGGAAAATTGTTTCAGCTTCACCACTGACTGTGTTGCTTTTGTAGAGGTTGTTTGGTGGTGGGGAACTGACCACGTATGTGCTTGTGAAACCTGTGGACCCTCCCTGCCCTTTGGTCACCCTCAAGCTTGCAGGGTTTGCTCCACCCGAGCAGGAGGACAGGAAAAACCTAGAAGATCCTTCATAAAGTAACGGGCATTATTTTTCCTGTTTTCCAATGTATAACAAACTAAAGAACCTCAGTGTATTGATAATGAATAACCAAGAGTGTTCATGTTCTGCATGATACTGTTCTCTCAAACCTCAGTTGCTTTACACAGTCACTGCATATTGCTATTAAGACAGATAGCAAAGGAGTATTTTAGGGACACTCACAGGTTTTCCAGTGAGGATGGCCCCGCTGTCCCTAAGGGGAAAGCTGCCCTTGGAAATGAGAAATCTTGAAAGAGAAACTTCGGTGTATCAGGCAAACTCATCAGGAATGCTGTTGGTGTAACCCAGAATCCTTCCAACCTTATTTTTCAGTCTGAAAGCAGAATATTAACAAGGTGTTGAGTGGTTTTTCTTCCACGTAACCACAGTTAGTAAATGGGGACGGCGGTGTGGCTGTCCCCTGTGGAGGCACTCGCGTTTCACTGGGAACAGACAGGAAGCTCTCTCGGGAGAGGACACAGCTCTCCCACTTCTGTCTTCTGCTCCGTCCTTTTTTTGCCACTGCTGAGCTCAGTCTGGGTGTATCCAAAAGTGGGTCTCATTTTTCTGTTTTCCCGATACCAGATGTATCTAATTTGTCCCCACGGCCTCTCGAGTGTTAGTTGGAAAAAACAGATACTTTTGAAAATAGTTTTGTTGGGTTTAATGTTTAGTGTTGGAGAACAGTCAGAGTTTGTATGGGCAGAAGCTTTCAAATGTGAAACTTTTTTTTAGCACCTTTTTTGACTGTGAAGCATTCCTTTTTTGACACTGATTTCACAGAATCACAGAATGGTCGGGTTTGGCAGGGACCTCTGGGGATCCCCCAGCCCAACCCCCTGCCCAAGCAGGGTCACCCACAGCCGGCTGCACAGCACCGCGTCCAGGCGGGGTTTGAATATCTCCAGAGAAGGAGACTCCACAGCCTCCCTGGGCAGCCTGTTCCCATTTCCTCACCCATTCACCTTTTGGAGCTGCTTTAACGTGACACGTATGACAAAACGTCTCTGACGCATCCTTTCTGATTTTTCTTGCAGAGAATATTCAACTCCTTTGTGTACACAGAGAAAATATCGAACGGAGAAAGTGAAGTTCAACAGGTGAGTCCGAAAGCCCCTTCCCACCTCCCGCTGCCAGTGTTACGAAGGCAGAGTCAGCTTAGAAATTACACTTTATCTGGATTTATTGTGGCCGCTTCCATCACGTCCAGCGCATCGGATAACAATAAATGGAATAGAATATAAATGGAGATGGGGTATACGGGCTGATCGGAGAGTTTTGCATTGCCATGAAAAGGCTTTCCATCTGCTTTGTGTGGGTCTGTCCCTTAGAAACAAAAGAGCAGAGGCAGAGCTGGGGCCCTCGTGTAGTGTCTGACATTAATTGACTGGGTTTTATGTTGGAAGTGTCTCTTTTTAAATTGTTTAATTCAAGGCAGAAACACCAATATTGTTTATGAATGTGGAAATGCTATCAATTGCTTTGTGTAAATACAGGGCAGCTACAGCCTCATGCAGAACAGTTGTGGTTGAGGGTTTTTTGTAATTTTGTGTGGGCTTTTCTTACGAGAACACGTTTGAACGTTTAACTCTTCAATTTAACATTGAGGTAGTGTATCTCAGCGCATGGGCTGCTTGCATTTTAATACATGCATACATTTGGAAAATTAATTTTGAATCCATTTTAAAACAGATCAAATAGATCTCGTTTTCTTCTGTAAGAAATTAAGGTAACAATTCTATATGCTCACAACTGCACCTTCGTGCTTGCTGAACGTGGTGAATTTTAGTGGAAGAGGCAGCTGCTGCCCGGCGCAGGCAGCCTGGGTGCCTGAGCAAAGAACTGGCATTTCCTTCCAGTTTAAGCATGGACTTGGCTGCACAGTGTTCAGCAAGTAACCAAACCTTCGTAGACCCCTATCAAGCCAGTTTTAGTGTTCAACAGAAGCAAAAGTGCCTCGGAGGAGCTCTCCCTGCGGAAAAGGGAATCGCTCTCCAGCCACGCAGGTAGCCTGATTGCACATGAGCTGCTGCTGCTGGTTTCCAAGAGCGTGGCAGTACATTGCGTGCTCGTGTGCGTTAAAACTGGTCATGTAATTTAAACAAATTACACTCTAAATTATGTGTTTACTGTATGTAGTAAAATTCCCAGACTTTTTTTTGTTGTTCCCAAGGAAAAAATCAAAGCAGAGCTGGATCAAATGGGATTATGAATCCCTGCACGCTGTATTTAAACTTGGGAAGGCTTTGCATTGGAGAGCAGGGCTCAACTCCTATTTCAGAAGAAATATGGTGGCTTTTGATGGGATTCTGGTCAATATAGTACCTAAACTGATTTGCAGAAAATTGAATAGTTCAGGAAAAGTTCCAAGACTGGATTTCTATTAAGCAAAACCCAAATCTTTAGTGTAGAAGCCTTGTCTCATATTGGCATTGAACTGAAGTGTGTAACTATATTAACAGGTAACTTTGATAAATAGAGGAGCACGTGATTAGGGACCTCGTATTTAAATTAGACTGTTAGATTGACATCCTACAAATTTTAAGATTAATCTCCTGTGTGGGGATTTTCTAAATATAAACCTCGCCATTTTTATGATAGCGCTCAAAGTTCACCTTTGGTACTGCTGGTGTCTGTGTTAGTTGTGTGTTTGGCGAGATACAGGTGGGTGTGGGAAGCAGCAGAAGAATCCAGAGCAATGCATTAATCCTGGTAAATTACACGAATTTTGGTCTTAACAATTGCTTGACCCTGCAGATAGTGGTGTCTCAACCCTAGCAGTAGAAGTGACGCTTTACAGGAGGTTTTTTCCTAGCTCTGGTTAGTTAAAAGACATTTCGTGCAAGCTTTTCCTGAAGCTTGATCATTTTGTGGGAGTCTGTCCTACGCATTCAATTTGGCTGTAGAAACGCCATTTCTGATTTTCAGTCATCACCATCGAGATCATCACTTCCAATACAAGAGTAAAAAAAATATGGGGAGGGGTAAATAAGCCGGGAGGGCATTCCCTCCTCTGTTTTTGATTCCACTGCCTGTCTTTGTTACGCCATCTTTCCCACTTTGCTTCTCAAGTGAGTTGTGCAGAAGACTTTCCATACCCCTAATAATTATCCTTACTCTGTCCTGGGTTTGTTTGCTTCTTTTTCTATTTATTTTTTCTTTTATTTTTTGGTTAAGTGGTCGCCAGTGTGAGTGTCATGACATGGTGGGCAGCAGATGTGCCATTAATGTTGTATTAGAACCCTTCAATTATTTTTTTTAAATCTCCTCTCTTCCAAGAAACCCCCCAAATTATTTTTCTTTTTTAACAACCTCTAACTGGAGAACACATAATTAAGAAGAGGTTGTATGGAACCGAGTGTGATGCCGTCCTCTTCTCTTCGTGGAAGTGGTACCTTTTTTCCCCTGGAGGTCCAGATCCATATGGCTGTGTATTTGAGCAGTTCATTTTGTGTCATCATTGTTAAATCTATACATTTCTGAGGTGTGTTCCTATTACTGATTTGGGCATACGTTTTTTTAGTGTTGATGTATCGGTGAAATATTGTAAATAAAAAAAAAGAATTCAATAAAATCAGATGTCCAAATTACGATCCCATGGAAGAGACTTGCTGCCTGGAGAAGCATCATGTTGCTGGTGATGCTGGGTGGTTGGTTTATGTGGTGCCCAAGGTCGGATGTGCACGCACGGTGATGGTTCAGCGGCATGGACAGGAGACGTGTGCCGTGCTCGGTGTGATGCTGGAGCCCAAAATCCACCCTCGGGAGGCTTCGGCTTCCCTCTGAGCACGCGCAGGTGGGTACTTGCATGCAAAGGGACCGTGAAAGGGTGATCATCCCCTGACATTAAAAGTTTGAATCTGAAACCATCCCGAGATCTTAAAAGCAGGATTTGCTGGCTTTGACGTCGTTCTAGGGTAACGTTTTTCTCGAGTATTTCTGGGTGGTCTGCACACCGCGGAAGGGCCATGTGGGCTAGATTATACGTATCAGATGGCTTCTGAACACCAAAAGTGTTTTTGGGAAACGAAGAAACTGGATTAAAACTTCTTTGAAGTCTCAACTATCGGTTCTCCACTTAGGAGAAGACACTGCTTGTTTCCAGCCGCAGATGTACGTATTCACCCTAAGTAGATATAAATAACTGTCTAAACACTGTAGGTAGTGTGATGAATTTGGAGCTGTCAGAGGAGAAAAACGAGGCCCCGGTGAAGCATAATTACTGTGGGTAAAAGCTCAACAGTGAAGTGGAGAGAAGAATAATTGAGCACTTCTGTTTCATTAATAACCGGGTCTTTTAGCCCTAATGAATCACAAGCAATATAACCAGAGTTTTTGAGTAAGAGTAGTGCGTCGAACAGGATCATCTTGAGCAGATGCAAACAAGTGTAAGCAAATTAAATCCCCTGTCGCTCATTCCTGGGTTTGTCATTCATTAACATTTTCTTAGCGACTCGTACCCAAAGGCAATTAATTACGGTTTTATGTCAGCTGGGAGTTTTTCCTGGCAGACCACTGAATTGTTGTGGAGGGTTGTTTTTTTTTTTTTTTTTTTAATACCAAACTGTGTAAATAATGACTTACAGTTTGTTGAGAAAGTGGAAAAACTACAGCTGTTGGCCTTCAGGCCTAACTATTTAATGTGCTTGGCTTTCTTCGTGCCACACAAGGAGTGGTTTACCTTTTGACGTTAACTGCTTACACTTTTAAGGTCTACAGTTACAGAATTACTGTTGTACAAAACAGATAAAACCCTTTTTTGCTTTGAAGAAGTTATGAAAAATGGAATGGTGATTGCCAAAAATAACTTGGATACCTTGTCTGTGAGTAATTTCAATATCGGAGAACTCGCATACAATGTGAACCTTTTAGTGGCATGAACTCGTGATAGAAAGAAAGTGGAAAATGGTTAGTTTTATTAGGGGGAAATCTAGATGAGGCAGTTTCAAGGAAGTCAGCGTGTGTTCAGCGTCCTGCCAGACATCTGGTGCGGAGAATACAGACCGGGGCTCCGGGGAGGGGAGAGGACGCTGGCACAGCCTTGAGCCAGGAGCGTGTTGAGCATCTTCGGGCAGGAAAGTCTCGATACATCGAACTCCGGCAGAGACATTGGAGCGCAGCAGCGACAACGTCCCTGCAGAGAGAAATTCAGAATATTTTCTTCTATCTGTTTCTCTCTGTCCATGCCTCCTGCGGAAAGAAGCAGTGGCAAATAAAGTAATTAAATTAGTTGAGATGGTCAGTGGTAAATATGCATATGTCAGCTGCAGATCACCTTGCTGGAATATTCCTTGGCATATTCACTCCTGTATGAAGGCTGGCAAGGACAGGAACAGAGGGGGGATTTTAATTTAGAGTAAGTAAACGCACAAGCAGTGAAATATGCTTTTTGTCATTAGGTTTTTCCTTGTTTAATGTATCCTTCTCTCCACGTAGCTCCTGTGTTCAGAGCTGGAAGACTGTCATTCCTTTTCCTTCTAGCTCATTCAGAGCATAATTACCATCCATAAAAATAGCAATAATAGCCTAGAGAAGCAGTGTTGTAGAAATCTGCTAGGAGCTGCTAAGAAACCGAAGGAAGTTAGATGGGAGGCTCAGGAACAGAATTGTGAGGCGAAACACTGGTTTTTACAGGTATGCAACTTTGTTTCTGGTAGAACCATGTTACCAAAAGTATTTTTTTTTGGAAACGGTATAAAAATCCCTGAAAGCTGAAATGTTTAATGATTTGGGATTGCATAAATTGTGTCTGCCACAGAAACGTCTTTTGGAGTAATACAAAGCATTCTTCTTGGAATACAGCATATTTTTAATTCAGCAATGCTTATGTTGCAGAGTTATAAAAGCTAAGACTTGATGATCTCAGCCTAAATGATTCTATAATTCCAAATCAAATGGTTAAACAAAATCAGAAATCAAATGATATGCTCCCTAATCTAAAGTGAAACTTCCTTTTTTTAATTTTAAATATACTTTGCTACAAAGAACACCTACACATATTTGTTGTAAATCTGCCAAAGAACTTTTAATCTGAATTTGGGGGTATTTTTTTCCGTGTCTGACTACAAACTGAAAGATCCACTGGTCAGAGTTTTGTTTTGCATTGCTCTTATACTCCTGATGGACAAAACTTCTTTCATACATTGATTTTGCTGTCGTACTGGGGCAAGTTCAGTGAAGTGTGTGTTATTTGTTGGAGCTAGAATAATTAGAAATTTTGCACAAGTGGGCTACAGCTGCTGAGGATTTTTCCTCCTCGCAGGACGCTCATTTTTTGAGATACTTTTAAGTATATAGCACCGTATGAGTGAAGGGCACATGTCTCTGTGCTTGTGAAGGGTTCTTCTCTGATGACGATAGTGGAAGTGGCGTTTATAGACAACATCAGCTTTAGTTCTGAAAATACAGTAAGAGATGGAATTTGTGCCCTCTGAACCGAATGGGACACAGGTGCTCACTGAGTTTGGGAGAGCTCTCTGAAGACCAAAAAGCTCTGTTGCAAACACCGGTGACTTTGTGGCACACGGAGAGCAACAGAGCAAGGGGAATAGAAGTCCCAGGTGGTATTATTGCTTTCCTTGGATCCTGTCATTGTTGGGCTGCTGTCATCTTCTGGGTTTCTGGAGGACTTCCACGCAGCCCTTGTGAAACTTGTTGGGTAAAGCACCGCTTCTTCTAAACCTGCTTCAGAGCTAGACCTCTCTTGGTTTGGATTTTGTTTTTTTTTCTGTTACCAGTGGCCAGGTGACGGGATTATGTTCAGAGCCGTAGCCATGCCTCAGTTTTCCTTGTTTCGCTTTGCCAGTTGATTTGTGTTCTGTTAGTTGTGGGGTTTTCCATAAGCTGTGGGACAGGACACAGCTAGCTCTACCGTGTTTTGTTCTCTACGTGTTCCTTTCTAAGGCCGGCATCATGTCAGACACCAGCTACACACAAGGTGTTCTCCGTGTCTTCAGGGAGTGTATTTGTTACAAAAATAATTAATGAAACCAGACCTCGCTCTCCTGAGCGGTGTTCTCGGCAGAAACAGGGTCCTGAGGTGTCTGCCCCGGGTGCTGCTCTGCCCGCCGAGGCTTTGTCGAGGCGGTGGGAGAAGGCTCTGCGCCTGCCGTAACCGCTCTGCTCTTGGCCGGCGAGGTGCGGGGTGGTAGGACCTAGCTGGCATGTCGGCGTGCTGCGCTGTAGCTTAGGTTGGATTTTTTGTTTGGTTGGTTTTGGACTGGACAAAGAGCCCCTCAACTGAAGCATCCACCTGAGAACTAAGAACACAAACTCTTAAAACTCTAAGGACTTGGCAGTGCCCCAAGCCCACCTAGAGGAGCCTGTCCTATAATCGATAACCCACGAGCTTCAGAACTTTTTTGAGAAGAAATATATCAGCATGCTGAAAAATCTAGATTTTTGCAATAAGTGATACACTCACAGTGTTGAATTTTATGCCAATTAATTGCGAGCCTCATGGTAAAAGGCGCTGCGTACTGTGCTTAATGTATTTCCAGAATGACTTTCGGGAATGGTGGCCCTTTCTCTAGTGTTCATTGTGCCCCATGTTTGACATCATCCTTGGAGTAAGTCTGGGGAAGCCTTGCCAAAGCTACGGGACGGTGGAAAACCTCAGACGAGCGCTGGTCTCTCTGAAGAAATGCACGTTGGAAAGTAGTTTCCTGCAGCCTGACTGAATGCTGGAGGGTATCTTTCCAGCGTCATTCAGGGGAGTAGGGATGGCTTGGATCTGTTACAGCAGAGATGTGGTGGGAAGAAGCTGGTGGTGGTTCTACGATCGTTTCTCAAGCCACATTCCTCTGACCTCTGTGTTCTGCTGGGTTTGTACAGAAGCACTGGATTCTTCAAGACCCAAGCAGATTACGGATAAATATATTAAAACTTTTTTGGAGTAGGAATCTCTGGGTGCATGGTAGTGTTCAGGTGTGGTACAGCGGGAGGAGTGCCTGGCCCGGTGTTGGAGAGAGGTGGTTTTGTTCCAGGTTCTTCTGGTTCACAGAGGGGATTTAAAAATAAAAATACTAACTCAACTCTGCAATATATAGGCAATATTTTTGGAGGAGCCTGGCACTGTTAAATCCCCAGCCGTGAGTCCGTTATGACATTCGTGCCAGTCGACCTCATTGATACATATTTTATATACCTTCTTGAAAACATTAAAAATACCTTGGCTTTCAAGATGCTGCCAGAAATAAAACCTAACCTTGGAGCTCTGCTTTCCCTCAGCGCTCCCTGAAAAGGGAAGACTTCAGAGCTGTGGAGCTTTGAGGGGAACGAAGCTTTAAAAAAAAAGAGAAGAAAAAAAAAAAAGCTCGAGGGAACTATGCAAATGAGGACAATGTCTCTGGGAAAATGAGGAGCTCACTGATGTCGTGATGAAAGGTTGTCAGTGGAGATGGTGACAACCGAAGTGCGTTACCCAGGGGTGCCGCGGTAATGGGAACAGGTGTTACCGTCCAACCTGTCTGCGAGCCGGAACGTGCTGGCTGCACGCCAGCGGCCGGAGAAAATACAGGGGGGAAAAATGGAAAAAAAACAGAGCTCATGGCTGCGTTGTTCGGGGTGAGCACTCATCGCTTGTTATTTGGCTCCTTAAAATGAAGGAGAAAATAGAGATCTGAAAAAAGATGAGAGGAATGCCAAGGGAGGCTTCCCCCTCCACCCGCCGTTTGTTTTTAAAATGAGGTGAAGAGCACTCAGCGAATTGACCCGAGGATAACAGCATTTTATGTCAATCTCAAGGTATCCAGATTTATTTCAGTCTCCGTGAAAATGGGTGAATTTGAGCATTTCTGTGGGAGCAGGAGACGTCCGTCACACTCGGTACCCACCCAAGGGCATACCCCAGCATGGCATGTCGGCTACCTGCCCTTCTTATCTGCCTGATTTGGTGGACAGTTTTCCATTTTGCCTTAAAAAAGTTTTAAAAAATTATGTTGGGATGGTTTCGTAGTTCAGTGCTCTGTCCTTCCATTATGTGTTATCTCTTTCTTTCTGCACCTTTGCAGTTTTGTCACCGCTGTGGTGTGGGTCTTGCATCCATCAGTAAGCGATGGCTATTCAACTCTGGGCGGGCGAAAAAAAGCAGGGTATATGTTGGGAAAAAATACAGCTCTTTTGGGTAGAGATTTTAGTTTTTTATTTAGAAAAATGAGAAGCTGATTTAAGCCTGCAGCTTGTATTCTGACAGGCTCTAGCAGCGGAGCGCATCCCTGTGCAAGCTGAGCGATGTTTCTGAGCTAACGATGCGAGCGTGCATGCATGCATGGGCACGCCGGCTCAGATGAGGAGCTGGGAAGTAGGGATCATTTTTTGCTGTTGTTTTAATCACCAAGAGCTGGAATGCCTGTTCACTGTCATGGGTTTATGCGCTCCACTGAAGCCCAACTATGGAAGAAAAAATGAAGTTAGTTTTGTTAGGCTTCATCTGGATTATACTGCTTGATTTGATGAGTTAGAACCCTTTGGGTTTAGTGATTTTTCAGCGGATTGGTGTGTTACCCTCCGGTTCTTAACATGGTTTATTCCTTGTAATCAATTTTCAATGGAAGATTTCTTTAGGATCTTCTTGGAATTGGTGGAGTTAGCTGTTTTTTAAAGTGGTTTTAGTTGTTTGGCGTATTCTCTTGGTATCAGAGGGCAGCATTTGTTGGGTTCTTCAGATTAGACAAACTCAGTTCTTCCAACTGTGCTCGTGTCTGCGGGCAGGGGGTTGATGTCTGTGTAGCTTTGGGAGGCTTCAGGTCCCTTTGCTGCTGACGTGTCCTTGACTCCCTGCCCCGACTGAGGTGTGGGAGCCCGTTTAATAAAAGCAGTGTAATGACTTTGAGCTGTTCAGAGGTTTTTCGACGGGAGATGCAGTTTATGTACTAAGCATTTGCTTTTTATCAGCTTCTGAGGTGCAGGCTTTTCTGAAAAACAGCTTTGTCAGATCTTCAGACTCCGCACAGCAGGGTGAAATTCAAAGGCTGTGAGATGTTTTTACCATTCAACCTGGAAGGTGAAAACTCATCAATACCGAAAGCTCATCTTGTACAGCATTCGTTTATCAGACAGAAGCGGTGATTCCTAACGAAAGTCCTTTTGCTCTGATGCTCCATGTTAGTTTTGTTACTGTAAGGATGATCGTGCGGTCCTTTCTTTCAGCAAACTGAAGCTCTCTCCCCTTTTCATGATTTCAGGTAGGAAAACCGAGAAAGAAGTGTAATAGATTCAAGTGTCTGGTTTATGTAGCACTTAAGCCCGGGTATTTTGTTTGCCCAAACTGAGAGAGGAATTTTGTAACCATGAAACTTAAATGCTTCAATTTAGGAAATTTGTTTTGCGTATGTTTGTGACCCTCCACAAAAATACATTTCTCGGGGACATGTTTGAGTAGTACAGTCAGACAAAAAGAAAGTTTACTGGAAAATAGAAAAGGGACTACCCAGCAGCTTATTATCTCACAACTAGATCTGTTATCTAACGGGAGCAATTAGTGTTGGATGCCTTACGTGGAGGAGACCATTAGTTAGTCCTCTGGTGCCTTGGCAATAAATCATTCTACAAAACTAATTAGGTATAATTCTGCAAGTCATTTGAGCAAGGTCCTGTTAAAACCTCCTAGGAGACCTGTCACTGAGCTGCAGCATTTGCTGGGAACAATGGAGGCAAAGGCGATGCGGTTATCAGTGTGGGCCTCGTTGTTCGCATAACGAAGTAAATCATGATTAAATGTCCTGTTAATAATAGTTAGGAAAGCCATTTGTTAGTCCAGAGGATCTGGAGCAACTGACTGCGTTTCTCAGCACGCAAACGCAGCGGCATCTTAAAATCGTGCCTGCAGAGTTTGGAGCGTGCAGGGAGCAGGAGAGATGAGTGCTGTGAATGAACGAGCTAACTTCAGCTCTGAAAAAAGTTTGCAGAAATGCAAAGTACGGTATTTCTGCATATTCCGTGCCTCAGCGTATTGCTTAGAGATTATTCTCTTTCACTTAGGGTGCGTTTGGCCGATGATGAAGTGTAACAAGTAGGTTGATGCGAAAAGGATACCGAATGTGCCAGAGCAAATCTTGTATGTGCCTGATCCATTTAATGAATTTCTCACTTTGCGTGAAAGACTAGGAGCAAAAGTCTCAGTAAATGTTTCTTGTAAAACCTGGTGCTTCCTAGTCACTGTGTTGACAGCCACGTTTGCTCAAATAACAGCCACAAATTTTTCCCTTTCAATTTTCCCCTGCAAAGTCATTAGTCAGGCTCGTTGTGAAGTGCCTGATGAACTAGACACAAGCGAGCTCTTATCCACAGGCCTGTTGATGTGTCCCAGCAGGCTCTACCCTCCTGAACCCCGGCCGCCTTCCGACACTTGGAATCTGCCCGGCTCGGAGGGAGCGCGGGGCTCTGCCTGCAGAAGGCACGGACATGACCGTGCCTTTGCGTCGCACACCAGCGAGCCCTGATGCAGGGCTCAGAAGCATTTGTTTGCAAAAATATGTTGTCTCAATTTTTTTAAAATCATTTTTTTATATTAAGAAATATTTAAAGAGAAGGGCTGAAGTACCTGATTTGCTATTTCTGAAGTGAGGCACTCTGATTTTTTTTTTTTTTTTTTTTTTTT
>Ga0065711_1046782_pt1 | contig 12704 bp, 10 predicted proteins | sample Hoacrofraction12_FD_59098 | JGI IMG/M metagenome (GOLD analysis project Ga0065711, IMG submission 59098) | Hoatzin crop microbial communities from Cojedes, Venezuela - Epithelial fraction 12 v2 (version 2) | ecosystem: Host-associated > Birds > Digestive system > Esophagus > Crop | place...
ACCTTGCACTTGGCCGTGTTGAACCTCATGAGGTTCACAAAGGCCCACCTCTCCAGCTTGTCCAGGTCCCTCTGGATGGCATCCCGTCCTTCTGGTGTCTCAACCGTACCACTCAGCTTGGTGTCATCTGCAAACTTGCTGAGGGTGCACTTGATGTCGCTGTCCATGTCATTGATAAATATATTGAACAGCACCGGTCCCAGTACGGACCCCTGAGGGACTCCACTCGTCACTGGTCTCCATCCGGACATTGAGCTGTTGACCACTACCCTTTGGCTGCAACCATCCAACCGATTCCTTATCCACCAAACAGTCCACCCATCAAATCCATGGCTCTCCAATTTAGAGAGAAGGATGTTGTGGGGGACCGTGTCAAAGGCTTTACAAAAATCCAGATAGATGACCTCCATTGGTTTTCCCTTGTCCACCCTTGTTGTTACACCATCATAGAAAGCCACTAGGTTGGTCAGGCAGGAGTTGCCCTTGGTGAAGCCATGCTGGCTGTCTTGAATAACCTCCCTGGCCTCCATGTGCCTTAGCATATCTTCTAGGAGGATCTGTTCCATGATCTTGCCAGGCACAGAGGTGAGGCTGACAGGTCGGTAGTTCCCGGAGTCTTCCTTTCTACCCTTTTTGAAAAGGGGCAAAATGTTTCCCTTTTTCCAGTCACTGGGGACGTCCCCTGACTGACATGACTTTTCAAATATCATGGAGAGTGGCCTGGCAGCTACATCAGCCAGTTCCCTCAGGACTCTGGGATGCATCTCATCAGGTCCATGGACTTCTGTACGTTTAGGTTCTGCAGGAGGTCCCGAACACGGTCTACACTTACAGCTGGAGCAATTTTACCCTCCTGGTCTCCTTCATGCAATCCATTTACTCGGGAGGGGTGAGGAGAGAGATTGCCAGTGAAGACTGAGGCAAAAAAGTTGTTGAGTACCTCAGCTTTCTCCTCATCTGCTGTTGCCAGTTCGCCGGTCTCGCTCATGAGTGGGGGTACGCTTTCTTTGACCATCTTTTTCCAGCTGACATACTTGTAGAAGCCCTTCCTGTTTTTTTTTCGCATCCCTTGTCAAGTTCAGCTCCAGCTGTGCTTTGGCCTTCCTGACCCCATCCCTACACAACCGGGCAGCTTCCCTATACTCTTCTTAGGAAGCCAGTCCCTGCTTCCACTGCCTGTGCAGTTCCCTCTTCTTCCTTAGTTTGACCAGCGTCTCTTGTCTCAGCCATGCTGGTCTCTTCCCTGTTCTGCCTGACTTCTTACACCTGGGGATCAAGAGCTCTTGCGCTCTGTGGAATACACCCTTAAAGACCTGCCAGCTCTGTTCTGTTCCCCTGTCCCTGAGGACCATTTCCCAGGGAGTCCTTCTGACTATCTCCTTGAAGAGCTGGAAGTTTGCCCTCCTAAAATTTACGGTCCTGACTGTGCTCTTCGTTATTCCCATTTCCCTCAGTAGCGTTAGTTCCACCAGCGCATGGTCACTGCAGCCCAGGCTACCTCCGATCTTGACATCCCCAACGAGTTCACTCGCATTGATGACCACCAGGTCTAGTATCGCATCCCCTCGGGTAGAGGTACTTATTACCTGGCTTAAGAAGTTGTCCTCAATGCATTCTAGCAATCTGCTGGATTGCCTACAGCTTGCTGTGTTGCTTTTCCAGCAGATGTTGGGGTGGTTGAAGTCCCCCAGCAGGACGAGAGCCTGCGAGCGCAAAGCCTCCTGGAGTTGGAGGAAGAACGCTTCATCTGTCAGCTCCTCTTGATCTGGCAGCCTGTTGTAGACACCAACCACTAGGTTCCCTTTGTTGCCTGTCTCTGACACATCTCTGGGCATCCTCCACAACAGTGACTATTTTTTTCTCCATTTACAGCCTTTACTCCATTACTCACTGTTTTCCCTACACTCTGAAGCTAGACCCTCTTTTACTTTTTTTATTCTTGCAGTAAAGTTTCTTTCACACCTCCATAACATCTTCAGTTATTTCAACTACTTCAACAGCCATTCAGAATCAACATAATTTATAACTTCTATACAAACATCTGCTAAAGCTTCAAATCTATTCTATACTGTTCTGTATTCCTTTTTCTAGTAGAAATTCATCAATGGATTATTTACATACACATACGACTTCCCCTTCTGGATCAACACTGAAATACTTCTGACACATCAGCAGGCAAAATGCAGCAACTGAACATTAGAATACTTCAGTCTGATTTTATTTAATCGGAATAAAATTCACTTAAAGCATCATTGAACATTCTGCTCCCTGCTTCCACAACTAGAAACCTCTTCTTATACAACGACTTCAATGAAAAGAGTGCATAAGCAGACCCTTCAATAGAGTGGAAACCAGCTCATTCTTTGGATGCCATCATTTGGCTACAGAATCATTTTCAGCTTCTTGTCTTTCTGGTTTTCGAGACAAAGCTTTAGAAATAGTTAAGGACTGTTCCCAAATTGAGTCTAGTGAATAGCTTGTTGATTCTACTTTAGAAAGCAAGGTGTTAAACCTCTTCAAGACTGAGACGTGAAGAAACCGGAATGTCTCCAGTTTCTTTGGCAAGTTTTGTTATAACTAATAAGTTATGTAATAGCTACAAAGAAGCACCCCCTCTCTCCATGGTCATGACAACAAAAGCAGATACTTTGCTCTCCTTTGTACTAGAATTCATGCTGTTAATAAGAGACACTGAGATGCCTGGTGCTGTCTACTTATGTGTTTAAGCATTCATGCAAATTTCTGTAAACCACTCACTTGAACAAAGATTAAATTTAGTTCCATGTTGCCCTTTAGACCCCTACTTGCTGTTTCAAATAAAATATTTAGTGTCTCCACTTCCTTTGGAAAATTAAGATGATGGCACACACATCATTATGAGAGAGACAACAAAACTTAAAAGATTAAGCAGTAAGCTCCACCTGTTAGAAAAAAAAAATTAAATTTCTCCCTGCAGGCTATAGCCTCTTAATCGCTCCCCTGTCCTCCCCCCATTTGGTATAAGAGTATACTCCACTGAGTTTTTCAACTGTAGGTCCCGTAACTCTCTTCTGTTAGGTTTTGTCAAAACAATGTATTCGGTCCATCCAGTTAAACTTTGAAGGGATGTTTATCTCACTAATTCAAATGTTGCTGTCTGTGGAGATTCACAATCCTCTTCTGAGCTATTAACATTTTCACGTTTGGCCTGAACATCATCTTGACTCCCAAATTTTACTGTGTAATTACACACAGGAAACAGTACTTCCTCCAGTGACTTCTAAACGTTCCAACCTATTAATTCAGGGAACATTCTTGGGAATTCTCCTAACATTATAAAGGCACCACAATTGTCTTTTAGACTTACTCTAATAGATTCAGGCAAAAATGTGTATGATCTGTGAGGTTTTTTCATCTTTTTATTTTTATACTACATTCTTAATGTTATTAAGAATAAACAGTAATAAACTGCAATACGCAGCTCAGTAGAAATACTGCTAGAGCATAAAAGTCTGCTTTGACAAAAGTAGAATAAAGTTCTCGGTTATGGTAAAAAAATATTATTGGATAATATACAACAAAGCATATATAAAAAAAGGGGAAACTTGAGAACATCATGCACTATATTAAATAAAAATACTGAAGTGAAATTTGTAAAAGAAGCTAAAGATATAATTACGCCTTTTCAGTATGAAAAGGAATTAATCACTGCACCACTTTGGCTGCCCCAAAGTACTAAGTCTCTGATACCAATCAAGGAGGAAGGAAGAACAAAAAAAAAGGGTCAAGAAATAACAGTGGAAGTATAGGCATTTTAAATACCTGCGGCAGAATAACCTAAACTACTAGTGAGACAACTTACTTCCAGAAAGGGTGAAAAGGTTTAAAGCCAGGAATAATTTCAAATATTTTGCTCTTCCACAAGGCTTTAAAAGCTGAAGAAGCGAAGCAAAATATCAGAAGAGATCAATGTTGCTACAGGTTCATCAGAAAGTAAAAAACTTCATTAAAAGACTCTTCTCCTTTATGGAACCAAAACACATCAACCATCATATTCATTCTAGGGTAAAACATCATCTTCTGGACTCTAGATTGGGTCTCAGTATTTTATTAAGGTATTTGGACAAAATTTTATAAATGTTTTTTTCAAATGCGACCAAATAAAAGTTCATATTATCCAGAAGCATTTCTTGCATAAAGGTTTTCCTTATAGGTCACATGATTTTTGTCTATAACTAAAACAATACAATATTACTGCTTTAAGGAGTGGGATTTTTAAATCTTTTTCTTCACACATACCTCTTAAAAAACAGAACATATATGTTATATTCTGATTTTTTTCACATATTATAAGACCCAAGAATTTCTAAGATATCTCTAAAAGCTGAAAATTAAAGCAATCAATTACCTACCCCTTTTCTGACAACAAAAGGTAAGTTCCAATTTGCAAAGCATGTCAGCATTCTCATATTTGTCCTCTTCTGCCTTAACCCAGAAACAGGATTCTGTCATTTCCTGAGGCCTGATCTACAAGCAAAAGACAAAACAAAATTTTATTAATTAAATTATTTTGAAACTAAGCGGAGATTGTGCTCTGTAGAGTCTAAAGCAAATGAAATAGTTTAGAGCTCTTAAAAGACGTGAACTTACGCATCTTCAGAATTGTTAGTGTATTTCTGATTGAAGATAACAATGCTTACAGTAAATGCTTTTGGACAAACTGATTCTAACAATACAAAGCAATACAGACAACATAGTCTGTCATCCAAGGTCTAAAGGCACCTAATAATCGTTGGTCTAGAGTTAAAATTTGGATAAATTTTTAATAGTCTCTGAACACAGCTGGTTTAATGAGATTTATTAAGTACATTCCTTTTTACACTGTAGCTTTGATTTCTTAAAAAAACTCTGAAAATCTTTTTATTGACTTATTTTGGTCTAAATATTTATAGTTTGCAGAACTCAATAGATCGATAGTCCTGGTACAGTAAATCCTGTCACAGTGTAGAAGAAAAAAAATAAACAGACTATTTTTTCAACCATTAAATTTATATAAGTACATTTGGAAAGATCTGCAACGCTTCTTCCCATAGTCCATGCTAGATTGATGAAAGACACTTGTTTGGAATCGGAACAGCTGTAAGTACAGTGCAGTGACTGATCCAATGCAAACAGTTTGCTAAAAGACAAGGCACAGCAGGACCCAGGAAGCATGCTGGCATCAAGACTGTATAATTCTGGACCAGAACTGACTTTTTCCCAGGCATCTCCAAAAATCAACAGATACTCACCCAGATGATTCTTGACTGAGCGAAATGGAGTTTTTGGAAAACAATGAAAACTAAACGTCACATTTCACATAATTTTAAGTAGTGTATCAATCGCCGTCTATAGTCTTACGCCTGACAAGCTACTATTTACCCAAAGCTCTATCCAACATTTTACATCAAGTGTTTGCCATTAATCAGTACTACCTTGGACCAGTTGAGTCTTTTCATGGTAACCTCAGGTCTGAATTCTTTTTTAGGCTTCATTCCAAATGGCAAAGTACACGACGGTGGAGACCACTGTACTCCAGGCAGGCCTGCTAGAGGTGGTGGTGGAGGAGCACCGCCAAAAGCCAGAGGAACTCCCAAGCCATTCAGAAGTGGTGGAGGAGGAGGGGGAGGTGGTGGTGGTGGAGGAATTACTCCATTAGAAGACAGCGGCGGTGGCGGAGGAGGTGGCAGTTGATGTGGTCCTGCAACTTCCAGTGGAACAACAGGTGCATCTCCACGTGTTGATGGTAGAAAGCCAGGTGGCAAGGAGCCATACTGATAAGGAAAATATTCTTACTCATTTTCACATTTTTAATCACAAAATGCCATAACAATCACAATTTACAGATTAAATCCAGCAAGACAACTGAAAGTCAGTGACGTTTTTCTTCTATAGGACAATCAAATCTCAATAATGAGGCCAACGTGCTTTCGGTTTCATAATTGGAAGTGTCAATATTTGATGCAAATATTCAGACCAGGGGGTGCACACCAAAAATCAAAAATTGAAATGCTGTATCCTGTTTGTCTTATTTCACTGATCATGTTCTAAGTAGTGACTGATAATTATCTTGATGAAATTTTATCTAGACTACTACAGTTTAGCTCAAATGCTAGAGAGAAGGGCAGCGAGGCTAGTGAGGGGTCTAGAGAACAAGTCTTATGAGGAGCAGCTGAGTGAACTGGGGCTGTTTGGTATCTAGAAGGGGAGACTGAGGGGAGACCTTGTCACTCTCTACAACTACCTGAAAGGAAGTTGTAGTGAGGCAGGTGTTGGTCTCTTCTCCCAGGTAACCAGCAATAGGACAAGAGGCAATGGCCTCAGGTTGCATCAGGGGAGGTTTAGACTGGACGTTAGGAAAAATTTCTTTCAGTAAAGAGTGGCCAGGCATTGGAACAGGCTGTCCAGGGAAGTGGTGGAGTCCCCATGCCTGGAGGTGTTTAAAAAACGTGTAGATATGGCACTTCAGGACACAATTTGGCAGACATGGTGGTGCTGGGTTGACGGTTAGACTTCATGATCTTAGAGGTCTTTTCCAACCTATGATTCTATGCTTGAAATTAAAAAAAATAACATCCTAGTCTCTAGTGTTCTTATTTATCAAACAGATTACAGAGAAATATTCCAAGGACACAACAGCAGAATCTGATGAGATTAGTAATTCTGTTAAAAAATAGGTATTTTCCAATATACGAGCATTCTAAGACAGAGGATATAGATATAGGAGCATTTCTATCCAAAACCATGACATCATTCTACAGAATCGAAGGCACAAAGTAATGATGAAAAAAATCCTTCCGAAACATACAGCTATCTTACAGTGCTTTACTAAAACTGTAGACATATAAACTAGTGGACATCATATTTGCTAAAATAGGAAACATTATTATAACTAAGCAGATAGGGAAAAAAAAAGTAACAACACAATATTTTACAGTACTTAAGTAGTTTTGAAAACTGTATTAATGATTTGTAACATACCACACCAATTTCTTGTTCTATATCTTAAGGACATCTACATTGTATTTATATGGACTTATTAACACTGGAATAAATCTAAAAAAATAAATGTATTTCTATTATTTGAAGAACTTCTATCATAGGCCTTCAAACATTAATAAATATGTACCTGACAAAAACAATGAAAGAATAAATAATATTTATCTACTGGTGATACTGATTAATACTGGTGACAGTATTAACCAACTTTTCAACTGATAATTATGAGTTGAAACAGTCCATTTCCATTTTTAAACAATGGAAGGGAATACAACAGGCAAAGGATTTAATTTTTTTAAAAGGACATAGCTGAATATCAAGAAACACAAATAAATAAATGCACAACCATATTACTGTTTTAAACTTCTGAATATATGCATTGTTCACACTGACAATTAGACACAGAAGTAGACACAGAATAACTAGGCTCTAATAACAAAAGAAACACATGAACAAATACCAAATGCAAGAAAAGAGTACAGGAATGAGACCAGGAGATAGTCAGTCACAACAGACGGAAGTAGCCATGCTAAGTAGCAACTCACACCATAAGGAAACCGAAGATTCCTCCTAAGATGGATTTAAGAGTACTAAATTGCAGTAATCAATTACTTGATATTTACATAACCTTTCAAGTAACATTAACAGTGGGATAATTCATGGTATGATAATTTGTGAATATGTTAAAATAAAAGCTACATATAACACAGTGAGAATAAGAGAAGTAAAACACAGAAAAGAGAAAACCCATTTCGCTCACAAAGAAAAAAGTATTTAAGTACATTTTCAAGATATACCTATAAAAATACTTTCTTAATGGATGATATACAGCTCTCACTAAAAGTATGGTTTTAGAAAGCAACAATTTTTGTAACTGCTTTTTTTTAAAGCCTACTTGACATTGACATTAACAGTTAACTCTGACCAGAAACCTGAATTAGAATAATGTTTTTAAACAGACCAAAGCAGAGCTAAACTAATTTTCCTCACTAAGAAAATTACAGAAGCTCAAAAGTATAAAAGACCCTGCATGATCAGAACATAAACTTTATCACCTTCCTATATGCATGTCTTCTCAGTGCTGTCTTTCATTAGCCATTTTTAGATTGTGCCTCTAATTCCAGGAAATAAGCTACAGGAAAAATCACTTGCGTTACACAGTCTCCTCCTACAGATTTTAGAGCTGAAGCAGTTACAAGTTGACTCAAGCATTACTCTCAAAAAAATCTCAACTACACCTCTCCATTACACTTTAAAATATCTATTTATGCTTCAAAATTGAAAAATTATCAGGAAATGTTCTTATCCAGCCACAGGCTATTTCTTTCACTGCTGGATATCCATGGTAAGGCTTCAGCAAAGCAAACTGAGTAATGAATAATTTCCTATGGAGGGATAAAAATCACAGTGATGAATGCTAATCTAAAAGCATAAGACTTATTACCCTGTGTGGTTAATTACTTTGGAAATATATGACACAAAGCAAAACCCAAATGAAACATAAGAAACTAGTTTAATTAACAGAGCTCAGGCACAAAAAGAATCATCTGGGAACTCAAATAGCTAATTAATGTCACACTACAATTCTTTCTCTAAAAAAGAAATAAAGAAAACTAACAGTCAGTAATAATAACAGGAGTCTTTGGAAAAAGCTCAACTGTATATTAGAATCTGCAAAAGATGTAAAATGAAATGCACTTCAAAAACAGTACTTCATACAGTCATTTAAACTGTCCTATACCTGCGATTTAAAAGCTTGTAATTCTGCTTCAAGTTCATTGATTCTTTCCTCTTTTTTTTGCAGTAGGGTCTGGGTCTCCTGGTGAACTACAAAATCTTTTTCAAACTAAGAAAAAGGAATAGAAAAAAAAAAATTGTTGATACCCGTTGTCCTGCATAGTTTTCCTCAATTCCAATTTTTTCCTTTTGTGTTTCTTAAAACTCACATGTTAACAATACTAAGGACATACACAAACATATCTGCCATTTTAGCTTTCATGTATCCGCTGAGTGGAAGTACCTCATCTGTTACCACTACAAGTCTTCACTGTATGAAATGGCATAAAGTACTTGATGTATTTAAAGTTGGAATTAGACTAAGAAGCTTGAAAAATTGATGTACAGCAATACAGAGTTTATAGATACAAATGAGTCAATTCTTATTCTCCCACTGTTTATCTCTGAAGAAACTGACAGCTGTTCAAATGAAGTATTCAGCTGATTTTGGGGAGATTTGTAAATGAAACCTTGATATAAATATCAGAAAGACTCTCAAGTTAAGGTTAACTACTTTATATTATTTTTCTCTGCTTCCCAATCCACAAGAAACATCGAAACTCCTACCTAAACATAAAACCTAATAGTAATTTCAAGTTAAAAACCATGCCACTTTCAGTTAGACTACTCATGAAGCTATTACATAATCCCCTGTGTCCATCTTAAGACCACGTAACTTAAAAATTACTTACTTTTCTGGAGAGTTCAGAAGCCCTCTCTTCACATTCTTCTAATTTTGCTTTATCTACACAAATATCTTGAAAAAATAAAAAAAACAGACACTTGCACATATACAGGGAACACAAGATTCTTAATCACAAGTACAACTTCAACTTGGGTTTTGGAACATATAAAGGAGTATGACGCTGTGATCATTTCCAGGCATACTACTTACCTATTAAGTGGCTGAAGTTTATATCTAATCTTTTACGGTATGTGAAATCTGGGTCTGTTCCACTTCGATGTAACACTATCTGGGACACACACTCTTCAATTAATTTAAAATACTGTGGACTAAAGACAGAGATCAGTTATTCTGCACCATATCTAGTTCATAACGTATAGTTAAAATCCTGTTTATGAAAACGATCAGGTCAAAAGATTTGGGCTGACTTATTTCCATAGAAGGATAGGTACAAACCCCAAAAGTCTCAAAGGACAAATGTATCTGGCAGTTTATTACACAAAAACAGTTTACACAAAGCCTGAAAAAACAGCAGACCAAAAGACAGACCTTTCTTACATTATAAACTGCATCTCTCCTCCTGTGGAAATACAGGAAGGATGGACTCCCTCCTGCTCCCTCCCAGTCAAGAGAAGGCTCTTCCTTCAGCTTGATCCCTTCTGGTTTTGTGACTTTTGTAACTACCGATGCATTGCAGCCCTGCTTCAGGAAGAGGAATGAAAAGCACATTGCTCTAAAACACCAGGTAATATGACAGCTGGGTCCCTTGCCCAGAACATGTAAACTGTGAATTCAAACCCTTTCACATGGAAGAGGTCTAGCACAAGTGTACCCATATCAAGCAAGCACTCTTAACTTTTAAGGGTACATCTGTGCTAGACCTTGCCTGAAATGCAACATTATGCAGAACGCTACACAGACAGCTTTCCTTCCCTGTTCAGTTCATACCTGGCTTCTCTAGTGTTTCATCAGAAACAACACAAGCAGATTTTAGAAAGGAAAATATTTGGCAGCTTCAAACATCTAAGACTTTATTAACTATCTCCCTGTAATTTATCTGACAATTTTTCCAAGACACACTAACATGTTCACATTGACCCATAATGCATATTGAGAATACTAAACTCCCAAACAAAAGTTACTCTAAATTAAGCATATGTCCAGATTTCTGTATAAAGTGCACTTTTGTGTATACTTGGCTTTGTCCTTTGACTCAAATACACCACAAAATTACAATGCTACTACCATGATTTACAAATGATTGAGAGACCTGTCCTGATCACTTATACTTGCAGTCAATAAGCTTCAGATCTCAACACAAATAGCTTTCTATATATATAAAACTGTATCCTAAGCAGAAGAGACAAAAACATACCGATGACATTCTTATTCAAAGCTGATACTTTTGAACGCAAGTTCATAAAGGAATACTTATGAATTGCAATCTGCACAAAAAATACAGTATTTATCATTACATTTGTAGAAGAAATATTCTGTTAATGACTAAATGACAACAAAATCCATAATTAACATTTAACATAGCATTAAACATACCGTATAAAATAATCGTTTCTTATCAGCAAAAGATGTTGGAGAATAGAAAGAAAATATCCTTCAGCGCTGGTGTCCTTAACTGTATTCCACACCATGTTGTAAACATCATTTACTTCAGTAAAAGAGTTAAGGAGAGTAATAGCAATGAAGAAAATATATCAGTTAAATGCTGACTGATAATTTTTTTAAACAGAAGTTATACCAGAACAATGTCCATTATACAGTTTATTTTGTTCATGTTTCTCTTGCTGGTATCAAAAGGATATTCTAGTTCAGACCTAATATCTTCTAAACGATGAGAAAACTCGATCATGTCTTCTTCCTTATGCTCATTGAACACTTTCAGCTGAATATCTAGTGCTTCATTCTTTATACATTTCAATCGCTGCAAAGAAGAAACAGCAGAAAGGCTTGCAAAATTATCATTTCCACATGTAAATGAACTTTATCTTTTTAATAACATCTATAAGTTTATGTTATTTTAAAATTTAAAATTACAAGAACACAAGTTAAGTATTTAAAAGGTAAACATGTCTTCAGCCTGGCTTAACAAGTGTGCGCGCAAGTCTGTCACATCTTCTAAATCAAAGTCTTTAAATGCCAAGGAATCAGCCTAAAGTTCAGAGAGCACACTTCACCTTTTCATTCTTATTTTAAGACTGATTCTCATGACTATCTGCTCATGCTCAGACTTAATAAAATGCCTTTTGAAGCTATTTATTAGAACTTCTTTTCCCTTTCCCCTTCTCAAGCTCCAACAGTCCAATAATATAAATAGTAATGCAAAGAGAGACTACAAGATGCTTACTGGCAATATCTCTTTCAATCCACTGCGCATAAATTCATTTCTGATGTGCAGCCTAAAATCCAAATCATCAGGAGATGTAACAAGAGCATTGATGAGCTGCATACAAGCTACCTATAACAGAGGAAATATTAAATGATTTCAATATGTATCACTGTCAAAAAGACATAACGAACTAATTAGACATTGTCACGTCTAATTATCAGTCTACTGTAATCTTATAATTAAGATACTTAAATTTCTTACCAACCACACAAACTACAGACACCAAACACTAATTCACAATTTTCCACAAAAAATGCAGTATTTTCTCACTCCAATGAATTTTGCCATTTTATACAAATAGCAAGTTCCTTTAGTAAACGAACTTTAGCACATCCTAAATACCTTGATAAGCATAATTCTTGACATACAAAAAACAATGAAAATATACATTTACCTATACATATATATAAGAAGTTTGTGACACAATAGAAATCGTAATGTCTGTGTGAACAGTAGAAAACATATTAAAAGACAAAGTGTTGATTAAACTAAACTGACCCTGAATAACAGAATGGGCTTTTTCCCCTTATTTCTAAAAATCTTCCTTCTTTCAATATCCTGAGTGTCATATAATACTTCACGGGGATCAGTACTTCAGCTCAAAAGCAAGCATCAGGTCAACTGTGATGCCTATATCAGCCTATAGTTAACTAGCGAGTAGTCTCTCTTCCAAAGAATCAGGAGGTTTATCTGGAAAACCCATAGCCAGGAACAGCAGGAATTCACTGTCCAGATTCACAAGCCTTTAGAACAATGGTAAATAGTTATTACTAATCATAACTAAGGACCAGCTAGGATGACAATTGCCATTATTTCTTTCCC